>JABLTO010067054.1_pt1 | contig 52724 bp, 54 predicted proteins | sample 7160091 | NCBI WGS metagenome assembly JABLTO01 (sample SAMN14651225, study PRJNA627086) | human gut metagenome | isolation source: feces | host: Homo sapiens
AGTAGCTAAGGCCGAAGTTTCCATAATATTTTTCGTTTGAACTATCTTCTGATATGCCTAATTCTCCTCCAAACGCTGACCATTCTGCCCTAGATGGCACAAACCATCCATTGTTTACTTTTTCTTGTATTTGTCCCCACATATCTTTATGTCCTGATGAACATTGATCTTGATCTCCATATGCTTTTGCATTCCATTTTGATATCATTGTTGTTGTATTTGACTTTCCTTTTCCAAAATCTCCTGATGTTGTGGTTGCATAATCACTCATTCCTTTACTATATGCTGCATTATACCAGTCATAATATGTTCCATTTCTTTTTCCATCTATATCAGTCAATGCCATTATATAAAATCTGTCTTTTCCGATTCCTGTTGGTGATATTACATCCTTTGTTCCAAATCCCTCATTTGCTTTATAATTTGTTTTGCTTATATAATAGTCTTTTAGTCCTTCTGTTACTGTTGGTATTGTATATGTACTATCTGAAGCATTGTTCCATTTTTTTTCTACATTATCTCCTTTAGCTAAGTCTGCATATATTACTCCATCTACTGTTCCATCTGCATCTATATCTGCATAATATCCTACATATGATGTACTTTTTGAAATTTTGTCTGTTGGATTAGGTGTTGGTTGATTTGAATCTTCTTTTGATGTTACATTTCCATCTCCATCTATTGTAAAACTTTTTCCATCTACTGTTGCATTTACTGGAAATCCTGTTCCTGTTTTTGTTGCTGTTCCTCCATAATTGTTTGTTATTTCTGCTACTAACTTATCTGCATCTAGTGCTCCTTCGGATTGTGCTCTTGCAGCCATTACTGCTAACTTAATTTTTTCTTCTGCACTCTTATCTTCAGTTGTTGTTTTTGCACTTTGTGCTTGAGTTAGTATTCCATTTTGTCCTGTTAACATCGCAATTGAAACTCCTGCTAATATTAATAATACAATTATTGTTATTACCAACGCTATCAGGGTTATACCTTTCCTTTCTTTTAGATTTAATTTCATCTGTTCTTTCCTCCTTTTATTTGTAAATTTTAGTTTCTTATTTTACTAAATTTACTTTTTATATATTTAAATTTAAAAATTTAATAACTTAATTAAACAGCAAAAAAAGACAGCAATAAAAAGCCGTTAAATTGGCTCTATTTCTGTCTTTTTATTCATATTTATATTTTTAAGTAGACATAATGCTACTGTTTTAGCTAAACTTAATAAGCTACTTTTATTTACTAAAGTGTAGCTCTCTCTCTTTCTCTCTCTTACAGCCTCAAGGCTTTCATTGGTTGCTTTTTTCATCTTTTTTTCTCCTCTTTTGTTTTTTCTGTATATCTATAATATACAAACTTTTTCTTTTTGTCAACAACTTTTTTACTATTTTCTTGTTGGCTCATTATATAGTAATAAGGGAATTTTACTATAATAAAAGTTTTATTACTTCTCTGTTGGCAATTTCTTAAAGTTGCAATACCAATAAAATTACTACCCTTTTATTTCCCTTCGTAATTTTATTTAAACTTTTATTATAGTTTATCTATACATCATTAAATATTAAATATATCTAAGTATAAAGCATTTTGTTTTTCTAATATTTCTTTTTCATTCTCATTTAACTTTAATTGTTCAAACATTTCTTTCGTAAATTCCATATCTTTCTTTGAAAAATAACACTTTCTTAAACTTGGTTCACATTTTGCATTTGTACCAAAATATCCTCCAAGCATTAGCCCCTCTGTTCCATTACATATATTTATTTCTACAATAGAAGCATCTACTCTTGCACTTGTTGGTTTATAATTTTCCATTACTGCAAATGCTATTTCGTCATTACATATTAAGTGCCCTTCTGAATATACCCTTTTATCGTGATAATCAACAAATTTCACTTTACAAATATCTTGCTTTTGTTCTAGTTCAAGTATATATTTATCTGGCTTAAATCTTTTAGTTCTAAAATCATATGCATTAAAATAAATATACAACTTATCTGTATTAAATGGATTTCTTGATTTATCTTGTTGCATTGTTCTATTTACATTATTTCCATATAAATCTGCTTCATATATTCCTAACTCTTTACAGATTATACTTACATCTCTCACATCTGGTAATATCTCTCCACTTTCATATCTATTAATAGTTGCCTTGCTTTTATTCAAACTCATTGCCATATTTTCTTGGCTTAATCCTTTTTGAATTCTATAATTTTTTAATCTTCTTCCAAATTCTTTACTATCAAATTCAGACATATTGTACCTCCCTTTATATCTTTAATAAGTATTCATATACATATTTAATTTTGGAAAATCATTTGACTTTAACTAAAAATACTTGTATAATATAGATAGAAAATGAGAACCACGAAAGTGGTTGCCGAATACTAAAATAACCGTTTACTCGGCAAAAAGCAGAACGGTTATTTTTTATTGCCTATGTAGTAAAATACAGATGATGATTAACCAAGTCGTGGAAGTAGTATGTAAACATCAAAGAGTCAAAGGTGGCAACGCACTCCGCTTATTCTCATTTTCTATGTTTTATACTATATAATAATTTTTAATAAAAAACAAGCGAACATTATGTGAATTTTGTTAAATTTTACAAAAATTTGAAATAAAAACCTTTTTGTAGTATAATTAACATAATACCTATTTGGTAATGTCTTTTATATGATTTTGCCCAAGCACTTAGCTTGATTGTAACATAACGTGTTATAGTTCAAGCTACGCGCTGAAGTAGCTTAATTATATATGAACTTCCTCTTCTGGATTTTCCACCTTATGTACAATAAATAGAGACTAATTAAAAAGGAGGAAAATTTTATGAACAAAATGGTAGCTTTCCCACGGTGGAAGTGGAGGTTGTTAAGACTAGCTAGGAGATTTAGTAATCTCCTAGTATTTATGTATAGGCAAGTTCTACAAACTTCCTATACATAAATACTAGGACCTGAAATTTGCGAAGTAAATTTCATATAAAAAACTTCTAACTCAATTTATATAATAATATTAATAATATTTAGCTTTTCCATTGTTGCGTATCACGTAACAATTTCTTTTTTTCTTTGATTTTTCCTTAACCCTCTTTATTTTCATCACTAACTACATTAAATTTTAATCAATTTTTCTATTTTGTTGCATACTCTGCAACTTTTGTTACGCCATATGCAAAATATCCTATTTTGACTTGATTATGTAAAGCTGTTATACTTCTTATACAATTTATGGAAAGGATAAGTATTATGGATAGTAAATATGATACTTATACTAAAGATAATGTAACAGTTTCATATTTGCTATATAACTTACTTTTTGAATTAGGCTTAAATCCAAGTAGCAAAGGTACTATTTATTTAAAAGAATTAATTACATATGTTGTTTCTAATAATTTGTATGATTGTTCTTATAATGATATTTTAAAACAATTTATACAAAAAAATCACTATGAAAATAAAAATGTAAAATCTAATATAAAAAATGCCTTATATAGAATTAATACTAATAAAGCTAAAAGTAATTTTAAAACATATCTAAATTTACAATTTGATACTTATTACCTTTCCCCTTGTAATTTTATAAATATTATTGCATTAAAATATAACAATTTTTTGAACTACTAATTTATTTAAATTAGTAGTTTTTTTGTAATGTTAAAGCACTTTACGTCTGAACTAATTTGAACCTTTTTGAAACCTTTTGAACTATTTTGAACCTTTTTCATTTTAATACGCTCTTTACGTGCTAAACTAATACCAGTTCGAACATATAAAACATTTCTAGAAATTTTAATTTCATACAAGGAGTTTTAAAAATGGAAATTAGAAAAGTAAAAAAATTAAATACAAATGATATTGAATTAGATTCAGTTATTGAAACAATACTTGAAACAGAAACTATAATTCAAATGTTAGAGAAAAACTATTATAGAACTTCAATGGAAAAGGCAGATACATCAGATGTCAATATAAATCACTTAGAAAATATTTTTTCTAATGAAACTTATTACTTAGCAATGAAAATAGTTCCTTTAATTGAAAGAAAAGTTTTATATCTTTCTTATATCGAAAATCTTAGATTAAATGATGTTTGTAAAAGATTAAAACTTTCTAAAAATGAAGTTATAAAATTAAGAACTAAAGGTATTAATCACTTTAAACACAATCTTGAGTTATTATATAAAACCAATAAAGTTAAGAAAGGTAATAATTAAAATGAATATTAATAATACTACTTTAAATAATCAAATTTCAATAAAGATTCAACCTGCTAAAAATAAATTATTAAATGGTTGGTCTTGGATTTGTTACAATGATGGTTCAGGCCATTTACAAAGTCCTGCTGGAAAATCTTATTTTCATTATGATTGGGCTACTACTGAATACAGAACAACAGATGAAAGTCCTTATTCTTTATGGGGAACTAGAAATGATGATGGCATTCCAATAACTTTTGAGGATTTCCAATCATATGCTGAAAAATATGTTGTTGAGCATTATTTAGAAACTAATTGCCTAGAGGTATCTGAAAATAATGAACAAGAAAGATAATAAAATTTATGCAAAATCCAAAAATACTAACTCAATTAGGGTGTTATATAAAAAAGTTGGAAAGGCTCCTGAAATTAAAATTATTCCCAATGTATTTATTCTAAAAAAAGCTATTGTAAAAAAACAGCTTAATATTATCCCTTATGAAGGGGCCTATATAATTTGTAATAATAATAGTTTCAATGATTTTATGAGAGCTAATATTATTTTACCTTTAAGAACTATAAAAGGAGATTTTATTATTATAAATATTGATAAAAACGAACGTGAACTAAAATCATTATCACAAGAAGATATTATATGGTTTACACAAAATTTGATAAATAAAATGCCACCATCTTTTCCCCTTAATCTAAAGAAAAATTATGTTTTATCTGCTTACTCAAAAACTTTTGATACTAATAAAAAATATATTAGTTTTGAAAAAACTCTAATTGACGTACTAATAAACTTACAATCAGTTCTATCTGGTATATTAAAAAATAAGAAGAATGGAGATATAAAGAATGAATAATATTAATACTTCAAATTTAATTGATACAAAAGAAAACCAAAATATGAATAAACAAGTAGTTTTAAATTATTTAAATAAAGTTAGTAATCCTTTTACTATTTTATCTGCTAAAGATGTCTCAAAAGACCTACATATTGGTATCAACCAAGCATATGACTTATTTAAGCAAGAAGATTTCCCAACTATATGTATTGGTAAAAGAAAAACTGTAACTTTAGCAGCATATCTACTTTGGAAAATGAATAAGAGAGGAGTTGATTAATATGGCATCAAAAAATGGTAGTAGTGACGGCTCTGTATTTTTTAATAAACAACGTAAAAAATGGAACGCACAATATAAAGCATATGATATAACTACTGGTAAATTAAAGCCCAAAACCAAAAGTTTTGAAACAAGAGCTGATGCTATAAGTTATTTAAATTCAATAATGTATCAAAAAGAAAATCCTTTATATATAAAACATAACGGAATTCCCCTATGCGAAGTTTTAAAACAAAATTTAAATTTAAAAATGAATACCAATCAAATTTCTGCCGGACAATATACTCGTGTACTTGCAACAATTAAAGAACTTGAAAAAACTTCTTTTGGTTCTAAAAATGTAGATTCAATAACATCTAATGAACTTCAAGATTATCTAAATTCTCTAACAGATAAGTTAAGTAATTCTTCTATTAAGAAGGCATATCAACAATTAAGCCAAGGCTTTAAAACTTCTATGAATAAAGGTTATATTACAAGAAATCCTATGGCTAATGTTATTAGACCTAACAGCTCTAAAGAGGACAAAATCGTGAGAGCTTTAACAGTAGAAGAGCAACAACAATTAACTAATTGGTTGGTTAATAAACCTGTAAATAATTATAAATATAGAAATGTATTTTTAATTCAAATGTATATGGGATTACGTGTTGGCGAAGCTCTTGCACTATCTGTTCACGATATTGACCTACATAATAGAAAAATAAATATACGTCGAACATTAACTGTTGATGAAAATAAACATATTATAATGGGAAATAAGACAAAAACTTATGCAGGAAAAAGAATTATCCCTATTCCTGACTTTTTATATCCTTATATAGTAGAACAAATGCAAATTGCTACTAATCAGAAAAATAATGACGAACAACTTTTATTCAAACCACAAAATTGTAAATATGTTAGACATTCAAATGTGAATAATGAATTAAAGAGAATTTTAAAAAAAGAATTTAATATTACAGATATTTCTACCCATAGTTTACGACATACCTTCGGTACTAGATGTATTGAAAGTGGAATGGCTCCTGTTGTTGTTCAAAGATTAATGGGGCATAAAGATATAAGCATTACTTTAAATACTTACACTTCTGTTTTTGATAAATTCAAACAAAATGAAATTGATAAAGTTAATCAATATTATTTAAATGAAAATTTAACTTTAAATGCTCCTGCAAATTCGTTTAGTTCTGAAATTGAAAATGAAAAATAATTATAGAAAATTAACAATAATTATTATTAATTAACAAATTCACTAAACGTGTTTAGTAGATATGTATCTATTGCTATCACTGCATTTCGTAGTTTTTGATTTTTTATTTTACTAAACAATTTAATTTTTCAAGAAAAATCGCTAAAATAGTATTTTTTGTTTAGTTGATTGTTTAGTAAGGAAATTATAGCAAAAAGTTAAAAATCGTGAAAAGCCTTATAGCTCTAGTGAAATATGGTTTTTATTAATTTTTAAAAATTATAAAAAAATTATATTACTTACTAAACGTTAAAGTAGCTTGTATCCTTAGATACAAGCTACTTTCATTGAAATTTTCCCGTGGTGCGGATGAAGGGACTCGAACCCCCACGCCGTTGGCACTGGTTCCTAAGACCAGCGCGTCTACCAGTTCCGCCACATCCGCATATCAAATTTACTTAACAATAACTATAATAGCATATTTATACTTTAATTGTCAAGCAATTTTACTTATATTTTATACATTAAAATATAAAATTAAGCCTCCTATAATTGCTAAAATAAAGCCCAATATCTTTAGACCACTTGATGCTTCATTTTGATCTCCAAATCCGAAGAATTTTTTAGTTATTATCCTTGCATCATATACCATTATAAGCCCTACTAATACCATTACTAATGAAATTATTTTTATAATTAACTGTACCATAATCTCTACATCCTTTTTTATTATATACACATTATAATACAAAAATTATAAATATACAAGGAAAAGTGGTCTATTTGATAAAATCAAAATAGACCACTAAATGGCTAAAATTCCATTTCGTCTTTTTTAGCCAAGCATTCATCAATAAATGCTTTTAATCTTTTGGTTTTTTCTTTGAAACCGATTTCTTTTTCATTGCCGACAACCTTGTACAGGTCATCAACAAAATCTTTCACTTCATCATAACCGCATCTTCCTGCAGTATGATTAAGAATAGCAGAAAAAGAATCATGGCTCTTCATTTTTCTTCTGATGCACACTCTGAGCAACATCTCAACAATTTGCTGTTCAACACAAATGTCCTTATCCATCATGTGAATACGAACCAACTCTCCAACTCTAACTTCCGTTGAAATGTTATCTATAAATTTAAAGACAGCATTATCAGCTTCAAGTTTGTCTGTATGAGTTGTGCACACACTATGCAACGCTTCTTTCATTTCTTTAAAACATTGCTCTTCACTCTCTAAGTACATTGGTGAGTTTTTCTTTGAAATTTCAACCAATTCCTCAAGAGTTAGTTTCGGATTGTTCAGATAAGTCATAATTGCAATTTGTAGCAATTTATAACCTATTAACTCTTTATCCACTCTTGCTGCTCTTAAGAGGTAGTTTACTTCATAATACCCCCGCTTCGGTTCAAATGTTTTAGCCATTATTTTTTCCTCCTTTGGGTTTTGTTTGGGTATTTACCCGTTTACTTGTTACTTGTTAGTTATACTAACATCATTTTTATTATAACACATTTTACATAATTTTGCAATTTATGTAAAACTGCATTTTATTTATTCTTATTATTGTATCACAATTAATAGTATTTTATAATTCAATTCTATCCATAAACTTATCTTTTACTAAATATTTTAGTTTTCCATTTTCTTCTTTTGCTAAATAAGGATCTTCATTAATTATTTTTGTTGCCGCTTCTTGTGCCAATTTTAAAATAGGAATATCTTCAAATAAATTAGCAATTTTGAATTCAGGAATTCCATGTTGCATAGTTCCAAAAAAGTCCCCTGCTCCTCTTAATTCTAAGTCTTTTTCAGATATAATAAATCCATCATTTGTTTCGCACATTACTTTCATTCTTTTCTTTGTTGTTTCACTTTTTCCTTCACATTTTAATATACAATAAGATTCATATTCTCCTCTTCCTACTCTTCCTCTTAATTGATGTAACTGTGCTAGCCCAAATCTTTCTGCGTTTTCTATAACCATTATATTGCTATTTGGAACATCTACTCCTACCTCTATTACTGTTGTAGATATTAAAATGTCTATCTTACCATCTTTAAAATCTTTCATTATACTATCTTTATCTTTTGTTTTCATTTTTCCATGTATGTATTCTACCTTGTATTCTGGGAAAATCGTTGTTTTATATTCTTTATATAGTTTTTCTACAGATTTTAAATTAGACTCTTCATCATCTTCTACTAGAGGGCATACTATATAAGCTTGTCTTCCTTGTTGAATTTGTTTTTTTATAAATAAATTAACTCTTTGTGTCATATTTTTACCAACAGCAAATGTTTCTATTTGTTTTCTATTTGGTGGCAATTCATCAATGATTGATATATCTAAGTCCCCATAAAGAATTAATGCTAAAGTACGAGGTATTGGAGTTGCTGTCATTACTAATACATCTGGATTTTCTCCTTTTTGTGCTATTTTTGTTCTCTGTTTTACACCAAATCTATGCTGTTCATCTGTAACTACTAACCCCAAATTTTTAAAAACTACGTTTTCTTCTATCAATGCATGTGTACCTATTAATATATCAATTTTTTCTTCTTTTAATTCTTGTAGTATTTCTTCTTTTTTCTTTTTTGTAATTCCAGAAATTAATAATTCGCATTTTATATTTAATCTATCAAATATTTTTTTAAAATTTTCTAAATGTTGAGATGCCAATATTGCAGTAGGTGCCATTATTGCAGCTTGATATCCACTTTTTACTGCTTTATATGCAGCACACATTGCTACAACTGTTTTTCCGGATCCAACATCTCCTTGCAATAGTCTATTCATTGGTTTATCTGATTCCATATTATTATCAATTTCTTCTAATACTTTTAGTTGTGCTTTTGTTAGTTTAAATGGAAGTTCATTTATAATATCTGATATTTTTGCATCTTTGCTAAATTGTATTCCTTTATCTTCTGTTATATATTTATTTTTTAACTCTAATAATGCTAATTGAACAGCAAATAATTCTTCAAATACCAATCTATTTCTTGCTTTATCAAAATCTTTAAATTCTTGTGGAAAATGAATTTCTTTTATTGCTTTATTTAGTTCTTCTAATTTATATTCTTTTAACATTTTCTCAGGTAATGTTTCTTCTATTTTTCCTTCTATTTCTGATAATCCATTTTCTATTATTTTTCTCAATACATTTTGCGATAAACTAAATGTTAAAGGATATATTGGTATTATTTTTCCTGTGTTATTATCTTTATCTATATCATCAAATACTGGTGATGTCATACTTATTTTTCCATATTGATTATTAATTCTTCCATAGAATTTATATTTTTTTCCCACTTCAAATCTGCTTTTTAAATAACTTTGATTAAACCATGTAATATTCGCAGACATTGTTTCATCTCTTATAATTAATTTTTGCATAGTTTTTCCATGCATTCTTACTTCTGAAATTCTATTACATACAATTCCTTCAATTAATGCTTCTTCTCCATTTGTACATTCACATATATTTTTTGGTTTGCTTCTATCTTCGTAAGTTCTTGGATAATATGTAATTAAATCTTTCAATGTGTATATTCCTATTTTATTTAGTAGTTTTACTCTATTGGGTCCAACACCTTTTATAAATTTTACATCTTTATTTAAATCCATTTTTTCTCCTTTAATTTACTAAAAGTTGCCAAAAAGACATTTTCTTTTAGCAACTTTCTTGTTATTGTATTTTTAATAATTTAAAATCTAGTCCATCACAACTTACTAATTTAAATTCAATTCCAAAATATTTTCCTTCTACCGCATCTTTTATTGAATTTCCATGTAAGTGTCCATAATAGCATTTTTTTATATTATATTTTTTTAATATTTTTATAAAGTCATTTTCTTCGTTTTTTAATATATTATTTTGTGTTATTGGTGGATAATGCATAAATACTATCATTTCATTTTCTTCCCCATATTGTTTTATTCCTCCTGTTATAGAAAGTTCTAATCTTATTGCTTCTCTTTTTAGTATTTTTTGGTCTTCCTCATTATCAGTTTGACACCAACCTCTTGCTCCTGCCATAATATACTTGTCATATTTATACGCATTGTTATATAAAAAGTCAATATTTTTAAATTCGTTTTCTTGTAGATATTTTCTCATACTTTTTAGTGTTGTCCACCAATAGTCATGATTTCCTTTTAATAATATTTTTTTCCCTGGTAGTGAATTCAAGTATGTAAAGTCTTCATATGTATCTTTTAAATATGTAGACCATGAAAAATCTCCTGGTAATATTACCAAGTCTTCTTCTTTTACTTTTGCTATCCAATCTTTTTTTATTTTTTCTTCATGACCTTCCCAATTATCTCCAAATATGCTCATTGGCTTGTTTTCATGAAATGATAAATGAAGGTCTCCTATTACAAATATCGACATTTAATTCTCCTATTTTCTATAATTTTAAATTAGGTATTGCGTTTAAATCTATATTATCTCTTTTTCCAGCTATAAAATTATAATATCCAGCAGATGCAATCATTGCTGCATTGTCTGTACATAGTTTTAAATCTGGCATATATATTTTTATTTCTCTTTCTTCAAGCTTTAAAAACTCATTTCTTATATAACTATTTGCGGAAACTCCTCCTGCTAATGCTATTGTTTTTAAGTTTGTTTGTTTTATTGCTTTTTCTATGTTTTCTACTAATATTTGTGAAACTGTTTTTTCAAAACTTTTACATAAATCTGCTTTGTTTACATCTGGATTTTTATGATGTAAATTTATTACTGCTGTTTTTATTCCGCTAAAGCTAAAATCTAAATTTTCGAAATGTGTTTTTGGTAAATCAATATTTGCTTGTCCTTCTTTTGCTAATTTATCAACTTTTGGTCCTCCTGGATATCCTAATCCTACTACTCTTGCTACTTTGTCAAAAGCTTCTCCGTATTGCATCATCTCTTGTTTTGCCTAAAACTTCAAAATCATTATAATCTTTAACATGTACTATTTGAGTATTTCCTCCTGACATCATCATACATATAAATGGAGGTTTTAATTCTTTATGTGTAATATAATTAGCAGCAATATGACCTTGTATGTGATTGACTCCTACTAACGGTTTATTAATTGCATAGCTTAATCCTTTTGCATATGATAGCCCTACCAATAAAGCACCTACTAGTCCTGGACCATATGTAGGAGTAACAGCATCAATATCTCCAAATGTTACATTTGCATCTTTTAATGCTTTTTTGGTAACTCTAGAAATAGCTTCAATATGATTTCTTGATGCTATTTCTGGTACAACACCTCCATATTTTTCATGTATAGGAATTTGTGTATCAATTACATTTGATAGAACCTCTCTACCATTTTTTACAACTGATACAGAGGTTTCATCACAACTAGATTCAATTCCTAATGTTAGTATATCTTTTTCCATTTCGAAATTTGCTCCTATTTTTATTTTATATTTTTGTTTAAATTTTAAATATATTTCCTACTAATTTCATTATTCCTGTATATACCACATTTATTGCTGGAGAAATTATTATTCCTGCTATTCCTGTTATCCATATAACAACAAATATTATATAAAATATTCGCTCATTGTTTCTAAAACATTGTTTTGCTTTATATGGTAAAAATGGCATAATAATTTTTGAACCATCTAATGGTGGTAATGGAATTAAGTTAAATATTCCTAAGCCTACATTTATTGATATTGTTGCAGATATTAATAGCATAAGAACACTTCCAACTGTAGAACTTAAAAATGTTACATTTGTAAATTTATATATTGCAAAATATATTATCGCAAATATTATTGAAAGTATTATATTCATTAATGGTCCTGCTAATGATACAAGTGCTTCTCCTTTTTCCATAGATATTTTTCTTGTATAATTAGATGGATTAACATTAACTGGTTTTCCCCATCCAAATCCAGCCAAAAGTAACATTAATGTTCCAATTGGATCTAAATGATCCAAAGGATTTAAACTTAATCTTCCTTCTAATTTTGCTGTATTATCACCTAGCTTATATGCTACATATCCATGCGCAAACTCATGAAATGTTATTGCTATTAATACTCCTGGTACACTTACTAATAACATAAATAGTGCTGATGGATTTGTTATATACTGTGTTATTGTTGACAATACCATAATAGCTATAATTACATAAACAATTCTTTTATCAAATGAAAAATTAAACATAAACTCTCCTATCTTTCCCCTTTTCTTTTGATTTTAACTTACTTATATTTTAATTTAACGGTTTCATTGTAGGGAATAATAAAGCATCTCTAATAGATGAACTATCAGTTAATAACATTACTAATCTGTCTACACCTATTCCTAATCCACCTGTTGGAGGTAAACCTATTTCTAGTGCATTTATATAATCTTCATCCATCATTCCAGCTTCTTCATCTCCTGCTTCTCTTGCTTCTACTTGTTTTTTAAATCTTTCATATTGATCTATTGGGTCATTTAATTCTGAAAATGCATTTCCATATTCACGTCCTGCTATAAATACTTCGAATCTTTCTGTCATTCTTTTATCTTTTACACTTTTTTTAGCAAGTGGTGATATTTCTACTGGGTAGTCATAAATAAATGTTGGTTGTATTAATGTTTCTTCTACGTATTCATCAAAGAATAAACTTATTACATCTCCTCTTGTTTCTTTTGTTGCATCTGGAATTTCTATTCCTCTTTCTTTTGCTAGTTTTACAGCTTCTTCGTCTGTATTTATTTCATTAAAGTCTATTCCTGTAACTTCTTTTATAGAGTCTATCATTGTAATTCTTCTCCAACCCGGAGCTAATTCTATATCTTGTCCTTGATAATTAACTTTTGTTGTTCCTAATACTTCTTGTGCTGTTTTTGAAAATAATTCTTCTGTTAAATCCATCATATCATTATAGTCTTGATATGCAGCATATAATTCTAATTCTGTAAATTCAGGGTTATGTCTAATGTCCATACCTTCATTTCTAAAAACTCTACCTAATTCGTAAACTTTATCAAATCCACCTACTATTAATCTTTTTAAATTTAGTTCTAGTGCTATTCTTAAATACATATCTATATTTAAAGCATTATGATGTGTTATAAATGGTTTTGCAGTTGCTCCTCCTGATATTGTATTTAATATTGGTGTTTCAACTTCTAAGTATCCTTTTTCTTCTAATATTTTTCTTATACTGCTTATTATTTTACTTCTTACTACAAAACTCTCTTTTACTTCTGGATTTACAATTAAATCTGTATATCTTTGTCTGTATCTTAAATCTGGATCTTTTAATCCATGGAATTTTTCTGGCAATGGTCTTAAAGATTTAGATAATAATGTTACTTCTTTTGCATGCACAGATATTTCTTCTGTTCTTGTTTTAAATACAAATCCTGTTATTCCTATAATATCTCCTATATCAAATGTTTTAAATGCTTTGTAACTTTCTTCTCCTAAATCATTTATACTAACATAACTTTGTATTCTTTCATCACAGTCTTGAATTGTACAAAATGATGCTTTTCCCATAATTCTTTTTGCTATAATTCTTCCTGCTACAGTAACATCTTTTTGTTCAAATTTCTCGTAATTTGCTTTTATCTCTCCTGCTGTGTTTGTTCTATTAAATTTTGTTATTTCAAATGGGTCTTTTCCTTCTTGTTGTAATTCATTTAATTTATCTCTTCTTATTTGCATTAAATGGTTAATGTCTAATTCTTCAACTTCATTATTATTTTGATTTTTGTTTTCTTGCATTTTTATCTCTCCTCATCTCTATTTTGATGTAATACATTATATCGTAAAACATTGAAAATGTAAAGCTTTTGAGCTTTAAAAGTAAAATTTTATAAAAACAGAAAACACTATAATCTTGTCTTATTTTTTTAAATTATAGTGTTTTTTATTATTTTATTCCAAATCTTTTTGCATCAATTTCGTAGTTACTCATTATTTCCTCTTGACTTAATTGTCTATTATATGCTCTTATTGCAAATATTTTACCATTAAATGATCTATTTTCTCCTTGCCATTGCCAAGCTCTCCCTATTTCACAAACTTCATTTTTTACGGCATTAGCAGTTGCTGAAATTTTATTTAAAGCTACTGGAATATTTCCATTTTTATAAATAGTTGGAACTATCGTACTAGATGTTTCTTGTTTCATATATGTTTCTTTTGGAATTGTTACTACTACTGATACTATTTTATTTTGTTCTATTGAATCTTTTGTTATTGGAAAATAACTTGTATTCATCCTACCAATATAAGGGCTATTATATGTATCATTTCTTATAGCTAATAATGTCGTTGCACCATTTATCGCTTGTCTAGTTCCAAACCATATTGCAGTTTGCGAAGTAAATGGATTATTTGTATATGGTTTACAGATTACTTCTATAGTATTTCCTTCTGCTACATTCATTGGAAAACCTTCACTTATTTCCATATAACTTGAATTTCCTTTAAACACATAGCCATTTTTCTCATAATAACCAGTAGTACTATTCATATTATACATAATAGTATCATTTCTATTCCCACTTAAATCTTGCCAAGCTGTAGCTCCTCCATCACTTCCATTTCTTGTATTTATAATTCCATCATAATGCAACATTAATCCCTCTGTTATATATCCTAAATATTGTTCTTGTATATCTGATTTTATGTCTCCATTTTGTATTTGTATTTGATATTTTCCTGCTTTTTCTATTTCAAATTCCAAATTATCTGAAGTATTCCAATTAGATTCTTCACTTAATTTGTATTTTACTTGCCATTTTTCTATATTTACATCATATTTAGGAACTATTGTAGTTTTGTATTTATTTTCACCTGATAATTCGCAATTAATTTCAAATGTCGGATTATCATAACTTTTTTCTTCATAGTCAACATTATACAAACTACTTGGAATTTGATCCATTGTGTAATATGTTTTTCCATTATATTCAAATCCATCTACACTTATTACACTTCTTTTTTCTATATTTACAAAAAATTCTCCTTCTACGCCTTCTATTCCTAACTGTTTTATTGTTTCAGTATCAAAGTATATGTACCTACTTGTATCCGTTATACCAGACGCATCTCTTGTAAACACATTATCAGCTTTTGGTGATTCTGATGGTGATTTTCCTATTTCATAAATTATATTATCTCCTTTTTGTCCTAAAACTTCTTCTCCATTTTTATATTTGTCATAAATATTATTTACTTGAATTTGCATTATTTTCATTTCTGATATAAATTTATTTAATTGTGCTGTTTTTACAGCTTCAATTCCACTATATGTTCCAACTGAAGCTAGTATTAATATTACTATAATGGTAACTATTAATGCTATTAAGGTTATTCCTTTTGCACTATTTATTTCTTTTTTCATTTGTTTCCTCCATTTATAAAATTGGCTGGGGTAGTAGGATTCGAACCTACGCATGTCGGAGTCAGAGTCCGATGCCTTACCGCTTGGCGATACCCCAATATAAATTATATTTACATTTGTATTATAGCAAAAAAAATATTAATAATAAATAGTTTTTGTAATTTATTATTAATATTTTTTATATTTTTGTGATTTTAGGCTTAATTAATTTTTATAATGCCATTATGGCATTATTATTATATATCTTTTTTAGTCCGGATCTATATGTCTTTATTTTATATATTTAATAATATAGCTTCACATTCTTTATAATTAGGATTATATTTTTCTAACATGTTAAAGAAACTTTTACAATGTGTTTTGTATTTTAAATGACAATATTGATGTAGTACTACATAATCTATTATTTTTCTATTGTATTGTACTATTTCTGGGTTTATAAATATTTTGTTATCTTCACATTCTCCTAATTTATCCATTTTTGTTATTTCATATTCTTCTGGAGCAAATCCAAGCATTATTCTTGTTTTTTCCATTGCTCTTTCAATTTCTACTTTTGCAATTTGTTCGTACATTTTATCTATTGCTAAATCTAAAATTTCTTTATTAGATATTTTTTTGTATCGATTAGGTAGTGATATTTTTATTGTTTTGTTTTCTACATCTAATTCTGTTATTTTTATGTTTTTATATATTATTTTTACTTTATAATCTATTCCTAAAATTGGAACCGGATGTCTTTCTATGCTATTATTTACTGTTTGTTTTGTTCTATTTTTTATTCTTACTAAGTTCATTTTACCACTCCTTATCAAATTTATGTTTTACAAATTCTTGTTCGTTTTTTCTAAAGCTATTTTATATTTATTTTTTATATTTGTCAATACTTTTTTGTAATTTTTTCAAAATTTTTGTTCGGTATTTCTAAATATCTGTACTAGTAGTTATTTCAGCTAAAATATAATTTTTAAAATTATATTTTACTGGCAAAAAAGTAATAAAAATTGCAATTTAAACCCGGAACCAATGGCAATGGTATTTTAAAATGTGTTTTTTGATTGTTTTAACATGATATCTCCAAATACTGCGTATCCTTTTGTTGGGTCATTTACTAATACATGTGTTACTGCTCCTACAAATTTTCCATTTTGTATCACTGGTGATCCTGACATTCCTTGTATTATTCCTCCTGTTTTTTTTAGTAACTTTTGGTCTGTTATTTTTATTTGCATGCTTTTGTTGTCATAGTTGTTTTCTTTGTTTATTTTTTCTATTTCTATTTCATATTCTTGTGGTTGTTGGTTGTCTAAACTGCATAGTATCGTTGCTTTTCCTGTTTTTATTTCTTCTCTTAGTGCTACCTCCATTTCTTTTGACGTGTCTATATTTAAACTTGATATATTGTCTACTTTTCCATATATTCCAAATTTGCTATTTTTGTAAATTTTTCCTATATTTGTTTGGTTTTCTACTGTTCCTTGTATTTTCCCTGGATTTCCGCTTTCTCCTTTTGTTATGTTTAATATTCTTGTTGTTACAAATTCTCCCGATGCTATGTTTATTAGTTCATTTGTGTCTATGTCTGTTATTCCATGTCCTAGTGCTCCAAATGTTTTGCTTGTTGGTTCGTAAAAGCTTACTGTTCCAACACCTGCTGCACTATCTCTTACCCATAATCCTAATTTATATTGACTGTTTGATGTTTTTACTGGAGATATACTACATTCTTTTGTTTCTTCTTGATGTATATATTGCACTTTTATATCTCTTCCTTGAGAATTGTTAACTGTTTCTATTAAGTCTTCTGTTGAATTTATAAGTTTTTCATCTATTTTTACAATTGTATCTCCTTCTTTTATTCCTTTATTCTCATATGGTTTATATTTTTTATTATCATATCCTTCTATTTCTGACATTCCTACTACTAAAACTCCATTTGTGTATAGTTTTACTCCTGCTATATTTCCGACTGGTATTACTGTTGTTTTTGGTAATACATCTACATTAACATTTTTTATGTTTATACTGTCAAATAAGCTTACTTCTAATGTTGATTTTCCTGCCTGTTTTGTTAATGATTGACTACTATTTGATGATGTTTCTATTGTTTCGTCATTTAATTTAATGTTTAACCCTAATAGTGTTTTCATAAAAATAGTCTCCCCTTCAAATACCACTAATTCATCTGGTAAATTTGTTATAACTAGTGTATATGAATATATTATTAATAAAAAAAATACTAGTAATAGCTTTTTAGTAAGTTTTTTTAGATTATTTTTCATTTATCTTCTCCTTATTTTCAACTATTATTAGTATTTACTTTTTTTGTTTTGATATACAAAAAAAGTTGATTTTAAAATCAACTTTTTTATTTGTTTTTTAGTTGCTGCCTAATACTGGTTCATACCAAATTCCTGTACTTTTGTCATATATCGAATTTATTTTAAATATTCCTAAAAAATAACTTTTAGCAGTACTAGCACATGAAACTTTTATTTGAAAATAATACTCTGCATCTGCAGAAGCTTCAAAAGTATAATTTTCTCTTTTATCAAAAATACTTTCCCATTCTGTTGCAGTTAAATTGTTTTTAGTTATTAAAATATGTTTAGTTACGTCATTTGAAGCATCTATATTTCCAAATTCATAATTAACTATTTCTCCTTTATTCAATTTTATTCTAGTTTTCCATGTATCGCTTGTTCTTTCATTTAATCCACTAATATTAAAATTATGATATACACCATAAGGCGTGCTTCTGTTCTGCCACCATACTGCATATAATTTAACATCTTTATTTTCATTATATGTTCCTGATGGTTGATATGTTGCTTCTTTCGCATTTTTATCTGTTGACCATCCTTTAAATGTATATCCATTTCTTGATGGTATGTTACTACTTAATGTTAACGATTTATTTTCTATCTTTTCTTGATCTGTTACTGTTCCATTTCCTCCATTTAAATCATATTTTACTTTATATTTTTTTGTTCCATATGTGTTTCCTATAGTTTCAATATTATTATTAGTTTTATACATGCTATATCTTTCTCTTCCCAATGCAGTATAATAAATTTGAGCTATGGCATATCCTTTAGTTTGTACATATTTATATAAATTTCCATCTGTTATTGTAACATTTGATTGATTTACTATACTAGTATAACTTGCCAATTGTTTTTTTGGAAAGAAATATTTTGTTATTCCATTTTCAGTATATGTTCTTCTTTCAAAATCAGTATTTAATACTCCTATATATTTATTTTTATTTTCTTCATCATTATTACCTATCGAACTATCTATTATTTCATAATAATTTCCATTGTCATTCTTATCACATAAATAAATAGAATCTTCGCTAACGTATTCATTATTCTTTGTGTTGTTTATAATTGAATATCCATTATATACTTTTCCTCCTATATTTAACCCTTGCAAAAAGCTTATAATAGATATATTATTAATTATTTTTGACCATTCATCTTCCTTTAGTTCTGGCATTTGAAAATTAGCTTTTACATCTGTATAATTGTTATAATTTGCTATTGCTATTGATAAATTTTTTTCTATTGAATATCTTATTACTGCCAATCTATGTTGATTAAAATTAGAATTTGGATCTTCTATTGAGCCATTAGTTGCATCTCCAAAATCAAAAATTTTTTCACTGCCGCCAACCTAAATTATCTGCAATACTTTTTCCTTTACTATCAATTTTTTCTCCATTTTCATAAACAGCATCTTGAGGAGTTAATTTTGCAATATTATTATTTTTTACCCACTTAGTAAAATTATATGCTTCTATATAATACTGTTTCCCCGATTTATTTGTATTCCCATGATTTGAATCTCGTATTTTTTCTCCATTTAAATTTGTATACCATGAACCATCATTTTCTTTATATGACTTCACTCCATTAATTTTTACATATTGTCGTTTATTTGTAGAATCAACAAATTCTTCTGTTACTTCTTCATCTATTGATATTTGACGATATGCCACACTATCACCATTAACCATTATGTTATCTAATAAATACCCATATTTATATACAGATTCTCCATTAACTTTTCCCTGAATCGTTATATAATTATCTAATGTATAAGTTATAACAACATCTATATCACTTTTTTTATATCTGCAACTATAATACACATATGGTTTTAAACCATATACTTTTTCTCCATTACTATATGTTGCGTCATCTTTTTGTTCATTAGCAGAAAGTGTATTAGTATATGGAGAATAAATATAATATCCATCATACATAGTATATACTAATGCCGGTACATAATCTTTTAATACATCTTTGTTATATCCTTCCATATTAAAATTACTTGCTATTGAAGTAAAAAAAGTATTTGCTGATGCTTCTACATCACGCATTTTTGAGTTAGACAAATCTGATGTATCACTATTAAAAGTATTTAACTGAAATGCTTTTAAAGCATCATATGTAGCATTATTTAATTTTGTGTCATATGATACCTGCAATCCTAATGTTTTTACTTGATTTTGTACATATGAAGTTAATATTAAAGAAATCGGTAATATTATTATTATAAATATTACAGCTAAATTTTGTATTTTCATATTTGTTTCACCTTTTTATGTTATTAAATAAGCTTGTAACATACATTACAAGCTCATATTGTTTATTATTAATTATTTGTTGTTCCATTTGCAGTTACGATACCTGCATGTTCTGCAGCTATTGTATATGTATCATTACCAGATACTTTATATAAGAAGTTTTTTAATTGTTGAGACATAGTCGTATTAGTGTTTTTTACATTAGCAGAAAAAATATCTCCTTCTTTTAATGAAATAGTTTTACTTTTTCCTGAAGAATCTGTAATATCATCTAAAATTTGTGAAGTATATTTAGAATAATAAACATTATCACCTATTTTAGTTGCATTAGCCTGTGTTGTTTTTTTACCAGGATTTTCATCTAATACTTTCAATTCCATTTCTACATTATACGAATTTCCTGTAGATGAAATATTTTCTACAAATTTTGAATATTTATCTAATGATAATTTTCCAGTTGTTCTAACATCATCAACAAACTCCGTAGTTGCGGTTTCTACTGTTAATTGAGAAACATCATCTGTTCTATCTGACATTGTCATTAACGGAAAAACAAACATTAAAACTGCTGCTAATGCTATTGCAATTACTGTTATTACTGTATCTCCCATTTTTTCCTCCTTATACACTAATAAGTGTTATTCTATATCTGAATATGTTATTACTCTTTTTTTAGTTTTATTATTTTCTGAAATATTACTTGCACTATCTGAATCAACTTCTTCTTGATAATACACTCCTAAGCTTTCTTTATATTTTTTATTTTTTATTTTTTCAAAAATCCCATTTGGATTATTGAATTCTATGCCTAAATTTTTAAATTCTTTTTCAACATCACTTTTTCCTTCAAAACTATTTACTCCATACAAAATTGCCTGTATAAATCTTTGCTTTTCACTTTCATTTCCTAGTACTTCTTTTTGTAAATCTATATAATTTATCTCTTCATCTTGTCCTTTTTTTTCTCCCTCTGTTATTTTCTTTTTATATAGATATCCAATACTATTTATATTGAATATTATTTTATAATTTTCCTGATATATTTTATATATACTTGGTATAATAGTTTCTGCTCCAACAAGTCTTTCTGTTGAGCCATTATCTTCTACATATGTAGTTTCATATTCTCTATCTCTATAATTTAATATTGTTTGAGATGTTTGCCTTACTTCACTAAAAGAATTGATACTTATGGACAATGCCAGTACAAATATCAATACCGCTGCTGCCATTTTTAAAGCTTCTGCTGCATTTTCCATAATCATTCTCCTTTATTTTTTATTTTATATTCTATGAAGCATCAGTAATTGTTATTGTTGTTATATATCCTGATTTAGTATCTGATGTACATGTTATTTTATATGATTTTCCTGTTAATGCTTTTCCTTTTTCATCTTTACTTCCTGACCAATTTGTTGCAGTAACAGTTACATTTATTTGTTTACTTGTATCTCCGCTATTACTTAAATTATTTTGTTTTACAGTATTTAATAAAGAATTTACTTGTGTGCCTCTTACATTTTCTCCTTCATATTGTTGGAATTTTTCATTAAATGTACTTACTGCTACCTCATCCATAGCATTATTGTCCATTACCCCTGCTGCTTGTCTATAAACTATAATCCCCAATGATATTAATAGTATTGCAAGTAATATTGCACCTGCAATAATTAGTGCTTTTGACGCGTTTTCCATAATTTTTCCTCCTTAGTTTTTTTCTTACTTTATTTATTTTTATAACTTACTAATATTTTAGTAAAATTTAATAACATTTTTATTGTGTTATTTGTTCAAATAACATATATTTAACTTTATTTGTAGTTTTATGATATTTTATATCTGTACATTTAAATTTTATTTTATTATAATATTGTACAAATTTTTCTATACCACCATTATATAAAGTTTCCATATTATAGGTTTCTTCTGTATCCAACATTTTTATGTCTATATTAATTGAATTTTTATCATTATCTATAAATTTTCCTTTTTTGTTTTTTTCTATTTCATTTATATTGTTTTCATTTATTGCTCTATTTATAATTGTTGCTAACTCTGCGCCTTCTATTTCTTGATTATAATAACTCTCAAACTTTAAATTTTCTTTTTTTGCTGTGTTATAGCTTGCTTTGTAGTTTAAATACATATAAGAAATTCCTACAACAATTATAATTATTATTAGAAAAAATAACGCAATTCTTTTCATTTTTCTATCCTTTTCTATTATAACATTTTGTATTTTTGTTTACAATACCTTTTTAATTATTTTTGAGTAAATATTACCTTATATACTCTACCTGTTATGGAACTTATATCAGTTTCACATTTATATTTATATAAATAATAAGAATCTTCACCAAATGTTGAATAATTAGAACCGATTTGTCTTAAATCCCCATTAATAACATCATTATATTCTTTATTAATAAACGCACTATCTTTTTCTTTTCCAAATGTAAGAATCTTCTCTATTCCTGTTGAATATTTTCTAGATGATACCACTACCCAAATATAGTTTTCTGATACTTTATTATTTCGTGGTAACGATGTTTTCGTATCAAACTCATAATATTTATTATTTTCAGTTGCTAAATTTGCAACTGTTACAATATCATATATAGTTATATCTTCTTTTCCTTCATATGATGTAAATTGACTATTAAATTGATTTAATTGATCTTGCTCTTTTTGTTGGTGCATTTGTGCTGAAGTTGATCCAAAGGTAACAAATAAATATACTGCTAATGATAATACCATAATACCTATTAGCACACCTGCTGCCATTAATAATGCTTTTGATGCATTTTCCATATTTAAACTCCTATTATTCAGTTTTATTTGGATTATATTTAAACTCTAATTCTATAATTCTTCCCGTTTTTTTACTATATTCAATATTAGAACATTCAAAATATGCTCTTTTAAATTGAACATATTCATAATATGTAGCTACTAATTCAAGAATTTCATCTTTTTTCTTCTCCAGTTCATCATAATTACTAACTTTTTCGCTCTCAGTAGCAATATTTCTATTATAAAATTCCACAGCTGTTTGTTTCTTGTCTTCACTAGCATCTTTTCCTGGAAATAATTTATCAATTCCTGCAGCTAAATTAGAAGCGCCCGTCTTTCCACTATATTTGCTTTCAATATTTCTTAAAATTTTTTCTATATTTTCTTCAAACTTTGTGGATGTCTGTTTTGTTAAAGTAAGTTGATTATTAACTATTCCTAAATTATCTTGACTAAATAATCTGACTTTATTATCATAAGTCCACTCTGCTCCAATTGTCCCTCTATCCGGAAAAGTTACTTTTATTGTCATAGGTTCAAACTTTAAATCCTGTCCTTCATCATTACCTGTGGCTACATCTGATTTTCTTCTATTATAATCCACCACTTTATTTAATAAAGAATATAAGTCACTACCTCTTACATCTTTTCTGTTGTATGTTTCAAATTGCTTATTAAATTCAACAATTTGTGATTCTCTTGTGTTTTGAGTATTTGTTTCTTGATAATTAGATAAATTATTAAACATTAATAATAATGCTCCAATAATTATTAATGCAATTAATACACCTGCTGCCATTAATAATGCTTTTGATGCATTTTCCATTTATTTTCCTCCTTTTGCTATTTCATAGCAGTCATTGAACTAAATGAATTTGACATACTTGTTAATCCTATGAATACTAATGGTATAATTAAATATCCAACAAACATACATACCATTGGTGCAAATCCAATTACTTTTCCTATCATTGCCTTTTTGCTTATAAGTCTTTCATTTGATTCTTTTCTTTTAGCTTGATAGTAATCTCTTTCTGAATCCAATTCATCAAAAGCATCTTTTATTGGTATTTTTTCAACTGCCGCTTGTAAACTTTCTATAATTCTAATTAATGGTAAATATGTTACTTCTTCTTTCATTTCTTCTAATGCTTCCCATGCACCAGCTTCATAGTTATTAACACATTTAGTTATTTGAGGTTTAAATATATTTGAATAACGCTCTAGCCATTCTAATATAATTTCAACATTAACTCTTTCTATTTTCATAAGCATAAGTATAATTGTTTGGAATTGCATTACTTCATCTTCCATTTCCAGTTGTCTCATCTTCACCTGGAACATTAACAACCATATTGGTGACATATATGCTATAATCATAAATACAAATGCTAATAATAACTCAAACCATTGCATGTATTCACTATTAACTATTTGTAGTTTTTTATAAATTCTTTCTGTTGCTGTTTGTATTTCACTATCTTCTGCTTCTTCATAATATTTTGATTTTTCTACTGCTTTTTTTATATCATCTTGTGTTGTCTTAGTTTTTCCTCTAAATTTATCTAAAAATTCGTTATCTTGTTTTGTTAATTCGTCCGCTTTTTTCTTATCTTTTGCATCCAAATCCCCTATAATATCATACTCTGTTGTAGGTTCTGTATATACATAATTTATTGCTATCATATGTAATTGAGAAAATACAATTATTGATACTATAAATGTAACTATTGCTAAAGATATTCTATTTACATATAACCATTCCATTTTTAATGGTGATGCAGAGTCTTTTAACATTTGAGTTGTTTTTCTATATTCTTTTGTTCCTTTTTTTGGTATGAATAAATCAACAACTCTTTTTATTGGTTTTTTCTTGTATATTTTTTCTTGCCATGGATTTTCTGTGTTTTTAGTATTAATGTTTGTTGAGCCATTGTCTTTTAGTTTTCTAACTAATATATAAGATAAAAATGTAATTAATAATATTAATATTTGTACTATCATTCCAGATTTTCCATTATACCAGTTTGCTGTAAACGAAAAGTTAGATACAGCCCAACTTCTTAAAGGCTCTAACATTAGTATAGGTACAATAGAAATTACAGATAAACTTTGGAAAACATAATTTAATTTATCTCTTTTCAATATTTCTAGTTGCATTTCTTGTGTAATATTATTTACATTTTTTAAATACAATGATGCTCCATTTACTTTTCTATCTCCAAATTCTTTTGTTAAATAAGAAATTCCTGCAAATTCCTTCAAAAAACTATTAGGTGCTATATCATAGTATTTTTCTAGTTCTGTTTCAGGATCGTCTGATATTAGAACTTCATAAATTTTTTCACCTTGTCTAGATACATTTTTCTCTTCATCTTGTGATACTTGGTATATAGCTTCTTCTACCATGTTAAATTCATGATAGGCATGTCTTATTTCTGAGAAAAATTCTATTTGTTCTTTTAGTAATACATTATCTATTTTATCAACTGATCCATCTATTAATGTATCAATCATGAATAATTCAAACATTAATAAGATAGCCATTAATAAAGCATTTGATTTGGCAATTATTATTGTAATTACCATAACAGGTGCTATAACCGCAAGTGCTTTAGTTAGTATTTTTGCTGATTCTTTTCTTGTTATATATTCGTCATCTATGTTAATTATTTCTAATCTTCTTCTTAGTTTTAATACATATCTTTTTAGAAATGGTATTTTTATATATGTAAGATATAATTTTTGAAATAATATTTCTGTTGAAAAATTACTTTCTTTAGTTCCTTGTTGTAATTTTTGTATTCTTTTGTATTCAGATTTTTGCATCTTTTTTGATAATATTACATATGCAATTATTATTATTACAAAAGCTACAACAGTTCCTCCCATTACGTAATATATCATGTTATTACTCACTTGTTTTAGCACCTCCTTTTTTTAACTTAAATTAGTTCTGTTTTTGGTGGTCTACCTCTTCTTTTTGTATTTGTTTCTAATATTGAGTTTGTTTGAATAGTTTCTTGTTCTTTAACATTTCCCCAATGTTTTTCAACAAATCTGTCGAATGCCTCTAAATCATTTTCATCCATATTTTCTCTCATTCCTTTTAAGTTATTATATGAGATTGGATTTGTTACAATATATTCTCCGTCAACATATTCTAATATATTTCTATATGTATATAATTTTCTGTCTGTTATTTTTTCAAAGTAATATGTTGCATTATCAAAAAATTTATCAAACTTTCCTTCTAATGTTTTTTCTTTTCTATGATCAAATGTATATTCATTTTTTTCTTCTACTGGTATACATTCTGTTATTCTTTCTACATATCTTTTTCCTCTGAAGTCTTTTGTTAAATGTATATCAAAATTTAATACTTGTACAACTTGTTCTTCTGCTGTTTTTTCATTTTTAAACACTCCTGTTCTTAACATTGAGTTACGAAGTGCTGTTACTAAGTTTGGAAATGTTTTAGCATGGTGAGTAAATAATGTAAACTTAGATGCAACCTGTGCGGCTTGTATCATCCAAGATGCTACGGGGTCTGTTGCAACCTCACCTATAATGTTAACAGAACCATCTGTTTTCTTTTGAACGTCCAAACCTTCTTGTCCAGATATAGTATCTGTTTCACGAAATGTTAAGATGTTTCTTGTTGGATAAATTCTTCTTAAATGAAGCTCAAATGCAGTTTCTTGAACACGGATGTTCATTGTTTCATATATATTTTCTATCATTCCCATAAGCATTGTTGTTTTACCACAACCTTGCTCACCAGTAATTGATATAATTCTTGCTCCTTTTACTAAATATTTTAATAATTCTATAGATTCATCACAACCTGGTTCACCTTTAAACCATTGTTCTAATGTTGAACGTTTAACGTCAAATTTTCTTACGAAGAATGCCCATGTTTCTGAGAAACTTGGTCTTACAACAACAACACGAGAACCATCTTTCATTTCATTAATTTTATATCCATTTGTATCTGATAATTGTCCTGGGTTATTGTATTTATAAATGTTTTGACATACTCTTTTTAATTCTGCTTCTGTTCCAAAAGATAAAAATGCTAATCTTATTGATTTACCTTGAAAGAATATCCATATACTGTCACAAGCTCTTGGAACTTTGTGTTCTGCTATTTGATCTAAGTAATCTCCATCAATTTGTGCAACTTGGCTTAAAAAACTTTCTGGAAGACCAGATACACCACCAGACACACCATCTATATTCATATCTCTTACTTCATCTATTGAGCTATATCCTTTATAATGTTGATATATTCTTTGAACTACTACTCCTAATTTATCACTAAAAGATAATACTATGTTTTCTCTTTCATAAATTTGTTCTATTTCATCACTTGTTATTACATAAGAAGGTTTTGTTTCTCCTTCTACATATTTTAATCTTGCTAAATCATATTTTTTTATAAGTTCTGTTAGTGCTTCATAACCAAATTGAACTTTGTATGCGTAAATTAAAATATCAAATTTATCTTGAGGTGTTAATAATGATGGAATATCAAAAGGAATTGATTTTGATATATTTTCTTCTGTTACTCCATATTCTTTTTGTAATAAATCATATATTAATTCTTTAACATATTTTTTATCATTAACATCTCCATATGTACATCCTTTTAACGCCTTTTTTAATTCATATTTCTTCTGTTTTCTTCTTTTTAATTCTTCTTCAGATAAACCTATATCATATAAATTGACCTTTGTAATTTCATTTAATCTTTTTTTAACAAATTCAGTCATCTTTTCTAAGGTATATGTTTTGTCATCTACATTTACCTCTTTTTCGACTTCTGCATTTTGCTTTTTCTTTATACTGTAGTAAACTACATATACCGCAATCGCAATAACTACTAGTATCAATATGATATTTACTATTGTCATTAGGTTACCCTCCTTACATTCTCATTGCCAAATCTTGTAGTCTATATATTATATTTTCTGCCGTTCTTTTTACTTCTGACAAAAACATTCCGTTTACATCATCTTCGCTAATTTTTCTAATGCTTAAAAATAAATCCACAACTTTTGCTTCTTCGCAAGCTTCAAAAAATAATGTGTTATATGGTATTGTTGAAACTTTATTTTTTTCTCCCATGTATCTTGATATGTTTTTTACTGTATATTTTGAATTTCTGTCATATCTACTTATTAATATTAAAGTTTTTTTAGATTTTAATATTGGCATTTCTTCTCTTTTTTCAATAAAGCTATCTATACTTGTTAATCTCTGACTTAAACTCGCAACAATTAAGTTTGAATTTTCTAATATAGTATTAATAACATCATTTCCTAATTCCATATCTAGATCTACAAATACCAAATCATAGTATCTATTTGCTAAGTTAATTACATCTACATAGTGTTCTTTTATTTCTTCGTAATTTTCTCTATTTCCTTTAAAACTTTGCAAAATTTCTAATGTATCTTTAAATATTATTCTTGTATAATTTGTTATGCTTTCTGGAGATATTTTATTGCTTTTTACCATTTTCGAAAGTCCTTCTATGCCATTTTCCATTGCAACATTTGTGTTTGGGCCAAATATTCCAAAGTTCTTTTTAGCTTTTTTTTCTTTCCAGAAGCAATTGTCTAAAGTTTTATCATTAAATCCTGTTGAAATTACTAGAATTTTATAATTGTGTTCTATAGCCATATAAGTAGCAACCGCAACTGCTGATAATGTTTTTCCTGTTTGTTCTTTCTTGTCATTCCAAAATGTTACAACTGACATTTTTATCCTCCTTTTTCTATTGTTTTTATCGCTCTTCTTATTTCTCCATCGCTGCCATTTCCTAAGATTTGTTCAGCAATATATGCTAGTCCATCTTTATATTGTATGCTAAGTTTTCTAAATCCAACTTTAGCTAATCTTTGATTTTCATAAATAACACTTAAGTCTCCGTTTTCAATTGGAAAATATATTTTTTCTTCTTCCCAAATTATTTTATATTCTTTTGAAAGATAATTAAGGTAATCATCATCTTCTTTTAACATATCTTTAGAAAAATATACTTTAGTTAAACTTGTCATATTTTCTAATCCTGTTAATGTTTCTAGCCCTTTTTTCAAAGAATATAAGTCAAAAGAAGTTACAAAATATCTTTTTTCAGCGTCTTGTAAATCAAACTGTCTATACCCTTGAATGTTGTCCGTATCCACAAAAACTATATCATAACCCAGTTCTTGTTCTTCAGGTGTTCCCAAATATTTCTTTATATCATCAAAATTTGAAAAGCCAATTGCTACATCAATATCCTCATATTCTGTAACATACATTTTAGTAGGATTTATAACAGGTACAATGTATCTAGATTTTTGTAATATTGTAGCATCTACTATTAACACCTTCTTTTTTGTAGTTGTTAATATTTTTGCAACATTTATAATTAAATCTGTTTTATCATACGCTCCTATAAATCCTATTTTCCTCATTTGATAATTTCTCCTTTTTTATTTACTCACTTGTAGTTCCTGTTCCTGATAATGATTCTAAATAATCTTTTCTTGAATTTTTAGAATTTGTAATACTTTCTTCCATTTTTGTTTCTAAGTTTGCTTGTCCTTGATCTGTTTGCGCATCTATTGTGTCTTTTATATAATCTCTTCTTAATTCTGCGCCACTTGTTTGACTATATCTATTTCTAATTTCGTTCATAGCTTTTTCCAATATGTTTGGATCTTTTTGTAGTAATGTTGTTGTACTTTCATTTGCTGGGTATGTCGGAGTTGCTGCATCTTGCATTCCAGCTTCAGTATATTTTGTAACATATAATTTTGCTCCATTTATTTTATATGCATCAACAATAGCACAACTCATATGTAATATTTCATCTTCTGATAAATTGATCCATATCGTATCTTCTGAATCTGTTCCGCCCACATTTGGTATTTCCACTTCTTTTTTAGCCACAACTATATAATCTTGTCCTGATGGCAACATTATTCTTACGTCTATGTAATCTCCTGTTTGTAAATCCATTGGCAAAACAAACATATTATATTCTTGTTTTCTAACGTCATTTTGAACCGTATTATCACCTTTGCTAAGTAATTCTGTAGTAATTAATGTGTTCTTTTTCATTGTAACTTTAGCTACTAATGGCACACTATTTAACTCAAGATATTCTTTTTCATCTTTATTTTTTTCAATATAATAATTGTCTGTTTCCTCTTCTTGTTTTACTTCATATTCATTATTATCTTTTTTTATGTATAATTTAGGTTCATCATTTTTATTATATTTTGTATATATGTCATTACCTTCTTTGTCTTGTAACGCATAATTTTCAATCAAACTAATATCGCTTGTTGCATTACTTGGTACTAATGTTTTATTAACTGTTTGAATTGTTAGCATATCTGTTGTGATAATTTGTCCAGAACTAACATCTTGATTTAACACGTAAGCTTTAACGCTTGCTTTTAATTCCTCTTGTTCTTTTTTGTTTTTATTAATTAATTGCATAAATAATAGTGCTATTATAACTCCTGAAATTACTAGCATTAATAACATTCCTAATAAAAATGAATTTCTCGCTTTTCTTTGCATTGGATTTGTTGCCATGACAAATTCCTCCCTTAATATTTATTTTAATATATTTTTTTACAAAATATCCATCTATTTTATTTTAACCTAATTAATATTCAAAATCAATGAAAATAAAATCTTGTAATATAAAGTTAATATTCTCGTAATATTTTTGTAATATTGTAGGAGTAAACATATTTTATTAGTTATTTTTCACGTTATTTCTTAAGTTGTTTTTTACTTTTTTCTCTTCTTAATAGTAAAATAATATTTAAAAGTAAAAGCTTGAGCAGCGCTAGCTTAAGGATAACCCGTGAAACCTCGAAAATTTTACTTTTAAATATTATTTTACTATTAAGAAGAAATCATCATATAAATTTATAAAACTAATTCGAAAAAATTTTGAAATTTTTCAACAGATTTGTGTGCAATATATAAAAAGATAGGAAATCAAATCCTATCTTTATTAATGTACAAATATAAAAATTCGTAAATTCAATCTATTAAGTATTAAAGATTAAATTTTTAATAAAAACAAAATTTAATTTCCTATTTTTAAATAAAATATAACTTTTAGTGTTATTTTTTGTTATAGACTAAATGCTAATAAAATTCTAACTATTTCATGTTTCTTTCAGCTTGTTCTATCATTTTTTTAACCATTTGTCCACCGATTTTACCAGCGTCTTTAGCTGATATTTCTCCATTATATCCGTCTTTTAAATTAACACCAACTTCACTAGCTACTTCATATTTGAATTTATCTAAAGCAGACATAGCTTCTGGAACTAATTTTTGATTTCTGTTGTTTGCCATGTTTTTTCACCTCCTGTAATATTACATTTAAGAAAAAACTTTTTTTGCTTTTTCTAATACTATCATTTACAAATTTTCAGAAAAATAAACAAACAATTTTTACCAATATTTTTTCTATATTAAAAATAAATTTATATAATAAATTTGTGTAAAATATAGTTTTATATAACTCTTCTAATATAGAAAATTTAAATTTTAATTTATTTATTGTTGTAATAAATTTATTTTATTTATATAATAGGAACAAGGAGTGAATAAAATGTACAAATTAGTTGCAATAGATTTAGATGGAACTATGCTAAACAGTTATGGTATAGTAACAGAACATACAAAAAACATTATACAAAACACAATAAATAAAGGAATCGATGTTGTTATAGCATCCGGAAGACCTATAGATTCTATACAATCAATAGCCAAAGAAATTGGAAGTAACAATTATTTTATAGCAGGAAATGGTGCTCTTATTTACGACATAAAAGAAAATAAAGTTATATACGAAAAATATTTATCAAAACAAAAAGTTTTAGAAATAATTAAATTATGTGAGGAAAATAGCATCTCTTACAATGTTTATACAGATAAAACAATATTAGCCACCTCTCTAAAATACAATGTTTTATACTATCATAAAGAAAATCTAAAAAAAGAAGAAAGTAAAAAAACTAATATTAACATTGTAGAAAATATGTATGAATATGTAAAAAATATGAACGAAGAAAAATTTTTAAAAATAACTATATGTGATGACAGCAAAAGTATCTTTAATTCTATAACTCGTAAATTAAAAAACATTTCAGACATAGAAGTATTAGATGTTTCACACATATCTAGAAAAATCATAAAACAAGGAACTCAAGAATTTCCTATAGAATATTATTTCACAGAAATTTCATCACAAAATGTTGACAAATGGAACGCTTTAGAATTCTTATTAAAAAAATTAAACATAAATAAAGAAGAATTAATAACCATTGGAGACAATATTAATGATAAAAAAATGATAGAAAATGCTGGATTAGGAATTGCAATGAAACACAGCACACCAGTTATAACAGAAATTTGTGATTACATAACAGATTCAAACAACGGCGAAGGAGTTGCAAAAGCACTAGAAAAATTCTGTTAAAATTGCCACCGGGGACGGACCTTTTCGATTAATGATATAAAAATGATAAAAAGAGGTATTTGACATTTACTGTCAAGCACCTCTTTTTTGATATTTTTATGCTTCTGGTTCTACTAAACCATAGTTTTGTCCATCTTTTAATTTATGTACTGCATTAACTTTACCTGTTTCAACATTTATAAACACTAAGAAATTATGTGTTGGTTTCTCTTGTAATTTCATAACAGCATCTTCTGGTAACATTGGTTTTATTTCATAATAAGATGTTTTTACTATTTCATTTTTGATTTCAGCTACTTCACTTTGAGCAACTTCCATGTTTTTTAAAGAAGCTTCTTTCATCATTTTTTCTTTTTTAGTTTTTGCTTTTCTTATTTGACCTTCTAATATATCGATATCTTTATCTATAGAAGCATACATATCTTTGTCTTCTGTTACAGCTCTGTATTTTTCTCCATTTGCTGTCACATAGATTTCAGCTATTTGTTCATTTTTTTCTGTTTTTAATGTAACCTCTGCTTCTGCTTCATCAAAATATTTATCTATTCTGTCTAATTTCTTTTCTACGTAATCATTGATTGCTTCTGTTATCTTTAGTTCCTTTCCTGTTATTTTTATTTTCATAAAAATCGCTCCCTTCTCTTTTTGTTATTTTTTATGATATATTTTTATTATATATGTTTCTTGTCTTTTTTGCAAGTTTTTTGTGAAATTGTCAATTATCGTTTCTATTTTAAATTGATTTTTTAGCTACAATAGGTTTTGAGTTTGAATTGCAAAATCAAAAAATGCATTCAAATTCGAAATCAATGATAAAGAGGTCCGTCCCCAGTGGCAAAAAATTGCCAAAAAGGTCCGTCCCCAATGGCAATTTAATATTCTTTTTCTAATTTTTCATTAAAATATAATTTTGTTATTAGTTTAAATTCTTCTAGTGATTCATCTTTTATATCAAATGAATAAAGTTTTTTGGCTGGTGCTGTTATTGTGTATTTTATTGCATTTTGTGTACTTTGTGTCATTTGAATACAAGATGTGTCTTGTTTACTACATGTCTTGCATTTAAATCCATTATCTTTTAGACTAAAGCTTTCTAAATTTTCTTTTTCTTTGCAATTTGTACATTCATGTATTTTGGGTGTGAATCCTAAAATACATAATAGACGTAATTTGAAAATGCTTAATACTAAGTCTAAGTTTTTTTCTGTTTCAGATATTGTATATAGTGTGTTTAGTAATAATTGCAATATTTGATAACAATTTTGATTTTCATGTGTTACATCTTGTACTATTTTATTTATATGTACAGCATATTCTAATTTGTCTAAGTCAATTCTTAAATTATAAAAGACTTCTATTGGTTCTACTGAGTTTATATGGTATGTGTTTGAACCTTTATACATTAAATATTCGCCAAAGCAAAACATTTGTGTTCCGGCTAAAAGAGCACTTTTAGGCCTTCGTGCTCCTTTAGCTACACAAGATATTTTTCCGTATGCCTGGTGTTAATATTGTAAGCATTTTATCAAAATCTCCTAAATTATTTTCTGCTAATACAATTCCATTTAATTTTGTATTTGACATTTTAATTTAATCCACCTTTTTATCTATATTTGCTATATCATTTTTTTCCAAATCTAAATTTATCATTTTTTGTTCTTCTTTTATATTGTTTTCTATATTTTCTATTTGTTTTAACTCTAAAAATGCATTTATATCACCTGTATTTTTAAAGGCATCCCATGCTATCTTTTTTATCATACGCTCACTTCCTTTTTTAAAGTATCACCTTTAATTTTATCTTTTGCAAATTTAATTAATTTATACAATTTAATTAAATTTTATTGTAATTTGAATTTTTTCACGATACTTTCGTTTTCTTGCCAATCTTCTTTTACTTTTACCCATGTTTTTAAGTTTACTTTTAGTCCAAAGTTTTCTTCCATGTCTATTCTTGCTGCTCTTCCTATTCTTTTTAGCATTTCTCCATTTTTTCCTATTATAATACCTTTATGAGAATTCCTTAAACAATAAATTGTTGCTTCTATATCATAAATGTCTTCACCTTTTTTGTTTTTTCTTTGTTTCATTTTTTCTACTTCTACATAAATTCCATGTGGCACTTCATCTTTTAATAGTTTTAAAGCTTTTTCTCTTATTGTTTCTTCTGCTAATTGTCTTAAAGTTTGATCGGTATATTCTTCTATATCATAATATGCAGGTCCTGGTTTTAAGTTCTTTTCTATTTCATCTAAAATTATTTTTCTATATTTTGAATTTGTTGCTGATATTGGTATTACTGCTTCAAAATTATATTCTTTGCTATAAATATCTATTAAATTTAAAAGTTTTTCTCTTTTTACTAAATCAATTTTGTTAATTAATAATATCGTTTTCTTTTTTGCTTCTTTTATTTTTTCTAATATAATTCTATCGCCTCTGCCTATTTCATCACTTGTTGCTTCAATAAGAAAGACAACTATATCTGTATCTCCAATACTCGTAAAAGATGTTTCTACCATTGTTTCATTTAACTTTGTTCTAGGTTTGTGAATTCCTGGAGTATCTATAAATATTATTTGTGAATTTTCTCTATTAACTATTCCTCTTATAGCTGTTCTTGTAGTTTGTACTTTGTTTGCTATTGCTGCAACTTTTTCTCCTACTAGTAAATTTATTAATGTTGATTTTCCTACATTTGTTCTTCCTATTAATGTTACAAATCCTGATTTGAATTCTAGCATATTATCTTCCTTTCATTTTTACGTTTTTTATATTATCATATCTTTTCTTTTTATATTATACACTATTTTTTTGCTAAATTTGTAGAAATTGAAAACTTTTTTATAATTTTTTATTTCTACTAATAATGTTTTTATATTTCCTTAGCCTATAAATTTTAAACTTTTGGATAGCAAAGCCAAGATAATAATTCAAAAGGACCCTTTTATAGGGTCCTTTTATTATATACTTTAATCTTTCACAATACAAATATTATGCATAAGCTTGACGTTTTTTGAAATTAAGCAAGTTAGTAATCTCGTTTTCTGTATTTTTAGCTTTTTTAGTTTTCTTAGCTCTTTCTTGTTCAAGTTGTCTTTTTTGTTTTTCTGCAACTGATTGACAAATTGCTTTTTGATATGTAAAATGTGTATCTTGAGCTATTTTGCTCCAATTGTATTCATTTCTCACTTTATTTTTTGCCTTTTTTGTTATTTCTGCACATAATTTATGATCGTATAATAATTCTAATATTGAATCTGCTATTGAATTTGGATTTCCACAATATGTTTTCATTCCATTTACTTTATGTTCTACAATTTCATTTAATCCACCAATATCTGATACTACAACTGGATTTCCTGATAACATTGCTTCTAATGCCACAATTCCAAATGGTTCATATGTACTTGGAAAGACAGCTATATCTGCAGCTTTGTACATTTTTTGTACATCTTTTCCTCCCATATATCCAGCAAAATACACTTTATTAGATATTCCCATAGCATCTACTTGTTGTTTTAGTTCATCTAACATTCCACCTTTTCCACATATTACAAGTTTGCTATCTTTATACCCTTCTAATATTTTTGGCATAGCAGAAATCAAATGCTGAATACCCTTTTCATAAACCAATCTTCCCATAAATAATATTATCTTTTCATTATCCATTGCATATTTTCTTCTGAAATTATAATCTCTTTCCACATTGTTAAATAAACTTAAATTAACGCCATTTGGTACAACATTGATTTTTTCATATGGTAATCCAAATAATCTTTGCAATTCACTTTTCATATAATTACTATTAACAATTACTTCTGATGACTCATATGTTAACATCCATTCTGTATCATTTATATATCTTTGTGTTTCATCATGAACTCCGCTATTTCTTCCTGCTTCTGTTGCATGTATAGTTGAAACTATTGGTATATCATATGAATTTTTTAGTGTTTTGGCCGCATATGCTACTAGCCAATCATGTGCATGTATTACATCAAAATTACCTTCTTTAAGCATAATTTCGTTTGCTTTTGCTACCATATTAAAATTCATTTGCATAATCCAATCTATAAAATTATTTGGATTTATCATGTAATTATCAACTCTATATACTTTTACTCCTTTATCATCTTCAAAGTATGGAGCATCTCCTTCTCTATATGTAACTACTGTTACATCATGTCCGTCTTTTAATAATGTTCTTGATAAGTCATATACTACTCTAGAAATTCCACCTACCACTCTTGGTGGGTACTCCCATGTTAACATTAAAATTTTCATCAATACGCTCCCTTTCCTATTTCATTTTCTTTTGTTTTCTCTTCAACTTCTATTTTATACATTTTTTTCTAAAATGTAAATATTTTTTTGTCTTTTTTTTGATTTTTTTGTAAGTTATTGGTTTATATGGTACAAAAGTTTTAATAAAAAATTTTAGTTTACTATTTTATAATATTTTTTATTAATATAAAAAACAAATTATTAAACTTTTGAGTTTAATAATTTGTTTTACTTAATTCTTAAATTTCTTCTAAAATATTATTCTTCTTCAGAATTATTATCTTGACTTTCATCATTATTATTTTGTTCTTCATCTTGATTTTCTTCTTCACTATTTTGTTCTTCATCACTCTGTTCTTGTAAACTTTGGTTGTTTTTTGTGCTATTTGAATTATTTTTATCTTGATTTGTTTTATTTGTATTAGTTTCATTTGTGTTAGTATTATTACTTGATTCCTTACTATCTTGTTTATTATTGTTTTTTACTCCTATTGAATCTAAAAATTCTATTGCATTCATTTGTTTATTATTTACCATAATATAATAATATTTTTGTCCACCGTTAATATTCATATAGATATCATCAGCTACTGGCGCAAATAGTTCTTCTCCTGAAGAATTTAATAATGTATATTTTTTATCCTTACATGCTACTAATACATTATAATCCGGTATTACTAGTAAATTAATTGCATCTTTATTATTACTTGCTATATATCCAAAACCATCATATTTAAAATCAACAACTTGATTTCCATTTTTATTATATAGACCCCAAACTTTTCCTTTTCTAACTGGTATTAAATTATCTACTAAAATATAGTTATTTTTAATTTCGTTTTGTGAAAATTTAGAACTATCTACACCTATTTCATCGTTTTCAATATATATTTTTGTTTTTCCGCTAAAATCAATGACTCCATATTTTTTATCTTTACTAACAACATACAACTGAGAATCGCTATCCATTAATTCTATGCTATCATATATTAATTGTACTTTTGTTTCTTTTGTCTTTGACACAATTCCATACTTTTCATTAGATTTTACTAAGAAATCTCCTGTAGTAGGTAAATATTCTATATCATCATATTTAACTTCTAATACAGCATCTCCTTCTGTTGTAACTACTCCATACTTTTCTTTTTCTGATTTTACAACTAAAAAGTCATTTTGTGCTATTGCTGTTTGATTAACATACTTATCACTTATTTCTTTATATCCAAAATCCAATACTTTAGATGAATATATTTGAACTAAATATGGTGTTGTATATATATATATTCTATTTTTATCTTTATCATAATCGAAACTGATATCAAAAGCCTTTTCTGCAGCTTCTGAAGTTGCATATAGAACTCCATTAATTGCTTTTATTGGATCTTTTGAGTACATATACCAATAATTTTCTGATTCCTTTGTTAAATCTAATTTATATATTTTATTAGATCCTAATGAAAAATTTGCAATTTCGCTTTCTGATTCTACATAGCATTTACTCAATTCTTCTGATTTATTTCCGTATTCTCCATTATAACTTTCATATCCTAAATAACTAGCTATCTCTTTTATAGGTACATATACTGTTCCATTATCTTCTATTACCAATAAATCTTTTACTTTTTCATTAGCTTGACCATTTAAAAATACTTTTAATTCACTATTTTTTATATAAGCCAAATAAGAAATTATACCTATAATCATACAAAAAACCAAAACTATTGCAACTAATATTATTGTCATACTAGTCTTTTTCTTTTTCTCTTCTTTGTTTTGAAATCCCTCTTCTATTATATTCATTTGTATCCTCCTAATCTATATAACCATATTTTTTATAAAATTGGTCTCTAAATGTTCCTAAATTATCATGCTCTATTTCTATTTTAACCTTTTCCATCAAATTAGTCAAGAATCTCAAATTATGAATTGATAATAATCTTACTCCTAAAATTTCGTTTGCTTTTATTAAGTGTCTTATATATGCTCTTGTATAGTTTCTACATGTATAACAATCACACTCTTCATCTAATGGCCTCCAATCTCTTTCGTATGTTGCATTTCTTACAACAACTTTTCCATTCCATGTCATGGCTGTTCCATTTCTTGCTATTCTTGTAGGTAATACACAATCACACATATCAATTCCTGCAATTGCTGCTTCTATTAGATAATCTGGTGTTCCCACTCCCATTAGATATCTAGGCTTATCTTTTGGCATTAAAGGTGCTGTATATTTTAGTATATCTATAAATTCTTCTTTAGGTTCACCTACACTTATGCCACCAATCGCATACCCTGGCAAATCCAATTCAATTAATTCTTTTGCACTTTGTCCTCTTAAATCTTTGTAAAATCCTCCTTGAATAATTCCAAATAATGCTTGTTTATCAACTGTTTTGTGAGCTTCTTTACATCTTTTAGCCCATCTTGTTGTTCTTTCCATTGAATTCTTTGTATATTCATATGTCGAAGGATATGGACAGCATTCATCAAATGCCATTATTATATCTGCTCCTAAATCTTCTTCTATTTCCATAACTGATTCTGGTGAGAAGAAATGTTTACTTCCATCTAAATGAGATTTAAACTCAACACCTTCTTCATGAATTGTTCTTAAATCACCTAAGCTAAATACCTGAAATCCACCACTATCTGTTAAAATTGGTCTATCCCATTTCATAAAATTGTGTAGTCCTCCTGCTTCTTTTACAATTTTATTTCCTGGTCTTAAATATAAATGATATGTATTTGATAATATAATTTGAGCTTTTACTTCTTCTTTTAATTCTTCTGGTGTCATTGATTTTACTGTTGCCTGTGTTCCTACCGGCATAAATATTGGTGTTTGTATATCTCCATGTGGAGTATGAATTACTCCTCTTCTTGCTCCTGTTTGCTTACATTCGTGTAATAATTCATATGTTACTGCTGGTTTCATTTTTCCTCCTTTTTAATTAATTGATTAGTCCCTAAAATCAACATTGCATCTCCAAAGCTAAAAAATCTATATTTTTCTTTTACAGCTTCTTTATATGCTCCCATAATATAATCTTTTCCTGCCAATGCAGATACGAGCATTAATAAAGTTGATTGTGGTAAATGGAAATTTGTTATTAAGCCATCTATACATTTAAATTTATATCCTGGATATATAAATATTTGTGTATCACCTTCTTGTGGTTCTACCATTCCATTTTCCTTATTTGCTATTGTTTCTAGTACTCTACATGATGTTGTTCCTACTGCTATTACTCTTCTTCCTTCTTGTTTTGCTTTGTTTATTTTGTCGCAATCTTCTTTTTTTATATAAAAATGTTCTGAATGCATTTCATGTGCTTCCACTGTATCTTCTTTTACAGGTCTAAAAGTACCTATTCCTACATGTAATGTTACATTTGCTATTTCTATTCCTTTTTCTTTTATTTTTTCTAATAGCTCAGGTGTAAAATGCAAACCAGCTGTTGGTGCTGCTGCTGATCCTTCATATTTTGCATATACTGTTTGATATCTATCTTTTTCTTTTAATTCTTCATGTATATATGGAGGTAATGGCATTAATCCTATTTGGTCTAATATTTCATTAAATATCCCTTCATAATAGAATTTTACTTTTCTAGTTCCTCCTGGCATTACATCTAAAATTTCAGCTTTTAGCAAGTCATCTCCAAAAATCACTTTAGTTCCAACATGTAATTTATTTCCTGGTCTTACTATAGATTCCCAAATATCTCCTTCTATATTTTTCAACAACAAAAATTCAACATTTGCTCCTGTTTCCTTTTTTCCATAAATCCTAGCTGGAATAACTTTGGTATTATTTCTTACTAAAACATCTCCTGGTTTTAAGTATTCTATTATATCTTTAAATGTTTTATGTTCTATTGTTTGTTTCTCTCTATTTAGTACCATTAATCTTGATTCATCTCTTTTTTTTAATGGTGTTTGTGCTATTAATTCTTCTGGTAATTCATAATTAAACTCTGATACTTTCACTTTATACTCCTTCTTCCTGTACTATGTATTTTACTTTATTTATTATGTTGTTAAATAATTCTATTATATCTTCTATAATATTTTGTGGTTGTTTAAATTCTTCAATTTTATATGAATATTTAAAATTACTATCTTTTGCGGGTTTTAATGTGTATACTTCTGATGGTAGTCCTATATTTTCTGATGATGTTTTTATGTTTTTATTCATATAATCTGTATACCATCTTTTTTGGCCTATTAAAGTTTCGTTTTTATATCCATAATTTTCATAATCATGAAGTTCTGGTCTTTCATATCCATATTCTTTTGCAGTTCTTTCTAACGAATGTAAAAATTCATGCAAAAATACTTCTTCTGGAAAAGTATTTATTCTTGTATCATATTTATAAATATAACTTTTTGAACTATTTGGTAATCTTATATTAGAAAATCCTATTCCATAATAATCCATTGAACCGAAGTCCTATCCAGTCATTTACTTTTATATCTTTTTCATGTTCTTCATCTCCGAGTCTTACAATAACAAAAATATGGTCATAATCGCTATTTTGTACTTTATCTTTTATTTGTTCTTCAACATCTTCTGGTCCAACATAATATCCAAATTCTTCATCATATGATAAACTTGTAATTGGTTTTGAAACTTTATATACCTCACATTTAGATGTCATTTTTCCTTCTGATAATTCCCTGCAAGAATTTTGAAATCTTTGAATTGTACTTGATATGTCACTTATATCACTTTGTGTTACATTTAACTTTACTTGTTTTCCATTTAAGTTTACATCTGTTGTTTCAAAAATAAAACACCCAAATTTCCACTCATTATTTGTATCAGCACTTCCTTTTTCTAATGTAAGGTCTGAAAACCAAACTTCTCCTTTAGCTTCTCCTAAGTATCCACCTAGTCTAAATCCTATTTTTACAACATCTCTATTTTTAGAATTAAAAATAAGCTCAATTTTTTGCCAATCTTCAGTACCTGAAATAGCTGTGCTTCTTTCTGTTGTTCCTTCAATTGATATTTGTGCTCCTACTCCTGATTTTTCTTCTTTTGATTCTATATCTTTTGTTTTTACCATACATGTTACTTTATATGGCTTATTTTTTTCTACTTTTACTTTTTTGTAAAACATTGCATCATTAAATTCATTTGATTGAATTTTATAACTTGCTCTTTCTGAATACTTTTGTTCATCATCTCTTACAAACTTTGATGTATATGGATTTGTTTCGCTTCTTATAAATTCATTAAAATTATTTTTTTGATAATACTTATATGCAAAATATAATACAACTATTAATATTAAAAATATTATTAAATCCATAATCTTGTTTGCTGTACTTTTATTTTTTTTCATATTATTCTCTCTTTCTTATCTTTTGCTCTTTTATTATATATGATTTTTGCAAATATATCAATAATTTTCCCAAGCAAAATATGTTGTTTTATGTAAAATTGTTGATATTTATGTTTCTATGTAGTATAATTAAATGTGTAAACATAATATTTTAAGGAGGATTTAGAGCTATGACAACACGGAAAATAATCATTCAACTAAGAAACCAAAGAAAGAAATTTAAAATTGCTTCAAGTAAATATGATGAACTTTTATCTTTAATCGAATATTACGAATATGATTTTTGTCTTAAAAACCATATTTTTGTATACAGTAACCCTGTAACATTTAATATTATCGATTTGTACCTTTCTTCTGTTTCAACTCCTCAACCACCAAAAAGTTCTTTTGTAGCTTAGTTTTTTACAGGTGGATAAAATAAGAGCAGTAGTTTTTCTACTGCTCTTTTCATATTATAGATAAGTACGTGCCAATGTTATTAATGTCCGCTTTTGTTCTATTTTTAAATAAAATCATTTTCGAATTTTCTAGTCTTCTTCATAAACTTTTGGTTCTATTAAATCTTTCATAGTAAGATTTATTCTACCTTGATCATCTATATCGCTAACCTTAACTGTTACCTTATCTCCAACATGAAGTACATCTTCTATGTTTTTAATTCTTTCTTTTGATATTTTAGAAATATGTAGTAATCCTTCTTTTCCTCCAAAACCTAAATCAACAAATGCTCCAAAGTTCATAAGTCTAACTACTTCGCCGTAATAAATTCCGCCAACTTCAACTTCTCTAACTATGTCTTCTACCATTTCTAATGCTTCTTTTGCTTTTTCATTATCTGTTGAATAAATTAATACTTGTCCATCTTCTTCAATGTCTATTTTTACACCTGTTTTATCAATGATTTTGTTTATTGTTTCTCCACCTTTTCCAATTACATCTTTAATTTTTTCTACTTTTATTTGTGTTGTAACTATTCTTGGCGCATATTTTGAAATTTCTTCTCTTGGCTTAGAAATTACAGGCATCATAATATCATCTAATATATGTTGTCTTGCCTTTTGTGTTCTTTCAAATGCTTCTTCAATTATTTCATATGTTAAACCATCACATTTTATATCTACTTGTATTGCTGTTATTCCTTTTTCAGTACCTCCAACTTTAAAGTCCATGTCTCCAAAGAAGTCTTCTAATCCTTGAATATCTACTAACATTACATAGTCTTCATCATTATCTGGATTTGTTACTAAACCTGTTGATATACCTGCAACTGGTCTTTTTATAGGTACACCTGCATCCATTAAACTTAAAGTACTTCCACATATACTTGCTTGTGATGTTGATCCATTTGAAGATAAAACTTCTGATACAACTCTTATTGCATATGGAAATTCTTCTTTTGATGGCAATACTGGAACTAATGCTTTTTCTGCTAATGCTCCATGTCCTATTTCTCTTCTTCCTGGTCCTCTTGATGGTCTTGCTTCTCCTACTGAATAACTTGGGAAGTTATAATGATGCATATATCTTCTTGATTCTTCTGTATCAATACCATCTAATTTTTGTTCTTCTGATATCATTCCTAATGTTGCAACTGATAATACTTGAGTTTGTCCTCTTGTAAATAAAGCACTTCCATGTGTTCTAGGTAATAAACCTACTTCACAAGATAAAGGTCTTATTTCATCTAAAGCTCTTCCATCAACTCTTTTATGTTCAACAAAAATCATTTCTCTTACACATTTTTTCTCTAATTTATAAATAGCTTCTCCGATGTCAGATTTGTGTTCTTCAAATGTTTCTTCTCCAAATTTTTCCGTATAAGCTTCTTCAATTTTTTTAGTTAATTCATCAATATTATTGTCTCTTGTCTCTTTATCTGCTTCTTGAACTTTTTCTTTCATTTCTTCTTTGAAGTTTTCTTCTATGAATTCATAAACATCATGGTCTACTTCAAATGATTGATATTCAAATTTTGGTTTTCCAATTTCTTTTTGAATATCTGATATAAATTTACATATCTTTTTAATTTCTTCATGTGCTTTTTTTATAGCTTCTAACATAACATCATTAGGAACTTCATTTGCTCCAGCTTCAATCATTGTTATTTTATTTGGAGTTGCAGCTACAGTTAATGTTAAATCACTTTTTTCTCTTTGCTCTTCTGTTGGATTTATAACAATGTTTCCATCTACTAATCCTACATTTACAGCTGCTGTTGGTCCATTAAATGGAATATCTGATATAGCCAAAGCTGTTGCAGCTCCAATCATTGCTGCTACTTCTGGTGAATTATCTTGTTCAACACAAAGTACTGTTCCAACAACAACAACATCATTTCTAAAATCTTTTGGGAATAATGGTCTTAATGGTCTATCTATTGCTCTTGATGTTAAAATTGCTTTATCACTTGGTTTTCCCTCTCTTTTTAAGAAACCTCCTGGTATTTTTCCTACTGAATATAGTTTTTCTTCAAAATCAACTGATAATGGAAAGAAATCTATTCCATCTCTTGGTTCTTTAGAAGCTGTTACATTAACTAATACGCATGTATCTCCATAACGTACTAATACACTTCCATTGGCTAATCCTGCCATTTTTCCTGTTTCTACAACAAGTTTTCTACCTGCTAATTCTGTTTCATAAGTTTTAAACATATTAATCTTCCTTTCTTTTTACTTTTTAGCAAGTTTTAGATTGTAACCTCTATAATGCATTTAAGTTTTAAATAAATGTATTATACAAGCTACTTATCTAATTACTTGCTTTATTTTCAATTAGAATTTTTCTATAAAATTTGTTAAAAAGCCCGTGCTCAAACAAGCATAGGCTTTTAATGTTTTATTTTCTTAATCCTAATTTTTCAACAATTGTTCTATATCTATTAACATCTTTTTTTGCTAAGTAGTTTAATAGATTTCTTCTTTTTCCAACCATTTTTAAAAGACCTCTTCTTGAATGATTGTCTTTTTTATGGATTTTTAAATGTTCTGTTAATTCATTAATTCTTTCTGTTAAAAGAGCTACTTGTACTTCTGGTGAACCAGTGTCATTTTCTTCTCTTTTATATGTATTAATGATTTCTTGTTTTCTTTCCTTTGTCATTTTTACACCTCCTATTTTTTTGTTTAGCCTTAAACTGAGCTTTAAGTTTAGGTGTTAATCTTAATGCTAAGTAAAAGGTATGTCATTTTTGACATACCTATTTTACTATATTTTGGAATAAATTTCAAGTGTTTTGCAAAATTTGTTTCTAATATTATAATTTTTGTTTTTAAACGTTTTGATAATATGTTTTTAGTAAATCTTTATTTTTTTATAACTATCTTGTCATCTTTTACTCCAATTTTAGCTAATTTATTTTTCTTTAAGTTTCCATCTAATATTTCTTCTGCTAGTCTATCTTCTAAAACATTTTGAATTGTTCTTCTTAAAGGTCTTGCTCCAAAATTCTTATCTATTCCTTTACTAGCAATTAATTTTTTTACTTCTGGTTCTAATTCAATTTTTATTTTTTGATCAGCTAATCTGTTAATTACTTTTTTTAACATTATATCAATAATTTTGTCTATTTCTTCATCTGTCAATTTATGGAACACAATAATTTCATCAATACGATTAATAAATTCTGGTCTTAATTCTTTTTTTAATGCTTCCATTACTTCTTTTTTAGTTTGTTCATATTCTTTATTTTCTTCTTCATTTTTATTTTCTGATTGTACAAACCCTAATAATTTTTTATCTGTAATCAGTCTTGCTCCTATATTTGATGTCATAATAATTACTGTATTTTTAAAGTTTACTGTTCTTCCTTGAGAGTCTGTTAATCTACCATCTTCTAAGATTTGTAATAACATATTCATTACATCTGGGTGTGCTTTTTCTATTTCATCAAATAATATTACTGAATATGGCTTTCTTCTTATCTTTTCTGTTAATTGACCACCTTCATCAAATCCTACATATCCTGGAGGTGAACCTATTAATTTTGATACTGAATGTGGTTCCATATATTCTGACATATCTACTCTTATCATTGCATTTTCATCACCAAATAGACTTTCTGCTAATGCTTTTGATAATTCTGTTTTTCCTACACCTGTTGGTCCTAAAAATAAGAATGAACCAATTGGTCTTTTAGGATCTTTTAATCCTACTCTTCCTCTTCTTATTGCTTTTGAAACCGCTTCAACCGCCTCGTTTTGTCCTATAACTCTTTCGTGAAGATTCTTTTCTAGATTTTTCAATCTTTGATTTTCATCTTCTGTTATTTTTTTTGCTGGAATTCCTGTCCAACTTGCAATTACCTCAGCTATATTTTCTTCCGTTATATCTGTTATTTGTTTTGTATTTTTATTTTTCCATTTTTTCTGTTCCTTTTCATATTTTTCTTTTAGTTCTTTTTCTTTATCTCTTAAACTAGCTGCTTTTTCAAATTTTTGTGTTCTTACAGCTTCTTCTTTGTTTTTTCTTGTTTCTTCAATTTCTTCTTCTAATTTTTTCAAATTTTCTGGTTCTGTATAAGTTTTTAATTTTGCACGTGATGCCGCTTCATCAATTAAATCAATTGCTTTATCTGGTAAAAATCTGTCATTTATATATCTTGTAGACATTTTTACAGCAGCATCAATTGCTTGATCTGTAATTTTTACTCCATGATGAGCTTCATATTTGTCTCTAATTCCTTTTAATATAGTAATAGTATCTTTTTCTGTTGGTTCATTTACTGTTACTGGACTAAATCTTCTTTCTAATGCTGAATCTTTTTCTATATATTTTCTATATTCATTTAATGTAGTTGCACCAACTAATTGAATTTCTCCTCTTGCTAAAAGTGGTTTTAAAATATTGGCCGCATCAATTGCACCTTCTGCTGCACCTGCACCAACAATTGTATGCATTTCATCTATAAATAAAATTACATCTCCTGCTTTTTTTACTTCTTCTAATGCTTTTTTTATTCTTTCTTCAAAGTCACCTCTATATTTAGCACCTGCAACCATACTTGAAATATCCATAGTTACAACTCTTTTATCTTTTAATATTTCCGGAACATCTCCATTTACTATTTTTTGTGCTAATCCTTCTACAACTGCTGTTTTACCAACACCTGGTTCACCAATTAAGCATGGATTATTTTTTGTTCTTCTAGATAAAATTTGTATAACTCTTTCTATTTCTTCTTTTCTTCCTACTATTGGATCCAATTTTCCTTCTCCGGCTTTTTTAGTCAAATCTTCCCCAAACTGATTTAAAGTATTTGTTTGATTATAGCTTCCTCTCTTGCCTTCTTTTCCATTGCTTTTGCTATCATTTGAAGTTAAATCTTCTCCTTCATTTATTACTTTTACTATTTCATTATATAATTTTGGTATATTAACATTTAATTCTAATAATATTCTTGTCGCAATACTATCGCCTTCTCTTAATATAGAAATTAATAAATGTTCTGTTCCTATATAATTATATCCTAGCTTTCTTGCTTCTATAAAAGCTAATTCTATTACTCTTTTAGTTCTAGGTGTAAATCCTAGTGTTTCATCAATTGTATCTCCTTGTCCAATTAATTCAATAATTTTATCTACTATATCTTGTGGAGTGACTTCTTGATTTTCTAATACTTTTGATGCTACTCCACTTCCTTCTTTTGCTAATCCGTATAATATATGTTCTGTTCCTATATAATTATGTCCTAATTCAATTGCAACTTCATTTGCAATTTCTATTGCTTTTTTAGCTCTTCCTGTAAAATTATATGTCATTTTTATCCCTCCTATCTGTTTTCTTTTAAAATCTGTTTTATCACTTCTGCTCTTTTTATATCTCTTTCAATTGCATCATATTGATTTCCTAAATATTTTTGAAGATTTGCAGGTTTAGTATATAAGTATAATTTTTGTACCTGTAAATCTGTTAATTCTTGTAATATGCCTAAATCTGTTCCTAGTTTAATATTAGACAATAATTTTCTTGTTTCTTCTAAAGATATCTTTCTACAGTTTGTTAAAATTCCATAACTTCTATATATTATATCTTGTAAATCTAATTCATCCTTTGCTAGTAATTTTCTAGCTTTTCTTTCTTGTTCTATAATTTTCTCAACTATAATTTTTAGATTTTTTATAATTTCTCTTTCAGAAATTCCTAGCGTTTGTCTATTTGATATTTGATACATATCACTAAAATCTTCTGTATTTTCTCCATAAACACCTCTAATATTAACTCCAAAATTTTTTGTTGCATCTAATATTCTTATTGTATTTTTGGTTTTTGATAATGCTGGTAAATGTACCATAACAGATGCTTTTAGTCCTGTTCCTAAATTATTAGGGCAACTTGTTAAATATCCGTATTTTGGATGAACTGCATATCCTAATGCTTCTTCAATTTTTTCATCTATTTCTATTGCTAAGTTTAGAGTATTCTCTAAATCTAGTCCACAATTAAATACTTGTATTCTTAAGTGATCTTCTTCTCCTATCATTATACAAATATTTTCTTCATCATTAATTAATATGCTACCTGTATCATTTCTTTTTAATACAAAATTTGGACTTAATAAATTTTTTTCTACCAAACTCATTTTAGTAATATCATCCATATCTTTTAATTTTAAAAATCTTAAGCCATACCCTATTTTATATAAATTGTCTTTTATAACATTTTCTAATTGCTCTATTTCTTCTTTTTCATTCAAATTAAATTTAAATCCTTTTAAATTTCTTGCAAATCTAATTCTTGTGCTAACTGCTACATCTGAATTATCGTTACTTTGTAAATACCAGTTCATTTTCTCACTTCCTCTTTACTTTTATCTTTTCTATTTTTTACCTTCTAATTTTTTTATTTCGTCTCTTATTTTAGCTGCTTCTTCATATTTTTCTTCTTTTATAGCCTTTTTCAAATCATTTTGTAATTTTTCTACTTTTGATACATCTTTGTTATTTTCTGTTTTTGAATCTTTATTATTAATCTTTTCACTAATTTTACTATCTATAATCTTTCCTGTTCTACCTAGATGTTTATTGCTACCTTGTATTTTCTTTATAATAGGATCTAATCTATCTTCAAATACACTATAACAATTTTCACAGCCTAATTTTCCTGTATTTACTATATCTTCAAAGGTATATCCACAATTATCACATTTTAATTGCTTTACTTCATTAAATAATGGCATAAAGTCATTTGTTCCAAAATCTTCTAATAGTCCTCCAAAGAAACTTGAAAAATCTATAGGCATATTAAAGTCCATATTTTCTATTCCTAATTTTTTACTACATTCTTCACATAAATGTAGTTCTTTTTTTCTTCCATTAATATTTTCTGAATACCTAACATTTGCTTCTCTTTTTCCACAATTATCACATAACATTTTAAATTCCTCCTTCTTATTTATATATTTAAAAGCATATTTTTAAAAATTCTAGCTCGTAATTTATCTTTTATCTCTTTATTAACATTAAGAACATTATCACTAGTAGCCACTTTTAAAAGTTTTGCTTCTTTTGCTGTAATAATATTATATGTTAGAAAGTCACTAATTAATATATCAACTTCATTAGCAGTTAGTTCATTTTCTATATTACTTATAATATGTAATATATAATCTTCTTTTGTGTTTGTTACTTTTTTTATTAATATATGACCACCGCCACCACGTTTACTTTCTACATAATAACCTTGTGATGGTTTAAATCTTGTTGATATAACATAATTTATTTGTGACGGCACACAATTAAAATGTTCTGCTAATTCATTTCTTTGTATTTCAATTTGTTCATTATCTTCATCAAATAAATCTTTTATAAATTCTTCTATTACATCTGATATTCTCATATTATCATCCTCTCTTCTTTGACTTTGACTTTCTTTGACCTTATTATATTATAAAAACAATGTTTAATTTTTTCAAGTATATTTTTTGACCTTTTCTGACCTTTAACCATTCTTTATTTTTGTTTTTCTTCACTTTTTTATATTTTTCTCATTTTTTTAAGTATTTTCTTTCTTTTTCGTTATATTTTGTAATTCTTCTACTCTTTCTTTTTGATGCGGTAATGATACCCATGAAAAGTATGATGAAATAAATTCACCATATTTTGTTGCATCTTCCCCTACTTCAAAATCATTATTTCTTACTTTTTTTGATTCATTTTCTTCTTTATTCATAAAAAACACATACCTCTTTTTCTTATTTATATTAAAGGTATGTGCTATTTTTTTATTTTTTATACATTATTTGCAACTTTTTCTTGATTTTCTAAATCATATACTTTTGATTCTAAATTTGATTGTGATAATTCTATTTTGTACATTTTAGAGTTGTAACTGTCATGTGCTATTTTGTTACTCTTTATTTCTTTATTTAAGCTTTGATTAATTGTATTTGTTTTTTTATCAAACCTATTACATTATTATATAACTCAAAAAAATGGCTATAAGTGTTGAAAAAACAAGCATAAATATGTTATAATATTAATAGTTGGTATATAAAGGAGGATTTATCTTTATGTGGCAAATTTGGTTAATTATTGCTGGAATATGTTTAATAGTTGAAATCTTTACAGTTGGATTTTTAATATTTTGGTTTTCAATTGGAGCTTTAATAGCAATGCTTATTAGCTTTTTTACTACAAATGTTATTATTCAAACTACTGTATTTATTATAACTTCAACTATTTTGATTTTTGCAACAAAACCTTTTGTGAAGAAATTCTCTAAAGATGAAAATTCTATCAAAACCAATGTATATTCTATTATTGGTAAAACTGGAATTGTAACAGAAAAAATTGATCCTATTCACTCTAAAGGTCAAATAAAAGTAGATGGTGAAGTTTGGTCTGCTATTTCAGATAGTAATACCATTATACCAGAGAATTCTAAAGTAGAAATATTAGAAGTAAAAGGCGTAAAAGCTATTGTTTCACCTTTAAACGTAACTTCTAAAAATATAAATTAGTTATTAATATATAAAATAAATATATTTTTTATAAGGAGGATAAAATTATGTTATTTTTATTAATTTTATTAGCTATAGTTTTAGTTATAGCATTCATGTCAATAAAAATCGTTAGACAATCTGAGGTTTATATTATTGAAAGATTAGGTAAATTCTACAAAGTTGCTGATGCAGGTCTTACAATTATAATTCCATTTTTAGATCACGTAAGAAGTGTTGTAAGTTTAAAACAACAAACAATGGATGTTCCACCTCAAGGAGTTATTACAAAAGATAATGTTACTATTACAATAGATACAGTTGTTTTCTATCAAATAACTGACCCAGCAAAAGCTGTTTACGAAATTCAAAGTTTAAAGAAAGGTATTGAATACTTAGCTATTACAACAATTCGTGATATAATTGGTAAAATGGACTTAGATGAAACATTTAGTTCAAGAGATGGTATTAACAATAAATTAAGAGCTGTTTTAGATGAAGCAACTGATAAATGGGGATGTAAAATAGATAGAGTTGAAATTAAAGATATCACACCTCCTGCAGATATTAGAGATGCAATGGAAAAAGAAATGAATGCAGAAAGAAATAAAAGAGCTATGATTCTTGAATCTGAAGCACAAAGACAATCTGCTATTACAATCGCTGAAGGTAAAAAACAAGCAGCTATATTAGAAGCAGAAGCTGATAAAGAAGCTAAAATAAGAAGAGCTGCCGGTGAAGCACAAGCTATAAAAGAAGTTGCTGACGCTAAAGCAAAAGAAATTCAAATGGTTTATGATGCAATGAAAAAAGCTGACCCTAATGATAAACTAGTTCAATTAAAATCTTTAGAAGCATTAGAAGAAGTTGCTAAAGGTGATGCAAATAAAGTATTTATTCCTTTTGAAGCTACAAGTGCTCTAAGTTCATTAGGCGCTATGAAAGAGCTTGTAAAAGACGAAAAAAAATCTAAAAAAGAATAATAATGATTTTTAATTTAAAATATATAATATTAAAAGAAGTAGAATTTATTTTCTACTTCTTTATTTTGTTTATTTATATTTTTTATTTCATAGCTTCTTCTACTGCAACAGCTACTGCAACTGAAGCTCCAACCATTGGGTTATTTCCCATTCCGATTAATCCCATCATTTCTACGTGTGCTGGTACTGAAGAACTTCCTGCAAATTGTGCATCTGAGTGCATTCTTCCCATTGTATCTGTCATACCATATGAAGCTGGTCCTGCTGCCATATTGTCTGGATGTAATGTTCTTCCTGTTCCTCCACCACTAGCTACTGAGAAGTATTTTTTACCTGCTTCTATTCTTTCTTTTTTATATGTACCTGCAACTGGATG
>JABLTO010108387.1_pt1 | contig 52670 bp, 55 predicted proteins | sample 7160091 | NCBI WGS metagenome assembly JABLTO01 (sample SAMN14651225, study PRJNA627086) | human gut metagenome | isolation source: feces | host: Homo sapiens
AGAGAAAAATTAAAAGAAATCTCGAAAGGAGATAAAATTATGGATAAAATATATAAAAGATTAGACAAATTATCAGAAGATGAAGCATTATCATTGTTATATGATGAAAAAGAAAGAGAAGAAGAAAAGAAACAAGCAGAAATAGAATATGCGGAAGAACATGGATTAAATAAAGGCATATCTCAGGGTATAAAACAAACTGCTAAAAACTTATTGTCAATGAATATGAAAGTAGAAGACATATCAAAAGCAACAGGTCTATCAATTGAAGAAATTAATAATTTAAAATAAAAGATAACACGCACGTTATCTTTTATTATTTATCATAAGTTGTAGGTTGTGTACCTTTAATATAGTAAACAATTTTTTTCTTTTTAGATATATTATTCGCAAGATTTCCAGTAATAGGATTAACTAAAACTGATACAACATTTTCAGGCTTATTATACCAAGAATCATTTTTATCCCTTAAATAATTTTCCATAGTATCAGCCCATATATTTTTTGATATTTTTGAGTCACTACTTTTTATCTTTTGATTTTTATCATATCCAACCCATACACCTAAAGTATAATCCCTATTATATCCCATAATCCATGAATCCGAATCAGTAGAACCAGTTTTAATAGCATAAGTTTTAGTAAGTTTAGGTTTAATAGTAAGACATGTAGGAGCATTATAATCTATTAAAGTACTATCATAACAATTATTTAAAAGAGTACTAAGTACAAAAGTATAATTATAATCAAAAACTGTCTTTGGTATACTTTTATGTTTATATAAAGAATTTCCTTTTAAGTCTTCCACTTTTCTAATAAGATATAAATTATTTCTAACTCCTTCATTTGCAAGAGTAGAATATGCATTAGTCATCTCCATAATATTTAATTCCTCTGTTCCAAGCGGAAGTGATACAGTTTTTTCCATTTTAGTTTTAATACCTGCTTTTTTAGCAACATCAATAATTTTGTCTTCGCCTAAAAATAAATGAGTTTTAACTGCGTATATGTTATCAGAATAAGCAATCGCAAGTAAAAGAGGAATAGGTTTAGATGGATATATATTTCCAAAATTTGCAGGACTATAAGTTTTATTATTTTCTAAAGAAAAAGTAGTAGGTTCTGATAAAAATGTAGATGAGGCAGTAAATCCATCTTCAAGTGCAGCATAATAAAGAAATGGTTTCATAGTAGATCCAACTTGTCTTTTTGAATAAACTGCTCTATTATACTGACTTTTTTCATAATTTTTACCACCAACAAGTGCAATTACTTTACCAGTTTTATTTTCAACCATTACACTAGATGTTTGAATATCACTATCAGATTTAATATTTCCAGTAACAGCATTTTCAAGATATGTTTGTGCATTAACATTTAAATTAGTATATATTTTTATTCCATTTGTATCTAAATAATCATTTGGAATAATATCAATTTTATCAAGTTCATTCATAACAGCATCTTTATAATACATTAAAGTAGATAAATTTAATGTATCCTTTTTTCCATGATAAGTTAATTTAACATTATAAGCAGCGTCTGCTTCTTTCTTTGTAATATAACCATTTGTAACCATAGAATCAAGTATAACCCTTTGTCTTTTCTTAGCTTTAGTTTCATTATTAATAGGTGAATATTCTTGTGGTGAACCTGGAATACCTGCGAGCATAGAACTTTCAGCAAGAGATAAATCTTCCGCAGATTTATTAAAATAATATTTAGCAGCATTTTGTATTCCCATAACACCATTACCATAATTAATAGTATTTAAATATCCTTCAAGTATTTCATCTTTTGAATAATTAATTTCAAGTTTTAATGCAAGCCATGCCTCTTTAAATTTTCTATTCCAATTTCTATCAAAATTAAGATATAAATTTCTTGCATATTGTTGTGATATAGTAGATGCCCCTTCAATAATAGAGCCATTTTTAGCATTTTTATACATTGATTTTAATATTCTCACATAATCAAATCCATTATGTTTATAAAATCTTTTATCTTCAATAGAAATAGTTGCATTAATTAAATCTTTATCAATTAGCTTTAAACTAATCCATTCTTTTGAACCATTTCCCTTATAAATTACATTATCATCTTTATCATAAATAATTATATTATTAGTTTTTTTTAAGTCCATTTTAGGCGAAAGACTAATATAAAAGTAAATAAATGTAAATAATATACATATAAAAAAACTAAAAAAAACAAACGATTTTAGCAGTATTCTTTTCCATTTCATATAATTTCACCTATATTTCCTTTATTATTATGTAAAAAAAAAGAAAAAATATGAGTGCATTTTTACTATATATATGATATAATGCTACTTGAAAAAAAGATTGGTGATTTTTTTTGAAAAAAGTATATATTGATTATAAGATAAAAAATAATGATGAAATATTAAAAAAAGAAAACTTAGAAGCAGTTTATAAAGTAAATGAATATTTAAAAATAAAAGATATAGATGAAAATATAAATATTTCTTTCGATAATGGTAATATTATTATGGAAAGAGATAATAATGAATCAAATCTATTATTTAATTTTGTATTAGATAAAGAAACAGAATCAAAGTACTTTATTAAAAAATTAAACTTTTATATTGATACAAAAGTAAAAACAAATCATTTACAAATAGATGATGATAGAATTATAATTGAATACGACTTATGGTTATCTGATGAATATTCTGGTAACTTTAAATATGAAATTATATTAAAGGAGGTATAAAGATGCTTGATTTTAAAAAAGAAATATCTAAACTAATAAGTAAAGAATTGAATATGGAAGATGATTTAATATATTCTTTCATTCAGCTTACTAAAGACGAAACAAACGGTGATTATTCTTTCCCATGTTTTAGTTTAGCAAAAACTTTAAGAAAATCTCCAATGATGATTGCAGACGAATTAAAAGAAAAAATAAATAATACTGATTTTATAGAAAAAATAGAATCAGTAAGTGGATATTTAAATTTTTATATCAAAAAAGAAGTTTTAATAAGAGAAGTAATAAATTCATTTGATGAAGAAAAAGAGAAATTTGGTTCAGCAAATATTGGACAAGATAAAACAGTATTAATAGATTATTCTTCTCCAAATATTGCAAAACCTTTTCATATTGGTCATTTAAGATCAACAGTAATAGGTCAATCATTATATAGAATTTATAAAGAACTTGGATACAATGTGGTTGGAATAAATCATTTAGGTGATTATGGAACACAGTTTGGTAAGTTAATAGAGGCTTATAAACTTTGGCATTATGAATATAATATAGATGAAAATCCAATTGATGAATTAACTAAAATGTATATAAGAATAAATGAATTATGTGAAGAAAATCCTGAAGTATTAGAAAGATGCAGAAATAATTTTAAATTACTTGAAGAAAAAGATGAATATTGTATGAATCTTTGGAACAGATTTAAAGAACTTAGCTTAGAAGAATTTAAGAAAACATATGATTTACTTGGAACAAGTTTTGATAGTTATAAAGGAGAAGCATTTTATAGCGATAAAACAAATGAAGTATTAGAAATATTAGAAAAAAATAATAAAATAACTAATTCAGAAGGTGCTAAAGTAGTAGACTTAGAGCAAGATGGAATAAATACACCATGTATCATTCAAAAATCAAATGGTTCATCAATATATGCAACTCGTGATTTGGCAGCTATACTTTATAGAGCAAGAACATATGATTTTGATAAATGTATATATGTTACAAGTTATGAACAAGATTTACACTTTAAACAAATCTTTGCAGTAGCAAAATATCTTGATTTAGATGAAAAATATGTTGATGGATTAATTCATGTATCATTCGGAATGGTAAAAGTCGCAAGTGGTAAGTTATCCACAAGAAAAGGTAACATAATAAAATTAGATGATTTATTAAATGAAGCAATCAAAAGAGCAAAATCTATAATAGAAGAAAAAAATCCTAATTTGGATAATATAGATGAAATAGCAAGAAAAGTTGGCGTAGGTGCAGTTATATTTAATGATTTATATAATAGTAGAATAAAAGATGAATTATTTGATTATGATATAATGCTTAATTTCCAAGGAGAAACATGTCCATATATTCAATACATGTTTGTAAGAATTAATAGTGTCTTAGAAAAGTCAAATAGTAAAATTTTACTAGAAAATGTAAATATAAATAAAATAACTGATGATTTATCGTATAGAATGGCAAAAATAATATATAATTTTAGTGATACCATTAAAGAAGCAGCAAGTAAAAATGAACCATATATTATTTCAAGATACTTAATAGATCTTGCAAAAGCATATAGTTCATTCTATAATGAGAATAAAATATTATCTGATGACCTTGAAGAAAGAGATTCAAGATTATATTTAGTAAATATGGTTGGAAATATACTTAAGAAAGGAACTTATTTGCTTGGTATTGAAATGCCAAATAAAATGTAGTGAACAAATAATAATTTTAAGAATATAAATATAGCAAATAATAAGAAAGAGGTAAAAATATGAGCATAAGAGAAAAAGATAAGTTAGATTTAGAATTAATGAGCTATACTGATATAGCATATGAAATTATTAAGGAAGATAAAAAACAGTATAATACTCCAAATTTATTTAGAGAAGTATGTAATTTACTTGAATTATCAGAAGCTGAATTTGAAGCAAAAATAGGAGATTTTTTTACAGCACTTACAACAGATAAAAGATTTATTTTAATAGATAGTGTTAATTGGGATTTAAAAGAAAATCATGTTGTAAAAGTAGTTGTTGATGATGGTGAAGATGATGCAGTAGATGTAGTAGACGATGAAGAAGAAAGTGAAGATGAAGAAGAAGAAACAACTGATGAAGATGACGCGATAGAAGATGATTATACAGATGAATCAGATGATGATTACATGGAAGATGATTTAGAAGATTTAAATATAGTTGATGAAGACGATATAGAAGAGTAGGTGAAAAAATGATAGATAGATTAGAAGCAACTTTAGAAAAGTACAATAGTTTAACAGAAGAACTTAGTAAACCAGAAGTTTTAAGTGATGTAAAAAAGATGACTTCACTATCTAAAGAACAAGCATCACTTGCAGATATTATTGAAAAATATAAAGAATATAAAAAAGTTGTTAGTGATATTAACGATGCAAAAGAAATGCTAGATGATAAAGAAATGGCTGCATTTGCAAAAGAAGAAATATCAAGACTTGAAACAGGAAAAGAAAATTTAGAAAAAGAACTTGAAGTACTATTACTTCCAAAAGATCCTAACGATGACAAAAATACTATAGTTGAAATAAGAGGTGCTGCAGGTGGGGATGAAGCAAATCTTTTTGCAGGAGACTTATTTGAAATGTATAGTAGATATGCAGAAAATATGGGATGGAAAATAGAAATAATAAATGCAGTAGAAGGAACAAGCGGTGGATATTCACAAATAGAATTCATGGTTAAGGGAGAAAATGTATATTCAAAACTTAAATATGAATCAGGAACACATAGAGTTCAAAGAGTTCCAAGTACAGAATCACAAGGAAGAGTTCATACATCAACTGCGACAGTTGCAGTACTTCCAGAAGTAGAAGATATAGATATAGAAATAAAAGATAGTGATATAAGAGTAGACGTATATAGAAGTAGTGGTGCAGGAGGACAAGGAGTAAATACAACAGATAGTGCAGTTAGAATAACATATTTACCAACAAATACAGTTGTAACTTGTCAAAATGAAAGAAGTCAGCTTAAAAATAAAGAACAAGCTATGAAAGTATTAAAAAGTAAAATATATGAAGATTTACAAAAGAAACAAAATGCTGAAATAGAAGACGAAAGAAGAAGTAAAATTGGTACAGGAGATAGAGCAGAAAAAATAAGAACATATAACTATCCACAAAATAGAGTAACTGATCATAGAATTAATTTAACAATAATGCAGTTAGATAGAATTATGCAAGGTAAATTAGATGAAATAATAGAAGCTCTAATTAATGAAGACCAAAGAAGAAAACTTGCAGGAGAATAATGACAGATATAGAATATTTAAAAAAATATTATAATGGGGATATTAATAATGCAATAAAAAGATTAGAAATGGGTGAACCTGTTCAATATATAGTTGGTAATGTAGATTTTTTTGGATATAAAATAAATGTTGATAAAAGAGTTTTAATCCCAAGATTTGAAACTGAGGAACTTGTTGAAAATACTATAAAATATATAAAAAAATATTTTAGTTTACCAGTAGATATATTAGAAGTAGGAACAGGATCTGGATGCATTAGTATTACTTTAAAAAAAGAATTAGAAAATGTTAATATAACTGCTAGTGATATATCAAGTGATGCATTAGAAGTTGCTTTATCAAATGCAAAAGAAAATAATGCAGATATTAATTTTGTAAATACAGATATTTATAAAGGAATAAATAAAAAATTTGATTGTATAATAAGTAATCCACCTTATATTTCTAAGGATGAAAAAATAATGGATATAGTATATAATAATGAACCACATTTAGCATTATTTGCGAATAACAATGGATTATATTTTTATGAAGAAATAATAAAAAACGCTAAAAATATATTAAAAGATAAATATTTAATATGTTTTGAAATAGGTGAAAGTGAAGCAGAAAGTGTTACATCATATGCATATAAATATTTGAATAATCCAAAAGTCATAGTAAAAAAAGACTTAGAAAAAAGAGATAGAATGATTTTTATACATAATTTTGAATAAAATTAAAATAATCGTCCATACATAGAGTGAAAGGATGATTTTTTTATGAAAAAGTATATAGTTTTAATTCTAGCAATAATATCTATGATATATGTTTTTACAAGTGTTAAAGCAGAGGACACAATAATACCAGATGAAGCAATAAGATTTAGGGTAATCGCAAATAGTAATACAATTTATGATCAAAATATAAAAGTTCAACTTAAAAATGTTGTACAAAATAAAATATTTGAACTAACAAAAGGAACAGAAACAATTGAAGAAACAAGAAAAATATTAAAAGATAATATTGATTTATTAGATAATTTAACAAAAGAAACATTAAAAAACTTAGGATATGATAAAGATTATAAGATAAATTATGGTTATAATTATTTTCCAAAAAAGAAATATAAAAGTGTAACATATAAAGAAGGAATGTATGAATCATTAGTTATAACTTTAGGTACTGGTGAAGGAGATAACTGGTGGTGTGTATTATTTCCACCATTATGTTTAGTAGAAGCAGATGAAAGCACAACGAGTGATGCAGAATATACATTTTTTATAAAAGAAATTATTGATAAATATACTAAATAAAATCAGGGTAATACTTGATTTTTTAATTTGCTTAATTTATTTGACAAAATGGCCCTTTTGTGTTAGTATATAGCACGTTATTTCGAAAGAGAGGGGATTTTAATGGAAAAGGTTAAGATAGCTCGTAAAGATATGTCAATATCTAAAATAAGCGAAAAAATATTAAAAATTAGTGAGGATTACGAAAAAGCAAAAAAAGAAAATAATAAAGATATAATGGAAAACTTACAAAAAGAATATGAATATCAAAAAGTAGTTTTAAATGCTTCAGAAAACTTTTTTGCAAAATATGATGAAAAAGAAATGAGAGATAAAGCAAATTATAGTTCTGATGAAGAAGAAGTAAAAAGAGCTAAATGGATATTAAAAAACAAAAAAGAATATCAAGATAAAGAAGATTTATTTGATGCAATAATAGCTTCAAAATCATTAGAAGAAGCTAAAGAAGTAGTAGAAGAACAAAAAGAAGAAAAAAAACAAGGAGTTTTAGTATCAAGAAAATTTAAAAGACGTGCTATTATAGGTGTAACAGTAGCAGCTTTAGCAATCGGAGGATTAGTTGGATTAAATTTAAAAAAACAAAATAAAGATAAGCAAAATCCTGTTAGACAGGAACAAACTGCAGAAATGGATAATATTACTGATAATCTTGATAGTACTACAGAACAAAATACAAAAGAAAAAAATAAGTCAAATGTAAAAAAGAAATCATTTAGCAATGATGAAATAAAAACAGATGAATCATATAAAAATCTTAAATATAAAGGTAATGGTGAAACTATAGATGATTATGCTGAAAAAAATGGATTTCCAACTAGTGGAAAACCAGAAGATACAGTAACTACAAGAGAAATACCAAATGTAACTTTACCATCAAAACCAAAAGACACAGAAAAAACAGAAGTAATCCCAGAAAAAGTTGAACCAACTAAAGATGAAACAGATGACAAAAATGATAATAAAACAGATGATTCAAAAAAAGATAATGATGATAAAGAAAAAGTAACTGTTATAGAAAAAGAAGAAAAACCATCTGATAATGATCCATCTAAAATTGAAGAATCAAAAGATGATAAAACAGATGACACTAAAAAAGACGATAATAAAAAGGATGAATCAACAACAGAAGATAATACACCAAAAGATACAGAAGAGAAACCAGATTTTAAGGAACCAACAGAAATAGAAGAAGACGAAAATGATGTTACTTATGTTGATGGTGATAAAAATAATTCCAACGAACCAACAAAAAAACCAACAACTGAATCACCAAAGATAGATGAATCAACAACAGAGGATAATACACCAAAGGATACAGAAGAGAAACCAGACTTTAAAGATCCAGAAATTATAGAAGAAGATGAAAATGATATTTCATATATTAGTTCATTAAAAAATAATTATATTGCTCTAAAATCAGCAATAATGACAGAACTAGCAAATATGAATCAAACAAAATCAGGACCAGTATTAACTTATACATCTTCAAAAAATTGTTAAGGGGGTAGCAAAATGATGAAAGATATAAAGAAAAAAATAGTAACAACATCCTTAGGTGCAATGGCACTTGTAAGTGGCTTAACAGGATGTAATTCAAATACAAAACAAGTATCAAGTGAAGAAAAATCAAATATAACAACAGAAGTACCAACAACAGAAGAAGCAACATTATCTGCAGAAGAAGCGCAATTAGAATCAAATAGAGAACAATATAAAGAAGTTGCATTGAATTCATATGAAACATATCAAGAATTTTATGATGATATAAATGTAACACCAGAAGATATTGAAAAATTAGTTAAAATACTAGATGAAGATTTTGAAGGTATTACAGCAGATGATATTAAATCATCATATTCATTAATAAATCAAATGATATTTTCAACTAATATGCATTATCAAATAGATAAACATATATTTCAAAAAAATGAAGATACTATAAAGATATATGATCAACCAAGAGTATCAGAACTTGTATCTAATGATAATGAAAGAATAAAAGAATTCTTAATTAGAACTGAAAATCTAAGAGATGAAGTTTACAGTGCTTATGCAACAGGTTCAAAAGAAGATAGAAAAAATGCTATGGAAAATGCTGCGAAACTTGTAGATGCTGAAGCAATAAGTTATCGTAAAGGTAATGCTGTAATTGACGATGATTATTTATCATCATCTAAAACAATGCTTGTAAGCTGTTATGAAAAAAACATAATTGGAATTTTAAATGCAGTATCAGCAAATCAACCAGAAATGGAATCCTCAGAAGGATTTACTATATATTTAATTTCAAATGTATCAGTAAGTGTTGATAAAGATGGTAATAAAGTATATGATTACACTGGAACTGATGATGTAGCATTTGCAGACGGTAAAGAATTAAGAAAGTTACTTGCTCAAAGTGAACAAGGAAAATATATAGAAATAGAATGTAGTGAAGTTGCATCATTAATTAAAAAAGTAAAAGAAAACAATATGAGTCAAACAAGTGAAGCAAAAGATTCTAATAAAACAGAATTAAAATCAGAATTACTAAAGAAAAAACAAATATTAAGTATGGTTGAAGCAGCAATGAATAATCAAAATGAAGAATCAAAATCATATAGTTATAGAGCATAATTAATATGTAAACTAAAAAGTAGACATTTGTCTACTTTTTTACATTTTATATTTTTTATTTATCTAAAGTATGCTAAAATATTAATACGACATATATTAGATATAGGAGGTAAATATGAAGGTTTTAAAAATACATGGAGGAAAAGAACTTGAAGGAAAAGTAAAAATAAGTGGCGCAAAAAATAGTGCGGTAGCATTACTTCCTGCAACAATATTATGTGATGATACAGTTATATTACATAATGTACCAGATATATCGGATGTAGATGCATTAGTAGATATATTAAATTATTTAGGTGCAAAAGTTGATAATTATGAAGAAGAATCATATAGAATAGATACAAAACAAATGCAAAATAGAGAAATTATAGAAGAAATGTCTAACAAATTAAGAGCATCGTATTATTTTATGGGAGCTCTTCTAGGTAAATATAAAAAAGCAGTAGTTTCATATCCAGGAGGATGTAGTATTGGATCTAGACCTATAGATTTACATCTAAAAGGATTTGAAAGTCTAGGTGCAAAAATTGAATATGAAGAAAATAATATAATTATTAGTGCTGAAGAATTAAAAGGAAGTAATATATATTTAGATTTTGCAAGCGTAGGTGCAACTATAAATATAATGTTTGCAGCAGTAAAAGCAGAAGGAACAACAATAATAGATAATGCTGCAAGAGAACCAGAAATAGTAAATATAGCAATGTTTTTAAACAGTATGGGAGCAAAAATAACAGGTGCAGGAACAAGTACTATAAGAATAAAAGGTGTTAAAAATATGCATTCATCAGTACATGAAGTTATACCAGATAGAATAGAAGCAGGAACTTATATAATGATAGGTGCATGTGCGTGTAAGAGCCTTGTAGTAGAAAATATAATACCAGAACACTTAGAAGCGTTGACACAAAAATTATTAGAAATGGGCGTAGATTTAAAAATAGAGGATGAATCAATATATGTATCAAATAAAAATAAGCTAAAAGCTGTAAAAATAAAAACACAAGTATATCCAGGTTTTCCGACAGATATGCAGCAGATAATGTCTTCACTTATGACTACAGCAGAAGGTAGAAGTGTAATAGAAGAAACTATATATGAAAATAGATTTCAAAATTTATATGAAATAAAAAAGATGGGTGCAAATGTTGAGATAAATAGTAATAAAGGATATATATTTGGACCTACAAAATTAAGAGGAAAAACAGTAAATGCAACAGATTTAAGAGCGGGTGCATCACTTGTACTCGCAGCCCTTATCGCAGAAGGAACAACAACAATAAATAATGCAGATTATATATTAAGAGGATATGAACATATAACAGAAAAACTTACATCTTTAGGTGCTAAAATAGAATTAACTCAAATATAATTTACTAGTAGTAATACTAGGGAGTGGGTATATGAAGATGAAAATATTAATAATATTTCTATTTTTTACAGGCATTATATTTATTTCTTATGTAAAGAGTAATAAAGAAGAAATAAATTATACAATAATAGGAGAAAAAGAACTATTTTCAAATAATATTATATCCAAAAATTTTTCTGATTTAATATATGATGAATTGTCAAAAAAGAATAATTTTGGTTTTTATTCAAAAGAATTTATATATAAAAATATAAGAACAATTGATATGATAAATATCATTAATAATAATGTAAATATAGATAATATATATATACAAAATATATTAAAAAGGACAAATGTTCTTATAATAAATACAGGAAATAATGAAATAAATTATAAATTATCAAAAGTTGATAGTAATGAAAATAACGATAATGAAATATATAATTATCTAGATGAAGTATATAAAGATATTAAAGTATTAATAGAAAAAGTAAAAGATTTAAATGAAGGAAAAATAATATTTCTTGGAATATATAATGATACAGGAAATGAAGATAATGATAAATATTATAAATATATAAATGAAAAATTAGAATTATTAATGCATTCAAATGACATAGATTACTTAAATTTATTTTATGTATTAAATAAAAATGAAGATTATCTAACAAAAGGAAACAATATTTATATAACAAATGAGGGTAATATTGCAATTTTTAATAAATTATATCGTAAAATTGATCAATTATACTTGCATAAACAACGCTAAATTGTTATAATATTAAAGATTTTAGTAATTCTATGACTAAAAAAATAGTTATGGCGGAAGGAGAAATAAAAATGGCAAAACAAGGAAATATTGAATATATGGATACTACAGTTACTTGTGCTTGTGGTGAAACATTTACAACAAAGTCAACAAAACCAGAAATTCGTGTAGATGTTTGTTCTAAATGTCATCCTTTTTATACTGGAAAACAAACAAGAGCATCTAAAGCAGGTAATGTAGAAAAATTTAATGCTAAATATGGATTTAAATCAGAAGAAAAATAAGCTAAATACTAGTTTATTTTTTTTTAATGTTTTATAATAATAATGGGTGAATAAAATGAAAATAGGAATAGCATCAGATCATAGAGGATATGATTTAAAACAAAAAATAATGAAAGATATGAAAGATATAGAATTTGTAGATTTTGGAACAGATTCAGATAAGAGTGTGGATTATCCTGATTATGCATTTAAGTTATGCACAGGAATAATAAATAAAAAAGTAGATTTAGGAATCGCAATATGTGGATCAGGTATAGGAATAAGTATTGCATGTAATAAAGTAAAAGGAATAAGATGTGCAAGAGTTACAACTATTAAGGATGTAAAAGTAACAAAGAAAGATAATAATGCAAATGTAATAGCGTTTTCTAGTGATGTAAATTATGATAAAGTAAAAAGAATGATAGAAGAGTTTATAAATACACCATTTAGTAATGAAGAAAGACATATAAAAAGAATTAATAAAATTAGTGAATATGAAAGATTAAATTAACATATACTTTAACGGGTGAAGACTATGAAAAAAATAGCAGTAATCATAATAAGTGTTATATTTATACCTTTTATAATTACTAGTTTTTTTTATGAGTATAAAGTAAAAAATATAAAATCTGGATTTAATTCAAATAAAGATGAAACAGTAGTTAGAGTTCTAACAAAAAATAATACTGTGGAAAAAATTAATTTAGAAGATTATTTAGTTGGAGTAGTATCAGGAGAAGTACCTGTTTCATTTGAAAAAGAAGCAATAAAAGCACAAGCAGTAGCAGCAAGAACATATGCATTAAAACAAATAGAAAACCATAAAAATTATGAATATGATGTAAAAGATGATACATCATCACAGGTATATCAAACAGATGAAGAATTAAGAAATAAATGGGGTAATAATTATGATGAATATGTAAAAAAAATAAAGGAATGTGTAAATGAAACAGAAGGAGAATATGTTTCATATAATAATGAAGTAATATATGCATTTTTCTTTTCCACAAGTAATGGAAAAACAGAAGATAATAAAAATGTATTTGGAAAAGATTTACCATACTTAAAAGTTGTAGATAGTAGTTTTGATGAATCCGAAACAAAGAACTTTACCACAGTAAAAATAGTATCATTAGATGATTTTTATAAACAATTAGATTTAGAAAAAAGTGATGAATTAAACATAACTGATATAGCAAGAACAGAATCAGGTAGAATATCAAGTATTATGGTAAATGGGAAAGCTTTTACAGGAAGAGATTTTCAAAAAAGATTATCACTTAGATCAAATGATTTTACTATACAAAAAAATAATGAAAATATAACAATAACAACAAAAGGATTTGGTCACGGTGTTGGAATGAGTCAATATGGCGCAAATGCACTTGCAAAAAGACATAAAACATATGATGAAATACTTAAATATTATTATCAAGGTACAAATTTACAAAAATTATAAAAAAATTGTATAAAATAAGAAAAATCTACCAAACTTAAAATGAGGTGGATAAAATGAAAGAAAGAAAAAGAAAATTAAAACCATTTGTAATGCCAATGGTATATGCATTAGCGTTTACAGCATTAGTATTATCTTTATCAGTAGTAGATACTATTCAAAATAAACAAGTATCAAAAGCAGATGATAATTATACATATGTTAATAATAGTATAATATCAAGTAATGTACCTGTTGTAAAAGAAGAAACAATAGAAGTAACAATAAAACCATTTAAAAGTGATAATGTAGAAATAGCAAAAAAATTCTATGATACAAATGCAAGTGATGAAGAAAAACAAAATGCACTTATATATTATAATGATACATATATGCAAAATTCAGGTGTATTATATAAATCAAAAGAAGCATTTGATGTAGTTACTATATTAGATGGAACAGTTGTAAATGTAAAAAAAGATGAAGTATTAGGTAATATAGTTGAAATAAAACATTCAAATAATTTAATCACAACTTATGGAGGATTATCCACAGTAAATGTAAAAAAAGATCAACTTTTAAAACAAGGTGATGTAATTGGTAAAAGTGGTAAACTAAATTTAGGTGAAGAAATAGAAAATGGATTACTATTTGAAGTAATAAGAGACGGAAAATATATTAATCCTTTAACATATTTAGAACAAAAAAATAATGGACAATAAAATAATCATAAAAAAATAATATTTATATATATTTTACTATAGGGGTGTTTAACTTGAATAGTAAAATATATAAAAGAATAAGATTAGAAACAGAATATATTTTAAAGGAGAATTTAACAGTAAGAGAAATAGCAAAAAAAATAAATGTAAGTAAAAGTACAGTACATAAAGATTTACATGAAAGACTTTTTGATATTGATAAAAATTTATTTAAAAAAGTAGATAAAATTATGCAAGAACATTTAGAAATAAGACATATAAATGGCGGTAATGCTACTAAAATGAAATATGAAAAATTAAGAAAGGGATGATATCTTGCTAAGCAAAGATATAGGAATAGATTTAGGAACAGCAAATGTTTTAATATACGTAAAAGGACAAGGTATTGTCATAAATGAACCAAGTGTAGTTGCAATAGAAACAGAAAGTAAAAAAGTATTAAGTGTTGGTGAAGAAGCACATCAAATGTTAGGCAGAACTCCCGGAAAAGTTCGCTCAATTAGGCCATTAAAAGATGGAGTAATTGCAGACTTTGAATTAACAGAAGCAATGCTTAATAATTTTATAAAAAAAATAAAAGTAAAAGGAGTTTTTACAAGACCTAGAATACTTATTTGTTGTCCATCTAATATTACGCAGGTTGAAAGAAATGCAATAAGAGAAGTAGCAGAAAGTGCAGGAGCAAAAAAGGTATATGTAGAAGAAGAACCAAAAGTTGCAGCAGTAGGAGCAGGCCTTGATATAAGTGCTCCATCTGCAAGTATGGTAATAGATATAGGTGGAGGAACAACAGATATAGCAATACTTTCATTAGGAGATATAGTAAATAGTAAATCAATTAGAGTTGCAGGAGATTTATTTGATACAGAAATAATTAAATACGTAAAAAATAAATATAAATTATTAATTGGTGAAAGAACAAGTGAAGATGTAAAGATAAAAATAGGTACAGTATATCCTGATGCTAAAAAGGAAAAAATGCTTATTAGAGGTAGAGATATGATAACAGGTTTACCAAGTTCTATTACAATAAGCTCAAAAGAAGTAGAAGAAGCATTACATGAATCAATACATAAAATAGTACTTGCTACAAAGTCAGTATTAGAAGAAACAATGCCAGAATTATCAGCAGATATTGTCACAAATGGAATAGTAGTAACTGGTGGAGGAGCATTATTAAATGGACTTAAAAAACTACTAGAAGAAGAATTAAAAGTACCAATTAAAATAGCAGATTCACCACTTACATGTGTAGTAGATGGAACTAAGGTCATGTTAGATAATATAAAATTACTTGAAAAATAAGTAAAATACTTATTTTTTTTCATTTATATATATGGTATAATTCTATTAGTAGGTGATAAAATGAGTAGTAATTTATTAGATAACCTAAGAATAATTGCGATAGTTTTTTTGTTTGTTGCGTGTTTAGTACCATTCATAAAAAAACTTGCTTTATATATAGGTGCTGTTGATATCCCTGGCGGAAGACATATCCACAGTAAAATAATGCCAAAACTTGGTGGACTTGCTATATTCACAGGATTCTTATTAGGATATATGCTTTTCTGTAATCAGACACCACAAATGATTTCAATATTAATAGGTGGATTTATAATATTAGTATTTGGATTATTTGATGATATAAAAAGACTCCCTGCATCTGTTCAATTTATTGGTCAAATAGCAAGTGCTGTAGTAGTAGTTTTTTATGGCAATATAGTAATGCAGGATGTATCTGCATATGGAATATATTTAAATTTTGGTGCATTTGCGCCATATTTAACTATTATTTTTATAGTAGCACTTATGAATTGCTTAAACTTTATAGATGGATTAGATGGACTCGCAGGTGGAATTGCAACAATATTTTTTGTAACTATTTCAATAATTATAAATTATACAGGAATATATAATGGATTAGATGCATCATTATCACTAATAATGGTAGGTGCAACATTAGGTTTTTTAGTACATAACTTTCATCCAGCAAAAATATTTTTAGGAAATAGTGGATCAATGTTCTTAGGATATATGATTGCGGTAATATCATTACTTGGATTTAAAAATGTAACAATAACATCAGTAATAATACCATTACTTATATTAGCGGTACCAATACTTGATACATTCTTCGCAATAATAAGAAGAATTATAAAAGGTCAATCACCAACTCAAGGTGATAAGAAACATATACATCATCAATTGCTTCAAATGACGTCTAGTCAAGTAAAAACAGTACTTATAATATATTTAGTAGATATATTATTCTCATGTGCATCAATAATATATGTAATAAAAAATGCAAAACTTGGTCAAATAATATATGCTATTCTAGTTGTTATTGTACTATGGTTTGTACTTACAACAGATATAGTCTTTGATAGAAAGACGATAAAAGATGATATAATTCATAAAGTTAATAAAAAAAATAAAGAAGAAAAAGAAAAAATAGAAAAAAATGGGGAAAAAGAGTGATTTTTTCCTATTTTTTTATGTTTTTATAAAAATTGGTAAAATATGGTATAATTATATAGTGGTGGAGGAAAAATGATAAATTTTGTAGTATGTGAAGATAATAAAATAATTTTACAAAGAAATATTGATATTATTAATAGGGTAATGTTTAAGAATAATATCAATTATAGGGTTTATTCTTTTAGTAATTATTGTGATGATTTAAAAAAGTTAATTAAATCAGATATAGGTAAAAAAATATATATTCTGGATATAGAACTTGAGGATGTATCAGGTATAGATATTGCAATTAATATAAGAGAAAAAGACTTAAATAGTTTTATAATTATTTCAACATCTTATATTGACTATTTACCATATACGTTAAAATCAAAATTAATGCTATTTGATTTTGTATCAAAATTTGATGATTATGAAAAAAATCTTACCTCCGTATTAAATAGAGCACTAAATTCATGTAATAGCGAAATCAAAGATGATGTAACTAAAAAAGAAGGAGTGATGTAATATGAATTTATTAAATCTAATTTTAAGTGGTATTGTTTCAGGTACAATGTCATATTTTTCTATATTAAATATCTCAGATTCAAAAAAGAATTTTCGAGAATTTTTAATTTATTTTTTTATTTTTGTTCCGTTATTACTTATATCCTATGAGTTCTTTTCTGGAATAACAAGATTAATTTTAAATATATTGTTTATAATAATATCATTATATTTTTCAACATTTAAAAAGGATATTTCTAATTCAGTATATTATACATTGGCATATGAAATGTTAGTATTTATTTCAGAAATAGTTTTATCTGTTCTGATATTATTCATATTTAAATTAGATGGTTCATCATATTCTAAAATACCTTTTTCTTTATGTATTTCATCTATCCTGAATTGTTTATTATTTTATTTGTTATCAAAAATAAAATTTATATCGAAAAATATTAGAAGATTGAATGATATTATAAAGAAAAATAATAAAGATTGGATTTATATTATATTAATAATGATATTAATGGTTCTTTTTATATTTTTTAATAGATATAAAATGAATAATTCAGTGGAATATTTTGTAAATACTATAATGGCTATTTTTGTTGTAGTATCGTTTATTTACGTTATATATAACAAATTTCAAAGACAAGCAATGGAAGAAAAATATAATGAATCAATGGAATATGTACTTAGATATGAAAAGATAATAAATGAACAAGGTAAGAAAAATCATGAATATAACAATCAATTAATGGTTATAAAAGGTTATGTAAATAATCCTGAAAGATTAACAGAATATTTAGAAGAAGTTATTGGTGATCATAGAACTGGTCAAAATTATACGGTTAAACAATTAGGTTTCTTACCTGATGGCGGCGTTAAAGGATTACTTTATCATAAATTAAGTAAAATGGAAGATAATAATATAAAATATTATTTATATGTAGATCAAAATATAAAAGATAAGGATATAGAAAGTTTTGATTTAAAAACATATCGTGATTTAACTAAACTATTAGGTGTATTTTTAGATAATGCAATAGATGCTGCATTAAAATCAGAAGAAAAAGAAATAGAAGTTGAATTAAAAGATAAAGATGATTGTCTTTTAGTGATTATATCTAATACATATGATAAAAGTACTGATATAAATAAAGTTGGTAAATCAGGATTTACCACAAAAGGTGTAGGTCATGGTTTTGGTCTTTCAATAGTAAAAGATATTGCAAGAACAAATTCTGAAATAGAAACATTTAGTACAAAAGAAACAGATAAGTTTATTCAAACTGCAATGGTATATTATAAAAAATAAAAAAGCTCTCTAAAGCAAGAGAACTTTTTTTCAGTTAATAATTAATCAATAAGAGATTTTGGCATTTCTGGTTCGTCAAATAGAGCTAATAAGCATCCAGTAGTAGCAACTGTGCCAAGAACTGCACCAACTGCTGATAAAGCAATAGCTAAAGTTTTTTTCATAAATTTCCCTCCTTAATTTATGGTCAACTATTTAACCTCGTAAGTTTTGTAATTATTATAACTAACTCCAAATATCTTATATGTTATAGGAAGCATTATAATAATTTGTATAACTATTGCAAATATGAAACAATTACTAAGAATATTGTTTTTAATTACTATAGCTATAGTCATATATATTATTGAAATTATTATTGATAATATTTTATAAATTTTTCTTTTCTTTTTATTTATAAGGGGTCTTTTTTCTGTATCCGCAGGAGCAAATATTCCAATTAATACAGTAAGTGGTATAAATAATATTATTTTTACAATTAATGGTATAGTAAGTTTAATACATAATATTGGAAATAATATAAAGAATAGTGTCGATGATATAAGGCAATCAATACTTCTTTTTGCATGTACTCCAAATGATGTAAGTCTAATACCATTAAATATTAGTATTAATAGTAAAGTTTCTTTCCAAATACCTAATATTATTGAAACAATTATAATGAAAATTAATTTTGTTATTGTAAGATATAAACCTTCCAACCCATATTTGATTTTATCAATATCTCTTTGTGACAAATCCTTATTATATGTTGTTACAAGTTCCATACATTTATTTATAATTAATTTCTTCATAACTACTCCTTGACAACATATTACCACCAATATTATGTTGTATATGAAATTTTAAAATAATAAATAAACATTAAACTTTTTTTCTAAAAATTATAAAAAAATATTAAAAAAATACAAAAAAACTCGAAAAAAATCTAATTTTGTCGAGTTTTATTTTTTACATATATATTAGTGATAAAATTAAAGTGTTGACCGCAATTTTTGTCGAATTTTTTGGTACGCTTTTCCTTGAATGTCACGTATATATAGCGGTATCATAAATATAGACATAAGAAGGAGGAATATATGATGTCAAAAGGAATAATTAAATGGTTTAATAATGAGAAAGGATATGGATTTATAAATGGTTCAGCAGACGAAGATATATTTGTTCATTATACATCTATAAAACAAGATGGATACAAAACTTTGTCTGAAGGTCAAGTTGTTGAATTTAATTTAATAAAAACTGATAAAGGTTTACAGGCTACAGACGTAAAAACTGTAAACGAAAAAGAATTAACTGCTATATTATAGTGGTTTTTTTAAAATTTATGTTATAATTTTTAAAAGGAGATGATATGAATGAAATATATTATTAGAAGTGCAAAAATGGAAAATACAGATGCAATCAAAGAATATATTGAAAACAAATTAGCAAGACTTGATAAATATTTTCAAGACTCAGATGAAATTGAAGCCAATGTTTTAACAAAGGTAAATGGTAAAAAACAAACAATTGAGGTTACAATTCCTACAAAGCATTTTACACTTAGAAATGAAGAAACAAATGAGGATTTATATGCCGCAATTGATAAAGTAGTTGATAAATTAGAAAGACAAATAAGAAAAAATAAAGAGAAAATAAATAAAAAAGTTAATAAAACTTTAATAAATGATTTTGAATATGATTTAGTTGATGAATTATCAGAAGATGAAAAAGTTGTAAAAAGAAAGAATGTTGAATTAAAACCAATAGATGAGGAAGAAGCAATAATTCAAATGGAAATGCTTGGTCATTCATTCTTTGTATATAAAGATGTTAATACAAATGAGGTTTGTGTATTATATAAAAGAAAAAATGGAAATTATGGAATAATTGAAACTAAATAATTGTAAGAATACCAGTTTATTGGTATTTTTATTTTGATTTTTTTTAAAAATGTGTTATTATATGGCTATATGAGAGGGATAAAAGTGAATATAGAGAGCACAAATAGTTTGGTTTTAGCTTATTTAGGAGATAGTGTATATGAACTTTTAATAAGAGAATACTTTATTAAACAAAATATTAGTAAGGTAAATACTCTTCAAAGCAAGGTGACAAAATATGTATCTGCTAAAGGACAAGCCAAAATAATTAATTATTTAATTGACAATGAATATTTAAAGGAAGATGAACTTATAGAAGTAAAAAGAGGAAGAAATGCAAAAGTGTATTCTCATCCAAAAAATACCGATATAGTGACTTATAAATGGGCAACTGCTTTTGAGTGTTTATTTGGATATTTGTATTTAAAGGAAGATAAAACAAGAATAGATGAATTAATGAAAATAATAATAGGAGAAGAGATATGTTAGTATTTGGTAAGAATGTAGCAACTGAAGTTATAAACAGTAAAACAAAAATTAAAAAAGTTTTTGTAACAAAGAATTTTGATAATAAATATATTTTAGACTATTTAAGAAACAATAATATTAAAATTATTAATATGGATAAAAGAGAAATGGACGAAAAATATGGTAAAGGAGCCCAAGGTATAGTACTTGATATTGAAGACTATGAATACCATGAATTAAATGAAGTATTTGATAGTAACTTTGTTGTTATTTTAGACCATTTAGAAGATCCTCATAATTTTGGAGCAATTATAAGAACTTCTGAAGCAGCAGGTGTTGATTACATAATTATTCCAAAAAACAGAAGTGTTGAAGTTAATTCTACAGTTATGAAAGTTAGTGCAGGTGCATTAAACAATATTAAAATAGTAGAAGTTAACAATTTAGTTTCTGCAATGGAAAAATTAAAAGATAATGGTTTTTGGATATATGCAACAGACATGGATGGAGAAGAATATACAAAAGTAGAATATGCTGAAAAAACTGCATTAGTAATTGGTGCTGAAGGAACAGGAGTAAGTAAAAGAGTTGGAGATAACAGTGATTTTATAATAAGTATTCCAATGTTTGGAAAAATAAATAGTTTAAATGCATCAGTGGCCGCAGGTATTGCAATATATGAGGTTGTAAGACAAAGAAAGCAGGGATAATATGTATAATGATGAAAATGATTATGAATTATTATATTTAATTTCTGAATCAAATGAAGAAGCGAAAGAAGTATTTTTTGAAAAATATAAACCAACAGTACAGAGTTATGTGCTTAAATATTTTCCTTTTATAAAGAATAAAGGTTATGAAATGAATGATTTATATCAAGAGGGTATGCTTGGATTAAATAGAGCAATACATGACTTTAAAGAGCAAAAAAATGTCCAATTTAATACATTTGCAGCTATTTGTATTGAAAGACAAATACTATCTTTTATAAGGAATGTATCAAGAGATAAACATAGAGTATTAAATGAATCTATATCAATTGATTCAGCAATAGATAGTTCTGGTAGAACTTTTGTTGAACTTTTCTCTGATGGAGATATTGCAAATCCAGAAAATTCCTTTATTAATATAGAAGAAGCAGAATCAATTTTAAAAGAAATTAAAACTGTACTTACTGATAAAGAATATGAAGTTTATACTTTAAGAGCAAAAGGATTTACTTATCAAGAAATAGCAAGTCTTTTAAATACAACTACAAAATCAGTAGATGGTGCGCTTAGTAGGATAAAAACTAAGATAAATAATATAAAAAGGATTGACTAATCCTTTTTTTTATGGTAATATCAGGGTAGATGCACGAAAGTGTTTTTTATTTTGATTTGAGGAAGGTATATATGAGTAAAATTAAGAAATTTATATCTGATATGAAAAAAGAATTGGATAAGATAAGATGGTGTAAAGGAAAGAATTTATTAAAGAATGTAATAGTTACTATATTATTTATTATATTTTTTGCAATATTCTTTGTATTAATTGAATATATTGTATCATTAATTAAAATGATAGATTTTAGTAGCTTAATTGAAAAAATAAATGATTTAATATAGAGGTGTGAAGATGGAAGAAAAGCAATGGTATGTAGTAAATACTTATTCTGGACATGAAACTAAAGTTAAAGAAAAACTAGAAATGAGAATTCAATCTATGGGAATGCAAAATTACATTTTTAGAGTAATTGTTCCAGAAACTACAGAAATAGAAATAAAAGATGGAAAACAAAAAGAAAAAACAAAAAAGATGTTCCCAGGTTATGTTTTAGTAGAAATGATTATGACTGATGAAGCTTGGTATGTTGTTCGTAATACACCAGGTGTTACAGGTTTCTTAGGATCATCTGGTAAAGGTGCTAAACCATTCCCTTTATTTCCACATGAAATAGAGAAAATACTAAATAGTATGGGAATGAGTACTAAAGAAGTAATTGTTGACTTAAAAGTTGGAGATAGAGTTAAAATTACAGATGGACCATTCAAATTAATGGTTGGTAAAGTATTTGAAATAGATAAAGAAAATAGTAAAGCAAAAGTTAATATAGATCTATTTGGTCAAGAAACTGCTGTTGAAGTAGACTTAACTCAAATAGAACATGATAATTAATCACTTGATTTTTATAAAGAAAAGTGATAATATAATAACCGGCTATGTATTTTTATATATATAGATTTAAGTTGGGAGGCAAATAGTCCGTTTGACCACTCACGAAAAAAAATAATAGGAGGTGTTTTTCGTGGCAAAAGAAATAGTAAAAAAGATCAAACTTCAAATTCCTGCTGGTAAAGCAACAGCAGCACCACCAGTTGGTACAGCGTTAGGACCTGCAGGTATCGCATTACCAGATTTTTGTAACAGATTTAATGACGCTACAAAAGATAAAATGGGAGATGTATTACCAGTTGAGGTATTCGTTTATGACGATAGATCATTTGATTTCAAAGTAAAAACTCCACCAGCAGCATTCTTAATTAAGAAAGCAGCAGGAGTAAAATCAGCATCAAGTAAAGGTGCTAACGAAATCGTTGGTTCTATTACTAAAGCTCAATTACGTGAAATAGCTGAAACTAAATTACCAGATTTAAATGCTTATACAGTTGAACAAGCAGAAAAAATAATTGCTGGTACAGCACGTAATATGGGAATCGAAATAACTGAGTAGGAATTTTATCATATAGGTTAAACCTATGTGGGAGGAATATCCGCTAAAACCACAAAGGAGGAAAGTAAAATGGCAAAGAAAAGTAAAAAATATATTGAAGCTTTAAACCAAATAGAAAAAGGTAAAGCATATACAAAAGAAGAAGCTGTAGAACTAGTTAAAAAAGTTAGCACAAGTAAATTTGATGGTTCAGTTGAAGTAGCTATGAAATTAAATCTAGATACTAGAAAATCTGATCAACAATTAAGAGGTGCAATCGTATTACCAAATGGAACAGGTAAAACAAAAAGAATTTTAGTTTTATCTAAAACAAACCAAGCACAAATCGCTAAGGAAGCAGGAGCTGACTTTGTTGGAGATGCTGATTTAGTTGAAAAAATCGAAAAAGAAAACTGGTTAGATTTTGATGTAATCATTGCTACACCAGAAATGATGCCAATGCTTGGTAAATTAGGTAAGGTTTTAGGACCTAGAGGTCTTATGCCAAACCCAAAAACTGGAACAGTTACTACAGATGTTAAAAAAGCTATTGATGATATTAAAAAAGGACGTGTTGAATACAGAACAGATTCATATGGTAACGTTCATGCTATTATTGGTAAAGTATCATTCGATGCTGATAAGTTAGTTGAAAACTTAGATGCTTTTGTAAATGTTATAATTAAATCAAAACCATCTACAGTTAAAGGTCAATACTTAAAGAATATTTCAGTAGCACCTACAATGGGTCCTGGAATTAAAATCGATTTAAGCTCATTTGACAAATAATAAAAATAATTATATAATTAGTTTATCAAAAAGTTTTTCTGTACCTAAGACAGTAAGAGCGAAAGCTTAATATTTCTTACCGAGGACAATTACTTAATACTTATTTTAAGTCTTTGTCTTTAGTACAAAGACTTTTTTGATATAAATTTGATAGGAGGAAGAATATGGCTAGTCAAAAAATAGTAGAAGCAAAAGCGACAGTTGTTGATGAAATAACAGAAGTAGCTAAAAATAATGCTTCATTCATATTATTTGATTATCGTGGTCTTACAGCTGAGGAAACTTCTGAACTTAGAAAAATACTTCGTGAAAGCGATTCAAAGTACAAAGTTTGGAAAAATACTTTAACTAAAAGAGCACTTGATAGTCTAAACTATAATCTTGACGATTGCCTAGCAGGTCCAAGTGCAATTGCTTATTCAAGCGATGCTATTGCTCCAATCAAAGCATTAAGTACATTTGCTAAAGATCATCCAGCTTTAGAAATTAAAGGTGGTATAGTTGATGGCAATGTAACATCTCTAGATGAAATCAAAGCATTATCTACAATTCCATCAAGAGAAGGACTACTTACTATGCTTGCTGGTGGCCTAATAGGAACTGTCAAAGATTTATCAATCGCTTTAAATTTACTTAGCGAACAAAAAAGTGAATAATAAAAAATAAGAAATTAGGAGGAATTTAAAATGGCTAAATTAACAAGAGAAGATTTTATCGCTTCATTAAAAGAAATGACAATTTTAGAAATTAAAGACTTAGTAGACGCTATGAAAGAAGAATTTGGAGTAGATCCAAGTGCAGTTGCAGTTGCAGCAGCTCCTGCAGCAGCAGTAGATGAAGGACCAACAGAAGTTACTGTTACATTAACTAGTGCTGGTGCTACTAAAATCCCAGTTATCAAAGTTATAAGAGATATCACTGGTTTAGGATTAAAAGAAGCTAAAGATATCGCTGATAATGGTGGAGCTGTAAAAGAAAAAATTTCTAAAGAAGAAGCAGAAGAAATCAAAGCTAAATTAGAAGAAGCTGGAGCTTCAGTAGAAATAGCTTAAGTTTAAAGCATAGAGAAATCTATGTTTTTTTCTTTATTTATGATAGAATATATTTGGTGAAGAAAAATGGAACATTATTTTACTAATAATAAAAATTTAAAAGAAAATATAAATGAGATAAATGCAAAAGTAAAAGATACTGAATTTGTTTTTTATACGGATAACGGTGTTTTTAATAAGAAAGGTCTTGATTATGGAACAAGAGTTTTACTAGAAAATATAGATTTAAGTAATAAATTATCTTTTTTAGATGTAGGATGTGGATGTGGACCTATTGGAATATATATTTCAAAACAAAATAAAAATTATACTGTGGATATGATTGATGTAAATGAAAAGGCAGTTAATTTAGTAAAAAAATCATTGTTAAAAAACAAAATAGATAATGCAAATGTATTTATTAGTGATGTATATGAAAATATAAAAAATAAATATGATATGATAATTACAAATCCACCAATACATGCAGGAAAAACAAAAGTATATGAAATAATAAGGGGTGCATCTAATTATTTAAATGAAAAAGGCGAACTTTGGATAGTAATAAGAAAAGATCAAGGTGCAAAATCACTTATAAAAGATATGAGTGATATATATAATTTTGAAATTGTAAAAAGAGATAATGGTTTTTATATATTAAGAGCAAATAAGATATAAAACATCAAAATAGACTGATAAAATTACCAGTCTATTTTTAATTTATCTTTGATTATATTAAATCTTTGAAGAACTGAAGGGACAATAGCGTCATTTTTTATTAAATTATTAAATTCTTCTTTTGATATCCATTTTATGTTTTGTACTTCTTCTTTTTGCAAAACAACTTTATTTATATCAATTTCTTTTTCAGATAAAAATATGTCTACAAATTGTTTTTTATATAAATGAGTTCCAATTAAACAAAATTCATCTTGATTAAAATTAACACCTATTTCTTCTATCATTTCTCTTTTTATTGTATCAATTATACTTTCACCTGCTTGTGAACAACCACCTGGTGTTTCCCATTGACCTGGATGTGATTTTTGTTCACTTCTTTGAGTCATTAATATTTTATTATTGTTAATAATCCACATTTCAACACCTGTATTGAATTCATTTTCTTCTAAATTTTCACCACGTATTTTTTTATAATTGAGTTGAACTCTATTTTTGTCTACTACATCAAAATATTCCATTTTTACCTCCATTATACATATAATTGTATCACGAAGAATATATATATGTAAATTGATAAAATAAATGAAGCTTTAAAAATTTGACAAATATTAACTTGTATGATAGTATACTAAGCCAATCAGGGGGGTATATATTTATGATAAAAGTATATGAAGAAAATGGTACATATGATATTGATGTGTACGCAAATGAAGAAGAAGAGGAAAGAAATAGTTCAATAATGGGTCTTACAGTTGATACTAAAAGACATATGTATTATGTTGTATTACCAAAAGAACCATCAAGAAATGAACATGAAAAATTCATATCAGATTTTTTAAAAATGGATATGTTAAATAAAAAATATATTTCTAAAATAGCAAAAGATCCAAAAAATATTTCATTATCCGGTGAAACTAAAGTTTATGAAAAAGAAATTTTAAAAAATATATTTAAAGCACAAGGAATAATTCCTGTAACATATGCGAAAAGAGATCAAATTATTAATGATTTAGAAGATATTAAAGCATATAATTTAGGTATAAAATCAGAAAATGATATGCTTAGAATGAGATAATGAAAATTATCTTTTTTCTTTATTAAAAATTTCTAAAAATATTGAGTTAAAAAAATTATTTACATTTGCAAAATATTATGATATTAATATAATAATTATATTGAAAGAAGAAATCGAAAGGTATCTATATGAAAACATTAATTTATTTAATTAGACATGCACAACCAATAACAATAGAATTAAAAAATGTTAATAATAATGACGATTGTCAAATTCAAAATGAAAAACAAGTTTTAAGTTTAAAAGGTGAGAAACAAGCACTTGAATTATCTAAGAAAGATATTTTTAAAAATATAGATTCAGTATATTCTTCAAAATATGTTAGGGCGATTGAAACTGCAAAATATATTGCTAGTGAAAATAACATACCTATATTAATTGATGAGAGGCTTGGAGAAAGAAAATTAGGAGTTGAAGAAAAATCAAAAGAATTTTGGCTGGAGCAAATGTACAATGAGAATATTAAAGCAATAGGTGGCGAAAATCAAAAAGAAGTAAGAAAAAGAATGATTGAATCAATAGAAGATATATTAAAAAACGAAAAAGGTAAAAAAGTAGCAGTAGTCACTCATGCTACTGCTATGACATTTTTGTTAATGAATTGGTGTAAATTAGAAAATGCTATATTAGATGGTAAAAAAAGAAAATTAAGTTTTAATAATAAGATAGTTATAGATGATAGTTTTAATACACCAGAAGTGTTTGAGCTTGTTTTTGATGATGATGTTATTTATAGTATAAAAAGAATTAATTTAAATAAAAACAGCTAAGATAAATTATTATTATTTTTGGTATTATTTGCTTGGCTTTATATTATTAAAATGATAATTAAATTTTTCTAAAACTTTTTAATATAAATTTTTCAATATTTATTGACAAAACAAACCTTTTCTGGTAACATTTTAAATTGGTACTATGTTTCTTTTTTTAGCCTGGAAACATGTTCTTTGAATATTATTGTTAGGGGTGAAAGCACGTGGCTTATAAAGTAAAAAAAGTATGTAAAGATCGTGAAAGAAGAGATTTTTCACGCAGTGAGAATTCACTAGAACTTAAGGATTTGCTTGAAATCCAAAAAAGTTCGTATAAGGACTTTATCGAAGTTGGAATACGTGAAGTATTAGATGAATTATTTCCAGTAGATAATTTTTCTGGTTCTTTATCACTAGAAATTGGTGATTATTCATTCGATGAACCTAGATTAAGTATAAAAGAATGTAAAGAGAGAAAATCAACGTATGCTGCTCCACTAAAAGTTCAAGCTCGTTTATTCAACAACGAAACTGGTGAAGTAAAAGAGCAAGAATTATTTTTTGGTGATATGCCAATAATGACTGACAGCGGTACATTTGTTATTAATGGTGCTGAAAGGGTTATTGTATCACAATTAGTTCGTTCACCAAGTGTATACTATGGTATGGAAATGGATAAAAATGGTAGAAATATTTTTACGTCTCAAATTATACCAAATAGAGGAACTTGGCTTGAATACAAACTAAATAGTAAAGATTGTATTGATGTTAGAATTGATAGAAACAGAAAAGTAACTGTTGCTACTTTCTTACGTGCATTTGGTTTATCAAGTAATGAACAAATTATAAGTTTATTCGGTGAGGATGAATATCTTTTAAATACAATTGAAAAGGATTCTACATCTAATACAGATGAGGCTTTAATTGAAATTTATGAAAAGTTAAAACCAGGTGAACCAGCTACTATCGATAGTGCTAAGAATCACATTATTACAAGATTCTTTGATGCATTTAGATATGATTTATCTAAGGTTGGTAGATACAAATTCAATAAGAAGCTAGATGTTTGTGATAGATTATTTGGACAAACTTTAGCAGAAGATATTATAGTAGATGGACAAGTTAAATATCCAAAAGGTACTGTAATAAATAGAGAAGTATTAAATGAATTAAAACCATTATTTAAAGAAGGTTTAAATTTAAAAGAAGTAGATATTAATGAAGACCTTGATACTTATAATAAGGTTCAAGTTGTTAAAATCTATGCACCAAATAATCAAGATAAAATATTAACTATAGTAGGTAATGACCCAACTATAACTGAAAAGAGATTAACAATTTCTGATATTTATGCATCAGTTTCATACTATATAAACCTTTTATCAGGTGTTGGTAGTATAGATGAGATTGACCATTTATCAAATAGACGTGTAAAACAAGTTGGAGAACTAGTTCAAAATCAATTTAGAATTGGTGTTACTAGAATGGAAAAAGTTATTCGTGAAAGAATGACAACATTAGATGAAGCAGAAGCAACTCCAAAAGCATTAATTAACATTAGACCAATAACTGCTGTTATTAAAGAATTCTTCGGAAGCAGTCAGTTATCACAATTCATGGACCAAGTAAATCCAATGTCTGAGTTAACTAATAAGAGACGTTTATCTGCTTTAGGACCAGGTGGATTATCTAGAGATAGAGCTGCTATGGAAGTTCGTGACGTTAATGAATCACACTATGGTAGAATTTGTCCTATTGAATCACCAGAAGGTGCTAATATAGGTCTTATTACATCTCTTGCAAGTTATGCAAAAGTTAACGAATATGGATTTATAATGACTCCATATAGAAGAGTTAAAGATGGTGTTTTACAAGATGAAATAGATTATTTAACTGCTGATGAAGAGTTAGATTATGTTATTTCACAAGCAAGAATAAATATTAAAGATAAAAAAATAGTAGATGATGAAATTACAGCAAGATTCCGTGGTGAAAATATAATTGTAAAAGCAAATGAAGTTAATTATATAGATGTATCTCCACAACAAATTATATCTGTAACAGCATCATGTATTCCATTCCTTGATCACGATATGGCACACCGTGCCCTAATGGGATCAAACATGCAACGTCAAGCATTACCACTTTTAAAAGCAGAAGCTCCATATGTTGGAACTGGTATAGAATATATTGCTGCTAGAGACAGTGGTGCAACAATAGTTGCTAAAGCAGATGGTATTGTAGAATACGCAGATGGTAAAAAGATAATTGTAAAAACTAAGGGTGGTAAAGACGTTTATACACTAATGAACTTTGAAGGATCAAACGGTGGAACTTGTTATCATCAACGTCCAATAGTTAAAGCTGGAGACAAAGTTGAAAGAAATATGATTATTGCTGATGGACCAAGTACAGATAAAGGTGAACTTGCTCTTGGTAAAAACCTAACAGTGGCATTTATGACATTTAATGGTTATAACTATGAAGATGCTGTTATATTAAATGAAAGATTAGTAAAAGATGATGCATTTACATCAATTCATATAGAAAGTTATTCAATCCAATGTCGTGATACAAAACTTGGACCAGAAGAAATAACTAGAGATATTCCTAATATATCTGAGGATGCAAGAAAGAATCTTGATGCTGAAGGTATTGTAAGAATAGGTACAGAAGTAAAAGAAAATGATATTTTAGTTGGTAAAGTTACTCCAAAAGGAATGGTAGAACTTACTGCTGAAGAAAAATTATTACATGCAATATTTGGAGAAAAAACAAGAGAAGTTCGTGACACATCACTTCGTGTTCCACATGGTGGAGATGGTATCGTTCATGATATTAAAGTATACACTAAGAAAGATAACGACGAACTTGCAAGTGGAGTATCTAAAGAAATAAGAGTATATATTGCTCAAAAGAGAAAAATCCAAGTAGGAGATAAAGTCGCTGGACGTCATGGTAACAAGGGTGTTGTTTCACTAGTATTACCACAAGAAGATATGCCATTTATGCCAGATGGTAGACCAGTAGATATCATACTTAATCCACTAGGTGTTCCATCTCGTATGAACCTAGGACAAGTACTTGAACTTCACTTAGGTATGGCTGCTAAGAAACTTGGAGTATATTGTTCAACACCAGTATTTGATGGTGCAAGTATGCAAGATATTGCTGAAATGATGGAAGAAGCTGGACTTGATAAAGATGGTAAGACAGTACTTTATGATGGTAGAACAGGTTTACCATTTGATAGTAGAGTCAGTGTTGGTGTAATGTACATGATTAAACTAGATCACATGGTTGATGATAAGTTACATGCTCGTGCTACAGGACCTTATTCATTAGTTACACAACAACCTTTAGGTGGTAAAGCACAAATGGGTGGTCAAAGATTCGGTGAAATGGAAGTTTGGGCACTAGAAGCTTATGGTGCAGCTAATATCTTACAAGAAATAATGACATTTAAATCAGATGATGTTGTAGGAAGAGTTAAAGCTTACGAATCTATCGTAAAAGGAAATAAAATAGAAGCTGCTGGAGTTCCAGAAAGTTTCAGAGTTCTAGTTAAAGAACTTCAAGCATTAGGTCTTGATGTATCAATGATAGATGAAGATGGTAAAGAAGTTGGAATAACAGAACTTGAAAAAGAAGAAAATAATGAAAATACAGCATTATCTATTGATGAAATAGAAATAAAAGATATAAAGAAAAACAACTTAGAAGATGTATTAAAAACTGAAGAAAATAATGAAGAAGAATATGAAGAATTACCTTCGGAAGAAGAATTCGAAAATGACGAAGAAGAGGAGGATGAAGAATAATGGATGTTAGTAGATTTGAAGGATTAAAAATATCTATTGCTTCTCCTGAAAAGATTCGTGAATGGTCTCATGGTGAAGTAAAAAAACCAGAAACAATAAATTATCGTACATTAAAACCAGAGAGAGATGGTCTTTTCTGTGAAAAGATTTTTGGACCTACTAAAGACTATGAATGTTCTTGTGGTAAGTACAAAAGATTAAGATATAAAGATATAGTATGTGATAGATGTGGTGTTGAAGTTACAAAGGCTAAAGTTCGTCGTGAACGTATGGGTCATATTGAACTTGCAACTCCAGTCTCACATATCTGGTTCTTTAAAGGTGTTCCATCAAGAATGGGACTTGTACTAGATATGTCACCAAGAGATTTGGAAGAAGTACTATATTTTGTAAGTTATGTAGTAATTAATCCAGGTAATGCACCTCTTGAGAAGAAACAAACATTATCAGATAAAGAATATAGAATATATTATGAAAAATATGGTAATGGTTTCGAAGTAGGTATGGGTGCTGAAGCTATTAAAAAACTTTTGCAAGAAGTAAATATTGATGAAGAAATTGATAAAATAGAAAAAGAATTAGAAGGAGCTCAAGAACAAAAGAGAACTAGACTTTTAAAAAGACTAGAAATTCTTGACTCATTTAGAGAATCAGGAAATAAGCCTGAATGGATGATACTAGATTGTATTCCAGTTATTCCACCAGAACTTAGACCAATGATTCAATTAGATGGTGGAAGATTTGCAACTAGTGACTTAAATGATTTATATAGACGTGTTATTAACCGTAACAATCGTTTAAAGAAATTATTAGAGTTAGGTGCGCCTTCAATCATTGTTCAAAATGAAAAACGTATGCTACAAGAAGCAGTTGATGCTTTATTCGATAATGGTAGACGTGGTAGAAATGTTACTGGTCCATCTAATAGAGCATTAAAATCATTATCAAGTATGCTTAAAGGTAAGCAAGGTAGATTTAGACAAAACTTACTTGGTAAACGTGTTGACTATTCAGGACGTTCAGTTATCGTAGTTGGTCCATCTCTTAAGATGTATGAATGCGGTATACCAAAAGAAATGGCACTTGAATTATTTAAACCACATGTTATTCGTGGACTTGTAGAAAAAGAAATAGTTCATAATATTAAATCTGCTAAAAAGATGATTGAAAATCAAGATGATAGAGTATGGGATGTTGTTGAAGAAGTTATTAAAGAACATCCAGTATTATTAAACCGTGCTCCAACACTTCATAGATTAGGTATTCAAGCATTTGAACCTAAGTTAATAGATGGTAAAGCTATAAGACTTCATCCATTAGTTTGTGCTGCATTTAATGCTGACTTCGATGGAGACCAAATGGCTGTCCACGTACCACTTTCTGAAGAAGCTCAAGCAGAAGCAAGAATCCTTATGTTAGGTGCTAATAACATACTAAAACCATCTGATGGTAAACCAATAGTTACACCATCACAAGATATGGTACTTGGTAACTACTACTTAACAATGGAACAAGAAAGTGAAGATGAAGGTAGAGTATTTAAAAGCCCAGATGCAGCATTAATGGCTTATGATAGAAGAGAAATTGATTTACATACAAGATTAGTTGTACCAGTTAAATCATTCAAACATAAGATATTTGCTGATAGTCAAAAGGATAAATACTTAATTACAACAGTTGGTAAAATTAAGTTAAATGAAATTTTACCAGATGCATATCAATACATAAATGATGGAAGTAAAGAAAATATAAATACAATTACTCCAAGTAAATATTTCGCACCAATGGGAACTGATTTAAAAGAATTTATTAAAAATCTTCCAATTAGTGAACCACTTGGTAAAAAAAGTTTACAAAGTATAATTGCTCAAGTATTTAAAAGATATAAAACAACAGAAACATCTACAATGCTTGATAAATTAAAGAATCTAGGATTCGAATATTCAACTTATTCAGGAATTACAATGTCTGCATTTGATATTATTGCTGATAGCAATAAGGAACAAATCATTTCTGATGGTAAAAAGAAAGTTGATCAAATTGGTAAACAATATAAGAGAGGTTTAATTACTGAACAAGAAAGATATGAAAGAGTAATTGAAGTTTGGAATAATGCAAATGAACAAATTAAAAATGACTTAAGTAAACTTGCTGAAGAAAATCCAAATAACCCAATATTCATCATGATGAAATCTGGTGCTCGTGGTAGTTTGGAACAGTTTAGACAGGTTGCTGGTATGATTGGTCTAGTTGCTAAACCAAATGGTATGACAGTTGAAATTCCAATCACATCAAACTATACTGATGGTCTAACAGTGGCAGAATACTTCATGTCATCACATGGTTCAAGAAAAGGTAACGTTGATACTGCCTTAAAAACAGCAAACTCTGGTTACTTAACTAGACGTTTAGTAGATGTTGTACAAGATGTTATAGTTAAAGAACATGATTGTGGAACAATACAAGGTGTTGTTGTTGAAGCATTTATTAACGAAAAAGATGGAAGTGTAATTGAATCACTTGCAGAACGTATTACTGGTAGATATACAAATAAGAAAGTAATTAATCCTGAAACAAAAGAAGTTATCGTAGATAAGGGCGTTTACATTACTGAACAACTTGCAGATAAGATAACTAAGGCAGGAGTAACATCTGTTGAAATAAGAACAACACTTACATGTAAAACTGAAAACGGTGTTTGTCAAATGTGTTATGGACGTAACCTTGCAACAAGTAACCCAGTTGAAATTGGTGAAGCAGTTGGTATTATGGCTGCACAATCAATTGGTGAACCAGGTACTCAGCTTACAATGCGTACATTCCACACAGGTGGTGTTGCTAGTGGTGACGATATCACTCAAGGTCTTCCTCGTGTTGAAGAATTGTTTGAAGCTCGTAATCCAAAAGTTAAAGCTTCTGTTGCAGAAATCGCAGGAGAAATTACTAATATTGAAAATCAAAATGGTAAATACAAAATCAGTATTACAAATGATAAAGAAACAAGAGAACAAACTACTAACTATGGTGTTAAGTTACGTGTAGAAGTAGGAGATAAAGTAAAACCAGGAGATAGATTAAACGAAGGTGCTGTAAATCCAAAAGAATTACTTGCGGTTACTGACCCAATTACTGTACAAAATTATATTGTACAAGAAGTACAAAAAGTTTATCGTTCTCAAGGTGTTGATATATCTGATAAACATATTGAAATTATCGTTCGTAAGATGATTTCAAGAATGAGAATAGTAGATGCTGGAGATACTAACTTATTAGTTGGTAAGGTTGTATCAGTTAATAAATTTACTGATGAAAACAAGAAGGTTATCTTACAAGGTAAGAAACCAGCAACAGCAAGACCATTAATGCTTGGTATAACTAAGGCATCACTTGAAACAGATTCATTCTTATCAGCTGCATCATTCCAAGAAACAACTAGAATATTAACTGATGCTGCAATTAAAGGTAAAGTTGATAAACTAGAAGGATTAAAAGAAAATGTTATAATTGGTAAGTTAATCCCAGCAGGAACTGGTGTTAAGAAATATAGAAATACTGAATTTACATTAGAGAAAGAGTTCTTTGATGAAGAACCACTTGATGTTTTAGAAGAAGAATTGTTATAATTCTTCCTTTTTATATAATAAATACTAAATCACAGTATTTAATACCACTTTGTAAAAGTGGTCTAAAAATAGTATAAACTCCCCACTTGACAAAATGGGTGGTGGTGGTATACTGAATTTATAAAATAATTAAAGGAGATGTAAAAAAATGGATATTAGTGAATTAATGGAACAATATGCACAAGCATTATCTAGATATGAAGAATGTGAATCTATAGTAGAAAGTGAACATAGGAGTTATTTATATGCAGTTGAATCTAGTGAGGAATTTAATCCTATAACGTTAGAAGTTATGTATAATTCTAAATGGGCAAAGCTTATTCCTGAAAGAAAAAGAAATGAAGATATTGCTAAAAAAGAATTTGAACAGGCAAAAAGATTATTAGATTTTGTTCATAAATCATATTGTATGGCAAGTGAAAATATGTCTTCAAATGATGCAATGCAAAATCAAATGATTGCTGAATCAAAATATTTAAAATTAAAAGAAGAATATGATAATTTAAGTGAATTGAGAGAATCATCTGAAGAAATAGGTAAAAAAAATGATCATGATTATGGATATGAAAAAGCTTTACCATATTATAATAAATCACGTGAATGTTATTATAAAATGAAAAAATTGGAACCTATTATGAGAGTATATGAGTCATTTTCCAAAAATTTAAAATATAATGCTGAAGAAAAGCAAAAAAAAGAGTATGGTTCAAAAAAATTATAAAATTTGAAATTATAATCTGAATATAATTAACAATAATTATTATTTCTTCTTTCTTCTTCATTAAATTAATATTGTAATTATAAAAATGGTTAAATTATTTTTGCAAGGGCACTGTCTTATGATGGAGCCCTATTTTTATTTTTTAAATTTACATCTTAAATTATAAATGTTATAATATATGCCAAGGTGATTTATGTGAAAGAATCTATTGATTTTATTAAAAATTATGTGACAGAAAATGATTATGTTGTTTGTGCTACTTCTGGTGGTGTTGATTCTATGACACTTTTATATTTATTAACGATTATAAGAAAAAGTATTAATATAAATATAATATGTGCTCATATAAATCATAACTTAAGAGAAGAAAGTAAAGAAGAGTTTGAATTTGTTAAAGGTTATTGTGCTAAGAACAATATAATATTTGAGGGAAAAATATTTGAAAAAAATATATCAGGTAATTTAGAGTCTGAATTTAGAAAAAGAAGATATAAATTTTTCGATGAGATTGTTAATAAATATAATGCAAAGTGTTTATTTACAGCACATCATGGTGATGATTTAATAGAAACAATATTAATGAGAATGGTAAGGGGTTCATCGATAGATGGATATTCTGGATTTGAAAAAATAACAAAAAGAAATAATTATTATATACTAAGACCACTTATTTTTTATACTAAACAAGATATATATAGTTTTGCACAGGAAAAAGGCATTGAATATAGAGAAGATAAAACAAATGAAAGTGATAATTATACAAGAAATAGATATAGAAAATATATTTTACCTAAATTAAAGGATGAAAATAAACTTGTCCACAAGAAATTTATAAAATTTAGTGAAGAATTAGATGGTGCAAGTAATTTTATAAACAAATATGTGGATAACTTATTAAATAAATACTATAGTAATTATGTACTTGATATAACATATTTAATTAATGAGGAAGATTATATATTAAAAAAAGTTATATATAGTGTACTTTATAAAGTTTATAAGGAAAACATTAACGAGATTAATGATCAAAATATAACTAGTATTATGAAAATAATTAGATCAAAAAAACCTAACCTAAGTATTAATTTAAAAAATAATATAATTGCAATAAAAAAATACAATAGTTTAGAAATCAAAAATAAAATAGAAGAAACAGATTATAAAATTAAATTAGATAGTACTATTAAAACTAGATTCGGTAATATTAGCATAATTCCTAGTTCAAATTTAACCAATAATTATATTTGCTATTTAAATAGTAATGAAATAAAATTACCTTTATATATTAGAAATAGAAAACAAGGAGATTTTATTGAAGTTCTAGGACTTAATGGTAAGAAAAAAGTTAAAGATATTTTCATAGATGAAAAAATAAATAAGGAAGATAGAAACAGTTATCCTATACTTGTTGACAGTAATGATACAATTTTATGGATTCCTGGAATAAAAAAATCCAAATATGATAGATTAAAGATGGGAAAGTATGATATAATAATATGGTATACAAAGGAGGAAAACAATGAATAAAAATATACGAAGAAATGTAAGCCCATATATAGCATTATTATTTATAATGGTAGTAATATATTTTGTTGTAGGTGGCGTTGGAGTAAGTACAAAAAATTTAACGTATTCAGAATTTCAAAAATATTTAAAAGATAATAAAGTGGAAGAAATTACTATTTCACCAAATTCAGAAGGATCTACATACGATATTAAGGGTAAATTGAAAAAATCAAAGAAAAATGAATCTTTCTATGTTGTAGCACCTTTAAGTGATGATACATTAAATTACATTAATTCTATGAAAGAACAAAGTAGCTTTGATATGACTGTATCTGCAGATCCAGCATCAAGTTTATTTGTTAAATTCTTGAATTGGTTACCATATTTATTATTAATAGGAGCAGCTGCTTTCATTTTAATGAAACAGTTAAATGGTATTGCTAGTAGTAATAATAAATCTATGGACTTTGGAAAAAGTAGAGCAAAACTTCAAGAAGATAAAGATAAAGTAACATTTAAAGATGTTGCAGGTTTATCAGAAGAAAAAGAAGAATTAGAAGAATTAATAGAATTCCTAAAAGAACCTAAAAAATTTACAAAAATGGGAGCAAGAATTCCAAAAGGTGTACTTTTAGTAGGTCCTCCAGGAACAGGTAAAACATTACTTGCTAAAGCCGTTGCTGGTGAAGCAAATGCACCATTTTATTTTATAAGTGGTTCAGATTTCGTTGAATTATTTGTAGGTATTGGTGCATCAAGAGTTCGTGATATGTTTAGACAAGCAAAACAAACAGCACCATGTTTAATATTCATAGATGAAATAGATGCTGTTGGTAGACAAAGAGGAGCAGGTGTTGGTGGAGGACATGATGAAAGAGAACAAACATTAAACCAATTACTAACTGAAATGGATGGTTTTGGAAGAAATGAAGGAATCATAATCATTGCGGCTACTAATAGACCTGATGTTCTTGATCCAGCATTATTAAGACCAGGAAGATTTGATAGACAAATTACTGTTTCACTTCCAGATGCAAAAGGAAGAGAAGAAATACTTGAAGTACATGCCAAAGATAAAATACTTGCAAGTGATGTTAATTTAGCAAACATTGCAAAAAGAACTGTAGGTTTCTCAGGTGCAGACTTAGAAAACCTACTTAATGAAGCCGCACTTCTTGCTGTAAGAAGAAATAAAGATTCAATTACTATGGCAGAAATAGATGAAGCACATGATAGAGTAATTGCAGGACCAGCTAAAAAATCTCATAAATATACTGAACATGAAAAGAAGGTAGTAGCATTCCATGAAGCAGGACACGCTGTTGTTGGTATTAAACTAGATGGAGCAAATGATGTTCAAAAAATAACAATCATACCTCGTGGTATGGCTGGTGGATATAACTTAATGCTTCCTAAAGAAGAAACATATATGTCTACTAAGAAAGAATTACTTGAAACAATTAGTGGATTCTTAGGTGGAAGAGTTGCAGAAGAAATTGTATTCAATGAAGTTACAACAGGTGCACATAACGATTTTGAAAAAGCAACAAAAATAGCTAGATCAATGGTAACAGAATATGGAATGAGTTCACTTGGACCTGTTCAATTAGAACATCAAGAATCAAGTGTATTCCTAGGTAGAGATTATAATAAGAGTAAGAACTTCTCAGATGCAGTAGCACTTGAAATAGACCAAGAAGTTAGAAAAATAATTTCTGAACAATATGAAGTTACTAAAAAGATTATTTCTGAAAATATGGATTTACTTAATCTAATTGCAAACGCCTTATTAGAACATGAAACAATTACTAAAGAACAAATTGATTATTTAGTAAAATATGGTAAAATGCCAGAAGAAGATTCTAAAGAAACAGATGCAACTTTAAAAGAATTAAAAGAAGAAGCAAAAGAACTTGGAATTAAAGGTTATAGCAAATTAAATAAAGAAGAATTAGAAAAAGAAATAAATGATAAAAAGGAAGAAATGTAATCTTCCTTTTCTCATATAATTAAAAGAGCAAATAATGCAATTGGTATTGACATTTTTATGTAAAAAGTGTTATATTATTAATGCTATTAATTAGAGTTTTGTATTATTTACAAAACTTTAATTTAAAACAAATTTGATACACCAGGTTGTGTGTAAAAGAAAGGAGTAGTAAAATGGCTACAATTAATCAATTAGTAAGAAAAAATCGTACTAAAAAGACTAGAAAGAGTAAATCACCAGTTTTAGGAGTAAGATTAAATAGTTTAACTAAAAAATCTACTGAAACTGCATCACCTCAAAAAAGAGGAGTTTGTACTCGTGTTGGAACTAAGACTCCAAAGAAACCAAACTCAGCTTTACGTAAGTATGCTCGTGTAAGATTATCAAACGGTAAAGAAATCGATGCATATATCCCAGGTGAAGGACACAATTTACAAGAACATAGTGTTGTTTTAGTTCGTGGAGGACGTGTTAAGGACCTTATCGGTGTTCGTTATCACATTATCCGTGGTACTTTAGATACAGCAGGTGTTACTGATAGAAAACAAGGTCGTTCAAAATACGGTGCTAAAAAACCAAAAGCAAAGAAATAATAAATAAATAGAAAGGAGAACACAATGAGAAAAAGACGTGCAGTAAAAAGAGATGTTTTAGCAGATCCAATTTATAACTCAAAAGTTATAACAAAACTTATCAATCAAATTATGCTTGATGGTAAGAGAGGAAAAGCTCAAACAATCGTATATAAAGCATTTGATATGATCCAAGAAAGAACAAATGAAAATCCTATGGACGTATTTAATAAAGCTTTAGAAAATATTACTCCAGTTCTAGAAGTTAAATCAAGAAGAGTTGGTGGTGCTAACTACTCTGTTCCAGTTGAAGTTAGAGCAGATAGAGCACAAGCTTTAGCACTTCGTTGGTTAGTTAATGCTTCAAGAAGTAGAAGTGGTAAATCAATGGCTGAAAAATTAGCTAGTGAAATAATTGATGCTTCAAATCAAACAGGAGCAGCATATAAGAAAAAAGATGATACTCATAGAATGGCAGAAGCTAATAAAGCATTTGCTCATTATAGATGGTAGGAAAGGAATAGAATATGGCTCGTGAATATTCGTTAGAAAAAACAAGAAACTTTGGAATAATGGCTCACATTGATGCTGGTAAAACAACAACAACTGAACGTATATTATTCCATACTCACAAAATCCATAAAATTGGTGAAACTCATGATGGTGCTTCACAAATGGACTGGATGGAACAAGAACAAGAACGTGGTATAACTATTACTTCAGCTGCTACAACAGCATACTGGAAAGGATATAGATATAACATAATAGATACTCCAGGTCACGTTGATTTTACAGTTGAAGTATCTAGATCACTTCGTGTATTAGATGGTGCTGTTGCACTTATTGATGCACAAGCAGGTGTTGAACCACAAACAGAAACAGTTTGGAGACAAGCAACTGAATTTAAAGTTCCTCGTATTATTTTTGCAAATAAGATGGATAAAACAGGTGCAGACTTCGAATATAGTTTAAAAACAATTAAGGATAGACTTGGTGTACTTGCTAAACCTATTGAATGGCCAATAGGAGCAGGTGATGAGCTAACTGGTATTATTGATTTAATCACTAGAACAGCTTATAAATATGATGAAAAACCTGAAGAAAATCCAGAAATAATCGAAATCCCAGCTGAATTAAAAGATTTAGTTGAAGAAAGACGTGCTGATTTAATTGATACAGTTGTTGAATTTGATGAAGCAATAATGGAAAAATATCTTGAAGGTGAAGAACCAACTGTTGAAGAAATTAAAGCTTGTATTAGAAAAGGTACACTTGCAGCTGAATTCTTCCCAGTTATGTGCGGATCTGCATACAAAAATACAGGTGTTAAATTATTACTTGATGCTGTTATTGATTATTTACCAGCACCAACTGATATAGCATCTATAAAAGGAACTGATATGGACGGAGAAGAAATCGTTAGACATCCATCTGATTCAGAACCATTCTCAGCATTAGCATTTAAAGTTATGACTGATCCATTCGTTGGTAAATTAACATTCTTCAGAGTATACTCTGGACACTTATCAAGTGGTTCATATGTACTTAACTCAACTAAGAATGTAAAAGAAAGAGTTGGACGTATATTACAAATGCATGCTAATAATAGACAAGAAATCACAGATGTATACACAGGTGATATAGCTGCAGCAGTAGGACTTAAGAATACTACTACAGGTAACACTTTATGTGATGAAAAACATGCTTGTATTCTTGAATCTATGGAATTCCTAGAACCAGTTATTGAATTAACTGTTGAAGCAAAGTCAAAAGCTGACCAAGAAAAAATGGGAATTGCACTTCAAAAATTAGCAGAAGAAGACCCAACATTTAGAGCTTCTACAAACCCAGAAACAGGTCAAACTATAATTGCTGGTATGGGGGAACTTCATCTAGATATAATCGTTGATAGAATGAAGAGAGAATTTAACGTTGAAGCAGCTGTTGGTGCTCCACAAGTTGCTTATCGTGAAACAATAACTCAAGCTGCTGATTGTGAAGGTAAATTTATTAAACAATCTGGTGGTCGTGGACAATATGGTCACGTATGGGTTAAATTTGAACCAAATCCAGGTAAAGGATATGAATTCGTTGATGCAGTTGTTGGTGGTGTAGTTCCAAGAGAATATATTCCAGTAACTGATAAAGGATTACAAGAAGCTATGGAATCTGGTATTTTAGCAGGATTCCCAATGATAGATGTTAAAGCAACATTATTTGATGGATCTTACCATGATGTTGACTCAAACGAAATGGCATTTAAAGTTGCAGCTTCACTTGCTTTAAAAGAAGCTAGAAATAAATGTAAACCAGTTCTTTTAGAACCAATAATGAACGTTCAAATAATCGTTCCAGAAGAATATTTAGGTAACGTAATGGGTGACATTACAGCAAGAAGAGGACGTCCTATGGGACAAGAAGCTAGAGGAAATGCTCTTGCTATTGAAGCAATGGTTCCACTTGCTGAAATGTTTGGTTATGTTACAACATTAAGATCAAATACACAAGGTAGAGGAAACTTTACAATGACATTTGATCACTATGAAGAAGTTCCTAAGAATATTACTGAAGAAATTATTAAAAAAATGGGTAAAAATTAGGATTTAAATAAAAATAATACTTGATATTTTTTCAAGAATTAGATACAATAGTTTTGTACATTAAAAAAGGAGGAAATTTAAATGGCAAAAGAAAAATTTAATCGTGGAAAACCACATGTTAACATTGGTACAATTGGACACGTAGACCATGGTAAAACTACTTTAACTGCTGCTATTACTAAAAGACAAGCAGATAAAGGATTAGCTAAATTTGAAGCTTATGCTGATATAGATAAAGCTCCAGAAGAAAGAGAACGTGGTATCACAATCAATACAGCACACGTTGAATATGAAACAGATAAACGTCATTATGCACACGTTGACTGTCCAGGTCACGCTGATTACGTTAAAAACATGATCACTGGTGCTGCACAAATGGATGGTGCTATTCTAGTTATAGCTGCTACAGATGGAGCTATGGCTCAAACAAGAGAACATATCTTACTTGCTCGTCAAGTTGGTGTTCCAAGAATCGTTGTATTCATCAATAAATGTGATATGGTTGATGATCCAGAAATGCTTGAATTAGTAGAAATGGATGTTAGAGACCTATTAACTCAATATGGATTTGATGGAGACAATACTCCATTTATCTTCGGTTCAGCTTTAAAAGCTCTTGAAGGAGATCCTAAATATGAAGCAAAGATTGATGAATTATTAGACGCTGTTGACGAATATATTCCAACTCCAGAAAGAGATACTGACAAACCATTCTTAATGAGTATTGAAGATGTATTCACTATCACTGGACGTGGAACAGTTGTTACAGGACGTGTTGAAAGAGGTCAATTAAAACTTAACGACGAAGTTGAAATCGTTGGTTTACATGATACTAAGAAAACAGTTGTTACAGGAATCGAAATGTTCCGTAAACAATTAGACTATGCTGAAGCAGGAGATAATGCTGGTGTATTACTACGTGGTATCTCAAGAGAAGAAGTACAAAGAGGACAAGTACTTGCTAAACCAGGTTCAGTTACTCCACATACTACTTTCGAATGCGAAGTATACGTATTAAGTAAAGAAGAAGGTGGAAGACATACTCCATTCTTCACAAATTATCGTCCACAATTCTATTTCAGAACTACTGACGTAACAGGTGTTGTTACATTACCAGAAGGAACTGAAATGGTTATGCCAGGTGACAATGTTAAAATGCACATTGAATTAATTGCTACTATCGCTCTAGAAGAAGGAACTAAGTTCTCTATTCGTGAAGGTGGTAGAACAGTTGGTGCTGGTATTGTTACTAAGATTGATAAATAATAAATAAAAAGTTCTTGAAAAAGAACTTTTTTAATGCATAAAAAAACCTTAGTTCTTTTTGAACAAAGGTTCATTTAACCAATCAACTACTTTAGATGCATTTTGATAACTTTTGTATTTACCTTTATTTATGACTAAAGTAAATTCTCCGATATATTCTTCTATTTCTGCTGCAAATCCAAGTTTAAATCTTGTTAATCCATAAAATGCACTACTTTTATTAAAGTCACCAGAAATGCCATTTAAATGCATTCTAGTATATCCTTCTTTTCTATAAAAATTCATGATTTGGTATTTTAAATAATGGTTTGGGCAGTATCTTTTAAATTCTTGTTTATATCCATCAATTAAGAAGAATATTTCTTTATTATATTTTATTATAGCGCTTGCGCCAACTATAACTCCTGATGGATATTCCTTATAAAGATTAGTCGCATTTATTACGTTTTGTTTACAATTATTTAATAAAATATCAGATGCCATTTTTCTTTTTATTATGTTAGTTGTATTATTACTATTTATATTTTCTTCTAATTCTTGATTTATTTCATTATTTCTTTTTTCTTCAGCTTCAAACAATGTTTTACTCTTTTCAATATACTTTGCAGTATCTAATTTTGCAAAATACAATTTAATCATATCTTTTTTTCCTAATATTTCCATCATATCTAAGTAGTAATTTAATTTTCTTGAATGTTTTTTATTAACTAATGAATAAAACTGTTTTACACTAGATGCATCACCTTCAAGTATTTCAATACCCATTTTATCCGCTTTTCTTATTTTGTTTCTTATTTCTTTACTAAATCTTGAAAATAAATCTTCAGTACTATTTGTTGTTGTTACTGCATTCCATCTTGGTTTTAAATTTTCAAAATTTAAATTAAAACCTGTATGTTCGTAACCTATGTGAATAAGTTCATCAACTATTTTAGAATTATCTATTCCAGAAATAACATTTCCTTTTTTATCTCTAGATTTATATATTATGTATGGATCTATTTTAACAAACATAAAATTTCTTTTATTTAAAAATTGAGTAAGTAATTTCGTAAATGCTTCAAGTAAATTAAAATCATTAAAATCAATTAAATATCCTCTTGGACAATATCCCCATTTATAACCTAATAATTCTTTTTTAATTAATATTAAAGTTGCTGCTTTATAATTACCTGATTCATCTTTCATGGCTAAATAATAATCGTCAAATGAATGTCTATCCATAAGTGTGCCATATGATCCCGTTTGATAAAAATTTTTAATTTCATAATTTTCAGCAAAATTGTCAAATTCTTCTTTAGTTATTTGAATTATTTCCATAAGTTATACTCCTTTACTTTTATATTATAACATAAATAATATTAATATTATACTTATATTTTACAACAAAATATATAAAATTTATGCCATAAATGAAACTTTGCGGTATAATTAATATTGGAGGATGATATTATGAGTAAAATAATAGATGTAAAGGCAAGAGAAATCTTAGATTCAAGAGGTAATCCTACTGTAGAAGTAGATGTACTTACAGAAGATGGTGCTTTTGGTCGTGCAAGTGTACCAAGTGGAGCATCAACTGGTAGTAATGAAGCTTTAGAATTAAGAGATAATGATAGTAGATTTATGGGTAAAGGTGTTTTAAAAGCAGTTAATAATGTTAAAACAAAAATTACACCTGAAATACTAGGAATGGAAGTAAAGAACCAAAAAGAAATAGACAATAAAATGATTATGTTAGATGGAACAAAATCAAAAAGTAATTTAGGTGCAAATGCTATGCTTGCAGTTTCATTAGCTTGCCTTAAAGCAGCTGCAAATGAAGAAAATGTAGAATTATATGAATATGTTGGAGATGGAAAAGATTTACCATATCCTATGATGAATATTTTAAATGGTGGAGCTCATGCAGATAACTTACTTGACTTCCAAGAATTTATGATATTACCACAAAATAAAGATTTTAGAGAAAGAATTAGATGCGGTGCAGAAGTATTCCATAACTTAAAAAAAGTATTAAAAGAAAAAGGATATAATACTTCAGTAGGTGATGAAGGTGGATTTGCACCAAACTTAAGTTCAAATGAAGAAGCATTAGAATATATAGTTGATGCTATAAAAAAAGCAGGTTACACTCCTGGTGTAGATGTTAAGCTTGGACTTGATGTAGCTGCTTCAGAATTTTATGATGAAGATACTAATTTATATGTATTCTCTGGAACTGGTGAAAAGAAAACCAAAGAAGAAATGGTTAGCTATTATGAAGATTTAATAAGTAAATATCCTATTGTTTCAATAGAAGATCCATTAGATGAAAGTGATTTTGAAGGATTTAGATTATTAACTAAGAAAATAGGTGATAAAGTTCAAATAGTAGGTGATGATTTATTTGTTACTAATAAGGAATTACTTGCTCGTGGTATAAAAGAAAAAGCAGCAAATGCAATACTTATTAAATTTAATCAAATAGGTACAGTAACAGAAGCCTTAGAAACTATTGATATGGCTAAAAAAGCAGGATATAAAACAATTATTTCACATAGAAGTGGTGAAACAGAAGATACATTCATTGCGGATTTAGCTGTTGGACTTTCTTTAGGCCAAATAAAAACAGGTTCTTTATCTAGAACGGATAGAGTATGTAAATACAATAGATTACTTAGAATTTATGAACAAATTGAAGAAAACGAATAGTTTTCTTTCTTTTTTTGTTAATTTTTTGTAAACCATATATAATGTTTATTGACATAGATATTAAAAAAATTATACACTAAAAATAGGATAGGAGGAAATATGAAAAAAATAATTAAAATAGTTGTAGTATCATTTTTATTAATATTATTTTCAGGTTGTACAACAAGTAAAAGTTATACATTTAGTGTATCTACAGGAGATAAGGTTAAAATTAGTGTTATAACAAAAGATGGGTATGATATGACATCATCAACACCATTTAATGTAACTAAAGATGACAAGACTGTTTCAACTGGTACATTTGCTACAAAAGAAGCATATGACTATTATAAAAATGCAGTAAATAGTGATTCATCATCAAAAATTATTGATAGCGGTACAAAGGGGGATACAAATTATTTCTTTTATGAACATGATGGTTCTACAAAAGAATATAATTACATAATCGAAATAGAAAATTCTGATACTGTTGTAATACTTGGTAACACAGAATCAGAAGAATCTGCTAAAAATGTATTTGAAAATTTAGAAATAAGTTTGGAGAAATAACAAATGAAATCAAAAGAAGAAGTATTAAATAATGCATTAATAGTTTTAAATAAACCAGATAAACCATGGGAAGTAACTATAACAAATGATTCTATAGTAGCTAAATGGAAATGGATGGATGCAACTTTTTTCTCACCAAATGAAATTACAAATGAAGTTAAAGAATATTCTTACATTGTAACTTTAACTGATAAAGGAAAATGGACAGAAAAAGATATTACTAGCGAAAAAGAACAAAATATAAATGTTGGAGAAGGTAAATTGGAATTTGGTTCATCAAATTTTAGTGGACATACTGCTGGTAAATCTATAACTATTGGTTTCGGAAAAAATAATGATTCAAATGAATCAGGCATTGTAAAGTTTAAATATGATACATCAATTATAAAAAATGAAATTAAAAATTATTTACAAGAGTGTGGTTATAAGAAAAAAGGTTTATTTTTTTAAGGAAAGATATTAAATCTTCCTTTTTTTTCACTTTTTTAATGTTATAATAGTTGTAAGGTAGGATGATATGATGAAAAATATTATTAAAATTTTTGCATATTTATTATTAAGCATTTCTTTATTACTTTTAGTTTTTTCACTAAATTTTATAAATAAATGGAATAAACAAAATAATCAAATTAGTAAACAATTAGATGAAATTAATGATTTGGTTAAAATAGAGAAAGTAGAAGATAATGAGAATACAGTTATTAAAGATGATTCATCTGTGCAAAAAAATACTAGTTTAAATAATGTTGATTTTAGTGAATTAAAAAATAAAAATAGTGATGTTGCTGGTTGGATAGATGTAAAAGGTACAAATATAAATTACCCATTTGTTCAATATACAGATAATAATTTTTATTTGACGCATTCATTTGATAAAAAATATAATGATGCTGGATGGTTATTTGAAGACTATAGAAATAATGGATTTAATGATAAAAATACAATAATATATGCTCATTCAAGACTTGATAAAACAATGTTTGGAAGTCTTAAAAATACTTTAAAACAAGAATGGATTGATGATAAAGAAAATTATATAATTAGAATTTCAACAGAAGAAGAAAATACATTGTGGGAAGTATTTAGTATATATCATATTCCCACTACTGATGATTATTTAAAAGTAAAATTTACAAGTGATAATGAATTTGAAAATTACATTGAAATGGTAAAAAATAGAAGTATATATAAATTTGATACTGATGTTTTAGCCGATGATAAAATACTTACATTATCAACTTGTTACAGAAATAATGAAAAATTAGTTTTACATGCTAAATTGATCAAGACACAAATAAAATAATATAAATATTTTGTCCAATTTATTAATATACTTCATTAGAGGGTGATAATTTGGACGGAATATTTTTTTTATTACTAGCTTTTTGTACAATATATATGAGTATAAAACTATCATATTATGGTGATGTTTTATCGAAACAATCTAAAGTGGGAGCTGCTTTTGTTGGTGGACTTTTAATCGCATCAATAACTAGTCTCCCAGAATTTGTTACAAGTGTATCTGCGGTTGTTTTAGATAATGCATCATTATCTTTTGGTGACATTGTTGGAAGTAATATGTTTAATATATTTGTTTTAGCAGTTTACAACATATATTTTTTTAAATCTAATTTATTTAGAAATACATCAAATAAATATATATTTGAATGCTTAATATTAGTTTCAGATTACATATTTATCATACTAGGATGCCATAATATAATAGTAAATATAGTGTCTCTACTACTATTTTTTGCATATCTAGTTTATATGTATTCAGTATTTAAAAACGATAAAAAAGAGGAAGAAGAAATAAAAGAAAAACAGAAATTTATTTTGTTAAAATTCATATTAACTGGAATTGTTATGGTAGTTTTAAGTGTACTTTTAACATATCAAGCTGATAAAATAGCCCATATGTATCCAAAATTTTCATCTAGTTCTATAGGTGCGATTCTTTTAGGAATTACGACAAGCCTTCCAGAAGTAGTTACAACATTTGCATTATTAAAATTAAATAATTATAACATGGCTATATCAAATATGCTTGGAAGTAATATATTTAATTTTTTAGTACTTGCAATATCTGACTTATTTATTAAAGATAATTATATATATAGTTATGCGGATAAATATAGTATGTTTTACATATTTGGTGGAATATTTATAACAATTTTATTTGCAATTTCAATATTACTTAAATCAGAAAAGAAATTTATATATATATTTATTTCAATAATTATGATTATTATATATTTTTCCGTATGGTATTTGCAATTTATATAAAATATGATAAAATATTATTAGCTTTAAATGAGGAGGAATCAAGATGGAAATAGCATTATTAGTAATATCAGTCCTTTTAATAACAGTTGTTTTATTACAAAGTGGGAAAGCAGAAAGTGCTAGTAATATAATGATGGGTGCAAGTGCTGAACTTTTTGCCCAAAGAAAAGAAAGAGGATCAGAACTATTTTTAAGTAGAATGACACTAATATTAGGATTATTATTTTTTGTAATATGTTTAGTAATGTCATTGATGTAAGAGACATATTCATGTCTTTTTGTTTTATATGGAGGAAATATGAGAGAAGAAATTATAGAACTATTAGGAAAAGAAAAAAGAGCGTTATCCGCAACCGAAATATGTGATAAGTTAAATCTTAATACTGCAGGAGAATTAAAAAAATTATTAGATGACCTTAGAATATTAGAAGAAGGTTATACTGTTTATAGATCAAATAAAGATAAATATATGTTATTTGAAAATAGTCATTTACTAAAAGGAAGATTAAGTGTAAATAAAAAAGGATTTGGTTTTGTAATAGTAGATGGCAGAAATGAAGATATTTATATAGATGCTAAAAACATGAATGGTGCCTTAAATAATGATTTAGTTGTAGTTGAAGAACTAAAAGGACAAAACGGTAAGAAAACAGAAGGAAGAGTTGTAAAAGTATTAAAGAAAGAAAATAACTTAATCGTTGGTGAATACAAAATAATTGATGGTAATCCTCATTTCATTCCAGATGATAAAAAATTAAGAATGGAAATAATTTTAGATAATAAAGATTTGGATGATTTAGTAGATGGACACAAAATTCAAGTAAGTATAGTAAAAGAAATGGGTAAATATAAATACTTAGGAGAAGTAGTTAAAATAATTGGTCATAAAAATGATCCTGGTGTTGATATTTTATCTATTATATATGATCATGGAATAAATGATGTATTTACTGATGAGGTTATGGAAGAAGTTAATGCACTTCCTAGTGAGGTCCTTGATAGTGATAGAAAAGGTAGAAAAGATTTAACTGACATGACGATATTCACAATTGATGGTGATGATACAAAAGATATAGATGATGCAATATCAATCAGTAAAAAAGGTGAAAATTATATTTTAGGAGTACATATTGCAGATGTATCTTATTATGTAAAAGAAGGTACAGCATTATATAAAGAAGCATATTCTAGAGGAACAAGTGTATATTTAGTTGATAGAGTTGTACCAATGCTTCCTCATAAATTATCTAATGGAATATGTTCACTTAATCCAAATGTTGATAGACTTGCAATATCTTGTATAATGGAAATAACTCCTAATGGTAAAATAGTATCACATGATATATTTGAAAGTATTATAAGATCAAGAATCCAAATGACTTATAAAAAAGTTAATAAAATATTAAATGATGAAGAAACTCCTGAAGGATATGAACCATTTAAAGATGACTTAAAATTAATGTGGGAACTTGCTAAAATTCTTAGAAAAGAAAAATTAGCAAGAGGATACTTAGACTTTGATGTTGATGAACCTAAAATATTAGTTGATGAAAATTGTAAACCTTATGATGTTGTTTTAAGAGAACGTGGTAAGGGTGAAAATATGATTGAAGACTTTATGATAGCTGCTAATGAAACAGTTGCAGAGCATGTTTTCTATATGGGACTTCCTTTTGTATACAGAGTACACGAAGTACCAGATAATGAAAAGGTTGAGGAATTCTTAAATTCAATTAGTATGCTTGGTTACCATGTTGTTGGTGATAGAAATTTTGTTTATCCAAAATCAATGAAAAAAATACTTGATCAATTGAGAGACAAAGAAGGTTTTGAAATTTTATCTACATTATTATTAAGATGCATGAAAAAAGCAGTTTATAAACCTGAAAATCTAGGACACTATGGACTAGCTTCAAAATGTTATACACATTTTACATCACCTATTAGAAGATTCCCAGATACAACTGTACATAATTTACTTAGAAAATATATATTTAATGAACCAAATGATAAAGAATTAAATAGACTTATAGAATATTGGGAAGAAAATTTACCTGCACTTTGTGATCATGCATCAGAAAAAGAAAGAGATTCTATTGACTGTGAAAGGGATGTAGAATCAATGAAAATGGCAGAGTATATGGAAGGTCATATTGGTGAAGAATATGATGGAACTATTTCTTCAGTTATGAATTTTGGTTTATTTGTACAATTAGATAATATGATTGAAGGTCTTGTACATATATCTGAAATAAAAGGTGATTATTATACATTTGATGAAACTACTCATACATTAAGAGGAGAAAAGAAAGGTAAAATGTATAAACTAGGACAAAAAGTAAGAGTTGTTGTAACTAATGCTTCAAAAGAAAACAGTACTATCGATTTTAATTTAGTAGAAGGTAATAAAAATGGAAATAATAAACAGGAAAGCTAAGTTTGAATATGAAATACTAGATAAATTTGAAGCAGGAATAGTACTTACAGGAACTGAAATTAAATCGGTTAGAAATGGTAATGCTAATATAAAAGATAGTTATGCAATAATAAAAAATGGTGAAGTATTTTTACTAAATATGTTTATATCAGAATATAAAGAAGGAAATATATTTAATCATGAAGAAACTAGAACTAGAAAACTTTTGCTTCATAAAAATGAAATAAGAAAAATTAATGATAAAATTAAAATAAAGGGATTAACTATTGTACCTTTAAAAGTATATTTTGTAAGAGGAAAAGCAAAAGTAGAAATAGCTATTGCAAGAGGTAAACATACTTATGATAAAAAAGAAACTATAAAACAAAGAGATATAGATAGAGAAATGAAAAAGTCGTTGAATTCTAAGTAAAGTGCACAATTAAGTGCATTACGACCCAAAATGTGTATTTTCGTAAGAAAATGCACATTTTTAAGTCGTTAAAATAA
>JABLTO010150552.1_pt1 | contig 52567 bp, 43 predicted proteins | sample 7160091 | NCBI WGS metagenome assembly JABLTO01 (sample SAMN14651225, study PRJNA627086) | human gut metagenome | isolation source: feces | host: Homo sapiens
CCATAGGCCGCCCGCTTCTTCGTTTCCGCTTATTCCTTGATCTCCGCAAGCTCCGCATCGGAGATATTGCGCAGCTCTTTTTTATTCATCATATCGTAAATGATCGGCACCACAAAAAGCGTGAGCGCCGTTGCATAGACAAGGCCACCAATGCACACAACCGCGACCGGCTGCATGATTTCCGTTCCGGTCCCCACGCCAAGCGCCATTACGATAAGGCCCAAGATGGTTGTAATCGAAGTCATAAGGATGGGCCGCATACGCGTAGCGCCTGCCTCTACGATGGCTTCCACGCGGCTTGTGCCTGCAAGGCGGAGCTGGTTGATGTAATCCACCAGCACAATCCCGTTGTTGACGATGACGCCCACCAACATTACAAAGCCAATCATTGCGATGATGCTGATGGTCATGCCGCACAAAAGCAGCGCGATAAGGCCTCCTGTAAACGCAAGCGGGATGGTAAACATCACGATAAAGGGGGATTTGAGGGACTGGAACTGCGCCACCATGATGAAATACACCAGCAGCACGCCAAGCAGGAGCATGAGCGCAAGATCGCTCATAGCGTCCATGATCATTTCGTTTTCCCCTTCAAAGGCATAGCTTACGCCATCTGGGAGGGAAAGCTCCGCAAGGGCCCGTTCCGCTTCTGTAGTCACAAGCGTCACGTTATAGCCGGGCGCAATCTCTGCGCTCACGGTTAGGTAACGCCGCTGATTGACGCGGGAAATGGCGCTGAGCGTCTCGCTTTCTGTGATGATGCAAATGTCGCTGAGCGCTACCTCCTCTTCTGTGCCATCCGCTCCCGTTATGGTAAACGTGTAGTCGCTCAAGTATTGCGGCGTAAGCTCTGATACCGTATCCGTGGTTACGGAAATTTCGTAAGCGTAATCATCAATGGTAACTTCTGTGGACGCAACCTCCGTTTGCAGCGCCGTGGCGATCTCCATATAAACCTGCGCAGTGGTCAAGCCTTTTTCCATGGCGGCATTTTTATCCACCGTAAACTTGATGACGGGCGAAGGATCCTCGATGCCGTTTGCAACATGGATCGCCCCTTCCACGGTGGAAAGCCGCTCTGCAACCGTCTTTGCGCCCTCCTGGAGCGATGCAAGATCGTTGCCATAGATGTTAATCGTAATCCCGGAGCCGCTTAGCGCGGACATTGCGTTCATCATGGAGCCGGATCCTGCCGCCTCCACCGTATAGGGCAGACCTTCCGCCATCTCGTTGATGCGCGCAGCGACCTCGTTGCCCGTAAGCGGTCCATCCTCACGCACGGTAACATAAATGGTAGCGGCATCCTCGGAAGCGGAGGCTTGCAGCATCCCGCCGGAAGCAAGCATGGCGCCTACTGTTTCCACTCCTTCAATCTCGGAGATCATCGCAACGGTCTCATCTGCGGCAGCTTTCGTTTCTTCGATCCCGGACCCTTCCGGCATCGTCAAGTTTACGGTCAATTGCGGCATATCCATTTCCGGCATGAAGATAAAGCCCCTTTGCACGGTAAGGAAAATGCTCCCAGCAAGCAAAAGCAAGCAAGCAATTAGGACAGGTGCTTTGTGGCGCAGCGCCCCGCGCAGCAGCTTCTGATAGCCTTGCAGGGCCTTGGAAAACCCGGTTTTTTCCTTGGGCGCCGCTTTTCGGAGCATGCCGGAAGACATGGCCGGCACCAGCGTGAGCGCCACAATCAAACTCGCAAGCAATGAATAGGTAATGGTGAGCGCCATGTCGGTAAAAAGCTGCCGCGTCAACCCCTCCACGAACACGATGGGCAAAAACACGCAGACCGTAGTAAGCGTAGAGGAGGTAATGGCCGCAGCCACCTGCTTTGCGCCGGAAACAGCCGCCTGCGCGGCGGAAGCGCCATTGCTGCGCAGCCGGTATACGTTCTCAATCACAACGATGGAGTTATCCACCAGCATCCCGACCGCAACGGCAAGGCCGGAAAGCGAAATCATGTTGAGCGTTACGCCGGAAAAATACATAAGGACAAACGCAAACACCACGCTGATGGGAATCGAGCAGAGGGTAATGAACGTTGGCCGAATGTCCCTTAAGAACAGGAACAGGATCACGATTGCAAACACCGCGCCCCATAGCAGGCTTGAGAGGATGGAATCGGTGATTAAGTAGATGTAATCGCCCTGGTCCATGAGCGGCACAAACTTAAGGCCATCATATTGTTCGGAAAGCGCGTCGAACTCAGCACGGATGTTATCCGAGACCTCTGCGGTTGCATAGGTGGACTGCTTCTGGAAGGTGAGCATCACGCCATCATTGCCGTTGATGCGGCTGTAGACGGATGCCGCATTGTCCGTGATAAACACGTCCGCAACATCATCCAAATAAACGGGATCCATGCCTTCCATGCCCGTATCAAACAGCATCAGCTGTTTCAGTTCCTCGAGGGATGTAATCTCATCGCCTACGCTGACGAGCCATTTTACGCCATCCTCCTGCACATAGCCCGCAGGCATAGCGAAATCCTGCGCCTGGAGGATGTTTGCGACCATATCCATCGTAACGATATTCTGAAGGTCGGCCTGCTCAAGCGCTTCATCGCGTGCTGCATCAAGCTGCTCCTGCCCTTCCTCAACCTCGCTCAGCGCATCGGCAAGCTCCTGCTCGCCGCTGTTAAGCTTGGAAGCCGCGCTATCCAGCTGCTTCTCGGCATTTGCCTTTTCGCTCTCGAGCGTTTCGAAGGCATCCTCAAGCTGCGTTCCGCCGCTTGCGAGCTCGCTCTTCGCGCTTTGCAGCTGGGCAATGCCGCTGTTGATCTCCGCAAGCCCATCCGCCAGCTGCGCAGATGCCGACGGCAGATCGGCGCGGGTTAGGTCCATGCCGGCAAGCGTGGCATCAATCTGCGCAAGCCCATCCTGTACTTCCGCAAGCTGCGCCTGCGCTTTTGCATACGCTTCCGAGGCGCCAGCGCGCGTCAAGCCCTGCGCTGAGAGCGCCGCGTCTACCTCTGCAAGCGCTGCTTTTGCCGCAAGGTATTCCGGCGCACTTTCAAGCACCGCAATTTGTTGCTGCTTTTCTTCATCGCTCAGCGCTGCATCGTTGCGGACTGCCTCTATTCTTGCTTCATACTCCGCTTCCACAGGGCCAAATGTGTCGATCGCCTGTACTGCGCTGCTCAAGGCGTTCACTGCCTCCTGCAGCGCAGGTTCGGCAGCTTCGAGTTCTGTGACCGTGCTTTGCAGCTGCGCGAGCTGCTCCTGCTGCGCTTCCAGAGTGGAGCGCATGTTACGAAGCTCGGAAAGGTTTGTGCGGATCAAATCCTCCGCCTCTGCAAGTTCCTCCTGCTTGGCGACCAGCTCTTCCCGCGCTGCTTCGGTCTGCGTTTCGAGCTCCTTGCGGCCGCTCTGGATCTCTTTCCGGCCATCCTCCAGCTGCTCCTGGCCTTCCTCAATTCCTGCGCGCGCATCATCCAGTTCTGCTTGGGGTTCCTCAAACTCCGCACGGATTAAGGCGAACAGTTCCTCGTTGAGCGCGTCGATCTTTTCCTGGCTGATTACAACGTTGAGCGTTTCTTCCACAATGCCGCTCGTCGATATGCTCGCAACACCCGCCGTACCTTCCAGTTCCGGCAGAAGCGTATCCTCCACAAAGGTTGAAAGGGCAATATTGTCCATCCCTTCCATGGAAACGGCGGACACCATCACCGGCAGCATATTGGGGTTGATTTTTAAAATATAGGGCGTGCCAACCGTTTCTTCCCAGCTGCCTTCAATTAGGCTGATCTGCTGAAGGATATCCACCGTGATGGCATCCATGTTCACATCCTCGTTGAATTCAAGAATCACAAGGGAGTAGCTATCCGAAGATGTGGATGAGACTTCTTCAATGTTTTCAAGCGTCGCCATCGCCTGCTCCAGCGGCCGGGTGATCGTGGTTTCCACACGTTCCGGCGTTGCGCCGGGATATGTAGTCATGATGACAACGTATGGAAAATCCATGTTCGGCAGCAGATCCGGCGTCATCCGCGTAAAAGCTACGGCGCCCAGCACTAGCACCGCAATGACGGCAACAAATATGGTAAGCGGTTTTTTTACACTGAATTTCGACATTTCAATCTCCCAGATGCATCTTTTACTGTTTCTTAGGCAGCAGCACGCCCCGGCGTATCATTTCGAGCTTTTGCGCAAACTGCACAAGATAGTGTTCCCGGTTCTCCGGGTGCGTAAAAACGCGCGCGACCGTGTTGCGCGCCAACACCACAAGCGTATCAAGCAGCAGGAAAACCGCTTCGTCTGAAGCATCCCGAAATCCAGTGCGGTCAATAAGCGGCAAGCCTGCACGCACCAGCGCGCGCTCGTTATTCATCAGCTGTTCAAAGGAAAAGCGCCGGTTCATCCGCATGCATGAGAACAGGTTCCTGCACAGCGCGCTGCGTCCTTCTTCCATGCCGAACGATACAGTACTCGCAACTACTTGATATGCTGCTTCAAAAACATTCAGCGGGCTCCTGCCAAACATGGCGCGGATCGTGTTCTCCATCATGCGGCAGTAGTCGCCCATGAGGTATTCGATCATGTCATCCTTATCATCAAAGTAATCATAAAAGCTTCCGCGGGGGATCCCCGCCTCCCGTATGATCCGGTTGATGGAAACCTCGTCATAGGGAACGCGGGAAAGTTCCTCCCGCGCCGCTGCTATGATCCGCTGCCTTTTTTCCTCCGGCAAATGGAGGAAGCGTTCGCTGGCCATTTTCTTCCTTCCTTCAAAAATGACACCCTGTCATGCAAGGTGTTCAAAATAGCCGGCTGATTCCGCCGGCATCTTCGCAATGATTATAATGCAGCGCATATGCGTTGTCAACGCACGCACATCTTTTTCACATTTCACTTTACCAAAGCCATTCTTAGAAATGGTACACCGCGTTTTCACGCCCTGCCCCGCAGCAGAAAGCGCTCTTTAAGGATGCTTGCCTAGGAAAGCAGCGCGTTGAAGCGGGTAATATTGGGGCAGCTGCATTGTCATCGCTGGGAGGAATACCAATCGGGTATGCCTCCCTCCTCTTTCGCGCATCTGCCCGTTTCAAGGGCGGTCAATTCAGCTCCATGTATTCTGGCGCAAGGCGGCCGGCCACAGGCAGCATGGCTCCCCTTCCAAGGCCGGCCAACGCAGCGCCGGAGCGAATGGAACCAAAAGCAACCGATGTTTTCCCATGTCACCGCCCCTTTGTCTTGCGCTTTCCTTCTCCAGGCGCGTGCAAAGGAGCAGCTTTGCATGCCTCCCTTCCAATTCAATCGCGCAGGTAGAACCCCGACGCTTTGATAAGGATGGCATGCTTTTTCAGCATGGCGAAAGTCTTCGCAAAGCCAAGAAGCGCAGCACCAAATTAAGATTCGCTGAACCTTAGCCGTTTTGCTCTTCCGCAAAGCCTCTGTGCAGCGCGTTGGATGCCGCATCGCAAACCCGTCTTACCATGGGGCCGTTTTTTCTTCAACTTCAACGAATGATGGAAGGCGTTGGAAGAACAGCACGCCCTCAGCTTGCCAAAATATGCCGCACGTCTAAAAGGTCTTCATTTGGATTTTCCAGCAATATGTGCAAATTCCATGGAACTTCGTCCAGCAAAGGTTTCTTTTAGGTTCCCATCCACATCGAGGGTACAGAAAGAGCCTGTGGGGTTCAAAAAGCGGCGCATGCCTATAGACCGAGGGCGCGCCCTAAGGCGCGCCCTCGCAAAGGATACGCTATTGGTTTCATCAGCTCCAGCTGCCGCTACCTACAGACACGCTGTGCAGCGAGCTGAAGAAGCGCGTTGCATCGTTGCGCGTAAAGGAATACGGCACGCGAGCATAGAACAGTTCACCGCTGCTCCACCAATATGCCTCGCTATATCCAAGCGCAGCATGCTCGGTGAAATAATACGTCTTTCCGCGTGAAGTAAACCGATCCCAATAGCTGAAGCTCTCCGTGCAGGCATAGGGATTGCGGTACCAGATAAAGGTTGCCTGGTCCGAATTGGTCTTACTGCGGAACGTAACGCGCATGGTCCGCGAGCCGCTGAAGGCGAAATCGTCCGTGCGGAATGCATAGCCGCGCGGTGGATCCACAACATAGATCCTCGTCAAGTTTTTAAAGCCGTAGGAAGACCTATCCCGGTTTTCCTTGATGAAGGAAACGAGCGTGGAATCCGCTTCATCCAGCACATTCTGCCACGAGCCATCGCCGGAACCACTCCAGTCGCTGCCGCCTGCAGCGCTTTGCAGAAGCAGGTATTTGCTCTGCACATACAGCGCTTGCCCATTTAGGTTGATGAGTGCCCAACCATCGGACGCAGCAACCACTTTCAGCAGAAGGCCTTTCAGCAGCGTGCCTGCGCTCGCATAATTCGTGCCGGGGCCGCGATATGCCGTTACATTCTGCGTGGTGGTATAATAGCCTGCAACCGTAACGCCGGGATTGGGGCTCACGGAAGTGCTGGTGGTGACATAGTAAGTGGGGATATACGCCACGGCCTTGTTCCAGGTGATCATGGTCCAATTCCCGATGGTGCCCAGGCAGTCAATGCGGGTACCTTTCGCAATCGTGCCAGCTTTGGCATAATTGGTACCGGGGCCGTAATATGCCGTGACCGTTGCGGAAGTGATGTTATAAACGGTAACGGTGCCGCCCGAACTGCTCCCCGATCCCTGCTTCAGATATTCGAAGAAAGCATAGCATTCCGTGCCTTTCCAGTTGACCTTAGCCCAATTGCCGGTAACGGAAATAAGCGTAACGCTTTCCCCTTTCTCCAACCAGCCAATGCGTGCATAGCTCGTTCCAGGGCCCTTGCGCAGGTTCAGCGCCGTGGTGGCATAATACCGAGCCCCGCTCGTAATCGTGCTGCCTCCACCGCTCGAGACCGGGGCAAGATATTTAAAGAACGCATAGCACTGCGTGCCGTTCCAATTCACCTTTGCCCAATCATCGCTCACGGAGATCACGGTCACCTTTTCGCCTTTTTCCAGCCAGCCAATGCGCGCATAGCTCGTGCTCGGCCCCTTGCGCAGGTTCAACGAAGTCGTGGCATAATACTGGTTGCCCGTGCTCGTCGTGCCACCCGAGGTGATTCCGCTGCCTTCCAAATGCATGCCTTTGCCGATGACGAAGCCATCTGCGCGGGAGATGGAGCGCAAATATGCGGTGGAAACATAGCCATAGCTACCATTGTTCAAGCTGATCTGCGTCCAGTTCCCGCTGGTCCCAGTGCGGATTACAACCGTGCCGCCCTCCAGCCAGCCAATGCGCGCATAGCTTGTTCCCGGCCCCTTGCGGATGTTTACATCCTCTTTTGCCTGGACATAGCCGGTAGCAATCACCGTGCTGTAAGAAGCAGTCTCGGCAAGCGCCGGAGCAGCAAGCCCAAGCAGCGTAACTGCAACAAGCAGTACGGCGAGGATCGTTTTTGCGTTGCGTTTCATGATGATGACATACCTCCTTAATTGTTTTTAATTCAAAGTTTCCCGTTCCATCGTGTTTTCCAATTGTATCCTCCCGCACCTATAGTATACCATCGAAGGGAAACTCTAGGAACATTGGGATTGTTAAGTTTCCAAGAACAATTTCCTTTTCCACACGCTGGAACCCTTGTTTCAAGTTTGTACCGCAGGCAGGTGCTTTATGCGGCGCAGCTTACATCCGGTTCACGATACCTACAAAAAGCAGTGCGCCTTCTGCGCTTATATAATAAAGAAACGGCCGATCGAGAATCATGTCCGCGCGGCCTTCGGGCATAGGGGAACCGACAACGTCAATTTGCGTATATGCCGCAGCTTCTACGCCATCCTCGTTGATGCTGATGCGCGCCTGCTGGCGCACGCCGTTTACCCAAAACGGCATTTCCGTCTTCTCTTGGAGCAGCCCGGCAAAATTGGCAAGCGCCGGGTCAAACGCAGCGCTTATGCCCATGGCTTGCAGGGTCTGGGAAAGCTCCGCCTCTGCTGCATAATCGAACTTCGGGATCTTCCAAACCACTTCCCCCACGCCGCTTTCGCAGCGTCCGGAAACGATGGCATCAAACGCATCCGCATCGGCAAGGATCTGCTGCGGGGTGCAATCCGCATCCGGAAGGATGAAAGTCATCGCGCCGTGCTTGAGCTGCAGCGTAGACAACGTACAGCCCACCGCATCGTTCTCATAGCGGGAAAACCCATGGATACCATAGGTGGCATTCAAGAATTCGCACTGGGTCTGGCTGCCATCCGCATTATAAAACGTTGCCGGCGCCGTTTTGTTCCGGTCAAACCGGTTCGACCATTCATCGCGGTAATAAACCGTGTTGAAGAGCAGCAGAGCCGTTTTAGGATCTACGGAAAAGCCCTCGCCGCGGCCAAGCAGGCCCTCCGTCTGCTCCGCGATCCAGGCGGAAATCTGGTCTTGCGCCGAAGCAAGTGCGAAATCAGCGCGCCAGGCTTCCACGCCGTATCCATCCGCAAGGTTTTGGATTGCATCAAGGTCGAGCGCATCCGCAAATGCGTCTGCGATCCAGATTGACCCGGCAGCATGCAGCTTCCCCATTGCATCATCGATATGCATGTTGGCAAGCAGCTTGGCCGTTTCGCTTTCCGCCAGCGCCGCTTCCACGCCTAGCGCATGTAGAAGCTCTTCCTTCGTTTCTCCCTCAGCAGCCCCGGCGAGGACAGCCGTTGCCAAATACAGGCTCACGGGAGAGATCAACGCGTTTTCCTCTGCGCCTTTCGGGAGCCCCTCCCGCGTTGCGCGCACGCAAAACGAACGCAACGCCGCAAGGTACTCCTCGGCCACCTGGGCGCGCGTGCCAATGCTGCTCCCATCCTTTTTCATGCCCCGCACGGCTCGCTGCGCCGGGCTGGCAAGGCGCGCAGCGCCCTCTGCAGAAGGCCCGGCAGTACATCCAAAGAGCATCGCCACCACAAGCAAGAGCGGCAAAATTAGGCTGCGTTTCATCTCTAAGATCCCCCCATCCATTTATTGGTTCTCAATATGAAAACGCCTTTGCTTGGGCAAAGGTTCCATGTTAGGCTCTCCTGCGCTAAATCCAGTGAATCCATTGTGCGCCATGTGTTTGTTTTGAGGTATGGGCAAGCTGCGTTTTTTTGCTGCTTCAATAAAAGCGAATCGCTTTTTAATAAAAGGTTAATCGGCCTTTGATTCAACCTTGAAAATCTTCTGCTATGCTGTTTTTGTAAGTTACAACAGCCAATTTTAGAAAAGGAGGATGCCATGCCGTCCGTTTATATTTTAATCACCCGCACCAACACCATGTTTTCCCGTGGTATCGGCCTTGTGACCGGCGCGGAGTTCACGCATGTTTCCCTTGCGCTCGACCGTGAGCTTACGCATATGTACAGCTTTGCCCGCCGCTTCGACCGCATACCGTTTTTCGCAAGCCTTGTGCGTGAATCGCTTGAGCGAGGCGTATACGGCAGGAATCGCAATGCTCCTGCTGCGCTGTTTGAGCTGGAAATGAGCGATGCTGCCTATGGGCGCATGATGCGCCGCCTTTCCTCCATGCTGTGTGAGGCAGGCCGATATCGCTACAACGTATTGGGGCTTTGGGGATATCTGCGCAGAAAACCGCGCCACAAGCCATATCATTATTTCTGCTCTCAATTCGTTTCGGAATTGCTTGGTGAAGCAGGCGCGCTCGCACTTCCTTGTGATCCCGCATTGATTTGCCCAAACGATTTCGCTCACATGCCCGATCTTCACCTTCTTTATCAAGGGCCGCTGCGTTTTTGCGGTATTCCGCAAGCGCGCAGCATGCGATTGCAGCCCACTTCCGCCTAAGGTTGGAAAAGCGCCAAGGCAGGCTCCGGCGCACCAACGCGGCCCAGATGCTAATCCAAGAAATACCGAACGTTCGCCATCCCGCATGCACCCCTATAGCTGGGAAACAGCATGCATCATCCTCTTCCCGTCTAGCAAAAGCCCACACCGCTGCCGGTGTGGGCTTTTCAATCATTCGCTTTTCCCTTGGATTTACTCCGTGTAATACTCGCCCCGGCGGTAATCATACACCGCACCGCGCGAGAAGGAATCGATATTTTCCAATACTTTGCCCGTGCCGATCGCAACGCAGGAGATTGGGTCTTCGGCGATGTAGCATGGCACCTTGGTGTGTTCCGAAATGAATTTATCGATGCCATAAAGCAGTGCGCCGCCGCCCGTAAGGCAGATGCCGTTTTCCGCAACGTCGCTTGCAAGCTCAGGGGGCGTTTTTTCAAACATGGTGCGCACGCTTTCAAGGATCGCCTGCAACGGTTCTTCCAGCGCATCGATCATCTCATTGCTGCCGACAACGATCGCTTGCGGCAGGCCGGAAATCAAGTTGCGGCCTTTTACGTCGATGAAGAGCTGCTCTCTGCGCGGATATGCAGAGCCGATGCGAATTTTCATTTCTTCCGCGGTACGCTCACCGATCAAAAGGTTGTGCTTTTTGCGCATGTAACGCACGATCGCATCATCGAATTTATCGCCCGCAATTTTAATCGAATCGGAGAGTACTGCACCTCCAAGGGAGATAAGCGCTACATCTGCCGTTCCGCCACCGATGTCCACCACCATGTTCCCGCGCGGCTCTGCAATATCGATGCCTGCGCCGATGGCAGCTGCGATCGGTTCTTCGATGAGATAGGTATGGCGGGCGCCGGCCTCCTCCGTTGCATCAATCACGGAGCGCTTCTCCACTTCCGTTACGCCAGAAGGCACGCAAACCACAACGCGGGGTTTAAAAAAGATCCGCGTGCCTACCACTTTTTTCAAAAAATAATGCAGCAGGCGCTCTGTAATATCATAATTGGAAATCACGCCATCCCGCAGCGGGCGAACTGCAGCAATGGTGCCCGGCGTGCGTCCAAGCATGCGGCGCGCTTCCTCGCCAATTGCCAGGATGCGGCCCGTGATCTTTTCCACAGCCACAACAGAAGGCTCGCGCAGCACGATACCTTTTCCGCGCACATAAACCAAAATGCTTGCCGTGCCAAGATCGATACCGACATCATTGAACTCAAGAAACCCCATATCGCAACTCCCTTCAAGAGAAAACGCTCACACAAAAATCGCGGCGTAAGCACGCAGCGCACAATTCCGCGTATAATTCCGAATTATTGTATCATTTTATCATAAATGGGACAAGTACGCATATGGATAATTTTGAACAAATTATGAAAAAACGGTAGAGCATTCCCGCATCCTTGTAAATCCCTATGCAATGGGATATAATTTTTTCAGCAAGTGCTCCAGGCTTTCGCTATGGGGCAATATTTTAAATGGATGGTGCTTATGTCGTTTATAAAACGTTTTCGTATATTTATCCTCGCAGTTGCGCTCATATTCATGTTTTTGCTGAGCGCCTGCACGCCGGGCGGGTCGCAATCATCCAACCCCATCGATATTAACCTGCCGCTTCCAAATTCGGATTCCGAACCCACGGCAACCCCCAGTGCCGAGGAGCCCAGTGTTTCCGCAGGCCAAACGGAGTCGCCTTCCGTAAGTGCTACTCCCATGCCGAACGCTACAGCACGGCCAACATCCTCCATCGATGCTTCCACCATTACAGGCAACGAAGATATTAAAGAAGAAGAAAAGCTTAGCTATTCGGAATACCGCGCGCTTAATAGCGATGTGGTCGGCTGGATTAAAATAAAAGACACCAATGTGGATTATCCAATCGTGCAGAGCCACGATAACGAGGAATATCTTACCTTGACCCCAACGCTGGTGGAATCCAAGGCCGGTTCCATCTTCGTGGATTGCCATACCTCGCTTTCAAATCAATACACCGTAATCCACGGGCATAACATGAGCAAAAGCAAAATCATGTTCGCGCAGCTCACCAACTATGGCAACCGCGCTTTTTACGACAGCCACCGCACATTTGAACTCACCATTGGCGACGCAACCTATACTTACAAAGTGTTCGCGGTATACACGGTGGATGTGGGAGATGTGAAAAACGCGAAATATATGATGTTTGATTATCCGAGCAACATTGCTTTTGCCAATTACATGAACGACACCCTTGCCACGCTTTCGCAATTTCCTATTGATACAACGATCGGCCCGGACGATTATGTGGTTTCGCTTTCCACATGCAGCCACAATGGCACTGGATACAACAAAAACCGCTTTGTCGTACACGCAGTGCGGCAATAGGTTCTGGGAATTTGTTTTCGGAAGGAGGTGCAGCCGAATTGATAAAGCTGGTGCGCAGCACGGCCCTGGCAGTGTTCATGGGCGCTGCCCTGCTTAGCGCTGGCTGCAGCGCATGGTTTTGTGCAGCTACGCCGGATCCAGCCGCTTCACCAACCCCAAATATGCCCACGCCTACAATTGCTCCAACCAATGCTCCTGCCATCACACCTACCTTCACGATTGCCCCCGAAGGATATAGCCCTTCTGAACTGGATGGCATCGCAGGGCCAGGGGACGTGCTTCCCATGTATTCTTCTTACGAAGAAGCTGTGCAGGCCAGCATCGATGCGCGCGGCACATGCGAAGTGGTAGGCTGGATTAATATTCCGAACACGAATATCGATTATCCCGTCTATCTCAATGCAGAGGATGCAGAATACTATCTCGATCACAATGGCGAGGGAATGCTCAGCAAGTATGGCGCCATTTTCATGGATGCCCGCAATGCTGATCCTGCGCAGCAGCAGCACATACTCATTTATGGACATGACATGCACAATGGCACCATGTTCCACGATCTGGAAAACTACAGGCAGAAATCGTTTTTCGAAAGCAATCAATATATCACGCTCAACTGGAACGATGTTGAAACCGTCTGGCAGATTTATCTTGCAACTCCCATTACAGGCTACAGCATCCGTTTTACCTCCACGCAGTTTCAAAGCGGCGATGCGTTTGCCGAATTCATCGCAGAGGTAAAAGCATACGCGCAAATGGTCTCCTCTTCTATTATAGATGACAGTGTTATCGTGGGGCCAAACGACCAGGTGCTTACGCTTTCCACCTGCACTTACTGCCCGCCCGAAGCGGAAGAGCAGGGCTTTATCGTGCAAGCGCGGCGCATTCGCTAAGGAAGATTCGCTTTTTATCCAAAACCAATACAAGAGAAGCCTGCGCTGGAACCTTGCCCGCGCAGGCTTCTTTGACTGCAACAAATCCTATTCCTGCGCATCCTGCCCCAGCATCGCTGCGCCAACAATGCCTGCATCGTTTCCCAATTGGGCGGGCACAATGCGGGCGAACTCGCTGAAGAAGCACTTTTCCCGAACGCGCTCCACAAGCGGTTGGAAGAGGAAATCGCCTGCGAGGCTCACGCCCCCGCCGATTGCCACCACTTCTGGATCAAGCAGGTGGATGATGGAGACTACCGCAGAGCTGAGCGCATCTATATAGCGTGCAAAAATAACCAAAGCTGTTTCATCCCCTTCGCGCGCGCAATCCACAACAAGCTTGGCATCAACCCGAGCAGGATCGCCGCATGCTTGCGCAAACAGCAGGCCCGGGGCGCCCTTTACAAGCGCTTCACGCGCCTCACGGATCAACGTGGTTGCCGCGCAGCGCGTCTCAATACAGCCGCGTGTGCCGCAGGTGCAAAGCTCCCCTTCCAGGTCAAGCACCATATGTCCCAGTTCCACGCCGTGCCCCATCCCGCCGCGCCAGAGTTTCCCATTTAGGATGACCCCACCGCCTACGCCGGTGCCCAACGTAAAAAGCACCGCGTTTTTCGCACCTCGAAACGCGCCTGCATACAGTTCTGCAAGCGCTGCCGCATCCGCATCGTTTGCAAGGAACACTGGAATGCCAGGAAAATGGGCGCGCTCTTGCGCGCGCAGCGGTACATTGTGCAGGCCAAGATTATAGGCATCAAGCACATGCTCCGCCTCCGGGTCGATACTGCCCGGCACAGCAATGCCCAAGGAAGCGGGCGGTTCTTGAAGGCCGGCTGCCCGGCACAGCGCATGCGTCATTTCAGCTACCGTTTCCGCGAGTTCGCCCGGATAGGCTTCTTTTTTAAATGGCCATGTTTTTCGCGCTATGATGGCATGCGAATCATCCACAATGCCTGCAGCAATGTTTGTCCCGCCAATATCAAACCCAACCCGATACATTCTTTCATTCCCCCTTATTTTCACCATGCGCTTTCCAGTTGAGCACCTCGGAAGCGTTGTAGCCCAGCCTCCGAAGCCTAAAGTTGCGCGCTGCGACCTCCACCACAACGGAAAGGTTGCGCCCCGGGCTGACCGGCACCCGCGCGGAGGGTACATCTACTTCAAGGATGCACTCCACACGGCCTTCATTTCCCGTTCGATCATACTGCGCCGTCTCATTCCACAGTTCCAGTTCAATGCATAGGTCTATCGTTTTTTCCATGTTTACTGCGCCCACACCATAAAGGTAGCGCACATCCACAATGCCGATTCCCCGCACTTCGATCAAATGGCGTGTCAATTCCGGCGCACGGCCGGAAAGGCGGTTCGGGGCAACGCGCGTGATCTCCACAACGTCATCCGCAACAAGCCTATGCCCCATCTTGATCATTTCCAACGCTGTTTCGCTTTTGCCGATCCCGCTCGGGCCCTTCAATAGCACACCCACGCCAAACACATCCAGCAGCACACCGTGCAGAAGGATACGCGGCGCAAGCTCCCGCCCAACATAACTTAAAATGCGATGTCCAAGATCATCCGTGCGCATGTCCGACTTGAATACCGGCACTGCATGCCGCTTGGCGCAATGAAGCAGCGCCTGCGGCGGCATGTTCCCGCGTGCGCATACGATGCAGGGGATCTGGAATCCCATAAAGCGTTCCATGCGCTTTGAAATTTCCTCATACGATAACGTGCGGAGATAATGCATTTCGGCATTCCCAATCAGCTGAACGCGCTGCGGCACAAAATGCTCATAAAATCCGGTGAAAGGCAATCCAGGCCGCCCGATTTCACCTGTGCTGAACACAACGCTTCCATTGCCGGGTTCAAGGACTTCCAGGTTTAGATTCTGCGCAACCTTTTCTACGGAAAGGCATACTGTTTTCATGGTTCCCCCTGTGTTGCATTCATCCTAAAATCAGATGATCGATCATCCAGGCTACGCCGTTCTCCGCACAGGAAGGCACGATGCAATCGGCCGCAGCAAGCACTGCGCCATGCCCATTTGCAACGGCCGCACCCAGCCCGGCCCACTCGATCATTTCAAGATCAAGCAGGTTATCGCCCGCGGCAGCCACCTCGCACTGCGGTACGCCAAGGTAATTTGCGACCCACGCCGTTGCAGCGCCCTTATGCGCATTGGGGTCGTTAAACTCGATAAATCCCGCTTTGGAGCCGGAGACCTTTGCGCGCCCGGCATAGCGTTCAGCCAGCACGGGAATGAGCTCCTCCGCATAGGCAGGCTCTGCGATAAAGAGCACTTTCGGCACGTTGTGCCACACCTTTTTGCAAATATCCGGATCTATCGTGTAGGGCAGATTTAAGAAGCTATGGTATGCGTCTGCAGCCGGGCTTGCCTTCTCATAAACGATTCCGTCGCCTTGATAAAGGTGCGCATGCACATTCAGTTCCTTTCCAAGCAGGAGCAACTCCTGCACCAGTGCAGGTGGAAGTGCCGTTTGAAAGATCGTTTCATCCGTGCGCGTATCATGGATGACTGCTCCGCCGTAATTGATGACGGGGCCCTGCATGCCAATTGCCTTGCGGATCGCTGCGGAGCCCAAATAGCCCCGCCCCGTAGCAACGGTTACATAAACGCCCGCAGCCTGCGCACGCCGGATGGCCGCAAGGTTTTCCTTTGGGATTTCATACGGCGACAGCGTGAGCGTGTCGTCGATATCCAATACAAGAAGCCGATACATTCCTTTCTCCTACTCTTTTATTCCGAATCCGAGCCGGGCTCGGCGCCCGCCTCCGCTGCAGGCGCTGAATGGAAATGCGCATATACTGCCTCTGCAGCAGGCCGGCTCATGCCATGTACTGCCGCAAGCGCTTCAACATCCGCCGCCGCAATCGCATCGCGCGTTACGAAGGCATCAAACAGCAGGCGTTTGCGTTTTTCTCCTACACCGGGGATCGCATCGAGCTCGGAAAGCAATGCCGTGCGCACATGCAGGCTGCGATGGTAGGTAATTGCAAAGCGGTGCGCTTCATCGCGCAGGCGCTCCAGCACATGCAACGCCGGATCGTTGCGCGCAAGGAGGATTGGCTCGGGCTCGTCCGGCAGGATGATCTCCTCGTGCCGCTCCGCAAGGCCGATGGCAGGGATATGCGAAAGGCCCATCTCGGAAAGCACCTGGAGAGCCACCGTAAGCTGCGTCCGCCCGCCATCCACGACCAGCAGGCCGGGCGCTTCGGGCGCTTCGCCTTCCCCCCGCTCTGCTGCTGCAAGCCCATCCTTTAAGCGGGTAAAACGCCTTGTAAGCGCCTCCCGCATGGAAACAAGGTCATCGCCTCCCGCAGCGGAACGAATGCGATACCTCCTATATTCCTTGGGTGCAGGCTTTCCCTCGCAGAATACCACCATAGAGGACACTGTGTCCCGCCCCTGGATATGGGAATTATCGAAGCACTCCACGCGCGAAGGCACTTCCGCAAGCCCCAGGATCGCCGCAAGGCGCGCCATGGCTCCGCCGGTCCTCTCCCATTCGCGCGTTTCAAGCGCATGCTGTTTTTCAATCGCTTCCACGCCGTTGCGCTGCGCCATCATCACCTGCTGCAGGCGTTCCCCGCGCCGGGGGCGGATCAGCGTTACTGCCCGCCCGCGCTTTTCCCGCAGCCAGGCGGCAAGCGCTTCATGGTTTTCGGGCAGATCCAGCACGACAATTTCCCGGGGAATTTCCATATCCTCCGCATAAAACTGTTGTAAAAAGGCGCCGGTAATCTCGCCTGCAGGCTCCCCGCCGGTTGCCATGCGGTAATGCGCGGAGCCGACGATATCATCCCCGCGCACGAACAGCGCATGGATGACCGCATCCTCTCCATCCCGCACCAGCGCGAACACATCCCGGTCCGCATCGCCCGTTCCCATGGCATGTTGCTTTTCTGCAAGGCGTTTGACTGCTTCGATGCGGTCGCGGTACTGCGCTGCCTTTTCAAACTCCATTCGGTCGGAAGCATCCTGCATCTGCTTTGTAAGCATATCGATGACCGGCTGGTTTTTGCCTTCAAGAAAGCTGCAAACGCTTTCAAGCAGCGCATGATATTCTTCCCGCGAAACCTTGCCGGAGCAGGGCGCGCAGCACTTATTGAGGTGATACATTAGGCACGGCCGCTCCCCGCGCGCAATGGCGCGGGCAATATCCTTCCTGCAATGGCGCACAGGGAAGGAATCGCGGATGAGGTTCAAGCACTCCCGCAGCGCAATGCCCGAAAGGTAAGGTCCAAAATACCGTGCACCGTCATTCTTTACCCGGCGCACGACTTCAAAGCGCGGGAAATCCTTTTTTGCATCCAGCCGCACATAGGGGAAATGTTTATCGTCTTTTAAGAGGATATTGTAACGTGGCTGAAGCGTTTTGGTGAGGCTCGCTTCGAGCGTAAGCGCTTCCATTTCATTCTGGCAAAGGATATATTCGAAATCCGCGATATGGGAAACCATGGCCGCCACCTTCGGCGGGCGGTTCTTTTCCGTGCGGAAATAAGAGCGCACGCGGTTTTTAAGGTTTACGGCCTTGCCCACATAGATGATTTCCCCCGCCGCATTGAGCATGCGGTATACGCCGGGCGCATCCGGCAGGAGCTTAAGCTTTTCGCGGATCAAATCGTTCATGTGGATATTATATATGTGCGCGCGCCGTTTTACAATGCGCATTTGCCGCCGCAGGGCATCCATCGGTACAGCCTAGGTCCCAAGGGAAGCGCCCGTATTCGATCCGGCCGAAAAGCCGGCATCCGCCTAAGAAGCGCAAACGCAGGGAAAGCGGGGCTGCAAAATGCGGCCCCGCTTTCCCTGCGAAAAATTCATTTCATTAGGCCGAAATGCCTGGCAAGCGCATCGCAGACTTCTTCTCGGGTATCCTTTCCGTTGTCCTCCCGAACGACCGTAAAGAAGCCGCTCTTTGCATACGCATCGTAATGCTTTTGGCTGTTGATCCGCGCAAGGCCCCGTTTGTAATTATCCATAACGGCTTCGCTGTTTTCGCAGCTTTCAATTACATCCAAAATAAACCGCTTTTCGGGGTCGCTCCGGTCAAAAAACCGCTCCACGCTCATGGACTGCGGTGAGAGCATAACCGCAACATGACGATAGTCCGAAATTTCCTTCAACATCGCAATAGGGATGCTGGTATCGGCAATTACTTTCCTGTTTTTTGAAACGGAAATGAGTTCGGCAACTTCAAACTCCGCGCCTTCTTTTCCCGAGTTATAGATCCATCGCTCATATTCCTCGGGTGAGCGGGTAACAAAATCCTTCCAATCCGTGAGGTTTTTCCTGTAGCAAAGATCCGGCTGCACATCGGGCGTCGCCACGGCATCCGATACTGGGATGTAATAGTTTTCTCCGCAGAAAACCATGTCATATCGCTCTGCCAGCATTTTCACCATCGTAGACTTTCCGGCATAAGCCGTGCCCGTAATGAAATATACATTTCTAAGGTAATACTTTAAGATATTGTTCTCAATTTTCAACGGGATTGCCTCCTCATGTAAAGTTGACCAGCCGATAGTTCCATCATAGCACGCTCCGCCCGGTTCTACAAGAACAGGCACAGCAGCTTTGCTGTGCCTGTTTTCTGCTCCATGCACCGCACCCGTTTACCTAAAAAAGCTGACCCGGTCTTCAAATACCTGCAAGAGAACCTGCGAAAGCTCTGCACACCGCCCGCAGGAAAGATCGTAAACAACGATCCGCGCAGGGGCAAGTGCCACAAGGAGATTCACCAGCTCGTTTCCCGCCGCTCTGCCGCATCCCTCACACGCAATGTGGGTGTCCGTATCGTCCGTGATGGTACAACTTCCATCCGCTGCAGGGCTTACATCAATTTCCATGCCGCCCTGTATGCGCCGCAGCCTGCGCAGTAAAAGCGCAGCTACATCGATTTCATATTCCAAGGTGCTTACCGATGCTTATTCTCATGCTTCGCAGCGCGAAGCTTCCTTTCTGTTTGAAGTTCGGCAGCGCTTCCTGGACTGCCTGCGCATCTGGGCATGCGAAAAGGGCGGCCAGGATGCCGCCCTTTTTCACGCCGGGATCATGCATTGCCTGCGCCCGTTTCCTGCTCCGCTGCTTCCTGCTCCAATTTTTTCTTTCTATATTGTTTAAAGCAGTTCATCGTGGCGTACACATAAGCTATTGTCAGCAGAAAATGAACAAACTTTCCGGTAACAAATCCGGCAATCAGAGAGAGTACACTTGTCAAAACCCCCGCAGCAACAAGCACCAGCCATTTGTTTTTCTCCTTTTTTAGGGCCTTGCGCCGCTGTTCCCTATCCTCCCAGGTAACATACTGTTTCTCCAAAACTGCTCACATCTCCTTATGGTTTTTGGCCGATGCTTTGATACATTTCATATGCATCATCCGCCCGCGCATCATACTCCACGAAATATGCTGCTCCATCCGTGTAGTATGTAGATTTGCTGCTAGTATCTAAACCCTTGATTATTATATCCGTTCTGTTCTTAAAGCAAAGTTCTATCTAGTGAAACGCATTTTATTGATTGATTATATATTGCCACATCACTTCTATTTCGTCAATTGTTATCTAATATTACTCAGCGGAAAAAGCTGACCCGGTCTTCAAATACCTGCAAGAGAACCTGCGAAAGCTCTGCGCACCGCCCGCAGGAGAGATCGTAAACAACGATCCGCGCAGGGGCAAGCGCCACAAGGAGATTCACCAGCTCGTTTCCCGCCGCTCTGCCGCATTCCTCACACTCAATGCGGGCGTCCGTATCGTCCGTGATGGTGCAACTTCCATCCGCATGCAGGATCAGCGAAATCTCCCGAATGCGGGGCTGCTGCAACCGCACGAGCACCGAAAGCACACGCATGAGCTCCAGATACTCCGTTTGCAGCATCAATTCCTCTGCCGCAGAGACCGCATACATTTCAAACGCGCTGAGCGTATCCCGCATGCGGAAACGCAAAAAGCCCTCCAGGTTTAAATGGTCGTTTTCATCAAAATGTGCGCGCACCAAGCGCTGTATCCGCTTTGCATCCATTGCCTCTGCAAGGGCAGACTCTATCCCCGTTTGCCCGGCTGCGGCTTCGCGTGCCAGTTTAATCGCTTCCGGCAGCACACGCTGCTTTTCTTCGAGGGAAACAGGCATGTCGTTCACAATCCGCGCAAGCTCAAAATGAGCTGCATCCTGTAGAAGCAGCACCGCAAGCGCTCCGCATAAAGCGTCCCGCTCTGCTTCGTTCCGCAGCCGGACGCGTGCTTGCCGGCCATCCGCTGCAGGGCTGACATCAATTTCCGCGCCGCCCCGCATGCGCCGCAGCCTGCGCAACAAAAGCGCAGCTACGTCGATTTCATATTCCAAGGTGCTTACCGATACTGTTTGCATGCTTATTCTCATGCTTCGCAGCGCGAAGCTTCCTTTCTGTTTAAAGTTCGGCAGCGTTTCCTGGACTGCCTGCGCATTTGAGCGCAATTGCAGCCGCCGGAACTCTGCCTCCACTTGCAAGATATGCTCTAGTATGTTCAAATGCCATCCCAGCGCGCTGTGTTAATTTTTGGATGCGCTTTTCCAGCGCAAATGCGTGCGCATTGTATCTTGCCATTTTGCATGCTTTTTCCATAAAACGATTGGGGTTCCTCGTCTTCATATCCAAATTGCTTGACTTCAAAATGCAAGTAGGTTTTTCATTACGCCCACCGCGCTTTCGCGGCAAGTAAAGCCATAGTAGTGCAATCCATTTCACGCAGCGCTGTGCGCAAAACCGTTTCAGTTTAACGCGGCTGCGATGCACCCTAACAATAAACCTAAGAGCGCGAAGTGCCGCGTTTCGGCCTGGATGCCCCCCTCTTTTAAAGGGCGCCTGCACGAAACTATCTCCCGCTTGACAAATAGAGCTAAATGCGCTACAATTTTTGTACAATCAATTGGTATTGTGGGTAGATGCGGGTTTAGTACCAGTCAAATCGTCCTGCACAGAGAGATGTGCCTTGGCTGTAAGCGCATCCAGGCGTTGGTTTGGGAATACCGCCCCGCGGACTGCAACCGTTGCGGCGCGTTAAGCCGATTTGAGAGGGTTTTTCACCAATCGGGGTGGAACCGCGGAATATGTTTGAATTATGTCCGTCCCCGGCACTTAGGCCGGAGGCGGGCATTTTTTATTACCTATGTTGTATTGTTGCATTGATGCATGAAGGAGGAATATCGCATGAAGATCACGTTTCCGGATGGCTCTATCCGTGAATTTAACGAAGGGATCAGCGCCTTTGATGTAGCGGAGGCTATCAGCCCGCGCCTGCGGAAGGCCACGATTGCCTGTGAGGTGAATGGAGAACGCGCGGATGCATTTGCGCCGCTTACCCAAGATTGCACGCTCAAGCTGCTCACCTTTGCGGATGAGGGCGGCCGCTGGGCCTACCGCCACACCGCATCCCACATGTTGGCGCAGGCTGTAAAGCGCCTGTATCCCGATGTAAAGCTTGCGATCGGGCCAGCGATTGAAAATGGTTTCTATTACGATTTCGATGCGCCGGAGCCTTTCTCCCCCACCGACCTTGAAGCCATCGAAAAAGAGATCGCAAAAATCGAGAAGGAAAACTTCAAGCTCGAGCGCTTCGAGCTGCCCCGCGCAGAAGCCATCGCCTACATGGAAGAGCGCGGCGAGCCCTATAAAGTAGAACTCATCCGTGATTTGCCGGAAGATGCAGTCATCAGTTTCTATCGGCAAGGTGAGTTTGTGGATCTCTGCGCAGGGCCGCACGCAGAATCCACCGGCAAGATAAAGAACGTCAAGCTGATGAACGTGGCCGGCGCTTACTGGCGTGGCAGCGAAAAGAACAAGATGCTTCAGCGCATCTACGGTACTGCCTTTGAAAAGAAAGCTGACCTGGACGAATACGTTGCGCAGGTAGAAGAAGCAAAGAAGCGCGATCACAACAAGCTGGGCCGTGAGCTCGAATACTTCACCACCGTGGATGTGATTGGCCAGGGGCTTCCCATTCTGCTGCCTAAGGGCGCGCGCACCATCCAGCTTTTGCAGCGCTGGGTTGAGGATGAAGAGCAAAAGCGCGGCTATCTGCTCACCAAGACGCCGCTTATGGCAAAGAGCGACCTTTACAAGATTTCCGGCCACTGGGATCACTACCGGGACGGCATGTTTGTGCTGGGCGACCCAGAAGATGAAACCAAGGAGTGCTTCGCTCTTCGGCCGATGACCTGCCCGTTCCAATACCAGGTATTCCTCAATCGCGGGCGCAGCTACCGCGATCTGCCCATGCGCCTTGGCGAAACTTCCACCCTGTTCCGCAACGAGGATTCCGGCGAAATGCACGGTTTGATCCGCGTTCGCCAGTTTACGATCTCCGAAGGGCATCTGATCCTCCGCCCGGATCAGCTGGAAGACGAATTCCGCGGCTGCCTTGAGCTTGCAAAATACCTGCTCGATACCGTGGGCATGTTGGAAAACTGCTCGTTCCGCTTCTCCCAGTGGGATCCCAACAATACGGAAAAATACATCGGCACGCCGGAGCAGTGGGATGAGGCGCAGACTGCCATGGCGAAGATCCTCGATGATCTCAACGTGGATTATACCATCGGCATCGATGAAGCCGCGTTCTATGGGCCAAAGCTGGATATCCAGTATAAAAACGTGTTCGGCAAGGAGGACACCATCGTCACCATCCAGGTGGATCAGCTGCTCGCAGAGCAGTTCGGCATGGAATATATCGACCAGGAAGGCAAAAAGGTGCGCCCGTACATCATCCACCGCACCAGCCTTGGCTGCTATGAGCGCACGCTCGCTTATTTGATCGAGCGCTATGCCGGCGCGCTGCCAACTTGGATGGCGCCCGAGCAAGTTCGTTTCCTGCCTGTAACGGACCGTGCAGCCGATTACTGCGCTGCGCTCGCAAAGAAGCTCGAAGGAATGGGTTACCGGGTTTCCGTGGACTCCCGCAGCGAAAAGACCGGCAAGAAGATCCGCGATGCGCAGCTTGAGAAGATCCCTTACATGGTCGTCGTTGGGGATCGCGACATGGAAAACAACACCGTTTCCCCGCGCCATCGCGCGGAAGGCGATCTCGGCGCGATGTCCATGGATGCCTTTATCGCACTTCTCAAGGAAGTTGTGGATACCAAGGCCAAAAAATAAAGCGTTTTGCATGGCATTTTGAGGCAGGCGGCATCAGCCGCCTGCCTTTCGTTATAAAAGATACGGAGGCTCGGCGCGCAGGCTCCGGATATGCCGATGCAAGGCAACTTACCCCAATTTCTATGGATATGCGGTGAAGCCGCGAAGCCCTTGGCGCTTGCGCAGCAAGGATTCCATTCTACCTATACGGTTTTTTACTGACCATAAGCGTAAGGGTGCCACAGGATTTTTCGGAAAGCTGCGCATCCGCTTTTCTCCCAGTATGCGGTTAGGCGGTTCATGTCCCCGCTCGTACAGTGCTGGAAGCATGGTTTGGGTTACCTTTTATACGTTCTATAAGCTTCTTTGGCTTTTCGCATGCGATTGCGCATGTAGTTTCGGGTTTTCCACACGTCTTTATAAAGCATTGCTTTTGCGCTATGTGCTGCTTCCAAGCTGGAGCCTGCTCTCATAGCTTCGGCACAGGAAGCAGTATTTCCATGGTATACCGCGACTTTTGCGCGTGGAGTTTTCTCTTTCCTAAGCATTGTATTTTTCGCGCACTGGCCTCTCTTTTACCGAAACGCAAAAAAAAGAAATTTTTGCGTTGACAAGCGGGGCGGGAATCGGTATAATAAGCCTTGCGATTGAAAATCGTTCCCTGTGCGGCCGTGGCGGAATAGGCAGACGCGTACGTTTGAGGGGCGTATGGGAGACCGTATGAGTTCAAGTCTCATCGGCCGCACCACATCGGAGCAAGCTTTGCATGGCTTGCTCCGATTTTTTATCTCAAATCCAAAGCAAGCGCTTAGCCAAGCCCCTTGGCCACCGGCGTTGGGCTCTGCCCTCCGCGTTTCGCGTAAGCGGCAGAGCAGCGCGGCTTTTAAGCGCAGATACAGGGAAAGCGGCCGAACTTGGCCGCTTTTTGCATCCTTTCGCTTTGCGCCATGGCTTTGTTAAAGCGCCATGTCGTTAAAATCGTTTACTTCCTCCCTCGAGGTCGTTTCCCCAACGCGCCCTGCAAGAAGATAACGGTCGTTGATGGGATCGTAAAAATACTTTTTAATAAGGCGGAAATTTTCGACGCAGCCTGTGCTTGGCACATGCGTGCGCGGCCCGGTACACTCATGCAGCTGATCGCCGATGGAGATATGTTCTTCATCTACATAGGAAATGGGCATATCGGCCGCAATCGCCTCGCGCACGCGCTGCTCCAAAGCATCGATATCAAATTCAGGCATTTTCCCGTCAAACACCAGAACAAACCCATGCTTTACATCGCTATGGTGGCAGCGCCTGCAATCTTCCGGCGGCATATAGAATTCGCAAAGGTCCTCCGCGGTGTGCGCCATGCGGCGATAGTGTACGGATTTGGAAACAATATTATAAATTTCCTGCGGCTGGGGGCCAAACACCGTGGGGCGCGTGATGATCACTTCCTCTCCCATCCCGATAAGCAGGTGGGCATTCACGCGCAAAAACGGATAGATCATATCAAAATGTTCCACGATCACGCGTTTGCCGTTCTGCACCGCATGCAAAATGGCATCCGCAAGCGCGTGCATCTGGGTGAATGCGGCCTCAAAGCGGATATCCAGGTGATAGGTGTGCGCGGTGAAAAAGCCACCTTCGCTGTCTTGATCGAGAATCGGCAACGGGCGCATATTCACCCCACCATCGTCGTTGGTCAGCTCCAACCCGGGGAACATGCCCTTGATGAGCATGCTTTTGCCGGAACCCGATTCGCCGATGATGCCGATGAGCTTATCGAAGGGGCTCAAATACATCTGCGCAATCTGGATACCGAGATCATAGATGCGGTCGCGCCCGCGCGGAGCGAAAAATACGCTGTAAAGGTGGTTGTTAAGCATTCTCGCAGAATATGACATGGCTACCTCCGGCTTGATTTTATTTTTTAAGGATGGATACAAGAAAAGTATACCATATCCCGGAGCATGAAAAAAGTATTGTTCCATTTGGCATGGAAAGGCTCGCATGCTCCACAAAAGCCGCATGCGCAGGCCGGGAAGCTGCTGCATGCGGCTATCTTATTCATTTGAAAGGCAGTTTAGGGCACGCCCGCGCCTTCAGAGCATGCCGCGAAAAACAGGGCAAACGCATCGCGGCAGCCGGCGGTAAGTCGGTATTTCTTGCCTTCCAGATACACATACCCGTTGTCGCTCACGCTGAAAGCGCAGAGTTTGTTCGCACTTGGGTCGGTTGGATAGACGCTGTATAAGGTGATCCCTTCCAAATCGATGGAGCCGTATCCGCCCATATAGGTCACCTTGGCCGTGCGGATCGCCTGCGCAAGAGCGCTGAGCGCCGCAGCATCGGTGATTGTCACAGCGTCCGCGCTCATTTTTCCGCTGACCTCTACAATTGCGGAGGAAATGCTGAATGCGTCCGCATCGGGCGAAACGAGTCTACCGAGCCTCCTCGGCAGGATAAACACCGCCGCACATACGGCTGCAACAACCGCAGCAAGTGCAAGAACGATTTTCCATTTTTGTCTCATTACAGATTTTCTTGCCTTTCCATAGCATTTTTACTCCCATGTTTCGGTCAATAACTCGGTAGAGAGAAACCAATATTCACAGCTATTATGCGTGTACATCGTGTAGGCACGCAAAAGGATAAAACTTGTATCGTAATAGTGTGAAGTCCATAGTGTTTGATCATTTTTGCTGAATATTTGAACGTAATCATTGTCAACGTCCGTGCTTACCGGTTCAAAGTACCCGCGAATATCAACCTCCCCCCGTTGGTCTTGGAATACTACAGTTCGAGTTGTAGACGATCCTCTATATGTATAAAACAATCGTGTACGTGGAGCTGCTTGGAACACATAGCTATTGTGACTTCCATAACTATACGTCACATTGGATGGGTTTCCCAGTGCAGCAGAAACCAAAGCGTATGGGATTCCATAAGTAAAATGGGCAAACGCCATGCCAACGCTAAAGAGACCTTGAACCCAATGTGCTAACGCTGTCGAGCTTGGATATGGACCATCTTTTTCAATTTTCACATTAGCTATTGATGAATAGTCAACATAAAACGGAATGTTGTTATACGTCCCATAATAAACATCGCTTTTAGCTGCTTTAGGCACTAATACCGTATAAGAGTACACTGTAGCGCCCTGCTGTCTATACTGTTCCAATTCATCAAGACAGGCCTCCTCTATATACGCATATCCCTTGTTCGTCAACTGCAAAGACTTTACATAGTCTACAGCAGCATCGACAGTAGTCTTAGCACTACTCGCTTTCATCGCAGTTAAATCTATTGTATAGTGAATATATTGAGAAAGGTCGTCATGAATTACGGTTCCGTCCATCTTTATTCCATTTTCTGCAAGAGTTGACAATGGTAGCACCACAGCAAGTAAAGCGCTAAAGAATAAGACAAATACTTTTTTCATGGAATTATCTCCTTTATTTTAGAATATAGTAATTACCGTAAAGATTTCCCCATAGCATATAATGCTATGCTGCACTCAATGCACCAACACAATAATTCACTATCCAATGCATAGTCACAATCTATGCAGACCTGTTATAGAGTTTTTCCATATTCCATATAGTTTTAGATTCTCTCCATATGATGTCATATATAAACCAATGGTATCATCTCCTATCAGTTTAATTATTATGTTTCATTAGTGAGTGAGACTATTTGTATGTCTCTGATAATTGCATCCAGTGTATTTTTCCATATTTAACAATAAATCCCTGCTTAATATCATTAATAAATTGTTAACAAATTGATAATAAAATTTAGTTAGCCTACAATGAGTGCTCGCAATCCCTCAAACAGGTTTGTAAAGCGGCGAAAAGCTTCTATTTGGAGGATATACTTGTATACTTTCCGTTTCATCCTGCGCAGCGGTTGAAACGCTTTTGCGCAGGGTATATAATGAAATATAGAAAGCCGCCGTGGGCGTTGTTTCGTGCGCCCGCATTTTTGAGGGATGGGCGGCGCTGCGAAAGGAGAAACGTTTATGAGGAGATCCATGCTGTTCTTGCCCGGCAACACGCCAAACATGCTCATCAACGGCGACGCGCTGGGCGCAGACTGCATCATATTGGACCTGGAGGACGCCGTAGCGCCCGATCAAAAGGACGCTGCGCGCCTGCTTGTTTGCAATGCCATCGGCGAGATGGGGTTTGAAGGCTGCGAAGTTACGGTGCGCATCAACTCGCTTGAAACCGATTACTGGAAGGATGACCTGGATGCGATCATCCCGCTCCGTCCGGATATGATCATGCCCGCGAAGGTCAGCCGCCTTTCGGATGTTCTCACCCTTGATACCTACATTTCGGAGCTCGAAGAAAAGCACGGCATGGAACCCAATACCGTAAAGCTGATCCCGCTGATTGAGACGGCGCTCGGCGTAGAAAATGCGTTTTCCATCGCAACGGCCAGCCCGCGCGTAGCGGCGCTTTTCCTCGGCGGCGAGGATCTAAGCGCCGATCTGCGCTGCAAGCGCACCAAGGGCGGCGAGGAGATTCGCTATGCGCGCGGCAGGATGGTCATGGCAGCGCGCGCCGCTGGGATCGACGTATACGATACGCCCTTTACCGATGTAAACGATGATGAAGGCGCCCTTGCGGATGCGCGGCTCGCAAAAAGCCTTGGCTTTTCCGGCAAAGCAGCGATTTCTCCGCGCCATGTGCCGCTCATCAACGAGGCGTTCAGCCCAACCGCAGAGGAGATCGAATATGCAACCGAAGTGTTTGCCGCCATCGAACAGGCGAAGCGCCAGGGGCGCGGCGCCATCTCCCTGCACGGGAAGATGATCGATGCGCCGATCGTGGAACGCGCGCGGCAAACGCTTGAAACCGCCCGCCTGCTCGGGCTTGCTTAATAAGGAGGATAAAAGCCATGAATAAGCTTACCGCTTCTTTAACCGAAGCCATCCGCAACAGCGGGCTTGCCGATGGCATGACCATCTCCTTCCACCACCATTTGCGCAATGGCGACCACGTGCTCAACATGGTCATGGATGAAATTGCAGCGCTTGGCATCCAGGGGCTTACGGTAAACGCGAGTTCTCTCTTTGATGTGCATGCCCCGCTTGCAGAGCACATCCGCCGCGGCGTAGTGCGCAAGCTGCAAACCAACTATATGTCCGGCGCGCTTGGCCGTTTTATTTCCGAAGGGAATATGGAAGAGCCCGTTGAATTTCGGACCCACGGCGGCCGCCCGCGCGATATCGCTGCCGGCATTACGCCCATTGACGTTGCGTTCATCGCAGCGCCTGCAAGCGACCCGATGGGCAATTGCTCCGGCAAGCTGGGCCGCTCCGCCTGCGGTTCGCTGGGCTATGCCATGCCGGATGCCATGCATGCAAAGCACGTTATCGTCATCACAGACGATCTAAGGCCCTATCCGCTCATCGATTGGTCCATCCCCGAAACGCAGGTGGATCAAGTGGTTTGCGTGGACTCCATCGGCGACCCCAAGGGCATCGTTTCCGGCACCACCAAAATCACGCGCGACCCCGTTGGCCTTGCAATGGCCATGGAGGCCGTGCGCGTCATCCGCGCGTCCGGGCTTCTCAAGGATGGCTTCTCCTTCCAGACGGGCGCGGGCGGCGCTTCCCTTGCCGCCGCAAAGTTCTTAAAGGACGTTATGCTCAAGGAAAACATCCACGGCAGCTTCGGCCTGGGCGGCATTACCGGGTACCTTGTGGATATGCTCAACGAGGGTTGCTTTGAGTCGCTCATGGACGTGCAGTGCTTCGACTTGAAGGCTGTGGAGTCCATCCGCGACAACCCGCGCCACCAGGAAATTTCCGCAACGCATTATGCATCGCCCGATGCGAAGAGCTCCGTTGTGGACAGCCTCGATGTGGTCATCCTCGGCGCAACGGAGATCGACACGGACTTCAACGTGAACGTACACACCGATTCTTCCGGCTCGATCATGGGCGGAAGCGGCGGCCATAGCGATACGGCGGCCGGCGCAAAGCTCGCAATGATCATCGCGCCCCTTTCCCGCGCGCGGCTGCCGATTGTAACGGATCATGTTACCTGCGTTTCCACCCCCGGTTCCACCGTGGATGTGCTTGTAACGCAAAAAGGCGTAGCCGTGAACCCGGCAAAGCCGGAGCTGCGCCAGCGGCTTGTGGATGCCGGCATAAACGTGAAGGACATCGAAGAGCTCAAGGCGCTCGCCGAACGCATCAGCGGCGTCCCGGGCAAACCGGCACGCGGCACGCGCACCGTTGCGAAAGTGATCTACCGCGATGGCACGCCGCTTGATGAAATCAAGAACGTGCCCGCTCAAGAATAAAGGAGGAAGGCATGAGAGAGATTCAAGCTTCCGCGATCACAGCGGTTGTAAAGCGCCTCTGCATCGAGGCAAATTGCCATCTGCCGCAGGATATGCAGGAATGCATCACGCGGGCCCATGCGGAGGAAGATTGGCCCATCGCTTCCGAGATCCTTGAGCGGATCATGGAAAACTATTCGATTGCGGATACGCGCAACGTGCCCATCTGCCAGGATACCGGCGTTGCCTGCGTGTTCCTTGAAATCGGGCAGGATGTGCATATTTTAGGCAACATCAAAGACGCCGTGGATGAAGGCGTGCGCCAGGGCTATGCGGAAGGCTACCTGCGTAAATCCGTGGTTGGTGACCCGCTGCGCCGGGTGAACACTGGGGATAACACGCCCGCCATGCTTTATTACGACCTCGTGCCCGGCGATGCGGTTCGCGTCACCGTGGCGCCCAAGGGCTTTGGAAGCGAAAATATGAGCCAGCTGAAAATGCTCAAGCCTTCCGATGGCGTAGAGGGCGCAAAGGATTTCATCGTGCGCGTTGTGGAGGAGGCGGGTCCGAACCCCTGCCCGCCGATCGTTGTGGGCGTAGGCATCGGTGGCACGTTCGATCAATGCGCGCTGCTTGCAAAAAAGGCGCTGCTGCGCAGCACGGATGCGCGCAATCCCGATCCCTATTATGCATCGCTCGAAGCTGAGCTGCTCGAACGCATCAACAGGCTTGGGATTGGCCCTCAGGGCTTCGGCGGCAAAACGACCGCGCTTGCCGTTAACATCGAAGTTGCTCCAACGCACATTGCGGGGCTCCCCGTTGCGGTCAACATCAACTGCCACGTAACGCGGCATAAAAGCGAGGTGCTTTAATATGGCCATCAAACGCATTCAAGCTCCCTTGACGGAATCGGTCGCCCGCTCGCTTAAAAGCGGGGACAGCGTGCTGCTCTCCGGAACGGTCTACACCGCACGCGATGCGGCGCATAAGCGTATTGTGGAGGCCATGGCTGCGGGGCAACCGCTGCCCTTTGATCCGCAGGACGCCGTTATCTATTATGTCGGCCCGACGCCCGCCAAGCCGGGCCAGGCGATTGGCTCCGCAGGCCCTACCACAAGCTACCGCATGGACGCCTACTCCCCCGCCCTCATCGCGCGCGGCCAGCGCGGCATGATCGGCAAAGGCAAGCGCGGCCCCGCTGTCGTAGAGGCGATGCAGCAATATGGCGCTGTTTACTTTGGCGCCATCGGCGGAGCGGGCGCTCTGCTTTCCAAATGCGTCCGGTCTGCCGAGGTCATTGCATACGACGATCTTGGCGCAGAAGCGGTGCGCAAGCTCACGGTTGAGGATTTGCCCCTTACGGTCGTCATCGATTGCGAAGGCAACAACCTCTATGAAACCGGCAGGCAGGCCTATCTTGCAGCGCATTCAAAATAACATAGCAATCGCATATTGACACATGTGGTTCATTTTGTCATAATTGTACTATAGTACAAATTAAGGCAGGATGGACCACATGTTTTTTGTAGTTGACCCGCAAAGCGACGTTGCCATTTACCAGCAGATTGTGGACGCCGTATGCGCGGATATTCGGGCTGGTAAGCTTCCTTACGGCACACAGCTCCCGACCGTACGCGCGCTTGCGGATGAGCTTGGCCTTGCGCGCGGCACAATCAAGCGCGCATATGATGAACTGGGCAAGCTCGGCATGATCGAAATGACGCAGGGCAAAGGCAGCTTTGTTTGTTATCGTGCGGAACGGGCCGACAGCCGCAAGGAGCGCGCAATGCAGGCAATCGATAACCTTATCTCCACGCTGGAGTCGCTCGCGTTTACGCCAGCTGAAATGTCCATCTTTTTCGATTTAAAGCTGCGCCAGCTCACAAGCAGGGATTGCGATGTGCGCGTTGCGGTAGCCGGTGGTCCCGAGGAGTTGCTCAGTGCAATGGCGGATCAGCTTTACGAGCTTGGCGGTGTAATCGCATATCCCTACGAAGATGCGCTCCCGGCAGATGGCAGCGTGGACCTTACCGTATTGCGCGCTGGGTGGCATGAGCATGTGCCGGAGGAGACAGGCGGGACGCTCCTTCGCGCAGCGGTTTCCGCTACACCGGATACCATTGTGCGCTTGGCTCGGCTCCAGCAGGGCAGTTCGGTTACTGCCGTTGCAAAAAGCGAGGAATATTTGGACTTGATGCGCAAGAGCATGCGGGATTTTGCGCCCGAGGTGCGTTTGCGCTGCCTGCGCGCAGATGAGCTTTCTACCGAGGCGCTCCAAGGCGCGGACACAGTCCTCGCTCCTGCGGGCTTTGAGCGGCTCTTTCCCCCGCAGGCGGTAGAGGTGCTTAGCGCCTATTCCGCCGCGCATCCGCTCTGCGAATACCTGCAACAGATCGACGGCGGCTCCATGCTCCTTGTTCGCGAAGCTGTCTCCCGCCTGCAAGCCCAACGCCGCCGCGGGCTTATCTGATACTGGTTTTGCAATCCGGATGAAACCGTTTTTTACAGGACTCCTTTAGCGCATTTTTTCCAGGCAGGCAGCAACTGCGCAACGCCCCAAGCGTTTTGCAAAAATCGTTGCCCATACTTTTTGCAGCACTGCAAGCGCAAATACGTTTCAAAGCGTTGCATTTGATATCCTTTTTGGGTGCGGCTGGTTTTCAAATATAAATCCATAAACCTTATGCACCTACAATGCCTAATCTAGAGGGATTCTGTTCCCTTTCAAACGGCCATTTGAAAAAAGCGCGCCCTAGGGTGCGCTTTTCGATTATCGAAAAAGGGCAATGCGTTACTTTTTTGAAGTTCTCATGACTTCCTTGCGCCAAAGGCATGGCCAGGCCGCCACGGAAGGTCCCCTGTATGCGATGGTTTTGCGGAATGGCTACACATGTTTCCAAATCCGCTTAAATCCTCCCTGGGCTACGGCTCCAAACCCCAACCAAAGTTTTTGGTATGGTTACAAGCGCACGATAGGATGAGCTTCCAGCCTGTTACAAAGTGCCCAATGCCGCTTTTTCCCAGAGTATATGTTCACTTTTCCTTTGTACTTTTGACGGAGCTTGTGCCCTGCTATGCAGGGGGCCCAGAGTTGGCGCGCATGTTGCTATGCCCGATTGAATGCATTTGAAGCTGCACGCCCAAATTCCCGTGGAGTTTTCCGCTAAACTAAAGCAGAGAATGATCGCGTGCTTTGTTGCATTGCCAAAACCATAGCGTGCACTGTTTTTGGGGAGCCACAGCCTCTTGCGCTTGCCAAACAGTTGAACGCATGCAAATGGGTTCTTATTGCGCAGAGCTTTGCATACTTTGCGTGCAGATTCAAATCCAGCCCCCTGCGCTTTTTCATCCTATAATAATGCTTCGGCATGCTGCAGGCCCATCGCAGAGGCCAAGTTATTAAATCAACTGCAAAAAAATCGAATCTTCGCCTTGACAAATGGCATAATACAATATACTATATTGAATTAGAACAAGGGGCATTTTAGGCAACAGAAAACAGAAATTGTGAGGGTAACAGAATGAGCAATAAAAAGACGCTGGTCATCGGCGTAATCGGAGCGGACGTGCACGCCGTGGGCAACAAAATCCTCTACCATGCGTTTACAGACGCAGGGTTTGAGGTCATCAACCTGGGCGTGATGGTCTCCCAGGAGGAATACATCGCCGCCGCCATCGAATCCAATGCGGATGCGATCGTCGTCTCCTCGCTGTATGGCCAGGGTGAGCTGGATTGCCGTGGCATGCGCGAAAAATGCGACGAGGCAGGGCTTGAAGGCATCCTGCTTTACGTGGGCGGCAATATCGTAATCGGCAAGCAGCCGTTCGATGAAGTGGAAAAGCGTTTCAAAGCTATGGGCTTCAACCGGGCATTTCCACCGGGCACCCCGCCGGAAACCACCATTGACGCGCTGAAGGAAGACCTGCACGTAGAAGGCTAAGCTGCAGGAGGGCATGTACATGAAACCCATCCTGTTGATCGATTTTGGCAGCACCTACACCAAGGTGACCGCCGTGGACGTAGATGCGGCAAAACTGCTCGGTTCCGCGGCCGCCTATACCACCGTGCAAACGGATATAAACGATGGGCTTGCCAACGCCGTTGCCCTGCTCACAGAGCAGACGGGAAAACTTGAATTCGCAGAGCGTTATGCCTGCTCGAGCGCCGCAGGCGGGCTTAGGATGATCGCAAGCGGCCTTGTGCCGGAGCTCACGGCCGAAGCGGCCAAATGCGCAAGCCTCGGCGCGGGCGCGAAGGTGATCAAAACATACTCTTTTGAGCTCACCGAGGACGATGCCGCCGAGATCGTTTCCATGAAGCCGGACATTTTCCTGCTCGTCGGCGGCACGGACGGCGGCAACAAAGCCTGCATTCTCAACAATGCGCACATGCTCGCCGGGGCGGGCGGAGATTTCCCAATCGTGATCGCCGGCAACCGCAATGCCGCGCGGGAATGCGAACACATCCTCGCCGGGCGCGAAGTATACGTCTGCGAAAACGTGATGCCCAAGTTTGGCACGCTCAACATCGAGCCGGCCCAGCAGAAAATCCGCGAGATCTTCTTGAGCCGCATCGTGCGCGCAAAAGGGCTTACCAAGGCGAGCGAGCTGATCTCCGGCATCTTGATGCCCACGCCTTCCGCGTTTCTTGCCGCCATGCAATTGCTTGCGGACGGCACGGAGTCGCAAAGCGGGATCGGCGAGCTGATCGCGGTGGACGTTGGCGGTGCGACGACCGATGTTTACTCCATCTCTGCGGGCATGCCGGATCGGCCCGGTACGATCATCAAGGGGCTGCCGGAACCCTATGTGAAACGCACCGTAGAAGGCGATGTCGGCATGCGCTACAGTATTCACGGCATCGTGGAGGCCGCCGGGTGCGAAGCGATTGCCGCAGCTTCCGGCATTGCGCCTGCGCGCGTGCAGGAACTGGTGGATTATCTCGCAACGCACACGGATGTGCTGCCAACCACGCCCGAGCTTGCCGCGCTGGATGAGGCGCTTGCAGGCTATGCCATCCGCACGGCTGTAACGCGCCATGCGGGGCGGATCGAAGAGGTCTATACGATGATGGGGCTTGCCTATGCGCAAACGGGCAAGAACCTCATGAACGTTGAGCGCCTCGTCGTTACGGGCGGCTCCCTTATCCACACTAAGAACACAAGGAAGATCGCTTCCTACGCATTATATGACCCGCAAGACCCCACCTCGCTCAAACCGCGCAAGGCGGAACTGCTGGTGGACCGCAAATACATCCTTGCCGCAATGGGCCTTTTAAGCAAATACTACCCCGAAGCGGCGCTCACGATCATGAAGGAGGAACTCGAAAACAATGGACTTGCAGAATAAGCGCATCCCCGACCAGGAATTCTATAAGATCCGCGAAGAAGTGTTGCAGCAGTGGCCCACCGGCAAAGCGGTAGATCTCGATGAAGCCATTGCCTACCATAAATCCCTTCCGGATAAGAAGGTTTTTTCCAAGAAGCTGATCGATGCCAAGAAGCGCGGCGCAACGCTGATCCAGCCGCGGGCGGGCGTTGCCTTGATTAAAGATCAGATCGAACTGCTCACCTATTTGCAGGATAAAGGTGAAGCGGATCTTCTGCCCACAACGATTGACAGCTATACCCGCCAGAACCGCTATGAGGAGGCGGAAAACGGCATCCGCGAATCCTTCAAGGAGCGTCGCTCCATGCTCAACGGCTTCCCGGCCGTGAACCATGGCGTAGCCGGTTGCCGCCAGCTGATCGACAGCCTGGATACCCCGATCCAAGTGCGCCATGGCACACCGGATGCGCGTCTGCTCACCGAGATCGCCTATGCGGGCGGCTTCACCAGCTATGAAGGCGGCGGCATCTCCTATAACCTTCCCTATGCCAAAAACGTGCCCATGGAAAAAACCATCCGCGATTGGCAGTACGTGGACCGTTTGACCGGCATTTATGAAGAAGCGGGCGTTTCCATCAACCGCGAGCCTTATGGCCCGTTGACCGGCACGCTGGTTCCCCCCTGCGTTTCCCATGCAGTTGCCGTCATCGAGGCATTGCTTGCGGCAGAACAGGGTGTAAAGAACATCACCGTCGGTTATGGCCAATGCGGCAACCTGGTACAGGACGTTGCAGCCATCCGCACGCTGGAAGAACTTGCGGATGAATACATCGAAAAGAGCGGCCACAGTGACGTTGTGATCACCACCGTATTCCATCAGTGGATGGGCGGTTTCCCGCAGGACGAAGCCAAGGCGTTTGGCGTTATTTCCTGGGGCAGTGCCACAGCCGCGCTCTCCAAGGCAACCAAGGTCATCGTCAAGACGCCGCACGAAGCGGCTGGCGTGCCCACCATGGAAGCAAACGCACAAGGGTTGCGCTGCACCAAGCAGGTGATCAGCATGCTTGCCGACCAAACCTGCACTGCAGCGAACCTTGAGCAGGAAAAAGAAGTGATCCGCCGCGAAACCCGCGCGATCCTCGATAAGTGCTTCGAGCTTGGCAACGGCGATATCGCCGTTGGCACCGTACGCGCCGTGCAGGCAGGCGTGCTGGATATCCCGTTTGCGCCTTCCCGCTTCAACGCAGGCAAGATGCTCCCCGCACGCGACAACACTGGCGCAATCCGCATCCTGGATGCGGGCAACATGCCGCTGACCAAAGAGATGCTCGATTTCAATCGCTCCATGATTGAAGAGCGCGCGAAATACGAGAAGCGCAAAGCTTCGTTCCAGATGGTCATCGACGACATCTATGCTATCAGCAAGGGCCGCCTCGTAGGCCGCCCGCAGGGAATGCGGTAAGCTTTTCGTTACGGGGCGCGGGCCCTGTGCGGCTCCCGCCCTTTTACAAAGCATATTTGATGATTCAGAAAGGACTTGTATTCTTATGAAAATCGTTGACGTCGTTTGCTCCGCTGGGCGGACCGGTTTCTATTTTGACGATCAGCGCGCCATCAAGGGCGGCGCGGATCATGATGGTTTCACTTATGTCGGCTCTCCCGTGACCCCCGGCTTCTCCGCCGTGCGCCAGGCGGGCGAGTCCATCTCTGTGATGATCATCCTCGAAGACGGCCAGGTTGCTTATGGCGACTGCGCGGCCGTGCAATATAGCGGCGCGGGCGGACGCGATCCGCTGTTCCTCGCCAAGGACTTCATCCCCGTGATCGAAACGCACATCAAGCCTAAGCTCGTTGGCCGCGAGGCAGACAGCTTCAAAGGCCTTTCCGAAATGGTCGAAGCCATCACCGTGGATGGCAAGCGCCTGCATACTGCTATCCGTTATGGCGTAACCCAGGCGATCCTCGATGCAGTAGCCCGCGCTACCGGCCGCATGATGTGCGAAGTTGTTGCCGATGAATATGGCTGCACCGTAACGGATCAGCCCCTCAACATCTTCACGCAGTCCGGCGATGACCGCTATTCCAACGCAGATAAAATGATCATCAAAGGCGCACAGGTTCTTCCCCATGCGCTCATCAACAATGTGAAAACCAAGTTGGGTGAGCATGGCGAGCTGCTGGCTGAATATGTAGGCTGGCTGCGTGACCGCGTGCTGAAGCTCCGGCAGGATCCTTCCTATAACCCTGTTTTCCATATTGACGTTTATGGCACCATCGGCGCCGCATTCGGCAATGACAACTATAAGGGCATGGCGGATTATATCGCAGAGCTCGAAAAGATCGCAGCGCCGTTCCACCTGCGCATTGAAGGCCCCATGGATGTGGAAGACCGCGAAAAGCAAATGGTCGCCCTCAAAACGCTTACCGCTGAGCTCGATGCACGCGGCGTAAACGTTGAGATCGTTGCTGATGAATGGTGCAATACGCTTGAGGACATCAAGTATTTTGCGGACAACAAAGCCGGCCATATGGTGCAGATCAAAACGCCCGATCTTGGCGGCATCAACAATACCGTGGAAGCCGTGCTCTACTGCAAACGCCTGGGTATTGGCGCATACCAGGGCGGTACCTGCAACGAAACGGATCGCTCTGCGCAGATCTGCGTGCAGTGCGCTATGGCAACCCGTCCGGATCAGATCCTTGCCAAACCAGGCATGGGCGTTGATGAAGGCTATATGATCGTTTACAATGAAATGCAGCGCATCCTTGCCCTGCGTAAGGCAAAGGCCGCCCGCAAATAAGCGTTCCTTTGTTTCTCGGCTGCCCGGATCAGCATCTTCGGGCAGCCTTTTTTCGGGTTTAGGCAACAGGTTACAGCGTTTGCTTCATAACCCTTGTTTATAATGGTTGACTTTTAATTGACGAACTTACAAGTATTTATTATAATTAATATTGTGAATTTTCCGCCCGTTGCTGCGCTGCAAACGGGCGTTGCAAAGGAGAAAACGTATGGCGCTGTTGTTTGATACTCATGTGCAGAAAATGAAGTATAATGTGCTGCGTGAGGTTGCAAAGCTTGCCTATAACGACGAGCTGACCAGCACGAAACTGATGGAAGTCGCAAAAATCATTATTCCGGACGGGAAACCCATGTTCCGCTGCTGCATCTACAAGGAGCGCGCCATCATCAACGAGCGCGTTACTATGGCGCTTGGCGGTGAAGAGGATGGCGCCGTTATCGGCGTATTGCCCATTGCATGCGATGAGTGCCCAGTGGATGGCATCCAGGTTTCTGCCGCATGCCGCGGCTGCTTAGCGCACCGTTGCATGGACAATTGCCCCAAAGGTGCTATCTCCATTGTGGATCACCGCGCCGTGATCGATAAAACCAAATGTGTAGAATGCGGCCGCTGTATGGCAGTCTGCCCTTACTCCGCAATTGTCAAGCATACGCGGCCCTGCGTAAACGCCTGCAAACCCAAAGCGATTCATATTGACCCGGAAACGCAAAAAGCCGTGATCGATCAAGAAAAATGCATTTCCTGCGGTGCTTGTGTCTATCAGTGCCCATTTGGTGCGATCACTGATAAGTCCAGCATTACGCAGGTGATCTCGCTTATTCGCAACTCGCATGACAACAAGGATTATCATGTGTATGCTGTGGTCGCGCCTTCTATGGCAAGTCAATATCCCAATGCGCTGCCTGAGCAGGTAGTTGCCGGCATCAAGCAACTGGGCTTCCATGCGGTGGTGGAAGCGGCCTGGGGGGCCGATATGGTGGCCTGGCTTGAAGCGCAGGAACTCGCGGAAAAAGGTTTCCTAACGTCTTCCTGTTGTCCCGCCTTTGTAAGCTATATTGAAAAGAATTTCCCCACACTGGCACCAAATGTTTCGCATAACCTTTCTCCAATGGCACAGATTGCCAAATGGCTCCATGAAACGGATGCGAACTGCCATGTAGTATTTATTGGGCCTTGCATTGCAAAAAAGGCGGAAACCAAATACACAAAAACCAAACAATATGTGGACTATACCATTACCTTTGAGGAAATGCAGGCCATGTTTTCCGCGCGTGGCATCGATGTGACCAAAATGGAGAAAGCGGAACTTGATAACGCTTCTTTCTTCGGCCGCATCTTCGCACGCTGCGGTGGTCTTGCCACCGCTGTAGAGGAAGCGCTCCGCGAACAGGGTGTGACCGAAGATCAGTTCTCTCTGAAAGCGATTTCGTGCAACGGCATCAACGATTGCCGTACCGCGCTCCTCAAGGCGCAAAAGGGCATCCTGGCCGAAAACTTCATTGAAGGCATGGCCTGTGAAGGCGGCTGTATCGGCGGGCCTGCCTGCTTGAGCCACAGCTCCAAGAACGCTGCGCAAGTAGACGCTTACGGCCGTTCCTCCATGGAACAGACCATCTCGGATGCCATCAGCGTCCTTCGGCTGAACGAAACTGCAAACCACTGATATTTAGGAGGTCCCATATGACGACGATTTCTGTATGTATCGGCAGCGCATGCCACAAGCGCGGCTCTTATGCCATTCTCAATCGTTTTAAGGCGCTGGTTGAAGAAAAGGGCGTTTCGGATAAGGTTTCCGTTACCCCTGCATTCTGCTTTGGGGAATGCAAGAACGGCGTAACTGTGAAGGTGGATGATAAACTTTTCCTTGGCATGACGGAGGAATCCGCCGAGGATGTGTTCAACCGTTACGTTTTACCCAAATTAAGCTGATTTTGAGGAGGGCGGCATGGGGATCCTGCAATTTGAAAGCGTTAACTGCAAGGATTGTTGTAAGTGCATTGGCGTTTGCCCCGTAAAGGCCATTGAAGTAAAGAACCACCGCGCGATGGTGGTGGAGCGGGATTGCATTTTGTGCGGAAACTGCACGGTGGTGTGCCCGCAGAACACGAAGCACGACGTCAACGATGTTGCAGGCGTCCGTGCCTTGATTCACGATGGGCGCAAGGTAATCGCAAGCGTAGCGCCTTCCTATGCCGCTTATTTCAACGGCTGCGGCCTTGGCGCATTGCGTGCTGCGCTCCAAAAGCTCGGATTTTCCGATGTGCGCGAAACCGCAGAAGGCGCATACCTCGTAAAATCCGAATATGAAGCATTGCTGCGCGAAAAACATCCCAGCACGGTGATCTCCTCCTGCTGTGCTACGGTGAACGCTTATGTGCAAAAGCATTGCCCGGAGGCGATTTCGCTTCTTGCACCGGTGCTCACGCCCATGCAGGCGCATGCAAAGCTCATCCATGCAGAGGACTCGGAAGCTGTACTCGTATTCATTGGGCCCTGCATCTCCAAGAAAGCGGAATGCGAGGAGGATGCCTCCGACCTTGCCTATGCGATCACCTTTGGTGACTTGGCGGAATGGATGCGCGATATGAACATCGAAATTGAGCCTGCCTCCGATGCGGATCGACGCCTTTCCCGCTTTTTCCCAGTGACAGGCGGCATTTTAAAAACTATGGAAAAGCAGCCGGACTATAGTTACCTCGCTGTAGATGGTCCGGAAAACTGTATGCGCGCGCTGCATGATGCCGCGGCAGGCAAATTCCCAAACTGCTTCATTGAAATGAGCTTTTGCACCGGATCCTGTGTGGGAGGCCCGGTTTTCCGCAAGCGGGAGCTGTCGCTTGCAGCCTCCACGCTGCGCGTTGCGCGCGATGCGGTGGAAAATGATGTTTCAGAGCATGGGGCGCCCGATTATGCCTATGCTAAGCCCGGCAATCTTTCCGCTTCTTTCCGCGATGAACAGATCTGCTATGCAATGCCTACAGAAAAGCAGATCGCTGCGGTTTTCAAAAAGATGGGCAAGGAAAGCCCGGAAGATGAACTCAACTGCGGCATGTGTGGTTATCCTTCCTGCCGTGAAAAGGCGATCGCCGTGCTCATGGGGCGCGCAGAAATCACTATGTGCATGCCTTATATGAAGAAGCGAGCGGAATCCTTCTCGGATAAAATCCTCAGCATCACGCCGGATGCGATCCTTGCGGTCGATCTTGACCTAAAAGTCCAGCAGGTGAACGATGCAGCATGCAAGATTTTCTCCCTTGAGCCGCAGGATATCCTAGGGCAGCCGGTCAGCCGCCTCATCGATGAATTTGATTTTGTCGATCTGATTTCAAGCGGCAATACGCAATCCGAAAAGTTTACCTTCCTTGCGGAATACAACCTTTATCTCAAGCAATCGTTCTTCTATGATGCAACAAGCGGCATCATCATCTGCATCATGAAGAACATCACAAAGGAAAAGCAAAAGCAGAACCAGTTGATGCGCCATAAAACGCAGGTTGCCGGCATGGCGGATGACATCGTTGAAAAGCAGCTGCGAATCGTGCATGAGATCGCATCGCTCCTTGGCGAATCCGCCGCAGAAACCAAGCTTGCCATCTCCGAGCTCAAAGATGCCGTGATGATGGAAAACGAGGAGCAATGAAACCATGGAAAGCCTTTTCATTGAAAGCGGGCACGCGAGCATCAATAAGCATGATGAATCGCTTTGCGGCGACTCCTACCATATCACCAAAGATGGCGGGAAACTGACCATCGTCCTTTCCGATGGGCTTGGAAGTGGCGTAAAAGCAAACATTCTTTCCACGCTCACCTCCACCATTCTTTCCACGCTGATGTCCCGTAAGTTGCCGGTGGATGAGTGCATTGAAACCGTTGCCTCCACGCTTCCCATGTGCAAAGAGCGCAAACTTGCCTACTCCACGTTCACCATGGCACAGATCGAGGGCGCGCAGGCCCGCCTGGTGCAATATGATAATCCGCGGGCAATTCTGCTACGCAATGGCAAGAGCGTAGACTATCCCACAACCGTGCGCTTTATTGGAGAAAAGGAAATCCATGAAAGCACCCTGCGCCTGCAGGAGAACGACCTAATCGTGCTGATGACCGATGGCATTACCAATGCGGGCGTTGGCAAGGTAATGCAGGATGGCTGGGCCCGCAAGGACGTAATCGAATGCCTGGAGCGCTGGTATACGCCCGAGCTTTCGCCGCAGCACCTCGCAGCAATGCTCGTGAACGCCGCACTCTCGCTCTGCCTGGATTCGCCGGATGACGATATTACCGCGCTCGTATGCAAGGTGCGTGCACGGCAGGCGGTGAATGTAATCATAGGCCCACCTGCAGACCCAAAGGACGATGATCGCGTTTTGCGGCTTTTCTTTGCCAAAGAAGGGAAGCACGTGGTTTGCGGCGGCACAACGGCGCACACGGTAAGCCGCTTCCTGGGCAAGCCCATCATTCCCGTTTTGGAAAGCGGAACAGATACTGTGCCCGCGATTGCGCAGATCGCAGGGGTGGACCTTGTAACCGAAGGCGTCATCACGTTGCAACAGGTAGCTGAGCTTGCAGAAAAATACGCTTCGGATAACCGTGTTTCCTTGTCCATCAGCGAAAAAACGGATGGCGTCTCGCTGCTCGCAGAGCTTCTGTTTGAGCAGGCAACGGATATTACCATTTTCCAGGGGCAGGCGGTAAACGAAGCGCACGACAGCCTGGACATCGGCTTTGATTCCAAGGCCATGCTGATCAAGCGCCTTACCAAGAGCTTGACCGATATGGGAAAGAACGTCAAAGTAAGCCGGTGCTAAATCCCGCTTCCAATCTGCGGCATTGCTGCGTTTGGTGCCTTAAGGTTTGGGGCTCCGCCTAAGAAGCTCCCTTCGGATTTGGTGGCAGGCAAGAGAAAGCCCCTTCCGTGCGGGGCAGCAGATCCGCAAAAGCCCTTGCGCAGCAAAGGTTTCTTTGCATAACCTTCCAGCTATGCCGGAAGTAAGCCTTGAAAAAGTTGCCCAGACACTTTTGGGGCAGACTGCAACGAGGGCAACCCGCCCTCGTTTTTCTTAAAAGCCCACGACACGATAAACTTAAAAGCATCAATGTTGGAGGCGCCATGGCAGTTTCAAGTGTAAGAGCCGTTCTCGCATGCGATGTAGAAAAGGTATGGGAAACCGTTACCTCCAGGGAGAATTACGCCTGGCGAAGCGATTTGAGCAGGATAGAATCGCTAAACGAACGGGAGTTCATTGAATACACAGTAGACGGCGTTGCGACAAGGTTTTGCACTACCGCTATAGAACCCTGTAAGCGTTGGGAATTCGATATGGAAAACAGCAGGATGAGAGGCCATTGGGCTGGCATATTTACCGCAAGGGAAGGCCACACTGAGATCGTTCTTACCGAAACCGTAACGGCAAAAAAGCTTTTGCTGCGCCCCTTTGTAAAGGCTTATTTAAAAAAGCAGCAGGCACGCTATGTTTCCGATTTAAAAAAGGCGCTGCTCTAGCAGGCAGCGCTTCGTTTTTAGCGCCCGAAGTCTTTCCGGGCGCCTTTTTATGCTTTTATTTAAGGGATGGTCCACCGCGTTCTGCAGCCGCAAGTGCCATGCGGGCAGCCCCCTCTGCAGCGGATGTCTTTAGCACAAAAACCTCCAAATTAGGATACAGCATTTGCAAACGCGCCGTTACGCCCTCCGCCACGCAGGCAATGTTTTTGAGTATCCCGCCGGAAAGGGCAAGCCGGCTTTCCTGCAGCCCCAGCCGCAGCACAACGGCCGAGGCAAGCTGGCAAAGTTGTTCTATTGCGTTTTGCAGAATATCGCATGCAACAGCGTCCCCTTCTGCAACGGCAGCCGGAAGAAGCGGTGCATACGCAGCAGGATTTCCCTGCTTCTCCCCTTCCGTATAGAGCGCATGGATGAGCGGTTCGAGATCGTGCGTTCCGAATTGGGCCAGCACGCGCTCCTTAAGCACGGTTGGGCGCCCGCAGCCATCATGCGCGCGCACCACCGCCGAAAGGATATCCCTTCCAATGGCATAGCCGCTGCCACCATCGCTGATCTTATAGCCCCACCCGCCGGCCCGCGCCGTATCTCCACTTCCGTTACGTCCAAAGCAGATGGAACCCGTCCCGGAAATCAGAACCGCGCCTGGAGCCTCTCCATGTGCAGCATAAAGCGCAGCGGCTTGATCGCCCACGAACATACATGGGCCTTCATAACCTTCCGCGCGAAGCATCCGTTCCAATGTCCCGCTCAATTCCGGGTTGCTCATGCCGGCACAGCCGATGCAGAGCATGCGGCATGCTTCACCCTGCGCAAGCACCATTTGTACCACGCTGTGTAAGCTCTGCGCCACCTCCGCCTGCGGCCTGCTGTTTAAATTGAGGGAGCCGGCTAAGCCACTCCGAATCAGCCTGCCCTCTGCATCCAGCAGCACGCATTCCGTTTTGGTGCCGCCGCCATCTATACCTGCAACAAACCCCATGGTTCAGACCTTCCGCTGCGCCTGCAGTTGCGCCAACGCGCGATCCACACGCATATCCGAAGCAAGCAGCGCTGCCTCAGCTTCCGCTGCTTCCACGCCCGCCGTTTCGCACAGGATGCGCACAGCGCGCCCGCGCAGCTTTTCATTGGTAGCCGCAAGGCTCGTCATCACGCCGCCTTTTGCATAGCCAAGGCGCACCATCGTAGCTGTAGAGATCATATTCAATACAAGCTTTTGCGCCGTGCCCGCTTTCATGCGCGTCGAACCTGCAATCACCTCTGGCCCTACGATGGGCGCAATGCAAACATCCACGCATGCGCCAAGCCGCGTGCCCGCATTGTTTACAATGGCCGCCGTGGCTGCGCCAAGCGCCTTTGCGCGCGTAACGGCGCCGATTACATAGCGGGCAGAGCCGCTCGCGCTGATCCCAATCACAAGATCATGCGGGCCGACGCCTTGAGCATCCATCAGCGCGGCGCCTGCTTCCGGGTCATCCTCGGCACCTTCTACTGCATTGCGCAGCGCGATATCCCCGCCGGCGATAAAGCCCTGCACAAACGTGGGCGGCACGCCAAATGTAGGTGGGCATTCACTTGCGTCCAGCACGCCGAGGCGGCCGGATGTGCCTGCACCCACATAGAGTATGCGCCCTTGATTTTCAAGCGCCTGTACAGCCAGGTCGACCACCGCTGCAATCCGCGGAAGCTCCGGCTCAATCGCAAGGGGCACAAGCCTGTCTTCCTCATTCATCAACTGAAGCAGAGCTGGCGTATCATTGAGGGCAATTGCCCCAGTGCGTGGGTTTTTCTGTTCTGTCGTCAGCATATCAGTCTGGCACCCCATCTCCATCTGTGTCCACAAATGTTGGAGGCGGCGGAGGCGGCATTTCGTTCGGCTCATGGTCGCATTCTTCATGGTGCATGCCCATACCTGCCGTCCCATAGATTTCTTTGCCGATCAGCCCCTTCTGCGTACGTTCCCGCTCCACGATGTTAGAGAGGAACCTGCGCACCTTTTCCGGATGTTTGATGTTCTCCAAATGCACCGTATGGTGACTCTGGTCTGCGCTAAAAAGCGTAACTGTGCCTACCCCAAAGATTTTCTGGCCCAGCGTGCGCACCATCTTGATATCCAGGATGCGATAAAGCAGCAGCTCATCCGTTTCCGTGCGGAAAAAGCCCCTGCGCAGGAAAAAGCGATCGTTCGTGACCTCATATACGGTGAAGCTCAGCGGCATGCCAAGAAAGCGTTTCCGGTCATGCCATAATATGGTATCCTTTTCAGCTTCCACCGCGCAATTGGTATTTTTCTTTGCCATATGCGCATGCTCTCCTTCGCGATTTTTATAGTTTTTTCAACAATTGCTGTGGGATGCTAACTACTCTGCTATTGTATCATACCACGCGGTTGAATTCCACCGCGCATCCCCTTTCACAGAGCATCCGGCTCAAAATCAATCCCGGCGCGGCGCGCTTGCGCCTGTTGCAGGCGCCGCGCAATGGAATAACGCCTTCCATCCTTAAAGAAGTTTGCGCCCGTCTGCTTGAAATGGAAAGCAACGCCTGCCGCCATGCACTGTGCGCGCAGCGCAAGCACCCAGGCATAGTCGCAAGGGCGTGCTGCATCACCCGATTCCCCGCCTGCAATAACCTGCCTAATCCACGGGCCAAGATATGCGGTCAAATCGATTTGCTCCAATAGCGGCTCGCAGGCCACGAAGCGATGCGCAATCGGCGCATTTCGAAAGATGGGGAGCCGGTAATCCGCCATGGCCTGGTTCTCCACCGTGCAGCCCACGGAAACGTTGGGGTAACCAGCGCCCCAATCCGTAGGAAGTACCTGCACAAAGCGATCGATGCGCTTTGTGATAAACAGGAAGCTAAGGTCCTGGCGTTCCCGCATCATAGCCCACGCTTCCGGCCGCCATGGATCCGCGTCTTCCAGCAGGAAATCCGAAGTAAAGCAGGTGTAGACCAGCGTTCCCGGCGCAAGTTTGAAGCTACCGCCGCGTACGCGGCGCCGCGGGAGTAGGAACTCACCCGTTTTGCACACACTCGATGCGTCTCGCCCGTGCTGCGCGTCGATGCGATACACATAGCAATTCATGCAGCCTGCAGAAAGCTTATGGCACCCATGCCAGGGGTTCCAGCCAGCTTCAAGTGCCTGTTTTTTCGTTTCTGTCGATTTACTATATGCCGGCTTATTTTCCTGCATTTTCCATCGTTTTCCTACATTTTTTGCGTTATTCGCGCGGCCCGATTCCCAATGCGTCCATCTCGCGCCGCATGCCTAAAATCACAAGCTCCATAACCGCATCGAGTTCCATCCCAAGCATTTCGCAGCCCTGCGTGATCACGGCACGATCGCATTTTGCAGCGAATTTTTTGTCTTTAAATTTCTTTTTAAGGCTTTTTACCTCAAGATCCGAAATGCCCGTGGGCCGCATAAGCGATGCCGCGTGGACGATACCCGTGAGCTCGTCCACTGTAAAAAGGCTCTTCTCCAGTTCCGACTGTGGCTCCACGTCACTGCAAAGGCCGTATCCATGCGAAAGGATGGCGCGAATGTCTGCCTCCTCCACGCCCTCGGGCTCCAACAGGGCTCGCGCATGCTGCAGATGCTCCTCCGGGAATTTCTCATAATCCACATCGTGCAGATATCCAATTGCTTCCCAATAAGCGCGATCCGCGCCAAAATGCTCGGCCATTGCGCCCATTGCTGCGGAAACCGCAAGCGCATGCGTAAGCAGATGCGGTTCCTGGACATGCTTTGCAAGGATCGCCCTCGCCTGCTCCATCGTAAGCTGTGCCATCTTTTGTTCCTCGTTTCTTGTGTGTATTTTCAATTTAATATTATACTTCGAAATACGTTATCGCTCAACCATCCCCGGGCATCTTCACCGCCATGCATGCGCCGCCGGTTTCAGCGATCAGTTCCGAAACGGTTACAAAACGGAATCCTTTGGCGATCAGTTCCGGGATGATCGCGTCCATCGCCTCCGCCGTAGAATCCTGCTGGTCGTGCATAAGGATGACGCTCCCTTCCTGCGCTGCCTGCACAACATATTCCGTCAGTTCCGAGGTATTGCGCGGCTTCCAGTCATTGGTATCCACGGTCCACAGAACAAGCGGATATGGCACATTCTGACGCACAGTTGCGTTATAAAATCCATAGGGCGGGCGCACGACTGCCGCCGCATGGCCTAGCACCCGCTCAAATTCGGCATTTGTTTTGTTGATCTCTTCTGCGCATTGCGCTGCGGAAAGCTGCGTTAGGTCCGCATGGCTGTAGGTATGGTTCCCGATCTCGCAACCAAGCGACTCCATGCGCAAAAGCACATCCTCACGGCCGGCGACGCGGCTTCCCAGCACAAAAAACGTTGCGCAGACATCGTGTTCCTCCAGCACGTCCAGGATGTGCGTTGTCACATTAGGGTACGGTCCATCGTCAAACGTCAAAGCGATCAAGGGGCCATTTTCATTTACGGTGGCGACAGGAAGCGCTGCTTCCTGCCTGCTATCCCGGTTGCTCAGCAGGAATAAAAACAAGCATACCAGGCAGAGCATCATCGCCGCTGCTTTCACGTTTTTTTGCATCGCATGTGCCTTTTTCTGCATCTTCTCCATGCCACATGCTTATGCGCCGCCTGCACGCACTATGCGCGCTGGAAACTCTATTAGGCATCGTTGAACGTAACAATGCCTACCTGTGTGGTTTCGATATAGCGCTCTTTGATCTCCCGCAGCCTGGCCATATGGGGCTGCTTGAGATGTGCCTGCTGATGCGCCCGGCTTGCCCATTGCTCCAATAGCACAAGCGTCTCCGCGTCGGCCGTGGATGGGCAATAGGCATACTTTAAACACCCCTCCTCCGCATGAATTGCGTTTAGCACGCCGCTTTTCTCTATCTCCTGCAAAAACGCCGCTCTTCCGCCTGGCCGAGCAGAATAGATTACACAAAGCGTAAACGGTTCCATGAAAGCCAGCACCTTCCTTCCAAATGCAATTCTTTCCAATAGCATAACCTCTCTAATTGTATATAGCAAGTGCGCCTGGCTCTCCTTCTGTTGGCTTTTTGCCATGCTTTTCAACTTTCTTTTCCTTCTGATTGCTTTCTATAAAGTGTTTGCTTTATTTTCCTCTGTTATATTCTTCATTTCTGCATATTCTGTTCGTTTTCGCTTTACTTTTATGAATGCAATCATTATAATGAATTTATCATCATTCCATAATGGAGGAAAACGCTATGGATCGAAAAACATCGTTCTTCGCGTTGCTGCTTGTTGTGCTTCTTGCGGTTTCTGCTTGCACCACAACCCCTGCAACAACCGAAACGCCATCCCCGACTACCTCTGCGGAGCCCACTTCAGCACCCGAAGAGACTCCCGAGGAAAGCCATATGCTGTATGAAGAAGCTCCTTCTAAATACGAATATGGCGTATACGTTAACATGGACACCACCACTGGCGACGCTCTGACGGATTATTCCGTTGCATTCAACAACTTTGCGGATCGTGACGCCTATGTAATCTATTCCACTCAAGGCCTCACGCACGCCAAAGAAGCGCTTGCTGCGTTAGGTGAAGGCGGCCTTGAAACGCTCGTATCCGAAAACAAAGCGCTTAAGATCCGTTCCAACGATGGCTTCCATCCGCTGACCGAATCGCTCTTGAGCCTGGAAGGCAACGCTTTCAATCCGGAAGAGAAGGATACATTCTATTATGTTTACGTTGCCTTTGAAGGCAACCAGGGCCTTGAAGTTGAAAAGGCTGGACGCTTTATCACGCCCAAAGATGGCCCGGAGGCGCTTTCCCAATATAGCGCTTCTGAAATTGGCGCGATCGTCCCCGGCGGCGGCTCTACTTCAATCTTCACAATGTCCTCCAGCTATTCGCCGGGCTACATTGCCGCTTTGACGCAAGGCGCGCATGAAGCGGGCGTCGAGGTTCCCCGCGTTGCAGTTATCGAGACCACTGTCGGCACCGAGGCGGAGCTCTACGACGATATGTACCTGCCGGATGAAGACTATCCTTCCGTGCACGATGCGCTCGTGGAAGACGGCATGGAACCCGTCTACATCCCGCTTGGCATCGATAATTACAAGGACGTTCAGAACACCAAATATTTCGCCGATTTGGTACGTAGCTGCCACATCATCTTCTTCACGGGCGGCGATCAAGCCTATTATGGCCTTGCGCTGGCCAATGAAGACGGCACGCCTTCCCTTATTGCGCAAGCGATTACCGACGTGCTTGAAAACGGCGGCACGCTGGGCGGAAGCAGTGCAGGCGCAGCCGCTATGTCCGGCACTGTACTCACAAGCGGCGCCTCCGGCTCCTACCAGCCGTTGTACTGGAACGGTGCGGAAACCTTTGACGTGTACAAGCTGACTTCTGAAACCATTTCCGAAAATGTTTCTGCCAAGGAAGGGAATAACATGCTCTATGAGAGCATTGGTTTTGTAGAGCCCATCCTCGGCCAGGATATCATGTTTGACACGCATGTGGACGCGCGCGGCCGCATTGGCCGGCTGATCATTGGCCTGCGTGATGCAAACCCGACAGGGATCGCAATCGGCGTGGATGAAACCGCCGGCATCCGCATTGACGGCGCAACCAAAACCGGCACAGCTTTTGGCACGAGCGGCGTTTATATCATCGATGCAGCCAATGCAGTTTGGGGCGACGCCGGCACAGAAGGCGGCTTCAATGTAACGGGCCTTGTGATCCATTATTTGACACCCGGCGATGTTTATGACTTCACGACCGGTACAGTCACGCCGGCTGAAGGCAAAACGGAAATCGTGCCCACTGGCGAGCTCCACATTACGGAAGACCTGTTTGGCACAGATGAAATGGGCACCACGGTTCTTTCCTTTGCGCATAGCGCAGAGCAGACCGTAACCGCCGAGGTTGCCAACACCATGACGCAGCCCTTCCTTTCCGGCAGCCTTTATACCTTTACGTTTGAGAAAACGGCCGATACGAAGTGCTATGCGTCCACCGAATTCTTCCCCAACCCGAAATACTTCGGCGATTTCCTGCAAACCACAGTAGAGGGCCTGCAGGTATCCGTAACCAATGGGCCGAGCAAATTTGACCCGAATGCCGGCGGTGATTTCGCTCCCGTATCTGCTGCTACAGAAGAAAACGGCTATGCAGTAGGCATTACTTTTACCGGCCCCATCAGCATCGGCTACGAGGGGAACAACAGATACTTCCTCGATTGTGAAGAGGAGGAGAATGTTCCGGATAACTACGTAACCGTAACCGATGCGGACGGCAACGTGAAGGAGCAGGACCGTGTTTATACCTTCCGCGTGGATAATGAGAACACGCTGCGCATTGTGTTGGTGGATGGCGTATACTTTGCAGAAGGCGACAGCATCACGCTGAAGACTGGCATTACAAGCCTTTATGGCTCCAATCTGGCTGCTGAAGCAACCTTCCGCCTCACGGATGGCACTTGGGTGCTGGAGTTTGACCCCAATGCCGGTAGCGCCAGCAGCGGTTTTGCGGCTGTATCCGCGGTTTCTGAAAGCGATAACGAGTATGCGGTTGGCGTCACCTTTACAAGCCCGCTGAGCGTAGGCTATGAAGGAAACAACAATTACTTCCTCGATTGCGAGCAGGAAGAGAATGTTCCGGATAATTACGTGGCAGTTCTCGATGCAGACGGCAATCCCAAGGAGCAGGACCGCGTCTACACCTTCCGGATCGACAACGATAATACCCTGCGCATTGTGCTCGCAGATGACGTCTTCTTCGCAGAAGGGGACAGCATCGTGCTCAAGACCGGCATCACGAGCGCAGATGGCTCCAACCTTGCTGCAGAAACCACGTTCCGCCTTACCGACGGCACTTGGGTTCTGGAAGCGGAATAACGCATATTGACCTCACATCAAACCGGAAGCCTGCGGGCTTCCGGTTTTTCTGTACTGGATGATGGCTTGCCTATTGATTGTTCAATGGCTTTTCCATATGAGGTCGGCGTCCATTTCCCAATCATCCCTCCATATATGCGAGCGAGCTTAATCCCTTTATAAAACCTTTGCCTCTCTGCCTCTTTTTAGACAGTCTTCTGGTTTTCGCGTGCTTAGCGCTCCTCTTTTCTCATAAATTCAGATTCACCTATCCAGCTTTCGCAGCACTCCTGCACATGGATTTCATCTTTGCGCCTAGCGTTTTAGGGCTGAGCCATTCTTTCGGTTTTCCTGCTCCGCGTTCTTGCTTTATATTGATACGCTTTCCCTTTTGCATGCGAGAGCGCGCACAGCGCCCTTCCACGCAGCTTTGGCAGTATCTTTGTTGGAGAGTCGAGCGGTCCTTTTCGCCTTTCCTGCTTTAATACAGGCGTGTTATTATATTGCTGAATGGGATGGCCGCTACCTTCTGCCGTAAAGCGGAAATACTGCAGAGGCTCCTATGCAGTTTGGATAACACGTCTATGCATGATGTGTAAGTTCCCTAATATGCATGCCCCCGCTTCAGCATACAAAAAGCAGGAAGCAAAGCCTCCTGCTTTCGATTCCCCTGTATGTTCGATTTCCTCGTTTATGCCTTCTTCTCGGGTTGGATGTACACCATTACGCCAAGGTCATCCGGGAAAATGTAGGCGCACGGCAGAATGCTCATCACCATGCCGTCTTCGGGGGCATAGACCGCTGCGCCGTCTACGATACCAATTTTCGCACCAGCCTTAACCTGGTCGCCTTTTTTCACTTCCGGACGCCAGAGGCCGCCTTCGGGCGCTTCCGCATCTTTGAGCGTTCCATAGAACTGCGGCGCCGCACCTTCGATCTTGCCGGCGACAACGCCCTCGGTGCGCAGCATATCCATCAGCCCAGCATAGCACTGCTCTGCAACTGGCAGGTTTACCGTGCCGCTTCCTGCGCCGGAAGGCAGCTCGATGATACAGGCCGCCTGGTTGCGTTTTCTGCAGGATTCCGTGAAAAGCTGGCCGGGCGTTCCCTCAGAATGCACAGCAATCGGCATCGTGATCTTTTCCACCAGCTTGCGCGCTTTTTCACTTTCGCTGTAAATGGAAAGGATATAGGGCAGCCCATGTTGACCGCAGCAGTGCAGGTCTACCAGGATATCCGCGTCCGCTGTTTCCGCATAGATCGACGCCGCCAGGCGATGGGAAAGGCTTCCTGCAGCGTTGCCCGGGAAAATCCGGTTAAGGTCTTCCTTGTCAAAGGGGCTTCGCCGCTGCATGCAGCGCATTGCCGTTGCATTCACGGTGGGGATGATCTTCACCGTGCCGCGCAATGGGGCATTTTGGGTAAAAAACGCAATCAGCTGCTGCGCAACATAGATCCCGCTGACCTCATTGCCATGAATGCCGGCGGTAAATGTAATATGCGGCGCTCCGGATCCGAATGTGTGCACCTCATAAGCCGCGCTGACGCCGGACTCTGATACCGTAACTGTCCTCATCTCAATTTTCCCGCCTTGGGTCGCATTTACTTCTGTGGTGATTTCGTTA
>JABLTO010067289.1_pt1 | contig 52549 bp, 45 predicted proteins | sample 7160091 | NCBI WGS metagenome assembly JABLTO01 (sample SAMN14651225, study PRJNA627086) | human gut metagenome | isolation source: feces | host: Homo sapiens
CGCCGGTACTGCTGCTCGACGAGGCCACCAGCGCGCTCGACGAAGCCACCGAGCAGCGCATGCTCGAAAACCTCATGCACAGCGGCCGCGTGCAGACGTGCGTGCTCATCACGCACCGTGCAGCCACGGCCGAGCGCTGCCCGCGCCGCTACACCCTGCGCGGCACGCGCCTGACGGAGGAGACGGCAGCATGCGCGTTGTAGACACGGAATCGCTCATGCGCGACTACCGCAGCGCTCTTGCCGACGGTGCGGAGCTGCCGCTCGTGGTCTCGGGCGGGAGCATGCGCCCGTTTCTCGCGCCGGGGCGCGATACGGTATATCTGCGCGCGCCCGACCGGCCGCTCCGCCGGGGCGATATCGCGTTTTACCGCCGTGCCGACGGGCAATATGTTCTGCACCGCATCTGCCGCGCACACGGCGGGCAGTTCTGGTTTGTGGGCGACGCGCAGGATGTGCGCGAGGGGCCGCTGCCGGCGTCGTGTGTATTCGCGTATGTGACGGCGGTGCGCCGCAAAGGCCGGCTGGAAAAGCCGGGCATGCCCCTGTGGGCGCTGTTTGCCGGCCCCTGGCTGTGCTTGATCGGCTGGCGGCAGCGCATCCTGCATGTTTACGGCCGTCTGCGGCCGCATCTGAGATAAAAATGGAGGAATGAACCATGCGCAGATCCAAAGATTATCTGCTGCGCACCATCGCCGGGGAGACGATCCTGATCCCGACCGGCGCGGCGGCGCGGCAGCTCAGCGGCCTGGTCACGCTCAACGAACTGGGCGCGTTTATCTGGCAGCAGCTTGCCGATGACTGCACGCTTGACACGATCGCAGCGCGCATCACGGCCGAATACGACGTGGACGATGCCACGGCCCGCGCCGACGCGGAGAATTTTTTGCAGTCTCTGCATGAAATCGGGGCGCTGGAGCATTTTTAGTGAGGAACGTCTGTGATTGATCTGCACACACATATTCTTCCGGGCCTGGATGACGGGTCGCCGGATCTGGAGACGTCGGTGCTGATGGCCGCCGTGGCGGCGGAATCGGGCGTGACGCATCTGGTCGCCACGCCGCACAGCAACCAGCGCGGCGCGTTTGAAAACTATGCCTCGCCGGCACTGCAGGTACGCTTTGACTGCCTGTGCACGGCCGTGCACGAGGCAGGCATCCCGCTCGAGCTCTCGCTCGGCATGGAGATCTTCGGCACGGGCGATGTGCTGCAGCTCCTGCACGACGGACGGCTGCTCACGCTGGGCGGCGGGCGTTATCTGCTCATCGAGTTTGGCTTCCACGAGGACCCGCTGCGCATCGAGCGCCTGCTGGATGCGCTGCTCGCGGACGGATACTGGCCGGTCGTCGCGCACCCGGAGCGGTATTACGGCCTGCAGCGCATGCCCAACTATCTGTTTGACTGGGCCAACCGCGGCATCGTGCTGCAGGTGAACAAGGGCAGCCTGTTCGGCCGCTTCGGCCGCGGGGCGCAGGCCCTGGCCGCGGCCATGCTCGAGCGCGGGCTGGTCGGCTGCGTGGCGAGCGATGCGCACGGCCCCGATGTGCGCACGCCGGATCTGGCCGGCGCGTGGGACTATCTGGCCGAGCGCTGCTCCGAGGAGCTGGCGCGCTGCCTGCTTGAGGACAATCCGGGGTGTATTCTGCGCAGCGAACCGCTGCCGGAGGGCCGGTTCCGGCCGTTTTTCTGAAGCAAGTAGAGAGGTGTTTTTGTGAAGAAACTGACTTCTGTGATCCTGGCGGTCGCGCTCGCACTGTCGATCCTCGGCATGCTGGGCACGCGCATTTATCAGGCGGTAGCGTATGGCGGCGCCGCGCCGGAGATCACGTTTGATGCCGATGTGCTCGAGGTGCCCACCGGCGCGGACGATGCCGCGCTGCTCGCCGGCGTTACGGCGACGGACGCCGAGGATGGCGACGTTACGGCGTCGCTGCTTGTTGAGGGCGTCTCCGGCCGCAATGACGACGGTACGGTGCGGGTCACGTATGCGGCCTTCGATTCTGACCGCCACGTGACGAAGGCGACGCGCGCCGTGCGCTACACGGACTACACGCCGCCGCGCTTCGCACTCTCGCAGTCGCTGGTCTGCCGCACGGGCGGCAGCCGCGTCCTGTCGACCTATGTCACCGCGAGCGACAGCATCGACGGCGACCTCTCCGGCCGCATCAAGATCGCGCTGACCGACGGCAGCTCGCTGGCCATTGCCGGCACGCACACGGCGGAGCTGCGCGTGACCAACAGCCTCGGTGACACGGCGACGGTGCCCGTTACGGTTGAGGTCACGGCCGGGGACGTCAACCCCGCGCGTATCACGCTCACACAGTATCTGATTTATCTTCCGGCCGGCAGCAGCTACGCGCCGCTGGATTATGTTTCCAGTGTCAACGGCGGCGACAGCAAGAATGGCGTCACGGCGGATTCGGCCGTGAATACGCAGGTGCCCGGCGTGTACGAGGTGGTTTTTTCGTACCGCAGCGGCAATACCGAGAGCCACACGCGGCAGATCGTCGTGGTGGAATGAGAGGCGGTGGATCCATGGACGAACAGAAAACGCAGACCTCCGCACAGCCGGGACAGCACGTCCCGCTGCTGCTGATTGCGCGTGAGCTGTGGCGCAGGCTGGGGCTGATCCTGATGTTTGCCGCCACGATCGCCGCCTGCGGCTACATTGCCGCCACGCTGCTCTACCGTCCCGTGTACCAGACGCAGACGACGTTCGTGGTCTCGGTGCGCAACGGCGGCACGGTGTACGCGAATCTCAGCACCGCAACGAGCATGGCGGACACTCTCTCGACGTTTTTTGAGGGCGACGTGATGCGCAAGTGCATCACCAACGACATCGGCACGGTCAATGGTACGATCCAGGCCAAGCAGATTCAGGAGACGAACCTGCTGACGATGACGGTCTCGGCGCACACGCCGCGCGATGCTTACCGCATCACGCAGAGCATCCTGCACAATTATAACGAGCAGGCGGGCAAGCTCCTCGGCGACGTGGCGCTGGATGTGCTGCGCCGGCCGACGGTGCCGGTCGCACCGTCGAACGGCTCCGGCGCGATGCGCATCGCCGAACTCAGCGGTCTCGCGGCGGCACTTGCGGCGGTCGTGTATCTGGCGGTGCGCGTGTATCTGCGCGACACGGTCAAGTGCGAGGCGGACGTCGAGCAAAAGCTCGACACGCGCCTGCTGGCGACGGTGCGCCATGAGAAAAAGTACAAAACGCTGCGCGCCCAACTGCGGTTCCGCAACCGTAAGACGAGCATCCTTATCACGAACCCGACGACGGGCTTCGCCTTTGTCGAAACGTTCAAGCGGCTGCGCACACGCGTGGATTATCTGCTGCGCCGCGCGCAGGGCAAGACCGTCATGGTCACGTCCCTGCTCGAGGATGAGGGTAAGAGCACGGTGGCCGTCAACCTGGCGCTGGCCATGGCCCGGCGGCATAAGAACGTGCTGCTCATCGACCTCGACCTGAAAAAGCCCGCGCTTTATAAGCTGCTCGACTGCCAGCAGGAGAAGTTTTTCCCGCTGGAGATTTACCTCGCCAAGGGCGGGTCCGCGGATGCACTGATCCGCCACGATGCGGCCCGCGGGATCGACACCATTCTCAGCCGCAAAGGCGCAGGCAGCGCCGCCGACCTGCTCGGCAGCGACCGGCTGCGCGACCTGCTTGCGCAGATGCGCGAGCGCATGGACATCATCATCATCGATACACCGCCGATGAGCGCCGGCGGTGACGCCGAATGTATCGCCGATCTGGTGGACACGGCCATTCTCGTTGTCCGGCAGGATCAGGCCCCGGTGCGCGCGCTCAACGACTGCATCGACGTGCTGCGTCGGTCGGACGCCGAGGTGCTCGGCTGCGTGTTCAACAATGCCTATGCTGCGTCCATCGGCGATCGGCAGAGCTACGGTTACGGTTATGGCTATGATTACGGCTATGGCTACGGCGCGCGGACGGAGGGAGAGTCATGAATGAACAGAGACAAGAGCATACCGTCGAGGTTGCGGATCTGCTGGGCCTGTTTGCGCGCAGCCTCCGCCGCCTGTGGTGGCTGTGCCTGATGCTGATCGTGCTGTGCGCCGCCGCGTTCGGCGGCTATGCCCGCCTGAGCTACCGGCCGCAGTATACGGCCTCGATGACGTTTCTCGTCAATGTCGGCGGCGCGGCGCAGTCCGGCAGCGCCGCCAGCACGGCGACGGCGGCGCAGATGGCAAAGACGTTTCCTTACATTCTCACAAGCGGCCTGCTCGACAGCGCCGTGCGCATGGACACCGGGCTAGCGGCTCTGCCCGCGATTTCCGCATCGTCGGAGGAGGGCACGAACCTATGCACCCTGAGCGTGACCGGCAGCGATGCACAGCAGTGCTACGACGTGCTGCAGTCGGTCATCGCGCATTACCCGGACGTGGCGGAGCTGGTCGTCGGGCCGACGGAACTGGTCATGATGGATCAAACCGGCGTGCCGGCCCAGCCGTCGAATCCGTTTTCGTGGCGTCAACCGCTCATACGTGGCGCGGTCATTGGTGCGCTGCTGAGTCTGCTGCTGCTGTATTTGTCCGGTCGTGCGCGCGTGACGGTCATGAGCCGCGACGACCTGCAGCAGGTGACGAGCGCGCACTATCTCGGCGCGCTGCCGGCCGTGCGCGTGAAAAAGCGCAGCCGCACCACAGCGGCGGCCCTGCCGGAGGAGATGGCACGCAGCAGTGCCTACTGTGAGTCGATGCGCATCGTTGCCATGCGCATCGACAAGTCCATGCAGCGCCATGATTATCGCACGCTGCTGGTCTCCAGCGCGATCCCGGGCGAGGGCAAGACCACGGTCTCATATCAGCTTGCGCTGTCGTTTGCGCGCCACGGCCGCCGCGCCCTGCTGGTGGACTGCGATCTGCGCAATCCGTCCGTGCAGAAGCTGGCCGGCCGCCCCGTGCAGGCGGGCCTGACGGAGTATCTGGCCGGCGCGGCCAAACCGGGCCAGATCGTGACCGCGCTCGGCAAGGACAAGCCGGACGTCATCTTTGCCGGACGGCGCGCCAGCACGCAGACGGAGTCGCTCGGCAGCGAGGCATTCCGCGCGCTGATGAACACGATGCGCGAGACCTATGACTTCATTGTGCTCGACACGCCGCCGTGCTCGCTCATGACGGACGCGATGGAAGCGGGCGCCGCAGCGGACTGCGCGCTGCTGGTCGTGCGGCAGGACTTTTCCAGCCGCGCCAGCGTTGTCAACAGTCTCGCCGCGCTCGATGAGTACGGTGTGCCCGTGCTCGGCTATGCGCTCAATGCCTGCCGCCGCAGCGGCCGCTCCGGCTACGGGTATGGTTACGGCTATGGCTATGGCTATGGCTGCGGTTACGGCTATGGCTATGGTTACGGAGAACGAAGAGGAAAAAACGGCGCGGACTGATCCTGCGCCGGTGGGGGGATACGATGAAAGAAATCAAACGGCCGCGCAGCGCCCAGAAAACGCTGCGCGTGACCTGTCTTGTGCTGGCGGATCTGATTTTGATCAATCTGTCGGCGTTCCTGGCGCTCTACATACGCTTTGAATTTGATCTTGGGCAGCTGCGTGCCACGGCGTTTTTGCACGACATGCTGGTCTATGCCGGCATCAACACCGTGTGCACGATCGTGATCTTCCGCATCCTGAATCTGTATAACAGCCTGTGGGAGTTTGCCAGCGTGCCGGAGCTGCTCCGCATCGCCATGGGCTGCCTGTTTTCGTCCGTGACGTATATGGTCGGCATGTTCATGCTGCAGCTGGCCATGCCGCGCAGCTTTCCGGTCATGTACATGCTCATTTTGTGCCTGCTGTGCGGGTCGCTGCGCTTTGCCTACCGGGGCGTGCGGCGCACGCGCGCCGGGCTGCGCAGCCGGGGCGAAAAGCGCACCATGCTCATCGGCGGCGGTCAGGCCGGCGCCATAGCACTGCGCGAGTTTCAGACCAGCCCGCGCTCGGAGAACAAGGTCGTGTGCATCATCGACGACGCGCCGGAGAAATACGGCAGCTACCTGCGCGGCGTAAAGATCGTCGGCGGGCGGGACGTCATCCCCGCCATGGCGGAAAAGTACCGCGTCGACGAGATCGTCCTTGCCATTCCCTCGGCGTCCCGGCAGGAGAAGCTCCAGATCCTCAACTACTGTCACAATACGTCCTGCACTCTGCGCACGCTGCCCGGCATCTGCCAGCTCGCCAACGGCGAGGTGCGCATCGAGCAGATCCGCGAGGTGGACATTGAGGACCTGCTCGGCCGCGAGACCGTGAAGGTCGACCTTCACGAGGTCGCCGCTTACATCACCGGCAAGACCGTCCTCGTCACGGGCGGCGGCGGCAGCATCGGCAGCGAGCTCTGCCGGCAGGCGGCGGCGCAGCGGCCGCGGCGTCTCGTCATTTTCGATATCTATGAGAACAACGCCTACGACATCCAGATGGAGCTGCGGCGCACGCACCCGGAGCTGGACCTCGTCGTGCTCATCGGCTCCGTGCGCGACCGGCAGCGTGTCATGCAGGTCTTTGACCGCTACCGGCCCGACGTCGTCTGCCACGCGGCGGCGCACAAGCACGTGCCGCTCATGGAAAGTTCACCGTTTGAGGCCGTCAAGAACAATGTGTTCGGCACCTACAACGTCGCGCAGGCGGCGGACCTGTACGGCACGCAGCGGTTCATCCTCATCTCGACGGACAAGGCCGTCAATCCCACGAACGTCATGGGTGCGTCCAAGCGCCTGTGCGAGATGATCGTGCAGATGATGAACGACCGTTCGGCCACCGAATATGTGGCCGTGCGCTTCGGCAACGTGCTCGGCTCGGCCGGCAGCGTCATTCCGCTCTTCCGCAAGCAGATCAAGGCCGGCGGCCCCGTCACGGTCACGGACAAGCGCGTCATCCGCTATTTCATGACCATTCCCGAGGCCGTGCAGCTCATCTTTCAGGCGGGGGCGTATGCCCGCGGCGGGGAGATCTTCGTGCTCGACATGGGCGAGCCGGTGCGCATCGACGATCTGGCGCGCAACATGATCCGCCTGTCCGGTTTTGAACCGGATGTCGACATTCCCATCGAGTATACCGGCCTGCGCCCGGGCGAGAAGCTCTATGAGGAGCTGCTGCTCAGCGGCGAGGGCATGCAGAAAACGAAAAATGACCTGATCTATATCGGCCACGAGATCGCGTTCGACCCCGCGGCCTTTGAGGAGGACCTGATGCTCCTGCGCGCCATCCCGGAGACGAATGAGTCCGCGTTGCGCGCAAAGCTGCGCGAAATGGTGCCGACGTTCCACGCGCCGGACGGGCAGACCCGGTCGGAGAAGGTCACGGTTGGATGAAAAGGAGATGTCATGATGTCTGAGCGAATCTATCTTGCCTCGCCGCATATGGGCGGCAGTGAGCGCCGGTATGTGGATCTGGCGTTCGATACAAATTGGATCGCGCCGCTTGGCGCAAACGTCACGGGCTTCGAGCAGGATCTGCAGCAGTATCTCGGTGCGGGCTGTGTCACGGCGCTGTCCGCCGGTACGGCGGCGCTGCATCTGGCGGTGCGGCTTGCGGGCGTGCAGCGTGGCGACCGGGTCTTTTGCCAGAGCCTGACGTTTTCGGCCTCGGCAAACCCAATCGTCTATGAGGGCGGCGAGCCGGTGTTTCTCGACTCCGAGCCCGACACCTGGAATCTCGACCCCGAGACCATCGAGGCGGCCATCGCGCGCTTCGGTGCGCCGAAGGCGCTCATCGCCGTGCATCTGTACGGCCTGCCCGGCAAGCTCGACGCCATCCGCAGCCTGTGCGACGCGCACGGGATCACGCTCATCGAGGATGCGGCCGAGGCGCTGGGCTCCGTGTACCACGGGCAGAAATGCGGCACGTTCGGACACTACGGCGTGCTGTCGTTCAACGGCAACAAGATCATCACAACTTCCGGCGGCGGCGCGCTCGTCTGTCAGGACGAGAAGGACGCGCAGCACGCGCTGAAGATGGCCACGCAGGCGCGTGAGCCGGTCGCGTGGTATGAGCACACCGAGCTCGGCTACAACTATCGCATGAGCAACATCTGTGCCGGCATCGGCCGCGGACAGATGGAGGTGCTCGAGCAGCGCGTGGCGCAAAAGCGCGCCATCCATGCCCGCTATCGGGAGGCGCTGGCGGATCTGCCGCTGCAGTTCCCGGACGAGCCGGAGGGCGTGCGCAGTAACCGCTGGCTCACGGCGGCACTGCTCGCGCCGGACTGCGGTGTCACCCCGGCGCAGATCATCGCGGCGCTGGGCGCACACAACATCGAGGCGCGTCATATCTGGAAGCCTATGCATCTGCAGCCGGTGTTTCAGGATTGTGCGTTCGTCCGGACGGCGGAGCGCTCCGTTGCCGAGGACGTTTTCGCACGCGGCGTCTGCCTGCCGAGCGACACGAAGATGACGCCCGAGCAGCAGGCGCAGGTCTGCGCCGTCATTCGCGGCCTGTTTTGAGCGGAGGAAACGATGGGACGAATCTATGAGGCCTATGTCAAGCGCGCGCTCGACGTGGCGCTTTCCGGCTGCGCGCTTGTGGCGCTCTCGCCGGTCATGGGCGTGACGGCACTGCTCGTGCGCCAAAAGCTCGGCAGTCCGGTGATTTTCTGTCAGGAGCGTCCGGGCAAGGACGAGCAGATTTTCAAACTGTACAAATTCCGCACCATGACGGATGCACGCGGTGCGGACGGCAATCTGCTGCCGGATGCGCAGCGGCTCACGCCGTTTGGCCGCCGCCTGCGCAGCACGTCGCTCGACGAGCTGCCGGAGCTGTGGAACATCCTGCGCGGCGATATGTCGATCGTCGGACCGCGCCCGCTGCTGGTCAAATACCTGCCGTATTATTCGCAGACCGAGCGCCGCCGCCATGCCGTGCGCCCCGGACTGACCGGCCTTGCGCAGGTCAACGGCCGCAACCTGACGTCGTGGGCGGAGCGCTTTGCCTATGATGTAGACTATGTGGATCACATCAGCTTCGCGCTGGATGCAAAGATTGTGCTCATGACGATCCAGTGCGTCCTCAGCCGGGAGGGCATCAGCGCCGAGGGCAGCGCGACGATGGAGGCATTTACGGGAACGGGAGCGATGACCAATGAATGAACGGGTCATAGTGATCGGTGCCAGCGGTCACGGTAAAGTTGTTGCAGATATCGTTCGAAGAAGCGGCGATACGCTGCTGGGCTTTTTGGACGACAATGAGGCGCTCCCGTCTGAGATCGCAGGCATTCCCGTGCTGGGAAAGGTTGCGGATTACGCAAGATACCCGGAAGCGTCCTTTGTGGTGGGGATTGGAAATTCTGGCGTTCGTGAAAAGGTTGCGCGTCAGCTTGACGGTGTACGCTGGTACACGGCAATCCACCCGTCTGCGGTCATTTCTGCATTGGATACAAAAATCGGCGTGGGCAGTGTCATTATGGCAAATGCTGCAATCAATCCGTCTGCCTATGTCGGAGAGCATAGCATCGTCAACACGGCGGCAGTCGTGGAGCACGACAACCACATCGGCAGCTTTGCCCACATTTCCGTCGGCGCGAGGCTTGGTGGAACGGTGTCGGTCGGAAACCACACTTGGGTCGGTATCGGAGCGGCCATCAGCAATAACATAAGCATTTGTGACCACTGCACGATCGGCGCGGGCGCGGTGGTGGTTCGTGATATCAAGGAGAGCGGAACCTATGTCGGAATCCCTGCGAGAAAAATCAAATAAGCGGATTCTGGTGCTTGCCAACAACGATGTTGGCCTGTATCGCTTTCGAAAGGACTTGCTTGCAGCGCTTTTGGGTGCAGGACACGAGGTATATATCTCTTTGCCGGACGGCGGTTTCATTTCGGAGCTTGTGCAGCTTGGCTGCCGCTTTATTGACACGCCCATCGACCGGCGCGGCATGAACCCTGCGCGCGATGCAAAGCTCCTGGGGCAGTACCGCGCGATCTTGAAGCGGCTTCGCCCGGATCTGGTGCTGACCTACACCATCAAGCCAAATATTTACGGCGGCCTTGCCTGCCGGGCGCTGCATATTCCCTATGCCGTCAACATCACCGGTCTCGGCAGCGCGATCGAAAACGGCGGCTGGCTCAAGCGGTTTGTTTTGACGCTCTACAAGCCGGTGCTGGCGGGGGCAAAGGTCGTGTTTTTCGAAAACGCCGGAAACCGCGACACCCTTGCAGCCACCGGTGTTGTTCCGCGCGGGCGCGATGTTGTGCTCCATGGCGCGGGCGTCAATCTGGAGGATTACCCCTGCCAGCCCTATCCGCAGGAGGGGACGGTGCGCTTTCTCTTCGTCGGGCGCGTCATGCACGAAAAGGGCGTGGACGAGCTGTTTGCCGCCGCAAAGCGGATGAAGCAGACGTATGGCGACAGTGTGGAGTTTCACATCGTCGGCTCGTTTGAGGAAGGCTACAAGCCCCTTATGGACGAGCTGGAGCAGACCGGCGTGGTCAAGTACCACGGCTATCAGTCGGACATGAAGCGCTTTTACGCCATGGCGGACTGCGTCGTGTTGCCGTCGTATCACGAGGGGATGTCCAACGTGCTGCTGGAGGCTGCTGCCTCCGGCCGTCCGCTCATCACGAGCGATATCCCCGGCTGCCGCGAGGCGGTCGAGCCCGGTGTGAGCGGGTATCTGTGCCCCGCGCGCGATGCGGACGCGCTCTATGCCGCGATGCGGCGGTTTCTCGAGCTGCCCCCCGCGCAGCGGGCGGCGATGGGCGCGGCATCGCACGATTGGATCGCGCGCAATTTTAACAAAAAGGCAGTTGTGGCCGAGACGGTCGCGGCACTGCTGTGAGGAGCAACGATGGACCTGCTGTATGTGTATGATGACAAGATCGCCTGCGACCGCGACGGAAATTATTATACCGGAAGTGCGTTCTCTCAGGAGATCTTTGACCGCTATCTCGCTCAGTTTGACACGCTCACGCTCGTTATGCGCAGAGCGCCTGTCAGCCCCGACGATGTGCAGACGCTCGCCCGGATGAACCGGCTGACCGATGCGCGCATTCGCGTCGTGTTCTATCCGGACCGGCGTGAGAGCCTGCGCGCGTTTTTGAGCCTTCGGCGCTGTCGGGAGATTCGGCAGATCATCACGCGCAGCATCACGCCCGAGCGCGCGGTCATCGTTCGCGTACCGTCGGACGCCGGCACGATCGCGGCGCGCTTTTGCCGCCGGATCGGAAAGCCGTTTCTGGCCGAGGCCGTCGGCTGCCCGTGGGACAGCCTGACGCACCACAGTCTGCGCGGAAAGGTGCTTGCACCGGGCGCATGGCTGCGTATGCGCTGGTGTATGCGCCACGCACCGTATGCGGTGTATGTGACCAATGCATTTTTGCAGCGCCGGTATCCCACGCGCGGGATCTCGGCCGCTGTTTCGGACGTGGAGCTTGCGCCGGCAGATGCCGCCGTGCTGGCGCGCCGGCTGGAAAAGATCCGCACGCATTCCGGCAAGCTTGTTCTGGGCACGGCTGCGGCGGTGAACGTGGCCTTTAAGGGGCAGCGGTATGTGATCGAGGCGCTGGCGCGGCTGAAGGCGGCCGGTCGGACGGACGTGGAATATCGTCTTGCCGGCGGCGGAGACCCGACTGCGCTCCGGGAGCTGGCGCAGCGGCTGGGTGTGGCCGAGCAGGTCGTCTTTGCGGGCAGTCTGCCGCACGATGCGGTTTTCCCGTGGCTCGACGGGCTGGATCTGTATATCCAGCCGAGCACGGTCGAGGCAATGCCCCGTGCGCTCATCGAGGCGATGAGCCGCGGCTTGCCGTGTCTCGCCTCCGAGGTCGGCGCCATGCCGGAGCTGCTGGGTGACGCCTGTATTTTTGCCAAGAAGGACGTGCGCGGGATCATGCGCCTGCTGGACGCCTGCACGCCGGAGCGGATGGCGGCCATGGCGGAGCGCAATTTTGCCGCCGCGCAGGCATTTGAAAAAGAGACGCTTGCGCGCAAGCGAACACAATTTTATGCGGCCTTTGCGGCCGCTGCCGAAGGAGCTGGCGTATGACAGAGTCGATTCGTGTCCTGCACGTGTTTGGCGCGCTCGATTCCGGCGGCGTGTCCAATTTTGTTATGAACGTGTATCGACATATCGACCGGACACGATTCCAGTTCGATTTTGCCATGACGTCCGGGAAAACCGGACTTTTTGATGAGCAAGTGCTCGCCATGGGCGGCCGGATCTTTTATTTTGATCCTGCACACAGCCTGATTGACAATTTACAGGATGTACTCCAAGACAGTGGCCCGTTCGCGGTGGTGCACAGCCATGTGTTCTTCTATTCCGGACTTGTACTGCGTGCGGCAAAGCACGCGGGGGTACCGGTGCGCATCGCCCACGCGCACAATGCGCACACGGGTGAGTCCCGCAGCTTGCCGCGGCTGGCATATGAGCGGGGGATGCGGCTTTTGATCTGGCGGTATGCGACACTGCTGCTCGGCTGCTCAGAGAAAGCTTGCCGCTACGTGTTCGGCGATGCGGCGATGCGTGACGCACGCTGCCATGTTCTGGCGGATGGGATCAACTGTGATCGCTTCGCTTTTCGAGCGGAGGTGCGCAGTGAAATGCGTGCGGCCTATGGGCTCGATGGGCGGTTTGTGGTTGGCCATGTCGGACATTTTACGGCGGCGAAGAATCATGAAAAGATACTCCGTGTCTTTGCAGCGCTCTGCCGCAGGCGGCAGGATGCGGCACTGCTGCTCGTCGGTGACGGTGAGCTGGAGGCAGATGTGCGCCGGATGGCGCAGAAACTGGAGATCGCCGACCGGGTCGTGTTTGCCGGGGCAATGCAGGATGTGGAGCGTGCCTATCAGGCGATGGATGTGTTCTTGTTTCCGTCGCGTTATGAGGGCTTTGGCATGGCGGTGGTCGAGGCACAGGCGAGCGGGCTTGCCTGCGTTGCTTCCGACGTTGTGCCGGAGGAGACGAACGCTTCCGGCCGCGTGACGTATCTGCCGCTGCGCGCGCCGGACACCGTATGGGCAGAGGCGGTCTTATCCGCACCGGCGCGTGAAACGGATGGCCGCAGCGCCGAGACGGTCAAAGCACTGTACGATATTCAGAGCGTGGCACAGACGCTCTGCGAGATCTATTGCGGGGAAATGGGAGGCTGTACATGAGCAAGCACGCACAAAAGAAGCCGGGAACACTGGTCATTTCATTGGATTTTGAGATGTTTTGGGGGATGGCGGACGTATTAGAGCCCTTGAATTCAGCACCGGCAATGCGTCGTGTGCACGAGGTCGTGCCGCGTTTGCTGAAGTTATTTGAGACGTATGGCGTCCATGCAACGTGGGCGACGGTCGGCGGTATGATGGCTCATGATGACGCGGAGTTTCTGCGCTACTTGCCGAAGCCGGCCGCTCCGCAGACGGCGCGGATGCTTGACAAGCTCGGTATTGGACAGCCGGACGGTGCAAAAAAATGCCCGCGAGAGATCCTGTATGCGCCGGAGCTGATACATAAAGTTGCTGCAACGCCCGGGCAGGAGATCGGTACACATACGTATTCGCATTACTATTGCAGCAATGCCGACAGTACCCCGGAGGCATTTGCGGCGGAGATCCGCGCGGCTATGCAGATCGCAGAAGATAACGGATACGAGATTCACGCAGCGGTGTTTCCGCGCAATCAGCTCCGGGAGACATATCTGCGCGCGATGGATAGCGTGTCTCCACTGATCTTCCGTGGAGAAGAACGCGGATGGATCAAGAGCCTGTCCTTAAAATACCCGCGCCTCGGCAGAGTTGTGTGGTATGCAGATCACTATCTGCCGCTGCAGCATTGCAGCTATGATCGCACCGAAATCATGCAGGATGGTCGATACAATGTCCGCGACAGCCGCTTCTATAAGCCGTACCGGCCGCAATACCGGCTGCTGGAGGCGTGGAAACTGCAGCATTATAAGCGAGATCTGCGGCGTGCGGCAAAGCGTGGAGAGGTGTACCATACGTACTGGCATCCGCATAATTTCACAGAGTATACAGAGATCAATTTTCGCCAGTTGGAGCGATTTCTGGCGTGTTATCAAAAGCAGCGGGACAGATACGGTATGCAGAGCCTAAATATGTCTGAGCTGTGCCGGCTGGAAGAGCCGGACCATATTTGAGGGAAGCGATGTGAGCACACATGGACCGTCTGGAAAGCAACAATTGCATATGGGATCGGCCGCAGACGGTCTCCTTTGGCTGCGTGGCTGTTTGCGTTTCGTTTTTCATTGTTTTGGCCAGAGCGCCGATGCAATTGTTTCCGGGCGGTATGTCGCAGATTTTTCGCCCGATTCTGATCCTTGCGCTGCTGCCGAAGCTGCTTAGAGAGGGGGCAGTGCGCTCGAGATCGGCTGTGCTTTCCGTTGCTTTGGCGATCTACTGTCTGGCAGCTGCTGTAATGACAGGGCTGCAAACGGGAAATCTGCTCGGCGGCGGTGCAGCGGCATTGTTTGCACTGATGTATGCAGCGGTCGTTGCCGCTGCATGGAACGTGCGGGAGACAAAGCTGATCGTGTTTACGTGCTTTTTTGCCGCGGTCGTTTGCGCGGTGATTTTGACGTTCAGCAATCCTTTCATGGACTTTACGGTCGCCAATACCGACCATGTCAAACTGTTTCATACGCAATATAATCGGAACACCAACGCATATTGCTACGCAATCGGCACGATCCTGGGCCTCAATTACCTTATTTACGGGAAGCGTTCTCAGCGCTCTTTCACGCTGATCGGCATGAGCTTTGTTGTATATGCGCTGTTGTACAGCCAATGCAGAGGTGCGTTTCTTTGCGCGGTCTTGGGCAGCCTGATCTCGCTTTACGGAAAGTTTTCGGAGATCCGGCGGGTTGACCGTGCGAGATATTACCGGTGCATCCTGCTTACGGTCATTATGGTGATCGTGCTCTATTTTCTGATCAAAAACAGCTCCATGAGCAGGATCGTAGACGGAGAGAGCACTTCCGGTCGTGACGAGGGCATTCGCCGCGCACTGCGGACATATCAGAATGCGGATCTGTTTGGAAAAATATTCGGCTGCGGCTTCACCTATGAGGAGAGCTTTCTGAAGACCGGAGAGCTTCTTTCGCATTTTGTGTATACGAATTTCCTGATATCGATCGGCATGGTAGGGCTCGTGATCCTGATCCTGTTTTTTCTGTCCTGTGTTTTTGAGTCGGCCGGAGCGATCTCGCTGTCCTTTTTGGTATGTGGTCTGCTGCGTACGTGCTTTGAGAGCTTGGATTATTACATTTATATCCCGCTGATCCTGGCGGCGCTTCTATCCTGCTGCGCCAGACGCAACGGGGTGCGCCTGCAGGCGCTGTTCGTGTGGAGGGATACCGGAGCTGACGCAAATTCGGCAGTCCGGCGGTAAGGCTACGGCCGGATATCCGCTGCAAGAAAGGGAAACTATGAGAATCTTATACATCACCATGGACAACCCCGCCGTGGAGACGATCCTCGGCGGTATGCACGACGAGACGCTCTCCGGGCTGCCGGCGTTTTACTACCCGTTTAAGATGCTGCTTGCGCGCGGCTGCACGATCGATCTGCTGCTCTATTCGTCCGAGCCGAAAACGGTCGTGGAGAGCGCACATTTCCGGCGCGAGAATCTGATCCAGATCCGGCCGCGGCATCGCGGTGCGCTCGGTACGCTCGAGCTGCCGCTGCATCTGGCGCACGCGACGCGCCAATGCCTGCGCGCGCGGTACTATGACTTCGTGTACGGTATGACCGAGGGCTCACACATGGCCGTGCGGACGGCGGCGCATATGGGCATTCCGTGCGCCTTGCGGCAGTTCGGCACGCAGGAGATGGCAAACGTCCTCGAGACGATCCCTTCCGGCTGGCGGCGTCAGCTGCGGGCGCTGAAGGATTATACCTACATCACGCTGTCGATGCGCAGCCGCAAAAACTTCCTGCTGGCAACGAATGACGGCAGCCGTGCCGATGCGCTCTACGACATTCTGGGCGTTGACAGAAAGAAGTTCGCCTTCTACTTCTGGCACTCGGCCGTGAATATCCCGGCGCAGCAGCCGATCGTGGATATGGACGCGCAGGGAAGCTATCCGCAGGTGTTTCAGCCGCTGTGCCTGTCGCACATCGGCCGCATTGCCGACGTCAAGCGGCAGGATCGCAGTGTGCGCATCCTTGGCGAGCTGCACCGCCGCGGCTATCCGTTTCACCTGTATCTGGTCGGCGAAAAGAGCAGCGAGGCCATGTACCGGGCGTGTCTGGACGCGGCGGCGGAATACGGCGTTGCGGACTATGTGCACATGACCGGCAACCAGCCGCAGAGCGTCTGCCGGCAGTATGCGCGCAACGCGCTTGCCACGCTGCTGCCCGGCGAATGGAACCGCGTGAACATCTTCTACGAGGTCATGGGTGAGGGCTGCGTCGTGCTGACGAACAACAACCACTCGGTCGACGAGTTCATCGACCGCGGCAATAACTGCCTCGTCTACGATACGGAAGCGGAGGCCGCGGAGCAGCTCATCGCGCTGCTCAACGACCCGCAGCGTGCACAGCGCATCCGCGCCAACGCACACCGGACGGCGATCGAACAGTTTTTGACGCTCGAAAAGCGCTTCGGCATGGAGGCGCAGCTCGTCATGGACACCGCCTCGGGGAACGATACCGCGCACTACCCCGAGATCATTTGAGAAACCGGAGGACCGATATGAACATCACCGTAGCCGGCGTGGGCTATGTCGGTCTGGCGCAGGCGGTGCTGCTCGCGCAGCACAACGCCGTCACCGCCGTGACCACGACCCCCGCCAAAGCCGAAAACATCAACCGCGGCGTCTCGCCGATCGTCGACGCCGAGATCACGGACTTTCTGCGCACGAAGCCGCTCACGCTCACGGCCACCGTGGACGCCGAGCAGGCCTACCGCACGGCAGACGTGGTCATCATCGCCACGCCGACGGACTACGACCCCGAGCAGCAGATCTTCAACACCTCGACCGTCGAGGCGGTGCTCTCGCTCGTGGGCAGGGTCAATCCCGGCGCGCTTGTGGTCATCAAGTCCACGGTGCCGGTCGGCTACACGGAGCGCGTTGTGGGCCGGTTTGGCTGCGAGCGGCTGCTGTTCTCGCCGGAATTTCTGCGCGAGGGCAGGGCACTGTATGACAACCTGCACCCGAGCCGCATCGTGGTCGGCCGTCCGCGCGGCGGCACGGCGACGGAGGCGGATGCGCGCCTGTTTGCGTCCCTGCTGCAGCAGGGCGCGGCGGAGACGGACATCCCGACGCTGTACCCGAACGCGACGGAGGCCGAGGCCATCAAGCTCTTTGCCAACACGTATCTCGCCGTGCGCGTGAGCTATTTCAACGAGCTCGATACCTACTGCGAGCTCAAGGGACTCGATACGCGCCAGATCATCGACGGCGTGTGCCTCGATCCGCGCATCGGCGCACACTACAACAATCCGTCGTTCGGCTACGGCGGCTACTGCCTGCCGAAGGACACGCGCCAGCTGGTGGCAAACTTCGGTGACATCCCGAACCGGATCATCAGCGCCTCCGTTGCCGCCAATGACGAGCGCAAGGATCACATTGCCCGCATGGTGCTGCAAAAGGCGGCGGGCGGTGTCATCGGCGTGTACCGCCTGACGATGAAGGCACATTCCGACAACTTCCGCGAGTCGAGCATCCGCGGCGTCATCGAGCGGCTGCGCCGCGCGGGCGCAAGCGTCGTGATCTATGAGCCGACGCTCAAGGAGACCTCCTTTGCCGGCCTGCCGGTGATCGCGTCGCTGGCCGAATTCAAGCGCATGGCGGCCGTCATCGTGGCCAACCGCGCCGAGCCCGCGCTCGACGACGTGCGGGAGAAGGTCTATACCAGAGATTTGTATCGAAGGGACTGAGGGAAATGACACAGAAGTTGCTGCGGCATGCATATCTGATCATGGCGCATAACAATTTCGAGATCTTGGAAAAACAGGTTCTGCTTCTCGACAGCCCCAATGCCGATTTCTATATCCATGTGGATAAAAAAGCCGGGGCATTCCCGGCTGAGGCACTCGCTGCGCTGCCGCAGCACTCCAAGATCGTATTTACGGATAGAACGGATGTGCACTGGGGTGGATATTCGCAGATTGCCTGTGAGTTGCTGTTGCTCAAGGCGGCGCTTCCGGGAGAATACGATTATTACCACTTGCTGTCCGGCGTGGATATGCCCATTAAGCCGCGCAAGCAGATCGAGGGTTTTTTCCAGATGCATTCGGACAAGGAGTTTTTGTGCTTTCGTGAGAAGCCGAGCGAGCATCTGAACCTTTATTCCCGATATATGGGACACCATTTTGCGCATGACAGCGGGTTGAATGCGAAGACCAATGAGTGGGTCAAATTTTTGGACCGCAGCCTTTGTGTGCTGACACCCAGAAAACACTATTTCCCGAAAGAGGATTACCGTTTCGGTTCTAATTGGTTCAGCATTACACAGGCGTTTGCCCGGTATGTGGTCTCGCAGGAGGATTTGATCCGCAGACAGTTCACACAAACAATGGCGTGCGATGAGATATTCCTGCACACCCTGTGCTACAATTCAACGTTTCGAGATCATGTCTATGCCGGAACGGAGTATTCTGAGTTTTGGCATGGCTGTCTGCGATATATCGATTTCCGGCGCGGCCGGCCGTATGTGTTTACCGCGCAGGATGTAGAGGAGCTGCTCAGCGCTCCGGCCGAGGCGCTGTTTGCAAGAAAGTTTGATTATGGCACGCATCCGGAGGCGGTAGAGGCGGTGTATGCGGCGTGCAGAGAGTTGTGATTTGCGTGATCGCTGTAGAGTGCGAAATATCTGTATCGAAGGGACTGAGAGAGAAGCTATGATTCCGAAAGTGATCCACTACTGCTGGTTTGGCGGCAATGAAATGAGTGCGCTCGAGAAAAAATGCATCGCGAGCTGGAAGACGCAGTGCCCAGATTATGAGATCATTCGTTGGGACGAAACGAATTATGACGTGGCGAAAAACCCGTATATGCGGCAGGCGTATGCTGCGAAGAAGTGGGCGTTCGTCTCTGACTATGCACGGCTGGACATCCTATATCAGCATGGCGGGATCTATCTGGATACCGATGTGGAACTGCTTCAGAGCTTGGATGCGCTGCGCACCCATGCGGCCTTTGCTGGTATTGGTTGTACCGGAGGTGTAAACCTTGGCTTGGGGTTTGGCGCAGAGGCCGGGAACGCGTTGGTGAAAGAAATGCGGGACGATTATGATACGGTCTCTTTCTTGAATCCGGACGGCTCGCTGAACACGGCACCCTGTGTCAAGTACCAGACGCGGCTGCTGAAGGAAAAGGGGTTTGTCGATGAAGATCGGCTTCAACAGGTGGAGAGCATGACGATCTATCCCACGGAGTATTTTTGCCCCATGCATTACGAGACCGGGGCGCTGACGCTTACGGAGCACACAGTCAGCATCCATCATTATGAATCCACACACTGGGGAACACGCGCCCGCATGGGGAATATGCGTATGCGCCGGGCATACCGGGAATACGGGAAGGTCGGCTTTTTCCTGTATTCGCACAGCAGACTGTTCCGAGGGCTGGATCTCATCATCCGCGGAGAGTGGAAGCACTCTATCCAAGACTTAGAGCGTTAAGGCAAATGCAGTTGTAATTGGAGGGCGGAATATGCAACAGGCGGAGCAGAAAGTGAAGAAGTGTTTTCCCGAAGAGCCGGCGGCTGTGCAGCCGCTGGTGTCGGTGATCGTTGCGGTGTATAAAGTTGAGCCATATGTAGAGCGGTGCGTGCGCAGCATCATGGAGCAGACTTACCGCAATCTGGAGATCATACTGGTGGACGATGGGTCACCGGACAAAAGCGGCGAGATCTGTGATCGGCTGGCACTGGAGGATACACGGATCACGGTTTATCATCAGACCAATAACGGAGCATCTGCTGCAAGGAATTTCGGCGTGTCGAAATCTCACGGAGCGTATATTGCCTACATAGATTCGGATGATTACATTGCAGGAAATTATATCGAACGGCTGGTTTTCGCAGCTCAGACAACGGGCGCGGAGGTCGCCGTCTGCGGTTATAGCACAACAGATAGCGACCACTTTGCATTCGACGAAGCAGGAACGGTGCAGGTCGTGCCGGGAAAGCAAGCGTGCAAAATGCAGCTCCAGGCATCGGGAGAAAACCCGTACGCGACCATATTTGCTGTTCCGTGGGCAAAGCTACTGCATAGAGAGCTTGCGGAACGTTTTCCATTCACCTATGGGATCAAATGGGAGGATATAGATGTGTCCTACCGCTGGCTGTACGCCAGTGAGAAAGTGGCAATTTGCTCAGACCGGCTTTATGCGTACTATCAGAATAATGACGGGATCATTGCAAATCTGCGCCGTACAGAGGCTCTGGACACCGACCGGATGCAGGTCTTAATACGCCGCGCAGAGTTCTTTGAGCGGGAGCGGGAAAAGGAGCTCGCAAGACTTTCTTGGGCGAGAGCGCTCCGGCTTTTGTACTGTGACTCGATGGAGTACGACGGCCGGTGCGATGCGCAGCTGAAAAGCTGTCTGCATGGACGATGGTATACCGGTTATATCTCCGCCGGAATGCTGCTGCGTGTCGGTGCGTATTATGTGTGTCCGGCTTCGCTGCGCGTGTACAGAAAGCTGTGGCAGTATGTGCACAAATAAAAAACAGATGGCACAAGCGTGCCATCTGCCCTATGTGTTCTCTCTGTGATTTGCACTTAAGCAGATTTGTGCATCCGCTTGCCGAGCACCGACTTCCCCAGAGTCAGAAAGTAGCGAAATTCGCTTGTTTTTCCGTACACGAGCAGGAAAAACAAATTCGGGATCACGCAACACAGCAATACTTTGATGATGAATGACCCAAAGCCCGTCTGCGGGAGCAGTGCACAGATGCACCATGTTGCTGCACCGGCGAAAGCCGTGAGGAGTGTGTTCAGCGCATAGCGCGCAAAATATTTGCCGACCGGAGCACCGAAGCCATGCCGGAACAGGATGTACGGCTCGACCCATGTGCAGGTGGACAGCGTGCTGACGACGGTACCGATGAAGATGCCGACGATGCCAAACGGCTTGGCCAGCAGGATCGACACGGCAAGATTGATCGCAGACTCGAAGAGCGGCTTGTGCCGGTCGTACCAGTATAGCCCCATGGCCTCGCGGAAGGTGAGCACGCTCTGACGCATGCCGGTCACATAAAAGCTCGAAACGATCAGCAGCACGATGGGCATGGAAAACAGATAGTCCGCACCGAGCCAGAGCGAGATAAAGGGGTTGAACAGGACGACCAGACACACGGCGGAAAAGCCGTAGATCCAGCGCGTCAGAAGATCGACCCGCCAGAAGACCGCCTGCGCGTGTGCGGTGTCCTCCGCAGCGCACAGATTGCCGATGCTGGCCGTCATGGCGCGGAAGATCATGGAGTAGGCGGATTTCAGGCTCTGTGTGATCAGAAGATAGTTGGAATAGAGACCGACGGAGACGGCACCGACAAAATAGGCGATCAGGACGTTGTCCGTCCCGAACACGACGACGCTGCCGAGCTTGTGGGCGATCATGGCCCGGATGTTCTTGGAGATGTCCTGTCGTACCGGCGCGGGGAGCGGCTGCACGGTTTTCTGCTTCAAATACGGGTAGAGCCGGTCGGCTTTGCGCGCAAGGAGTGCATTGCAGACAAACGTTGCGCAGAGCTTCAGCGCAAGGTACAGGATGTAGTCCTCGGTCAGCAGCAGCGCCGCACACTGCGCGGCCGTGACCGCCATGCTGGTCTTATATTGGTAGGACGTGACGATGTGCTGCTTTTGGTCCGCACTGATCAGGGACTGCTTGTCGACCAGAAAATACGAGATCGAAGAATCCAGCACGAACATGAGGTAAATCAGGCGGATGTGCGGGATGTCGGGAATGTCGCGGATGATATACTGCAAAAACGGTGTGAGTGCCGCACCGAGCACGCCTACGGTGATGCCGATGACCGTGTAAAACTTCCGGTAGAGCGTTATCAGCGACAAAATCAGCTCCCGGTCACCCTCAGCCAGCGGCTTGTACATGCTGTAGGTAATGGCAGTGCCGACGCCGAGCTCTGCCAGCGAGAGCATGGTGAGAATGTTTGCAAATGTGCCATCCAGCCCCAGATACTCTTTGGTCAGCACGACCACGAAGATTTTACGGGCGATGAAATTCACCACGATCGCAGCCAGCTTGAACAACACGGCTGTTTTCAGATTTTTGAGCGAGTTATCCGTTCTGGACATACATTCACCGTCCTGCTCTGTTACAGAAATCTCTCCTAATCTACCATTCTCGTACCCATAAGTCAACGCTACTGCTGCAGATCCGTGTGCTTTCACCACACTTTTGCTGCGCAAACCACAAGGAGGTACAGACAATGAAAGGCATCATCCTCGCCGGGGGCTCCGGGACGCGGCTGTACCCGCTCACGCGGGTCACGTCCAAGCAGCTGCTGCCCGTGTACGACAAGCCCATGATCTACTACCCGCTCTCGACGCTCATGCTCGCGGGCATCCGCGACATCCTCATCATCTCCACGCCGGACGATACGCCGCGCTTCGAGCGCCTGCTTGGCGATGGGAGCCAGTTCGGCATCCGCCTGTCCTACGCGGTGCAGCCGCACCCGGACGGGCTCGCGCAGGCGTTCCTGATTGGGGCGGACTTCATTGGCGGCGATACCTGCGCCATGATCCTTGGCGACAATATTTTCTACGGCAACCGCTTCCGCAGCAACCTGCGCGAGGCGGTCGCGAACGCCGAGGCGGGCTATGCCACCATCTTCGGCTACCACGTCAAGGACCCGGAGCGCTTCGGCGTCGTGGAGTTTGACCGGGATAAGCGTGTGCTCTCCGTCGAGGAAAAGCCCGAGCACCCGCGCTCGAACTACTGCGTCACGGGCCTGTATTTTTACGATCATCGCGTCGTGGATATGGCGCGGCAGGTGCGGCCGTCCGCGCGCGGCGAGCTGGAGATCACGGACCTCAACCGGCTCTATCTCGACGCTGACCGGCTGAAGGTGCAGCTGCTCGGCCGCGGCTTTGCCTGGCTTGACACCGGCACGGTCGAGAGTCTCATGGACGCGGCGGTCTTTGTCCAGACGGTGCAGAACCGGCAGGACGTCATCATTTCCGCGCCGGAAGAGGTGGCCTATCACATGGGCTGGCTCACGAAGGCGCAGCTGCTGGCTGCCGCTGCGCAGTATCACAACGCACCCTACGGCGCGCATCTGCGCGCGGTCGCGGAGGACAAGCTGGTGTTTGAGAGGGAACTGCATGATTAGATTCGTAACCGGCGGCGCCGGCTTCATCGGCGCAAACTATCTGTTTTATCTGCGTGAGCACTATCCGGACGACCGGCTCGTGTGCATCGACAAGCTCACCTATGCCGGCAATCTCTCTACGCTCGCGCCGCTGCTCGGGCAGCCGAACTTCCGCTTTGCCAAAGTGGACATCTGCGACCGGGAGGCGGTCTATGGCCTGTTTGAAGAAGAGCGGCCCGACGTGGTCGTGAATTTCGCGGCCGAGAGCCATGTCGACCGCTCGATCGCCGATCCGTCGATCTTCCTGCAGACGAACATCATCGGTACGTCCGTGCTCATGGACGCCTGCCGCGAATACGGCAACGTGCGCTTTCACCAGGTCTCGACCGATGAGGTGTACGGCGACCTGCCGCTCGACCGGCCGGACCTGCTGTTCACCGAGCAGACGCCGCTGCACACCAGTTCGCCCTACAGCAGCTCCAAGGCAGCGGCCGATCTGCTGGTGGGGGCGTACTGGCGCACGTATGGCCTGCCGGTCACGATCTCGCGCTGCTCCAATAACTACGGGCCGTTTCAGTTCCCGGAAAAGCTCATCCCGCTCATGATCGTCAACGCCCTCGCCGACCGGCCGCTGCCGGTGTACGGCCGGGGGCTGAACGTGCGTGACTGGCTGTATGTCGGCGACCACTGCCGGGCCATCGATCTGGTGATCCGCCGCGGCCGCATCGGCGAGGTGTACAACATCGGCGGCCACAACGAGATGCGCAACATCGACATTGTGCGCCTGATCTGCCGCAAGCTCGGCAAATCCGAGCGCCTCATCACCTACGTGCCCGACCGCAAGGGGCACGACCTGCGCTATGCCATCGACCCGACGAAGATCCACACGGAGCTCGGCTGGCTGCCGGAGACGAAGTTTGCCGACGGCATCGGGCAGACGATCGACTGGTACCTTGCGCACCGGGACTGGTGGGAGGAGATCCTCAGCGGCGAATACCAGACTTATTACGCGCGCATGTACGGCGCACGGCAGACGCCGGAGCAGCCGTGAGGCGCGTGGGAAGGCGCATCCGTCGTGCTCTGCTCGCGCTGCTGCTGGCGCTTGTACTCACGGCGGGTATTTCGGCGGTCGTGTGCAGGTTTTCGCTGAAAGTGACGGCATATACTGTCGCTGTCCGGGGACTTACGGCACCGTGCCGCGCCGTCGTGCTCAGCGACCTGCACAGCCGGGAGTATGGCAAAGAGAATGCGACGCTGCTCGCGCGCGTGGCGGAGCAGCAGCCGGATGCGATCTTTTGCATTGGCGATTTCATCAGCCGCGACGCGACAGAGGCCGAGCTGCAGCAGCTGGATGCACTTTTGCGCCGCCTCGGCGAGATCGCACCGGTGTTCTGGTCGCCCGGCAACCATGAGGTCGCATATATGAACGACCATGGATTCGGCCTGCTTGACACCGTGGCCGCGGCCGGAGCGACCGTGCTCTACGATACCTGGGTGCAGACGACGCTCGGCGGTGCGGCTGTGCGTATCGGTGGCAGCTGCGGTCACTGCCGGGACATCAATCAGTATGTCAAACTCGACTATGCAATGGAGGAGTCCATCGGCGCGTCGGGTGTGCCCGGCATCGTGCTGCTGCACATGCCGGAGAGCCTCCTGCTCGATGATGCACGTGAGCGCTGGACGGGGCAGGTGTTTCTCAGCGGGCACACGCACGGCGGAGTCATCCGCATTCCGCTGATCGGCGGCCTCGTCGCGCCGACGCAAGGCTTTTTTCCAAAGTACGATCAGGGAGAATTCACGATCGACGGACGCATGACGCTCATCATTACATCCGGACTCGCGGGGTATGATTGGGTGCCGCGCATTTTCAACCGGCCGGAGGTCTGCGTGGTGGATTTGCAGCCCGGAGAAGGAGACTGACATGACGGTCAACGAAGCATTTCTCAACTGCATATCCGCTTCCCTGCGCGGGGGATCCTGCAACCTGACGCTCGCACCGGACGACTGGCGGCCGCTCCTGCAGCTGGCGGGGGAGCAGAAGCTCCTGCCCATGGTGTATGAGGCCGTGCGCGGTACGCCGGCCTTTGCCGCTGCGCCCGAGGAGGTGCGCACGGCCGCGCGTCTGCAGACCATGCAGGAAGCAGCGGCGCAGGCCGTGCACACCGAGGCGTTTTTGCAGCTCTATCGGGCACTGCGTGCCGAGGGGCTTGCGCCGGTCGTCGTCAAGGGCATTGTCTGCCGTGCACGGTATCCGCAGCCGGATCTGCGTCCCTCGGGCGATGAGGACCTGTACCTCGCACCGGAAGAGATGCCGCGCTTTCACGCCGTGCTGTTGCGCGCCGGTTTTGTGCTCACGGAGCCGGAACGTGATTACCGCACTGCGCACGAGGCGCGCTATGTGCAGCCGCACACGGGGTTGGTCGTTGAAGGCCACTGGGCGCTGTTTCCGACGGAGTACGAGGTCTATACTGCGCTCAACGCACAGCTGACCGGTCTGGAGGAGCGGGCGCAGGACTGGGAGACCGGCGGCGTGACGCTGCGTATCCCCGATCCCAGCGACCATCTGATCTTCCTGCTCCTGCACGCTTTCAAGCATTTTGTCAGCAGCGGCGTCGGTGTTCGGCAGCTGTGCGATATTGCGCTTTGGATGAATTACTACGGCGTGCAGATCGACTGGCCGCGTGTGCGCACAGCCTTGTGTGCGACACGCAGCGAGGGCTTTGCCGCCGCGGTCATGGATGCGGGCATGCGCTGGTTTTGGCTTGACCGCGCAGCGGCGCATATCCCGGCCGATTGGCCGGTGCTCGACAGTGCGCCGCTGCTTGATGACGCGCTCTCCGGCGGTGTGTACGGCAGCGCGGATATGACGCGCAAGCACAGCTGCACGATCACCATTCGGGCGGCCGATCAGGCGCATCGCGGCGGCGCGGGCCGGGCGTCGCTTCGCGCGGCGCTGTTCCCGGGGCGCGACGTCATGGCAAACTGGTATCCGTATGTTGCCCGCTGTCCGGCACTGCTGCCGGCCGCGTGGGCACAGCGCATCTGGCGCTACCTGCGCACGCGCGGCAAAGATACCAGCGCGCAGGGCAGCCTGCGCATCGGCGCGCAGCGCGTGGAGTTGCTGCGGCAATACGGGGTTTTATAGTTTTTGCGGTTCCGCCCGGCCGGAGCCAGAGTGAAAGGAGAGACGCCTGTGCAGGCATCCTATGATCAATACATGCCCTATCTGTTTTCCCGCGCGGGCGCGGCCGGCGTGCCGCTGGCTGGAACGTTTGAGCTGACCTGCCGCTGCAATTTTGACTGCCGCATGTGCTATATCCACCGCAGTCAGTTCGATGCGTCTGCCCGTGCCGCGGAGCGGGATGCCGCCTGGTGGCTGGCGCTGGCGCGCTCCGCGCGCGACGCCGGCATGCTCACGCTCCTGCTCACAGGGGGCGAACCGCTGCTGCGCCCGGATTTTCCGGAGATCTATACGGCCTGCCGGAACCTCGGGCTGCTCGTGTCCGTGAACACCAACGGCACGCTCCTGACGCCGGAGCTGGTGCAGCTGCTGGCGCAGACCCCGCCGCAGCGCATAAATCTGACACTCTACGGGGCCTCGCGAGAGACGTACGCCGCGCTCTGCGGCCGGCCTGAGGCGTATGACCGCGTCCTCTGGGCGATCGGCGCCCTGCAGGCGGCGGGCGTGCCGCTCAAGCTGAACTTTACCGAGACGCCGTATAATCAGGCGGACGCCCCGGCGGTGTATGCGTTCGCGCGTTCGCGCGGCCTTCGCGTCGACGCGGTGACCTATTGCTTTCCGCCTGTGCGCGCGCGGGAAAATGGTGCCTGCACGTCCGAGCGCTTTTCGCCGGAGGTATCGGCGCGCGAGCAGGTGCGCTACGACCGTTTCCGTTTCGGGGAGGAGGGCTTCCGCGCGCGTGCGCGCGCGCTGCTCGACGGGCAGACGCCGCCCCCGGCCGACGCCTGTCAGGAGCTGCCTACGGAGAAGATCCGCTGCCGCGCCGGGCTGTCCACGTTCTGGGTCACGTGGGACGGGCAGCTGCGCCCCTGCGGTATGATGTGCACGCCGAGCGTACCGGTTGGGGACGATTTCGCGGCTGCGTGGTCGGCGATCCGCGCCGCGCGCGAGCGGATCCTGCTGCCGGCCAAATGCACAGCCTGTCCGGACCGGGCGGCGTGCGACCTCTGCCCGGCGGTGGCCTATGCCGAACACGCGGATTTCACCGCCGTGCCGGAGTATCTCTGCGCGCGCACGGCGGAATATCTGGCTATCTGCCAAAAAGCCCTTGCCGATCCGGCTGTAGAATCGGACAATTCCGGGAAAAATGGAACCATTTCTTGACTTGTTTGTCGTGAAAGATTATAATCATTCTGAAAAGATGGGGGTAGTCTGCCCAGTGCGTGACCGTTTGCTTTTGCATTGGCGCCGCCCCGGTCTGTAAATCCCTTAATTCTGCATATCCCACAAAACGAATGGAGGAGTTGACATGAGGAGAAAATGCATCACGATGCTTCTGGCATTGGTGATGGTCGTCAGTCTGTTTGCCGGTGTCGTTCCCACAAGCGCCGCCGCGGCAGGCAGCAACTATACGCAGGTACCGGTCGTTACGGACGATACCAATGCCGACGGCACTGCTGCATCCGATGCCTATAAGAAGGCATATCCGGATTATATGGCAAACGCCGCACCGGATGTGGTGCTTCCCGGCTTGACCGATGGTGAGAACCTGGTCCCGCAGGGGATCGCCTACTGGGCGGCGAAGAACTGGCTGCTGGTCAGCTATTATGTGGATAAATATGATTCGGCCAACGCTGGCGCGGCCGTGATCGCAGCGCTCGATCTGAACACGAATCAGACCGTGGGCGTCTACAAGTTCACGAAAGCGGACGGCAGCGCGTTTACGGCACATATGGGCGGCATTGCGGTCGGTACATACAACCTGTATTATACGGACGGCCACCACGGCATTGGTTACATCCCGCTGACGGAGCTGACCGCCGAAACGAAGACGATCTCCATTTCGGTGGGAGAAAGCGTCAGCATTGCCAGCATCAATAACGGCGCGGAGACCTCGTATCTCAGCATGAGCAACGGTCTGCTGTGGACGGGCAATTTCTATAATAAAGATTATTCGAAGGTCCCGGGTAAATATCTTAGCATGATGTACGGCTATGAGATCAGCGGCACGGATTCGGCGTCCGAGTTCGCGAGCCTGAAGGCGATCGCTGCGGATCCAACCTATGTCGTGGCGGCGCCGGATTCCGTGGATCAGATCCAGGGTGTGGCCTATAGAAACGGCCAGATCATTCTCAGCCGTTCCTATGGGCGCAAGAATGCCAGTTACCTTACGATCTATAGTTGCACGCTGGACAAGAGCTCCACGGTGGACAACCCCACGGTCCTGAGTGATAAGATCAAAGAAGTGAAGAGTCTGCCGATGAGCGAGGGGATCACCCTGGCCGGCACCAATATGCTCTACAATCTGTTTGAATCCGGCGCGGCGTATTACCGTGAAGGCAAAGACGGAAAAGCAAAAGGTTCCAATCCGACCGATCAGGTTTGGAAAGTTGACGTTAGAAAGCTCCTCAATGAGCGCGCGGTCGACCCGGTCGTGACGACGGATGAGGTGTGGTATGAGCGCGTGACGACGCTGGCAGACCTGACCGATGTCACCGGCCAGTACCTGATCACCTACAACACGAAGGATGGCGCTGTCCCCACGCAGTATGCCATGCAGGCTGCCGGCCTGAACGCTGCCGGCCAGAGAGGTTCGACTACGAAGGACAATCCCTCGCAGAAAGACGGCGACAGCATGTATATGAAGTCGGCCGAGCAGAGCAATTATGTGATCAAGACTGTGGATGGCACAGAACGGTACTACTTTGAGAATGTCCCGGATTCTGCGCTCTGGCATTTTGAGCTGGACCCCGAGGACAGCAACCATGTTGTCACGGTCGTGTCCAATGACCTGACGTATTCCGGGAACCCGTGCTTCTATTTCGGCTCCCGACTGATGTATATGCAGCAGTTCGGCAAGTACGAGCGTCAGAACTATCAGCGTATTTCGGTCACCGACAGCGGCCTGTTCCAGTTCTATTATCAGAATTTGAACAACGGCAGTTCTTACTATCTCTGGTGCAATGACGGCAAGTACAATACGCAGTATGACGCGTTCTATGCATACGGTAATCAGGCGTCGCAGCATGAGGGCGTTAAGGAAGAGAACGGTACGTTCCACTGCGACGCCAAGCACGGCCAGAAGGACTCGGAAAGCGGCAACAAGAGCACAGCGACCAAGAACAAGCCCAATGCCGGTGATGGCGTGGCGGATCAGTACAGCTATTTCACGATCTATAAGCGCCATGAAAAGCACACGACGCAGACCGGCAAGAGCGGCACGAACCTGGATAAGACGGCCGAGCTGCAGGCCAACGGCACTTACAACATTGACATGTCGGTGTTCACGACCGGTACGACGACCACGTCGGACAGCACAGCCAGCGAGATGACCTATGCCGACACGGACTATGTGCTCGTGCTGGATATGTCGAGATCCATGAATGATGACGGAAAGCTGAATATGCTGAAGTCGTCCGTAAAAGCATTTATAAGTCAACTTGTTACGGCAGAAAAAGAGCATGGGACAAACTATCGCGTGGCGATCGTCACATTTTCAAATGGTAGCGACAATACACTTCTTTGGCAATATACAGGTACAGGTTACTACAAAGGAACCAGTTTCGTTGGCTATAAAAATCGTGGCGGTTCTTATGGGAGTGCTCTTCAGGGCGTCAACACATCCTTAAATACGAGCGTTGTTGATAAATTGTCGCCTCCAAGTGTTTCTGGAGCAACCAATACGCAATTGGGCATGGAGCTCGCTGCCGGTATCTTGAGCAGTTCAAATGCAAATTACACGCATCCGGAGCGAGCTGATTATCGAAATGCGGCTGTAGTTTTGTTTACGGATGGTAAACCGGAAAATTTGACTGGTAACACAGTGAAAGTCGCGAATGAAGCTATTAAATACAGCGCAAACTGCAAGACGCTTGGCGCGGATGTCTACACCGTTGGCCTGAAGGTCGCGTTCGAAACAGAGTACGATAACCCTTACTATTTTACGACCAACAAATTCATGAGCGTTATGTCCTCCAACTATCCGGGTGCGACGAATCTGACGAAAACGGGCGCGCAGACCAGCAATCGCTACTTCTATTCGGCTGACAATCAGTCGCAGCTGACGGGTATTTTCCAGAAGATCTGCACGACGACGGTCGCCGGTAAGACAGACAGTGCGACGACGAATGTTACGCTCAATGCCGATTCGGTCCTCCGGGACAAAATTACGGATTCTTTCGACGCGCGCAGTGCGGCGGTGGAGGTTTCCTTCCTGCCCGGCACGACGTCTGACGGCAGCAACTTTGTGTTCAACAAAGCACTGACCGAAGCGGAGTTTGAGGCAAAAACCGGGAGCAGCATCTCGGCGGAGCTGTCCGCAGACGGAAAAACGGTCACGGTCACGGGCTTTGACTATTCGAAGTACTACATTGCTTACAGCCATCCCGGCTACAAGATGCTCGTCAGCATCAACGGCGTCCTGCTCAACGATGGTGTGAGCGGCGAGCAGCTTCCGACCAACGCAGAGAATTCGGGTATTTACAAAACGGCGGCGGATACGGAGGCGACCAACGAGTTTGAGGTCCCGACGGTCAATGTACCCTCTGTGAGCTGCACGCTCGACTTCGGTCTGGACGCCGTGGCAAACATCGGTAATACGGTTGTTGCAGTTTCGGCGGCGCCGGCGAAGCAGGATCCGAACAATTACGTCAAAACATACAGCCGCCAGGACGGCGGCGTGAAAGTCAGTGCCGATGGTACGAACGCCGTTGTGTCGCCCGACACCAACTGGAGTAGTACGCAGCGCAATTATGTGCTCACGCAAACTGCGGATGGTACCCTCGAATGGGTCAAGCTCACCATTGTTCCGGCCAGCAATATCCTTTATGAAGAGGACAAACTGACCCGCGGCAATGAGAGCGGCAAAGTGGCCTGGACCACTGCGGGCACGTCCGATAACCTGCGGCAGACGGTGAATAACGGCCTGCGCTATGGTTATGACACCGTGTACGAGAACAAACTCGGCACCTACAGCAACGGTACGGCCTATGCGGCGACCGTAAACAAAGACAACAAGTTCAGCCAGAGCCTGAGCTTTACCTTCACCGGAACCGGCTTTGATATCATTTCCGACTGCGGCAACAGGACCGGTATTCTTGCTGCTGCTGTGAAAAACAGCGCCGGTGAGACCATTAAGGTCTACATGGTCGACACCTATTTCAAGGGCGACGGCACGATCGCACACGGCACGACGCTGTATCAGACGCCGGTGGTGCAGAATCTGGCGCTGGATTACGGTACTTACACGGTCACGATGAACGCCATGTATCTGCGCCGCAGCGAGATCGAGAAGGCGGAAGCCTCCGCGGATCTGCAAGGCGCCGGCAGTTCTGCCCTTGTCAGTGAGCTTCTTGCGCAGGCGGGCATGACCGATGTCGATCCCTCGAAGGTCGAGCTCGTCTACATGGACGACAACAGCATCCTCTCCCCGAAGCACCAGCCCAGCCCCGACGTCTTTGACGGCGAGGAGCAGGCGGCGATGGATTGGACGACCTATGTCGACGGCGTGCGCGTCTACGGCGCGCTGAAAGCTGAGGATCAGGGCGTCTACCTTAACGGCGAGAAGAACGTTACGTATTACAACATCATCAACAGCATGATCGCTGCTGATCAGATCACAAACGAAACCACCAACGGCTTCGCCTACATCGAGGGTACGGGTGATACCACGTTCAATCCTGCGACCTATCAGCAGAGCGGCCCGCAGAATGAGATCTATCTCGCAAAGAACAGAGCCATCACGTTCAAGGTGGCGAGCGGCAGCGTGGTGCAGGTCAGTGCCCGCGCGGTGACCGACAAGGCGGCGCGGATCAATACTGATAAGGACGTCACCTCCAACACGGAAATGTACTACGAGGTGCGGCCCAATAATGACGGCACGGTCGTGATCCAGAACACGGGCGAGGGCATGCTGGCGCTCGTCAATGTGAAGATCGCTTCGGCGACCGCTGCCAACGCAGCTCCGATGGTCGATCAGGGTACGCTGGAAGAAGCGTGCCAGCTGTTGGCTGCCGGTACGCCGGAACCGCCCACGCCGGTCGATCCCACTGGCCCGGACACGCCTTGGGTCAATCCCTTCACAGACGTGAGTGAGAATGACTGGTTCTTTGACGCTGTCAAGTTTGTCAACGAGCGCAAGCTCTTTGTTGGCACGACGGAGACGACCTTTGCCCCGCGTATGGCCATGACGCGCGGTATGTTCGTCACGGTGCTCGGCACGCTTGCCGGTGTGGATGAAACAGCCGCAGAAGCCTCGACGTTCGAGGATGTAAATCCGAATGCGTACTACGCCCCCTATGTGGCCTGGGCGCAGAAAAACGGAATCGTTGTCGGCACTTCTGCCACAACGTTCGAACCGAACGCGGAGATCACCCGCGAACAGATGGCGATCATCATGTATAACTACGCGAAGTACGCCGGTGAAGACGTCAGCAAGACGGATCCGGCCGGCTTGGCGGCGTTCGCCGACGGGGCCAGTGTCTCTGGCTGGGCGCAGACCGAAATGGCCTGGGCGGTGAACATGCAGCTCATGGTCGGCAGTGACGGCAAGCTCAGCCCGCAGAATCATGCGAGCCGCGCGGAGGTCGCTGAGATTGTGAAAAACTATGTGAACGTACTTGGAAAGTGAGGCGTGAACGATGAAGCGAACCTATACAAAACCCGAAGTTTGCGTCGTGCGCTACTCGACGAGTGATATGTTCTGCCAGTGCAGCCCGGATAATACGGAAACCGTGAAGCAGCAGCTGGAGCTGTTCGGCTGGGATATCAACAAATGCTTTGGCACGGGCGAGGAGCAGTGTGGACAGTACCAGGTGGACGGCTACTGCAAGTTTACGGCAGTTGGCGACGGTATGAAGGTATTCATGTCCTGAGCAGAGCAAATCCAACATAAGCGAAAACGCGCCTGCGCTGCGGCACAGGCGCGTTTTTTCGGAGATTCGGAGAACGATATGGAGACATCAGAATTTTGCCGTTTCTGCGGCCTGACGCTGCGCTGCACGCATACGGCATCGGTCGAGCCGGATACACTACGGGCGGCATTTGCCGTTCCGCCGTCGCCGCCGGACCTGATGCTGCGGTGCGTCTGCGCGCACGCACTGCCGGAGCCGGACGGCACGCCGCTGGCAGTGCAGGGTGCGTTGCGCACCTATCGGCGTGGCACGCACATTACGCTCCTGCGCGGGCAGGGTGCCGGGCTGCCGCCGTATGCGCAGACACAGTACGACCTGACGCAGCCGTGCACCGGAACGACGACCGTGATGGGCAACGCCTGGTCGTGGGCAACGGATGCACGCTACTTCTGGCACACGCAGGCACTGCCGCAGCTTCTGCTCCCGTTTTCCTGCGTTCTGCTGCACGCGTCGGTGATCGAATACGCCGGCGGGGCTGTACTCTTTTCCGCGCCGAGCGGCACGGGCAAGAGCACACAGGCGGCGCTCTGGGCGCGGCACCGCGGCGCGCACATTCGCAACGGAGACAAGGCAGGCGTGCGCGTGCTGCCGGACGGCGTGCGGGCCTACGGCGTGCCGTTTGCCGGAACGAGCGGCATCTGCGAGCGGTTTTCCTTGCCGCTGCGGGCGGTCGTGCTGCTGCGGCAGAGTCCGGTCAACACGGTCACGCGCCTGTACGGCGTGCGGGCGGCGACGGCGCTGCTGCCGAACGTGTTTCTGAGCACCGCCGTGCCGGAGGAGCACCAGCGGCTGCTGGAGTTGGCCTTCGCGCTGGCGGCCGCCGTGCCGGTGCTCTCGCTCGGCTGCACGCCGGATGTTCGTGCCGTGGAGACGCTGGAAGCGGCGCTGGCTGAGTCAGAATAAGGGGTTGCCCCGGAGCGACGCTCCGGGGCAACCCTCTGTTATCATGGCTATTATACCTGCGTGCCCAGCCGCTTTTCCAGGCACACGAGCGACACGCCGTCAATGCCGTTGAAATTGCACGGTACGGTGCCGACCTCCCGGTAGCCGAGATAGGCGTAGAGCCGGCGGGCGGCGGCGTTTTTCGCGTTTGTGTCGATGCGCAGCTCCGGGCAGCCGAGCGCCCGGGCGTGCTGCTCATAAAACCGCACGAACTGCGTCCCGTAGCCGTGACCGGCCGCCGCCGGGTCCACGACGAGCGTGTGCAGCACGAGCACCTGCTCCGGCCGCGCCTCATATTGCCACGGCACCGCGGCATACACCGGCACCTGTTCGTGGTTGATGCGCCCGGCTGCATAGACGGTGCCGCCATCGGCGAGAACGAACAGCTCCCCGGCATCCAGCGCGGCCTGCGCGGTCGCACGCGTGGGGTACACGCCGCGCACCCAGCCGATGCTGGCCGCGCCGGCTTCTTCGGCCGTGTGGATCGCGTCATAGATCTCTTCGACGCGCGCAATGTCGCTCGCGGTTCCGGGGCGGATAGCTGTCATGGGCCATTCCTCCTGCGTTTGTGGTTCAAAGATGTTCTCCGGCATCAGCGCGGCGAGCGCCCGCTGCCCGGCCGGGGTGTGATGCACGCCGTCGGTCGTGTAAGCGGGGACGAGCGCGTCCGGATCGTCGGGGTCGGCCAGAGGACCCAGCGGGATGTACCCGTCGGCGGGGCAGTCCGCGCTCTGAAACCAGGCGTTGAGCTCCAGCCGCAGCGCGTCCAGTTCCGGCGACCACTGGATGTCGTCCCCGCGGCCGAAGAGGTTGCGGGTGTAGCCCTTCCACGGTGTGAGCTCGCAAAACCAGATGCGCACGCCCTGCGCGTGCGCCATGTCGGCGAGCGCGCGGTAGCCCGCCGTCATCTGCGCGAACGTGACCGGGGCCAGCAGCCCCTGCTTGCTCCGGCAGTGCGGGTGGATGAGATCGTTCGCGCCCAGCTTGACGAGCACCATGTCCGCACCAGCCTGACCGAGCACGTCGCGCGCAAAGCGCTTTACGCCCGCGCCGCCGAGGAACTTGGCCGCGCGGCCCACGCCGTCGGCCACCAGCCGGTCACCCTTGATGGCGGCCTGCGTCACGCTCACGTTCCCGATGCCATCGGCGCGCAGGCGTGAGGCCAGCAGACGCGGCAGCTCGTTTGCCACGGTCGAGTCGCCGAAGATGACGCACGCGTGCGTCCCGGCCGCGGCCAGCACGTCGATCTCCGTGAGCGCGGGGATGACCTCATACGCGCCGGAGTCCGCCGTGTGCTGCATCGGCACGGCCATGTGCAGCATGGTGCGGCGCGTGCAGTTGCCGAGCTCGGCATGGCTGCGCCCGCCGATGAGCCCGATCGTGCGCATGGCGTTGATGCCGCGGTAAAAGACCGTCACGGTCAGCGTCTGCCCGGCCGCGACCGGCAGCGCGGCCGCATCGGATGTGCAGCTCGTCCCCGCGCCGATGCGCACGTGCGTATTCCCGCCGAAGGTCACGGTGTGCAGCGTGGCCGGGTCGATGCCGCGCGCATCGTCCGCGCCGATGGCGACGGTGCAGGCCGCCACATGCAGCGGCAGCACACCGAAAATGTTCGAGAGCGTCAGCCGCACGTGCGTGCCGCCGGCCGTGAGCTGCACGGCCGTGCGTGCGGACACATCCGTCACGGCGACGCCGAGCCGGTCGAGCACGCCGGTCTCGGACAGGCTTGCGTCAATGGGGCTGGTGCTCCACGCGCTGACCCAGCGGCCGGCAGTCTGGCGATCGTCCATAGCAAAACCTCCGGATAAAACGTTTGGATTCCGTATTTAAAATAGGGGAGATGCAGGAAAAAGTCAACCGCGAATCGTCCCCGGCTTTACAACTGCCGCCGGGATGTGGTATCATGCGCTCAGAAGAAAATTCGGAAACGAGGGGGGACGTCCGTGTCAGACGCCAGAGAACGACCGGCGGCGCAGCCGCCGAAAAAACGCATGAGCCGCGGCACGCGCGTGCTGGTCATCATCGTGTGCGTTCTGCTTGCCATCGCGCTGATCCTGGTCGGCACGGTGCTGATCCTGTCGGCGGTCGGCCGCAGCGCGCTGACCAACGACGACGGGATGAACATTGCCCGCGACGACGTGGAGGCGCTCGGCTCCGGCACGGTGCGCTACGACGGGCAGCTCTACCGCTATAATACCGACATCGTCACGATCCTGCTCATGGGCGTGGACGAGCAGGTCAAGCAGGATGCCAACGGCATCTACGGCAACGCTAACCAGTCGGATGTGAACATCCTGGCGGTGCTCGATCTGCGCAACAAGGAGATGACGCTCATCTCCGTCTCGCGCGACGCGATGTGCACACTCGACATTCTCGACAGCGCGGGTGAGCACGTCGGCACGGCTACGGCGCAGCTGGCGCTTGCCTACGCCTACGGCGACGGGGCGGAGCGCAGCTGTGAGCTGACGAGCGCGGCTGTCTCGCGCCTGTTTTACGATCTGCCGATCCCGGCCTACGGCTCGATCTATATGCAGGGCATCCGCCAGCTCGTCGACAGCGTCGGCGGCGTGACGGTCACGCCGGGCACGAGCATCCCCGGCTTTGCCGCCGGACAGCCCGTGACGCTCACCGGCAAGCTCACGGAAAACTACATCCGCTACCGCGCCGACTCGACCGAGGGCAACAACCAGCGTATGCAGCGGCAAAAGCAGGTCGTGCTTGCGCTCGTGCACAAGATGCTCGCGCAGGTCAAGGAGGACCCGGCAAGCATTCTCGCGCTCTACAACAACATCCGGCGCAACACCACGACGAACATCAACACCGCCATGATGGTCTATCTGGCGCAGCAGGCGAGCGGGATGCACTTCTCGGACGACATCGTCAATGTCCCCGGCACATCGGTCATGGGCGCGCAGCGGCACGCAGAGTATCAGGTCGATCAGGATGCGCTGCTGCGGATGATCCTGAACATTTTCTACGAACCGGTGGACGGCTGATCTGAAAAACGGTTATTTTTTGAAAATAACCCTTGCATTTTGCGCCGCTTCGGTGTAAAATTATACTACCCTTAGAAACTGCAAGTCTATGAATGGAGGAGTTACACAATGAAGCGTTTTGTGGCCATTCTTTTGGTACTCGTTCTCGTGTTCGCCCTGTCGGCGACGGCGTTTGCTGCCAGCAACGTCACCAGCCCCGAGAAGGGCAACACCGATGCGAATGTCACGCCCGATAAAGGCAACACCGATGCGAATGCCACGCCCGGTAAAGGCAACACCTCTCCGCAGACCGGTGAGTCTTTCAGCATCCTGTGGGTGATTCTTGCGGCCATCGCAGCGATCGGAGCGGTGCTGTTTTGCGGCAAAAAGCTGATTCGCGTCAAGTGAAGCAGCGGTCACATGGATAACAATGCCCCATGATCTTCATGGGGCTTTTGTTTTTATGAGGTGAACGATGAAGAAGAAAAAAATCCTTGTGCGCAGCGTTCTGGTGCTCGTGGCGCTCGCTGCGCTGTGCGCGTGCGCGTGGTGCGTGTGGTACATCGTGCAGTACTATCATGGGCAGGCCTTCGGCGACCGGATGCGCGCCAACGCCCCGGATGATGCCGGTAGCTTCCAGCTCGAGCGCGTGAAGATCCCGGTCGATTTCGACGAGCTGCAGGTCATGAACCCGGATATCTATGCCTGGGTCACGATCCCGGACACGGACATCAGCTATGCCGTGCTGCAGCGCGGTGCGGAGGACGATCAGGAGTATTACTCCAAGCACAGCGAAAACGGCGCCTACTACAGCGGCGGCAGCATCTTCAGCCAGAGCTACAACCGGAAGGACTTTTCCGACCCCATGACCGTGCTCTACGGCCACAACCTGCGCAACGGGCGCATGTTCGCCCAGCTCAACGACTTTTCGGACGCCGAGGTCTTTGAGGCGCACCGCTATATCTATGTCTACCTTCCTGACCGGATGCTCGTGTATGAGATCTTCGCGGCCTATCCGCACTCGAACGAGCATCTGCTGCTGTGCTACGACTTTGCGGATGCAGAGGATTTTACGGCGTATTTTGACGATGTGCTCGCGCGCAAGAGCCTGCAGGCCAACTTCCGCACCGACGCCTGGCCCGTACCGGGCGACCGGGTGCTGACGCTCTCGACCTGCTTCCGCGGGGACAACCACCAGCGCTACCTCGTGCAGGGCAAGCTCGTGGCGGAGGCCTACGCCAAGTAACTGCATGCAAAATACGAAAAACCGGCAGAGCCAACGCTCTGCCGGTTTTCTGCGTCCGGATCGCTCAGCCGTGCAGGCCGTTTTCCTGGCGCTCCATGTTTTCGATGACGACGTCGTGAATGTCGCCCAGGCCCGCGCAGTATTCGAGCACCTTCCAGGGGGTGTTCGTGTGGAAGTGGATCTTGATGAGGTCCTCGTCGCCGACGGCGAGCAGGCAGTCGCCCGCGATGTTCTGCTGGATATAGTCATGAATCGCGTCCTCGTCGAGGCCGTGGCCCTCGATGAGCAGCTGGGTGTCAAACCGGAATTCGAGCATGCGTTGCTTCCTCCTTATTCATCGAGCTTGAGCACGGCGAGAAATGCCTCCGTGGGGATCTGGACCGTGCCGAGCTGGCGCATTTTCTTCTTGCCTTCCTTTTGCTTTTCGAGCAGCTTCTTCTTGCGCGTGATGTCGCCGCCATAGCACTTGGCGAGCACGTCCTTGCGCAGAGCCTTGACGGTCTCGCGCGCGATGATCTTGCCGCCGATCGCGGCCTGCACCGGGATCTCGAACAGCTGCCGCGGGATGTTCTCCTTGAGCTTCTCGCACAGCTTGCGCGCCCGGCCATAGGCCTTGTCCTTGTGGGCGATGAAGCTCAGCGCGTCGACCTGGTCGCCGTTGAGCAGCATGTCCACCTTCACGAGTTCGCTCGGGTGGTAACTGGAAAATTCGTAGTCGAGCGAGGCATACCCCTTCGTGCGCGCCTTGAGCGTGTCGAAGAAGTTGTAGACGATCTCGTTGAGCGGCATCTCGTAGTGCAGCTCCACGAGCCGGCTGTCGAGGTACTGCATGTTTTTATACTCGCCGCGCAGGTCCTGGCACAGCGGCATGATGTTGCCGACGAACTCCTGCGGCGTGATGATCGACACGTTCACGAACGGCTCCTCCGCGACCTCGATGGACGCGGGGTTCGGGTAGTCGTGGGGGTTGTCGATCATGAGCACCGTGCCGTCGGTTTTCGTGATGCGGTAGATGACGCTCGGCAGCGTCGTGATGAGGTCGAGGTCGAACTCGCGCTCGAGCCGTTCCTGAATGATCTCCATATGCAGCATGCCGAGAAAGCCGCACCGGAAGCCGAAGCCGAGCGCGACCGACGACTCCGGCTCGAACGAGAGCGAGGCGTCGTTGAGCTTGAGCTTTTCGAGCGCGTCGCGCAGGTCGGGGTACTTCGAGCCGTCCTCGGTGTAAATGCCGCAGTAGACCATCGACCGCGCCGGGCGGTAGCCGGGCAGCGGTTCGGCAGCGGGGCGGGCCGTCTCGGTCACGGTGTCGCCCACGCGCGTGTCCTCCACGTTTTTGATGCTTGCCGTGAAATAGCCCACGTCGCCGCAGCCGAGCTCGTCGCACGGGTCGAGGCCGATGGGCCGCAGGTGGCCGACCTCCAGCACCTTGTACGACGCGCCGGTGGACATCATCGTCACTTCCATGCCGCGCCGGAGCGTGCCGGCCACGATGCGCATGAGCACGATGACGCCGCGGTAGCTGTCATACTGGCTGTCGAACACGAGCGCCTGCAGCGGCGCGTTCGGGTCGCCCTTTGGGGCGGGGACGTTGTCCACGATGTCGTCGAGCACGGCCTGAATGTTGATGCCCTGCTTGGCCGAGATCTCCGGCGCGTCCATAGCCGGGATGCCGATGATGTCCTCAATCTCGGTCTTGGTGCGCTGGGGGTCGGCGGCCGGTAGGTCGATCTTGTTGATGACCGGCAGGATCTCGAGATCGTGGTCGAGCGCGAGGTAGGTGTTGGCGAGCGTCTGCGCCTCCACGCCCTGCGAGGCGTCCACGATCAGCACGGCGCCCTCGCACGCGGCGAGCGAGCGGCTGACCTCGTAGTTGAAGTCCACGTGGCCCGGCGTGTCGATGAGGTTGAGCGTGTAGGTCTTGCCGCCGCGGTGATACGTCAGGCCGACGGCGCGCGCCTTGATCGTGATGCCGCGCTCGCGCTCGAGGTCCATGTTGTCGAGCAGCTGCGGCTCCATCTCGCGCGCTTCCACCGCGCCGCACAGCTCGATGAGCCGGTCGGACAGCGTGGACTTGCCATGGTCGATGTGTGCGATGATCGAAAAATTCCGGATGTCTTCTTGTGGGATCATAGGGCAATCTCCTCCAGTGCGGCCTCGGCGCGGTCGGCGGCGGTGCGCACGTCCTGCACGAGCACGCGCAGCGCCTCAAGCTGTTCGGGCGTGCACGTCGGGCTCGGCGCCCGGCCGAGCAGAAAGTCCGCGCTCACGCCGTAGTAATCGCACGCCCGGCACACGAACGCCAGCCCCGGCTCGCGCGCGCCGTTTTCGTAGTGGGACAGCAGTGCCTGGCTGATCTTCAGATCGGCCGCGACCTTGCGCTGGGACAGCCCGCGCGCGTGGCGCAGCTCCGACATGACGGCAGCAAAATTGCGTTCCATGCCGCACCTCCTGTAACATTCATGATAACGGACTGTATTTTACCACGCCCGCGCCCAAACGGCAACAACCTCTTTATAAAATCGCGCGCAAGACTTGAAAAACGTCGAATGGGGTGTTACACTATTTACTTGTGAAACCATGTTCACAGCAAACAGAAAATAGATGAACATATTGGAGGAAAACACCATGTTTGAAAATCTGGTTGAAGTTCTCAAAGCCAATCCGCGCAAGATCGTCTACACCGAGGGCACCGACGCCCGCATCCTCGAGTCCGCTGCCCGCCTGAAGCAGGGCGGCTTCCTGACGCCGATCCTTGTCGGCAATGTCGACGACGTGAAGGCGGCGGCCAAGGCCGGCAACTTCGACATCGAGGGTCTCGAGATCATCGACCCCGCCAACTACGACAAGATGGACGAGATGGCCCAGTGCATGTTTGACCTGCGCAAGGGCAAAATGACCATGGAAGAAGTCCGCGCCAACCTGCAGAAGGGCAACTACTTCGGCACCATGCTCGTGAAGATGGGCGTGGCCGACGCACTGCTCGGCGGCGCGACCTACTCCACCGCGGACACCGTCCGCCCGGCGCTGCAGCTCATCAAGACCAAGAAGGGCGCCCACCTCGTGAGCTCCTGCTTCATCATGGTCCGCGGCGACGAGATGCTCGCCATGGGCGACTGCGCCATCAACATCGACTATCAGGATACCGTTGACAAGGCCACCGGCGAGGTCACGTTCTCTGCTGCGCAGAAGCTGGCCGAGGTCGCCATCGAGACCGCCAAGACCGCCGAGACCTTCGGCATCGACCCGAAAGTCGCCATGCTGAGCTTCTCCACCAAGGGCTCCGGCAAGGGCGGCACGGTCGCGCTCAGCCACGACGCCACCGTCATCGCCAAGGAGCTCGCGCCTGAGCTGAAGCTCGACGGCGAGATGCAGTTTGACGCGGCCGTTTCCCCGGTCGTCGGCCAGCTGAAGTTCCCCGGCTCCCCGGTCGCAGGCCACGCCAACACCTTCATCTTCCCGTGCATCGAGGCCGGCAACATCGGTTATAAGATCGCGCAGCGTCTCGGCGGCTTCGCGGCCTACGGCCCGATCCTGCAGGGCCTGAACGCGCCGATCAACGACCTGTCCCGCGGCTGCGACGCCGAGGAAGTTTACCAGATGTCCATCATCACGGCGGCTCTGGCCTGATCGGTTTTTCGTCCAAAATCTATTCCGGCGCTGTTCAGATAACAGCGCCGGTTTTTTGAAAGGGGAGAGCGCCTGTGGAGCGCGAGGACTATATGCGCGCGGCGCTCGCGCTCGCGCACGCCGCGGCGGCTGATGGGGAAGTGCCGGTCGGCTGTGTGATCGTCGATGCCGAGGGGCGCATCATCGGCCGCGGGCGCAACCGCCGCGAGCGCACGCACCGTGCCGATGCCCACGCCGAGATGGAGGCCATCGCCGAGGCGTGCCGCGCGCTCGGCACATGGCGGCTCGACGGCTGCACGCTCTATGTCACACTTGAGCCGTGCCCCATGTGCGCCGGTGCGATCATCAACGCCCGCATTCCGGTCGTCGTCTACGGCGCGAAGGAGCCGAATTTCGGTTCGTGCGGCAGCGTGCTCAACCTCTTTGAGGAGCGCTACGGTCACCACCCCGCCATTTACGGCGGCGTGCTGGAGGATGCGTGCGCGGACGTGCTGTGCGCGTTCTTCGGCGGCCTGCGCGGATAAAAAAACATGCGTCCCAATCGTTCGGGGCGCATGTTTTTTATTTCTGAATCTCTTCCATCAGCTCGTGATAAAACACGTCGAGCACGCCGATATAGTGCGGCTTCCACGGCTTGAGCCGGCCGCAGTAGTGGATGATGACCGTGTGCGCGCGCACCCAGTCGAGATCGACCGGGGCGTTTCGCAGCTCCGCGTTGTGCAGCGCGAGGATGCGGTCGCTGAGGTTATAGACCATGCTGTCGAGCAGGTGCACCCGGTCGCCGTAGAGCGCGGTGAGAATGTCCTGATCCGGCAGCAGGAACACGTCCTGTTTCTCGTCGGCGAAGGCGCGCACGCGGTCCATGTCCAGGTCGGCGCGCAGGGCCGAGAGGTTATACAGTAGCACGCCGGTGTTAATGTACGGCGCCGCCTCGTCCATGCCCAGGCGCGCGGCGTTGAGCTTTTCGAGCAGCCTGCGCGTGTGCGTGCAGGCCATGAAATACGCATCGCCGAACGGCGTTTCGTACAGCGTTGTCAGGGGGTTAATGATGATCGTGTCCGCGTCGAGGTAGAGGATGCGCTCGAGCGTGTCCGGCAGCAGCAGGGGCGCCGCGATGCGGTAATAGATCTGGCGCGGGTAGCGCTTCGACTCCGGAAAGCCGTCGAACATCGCGGGGTCGACGAACACGAAGTGCAGGCTCACGTCCGGCAGCGCCGCGCGGATGTCCGCCTCGTCGCCGTCCGTGAGGTCGGAGTGCAGGATGAACACCTCGTAGTGGCTCGCGCCGCCGTGCAGCAGCACGCTGCGCATGCAGTTCAGGAACGTGGGGATGTAGCCCCCGTTGATCGCAAAGAGCAGGTTCATGATGATTCCTCCTAGATGAAAAACGGCACGCGGGCGCTGCGTTGGCAGCGCCCGCGTGTTCTGTGCGTTCCGAATTATGCTTTCGGCGTGCCGTCGGGGTTGAACAGCGGCAGCTTGCCGAGCACGGTGATGTCGGGGCGGTCGTTGGCGTCGCCCTCGGCGAGCACGGCCATCTTGCCGACGATGATGCCGCCGGCCTCGTTGACGAGCTCCTCCATCGCGCGCAGCGACTCGCCGGTCGAGATCACATCGTCGACGATGACGATGCGCTTGCCGTGGATCAGCTCCGCGTCCGTCTGGTCGAGCACGAGCGTCTGCACGCCCTGCGTCGTGATGGACTTGACGTGCACCTGGAACACGCTGCTCATGTAGGCCTTGGCCTTTTTGCGGGCGACGAAGTACTTGTCCGCACCGCTCTGACGGGCCATTTCATACACCAGCGGGATGGCTTTCGCTTCGGGGGCGATCAGATAGTCATATTCCGGCGTCAGCTTCAGCAGCTCGGCCGCGCAGTGCACGGTCAGCTCCACATCGCCAAACATGACGAACGCGCCGATGTACAGGTCATCGGAGACCTTGCACAGGGGCAGATCGCGCTTTAGCCCGGCGATATCCATCTCATATGTCATTTGAAATTCCTCCTAAATAAAATAACAGGGTAACAAAAACATTATACATGATTGCCGGAAAAATGCAAGACTCCCGGCGGCAAAAGATGTCTTTGTGTATGTGTCATATGGACGGATGTGTTTCGAATATATTTCAGTAAAGACAACCATTCGAAAACAGAATATCAAAATACTGGGAGTTGTCATTTTCGTGACGCCGTCAGAATATCTAAAAAGTGGTCGAGTTTGAACGGCACAATCTATGCCATCGTCTAAAATGAACAGTCTGTGAACGAAATTCACGAAAAACGGTTGCGAATTTCGGGTTTTTAGTGTAAATTAGCAATAAGTTCATCGAGAATTTCCCACTTGCGGTTATGGATGCCCGGACGAAGCGGTTATCGTCCGGCACTATTGGGGGGAGTTCCGGGGAAAAGCAATTTGAAATTGGAGGAAAAACAATGGACGAAAACAAACGTGGTTCATTTGGCAGCACAATCGGCTTCCTGCTCTCTGCCATCGGTTCCGCCGTTGGTCTTGGCAACATCTGGGGCTTCCCGTACAAGATGGGCAGATGCGGCGGCTTTACCTTCCTGATCGTTTACCTGGCTCTGGCGGCATTTGTCGGCTTTGCCATCATGCTCTCTGAGCTGGCGATCGGCCGCAGCACCGGCTTCGGCCCGGTCAACGCCTATAAGAAGGTCTCGAAGAAGTTCAAGTGGATCGGCTGGCTTGCCATCATCGCCCCGTTCCTGATCATGACCTTCTACTCGGTCCTCGGCGGCTACTGCATCTATTACATGGTCATCAACGTCGTCGGCATGTTCAGCGGCATGCCGGACAGCAGCTCCTTCGGGGCTCTGCTCACCAACCCGTGGGCCAGCATCGGCTGCATGGTTCTGTTCATGGTCATCTGCTATCTCATCAACCGCGGCGGTGTCGGCGGCGGCATTGAGAAGTTCAACACGATCGGCATGCCCGCACTGTTCGTCATGCTCGTCATCGTCATCATCCGTGCCTGGACGCTTCCGAATGCGGACGTCGGCCTCAAGTACATGTTCGTCCCCGGCTACGCTCTGAAGGCGGGCTTCTTTGACAAGGCGCCCGGCTTTATGGAAGTTCTCGCAACGGCCGGCGGCCAGATGTTCTTCTCCCTGTCTCTTGCCATGGGCGCCATGATCACCTACGGCTCCTACCTCGGCAAGAATGAGAACCTCCCGAAAAACTCCGTCATCATCGTTATCTCCGATACCATGGTCGCCATCATGGCCGGTCTCGCCGTTATCCCGGCGGCCGTCGCCAACGGCATCGCCAAGGGCATGGCCGTCTCCGAGATCAAGCTCGGCGGCCCGAACCTGCTGTTCGCGACTCTGCAGGACGTGTTCCATGACATGGGCACCATCGGCGGCATCTTCGGCCTGATCTTCTACGCCCTCGTTCTGATCGCGGCTATCTCGTCCGCCATCTCCCTGATCGAGGCGGTCTCCGTCACCTTCATCGACCACGCCAGCGCCAAGGGCCACGAGCGTGACCGCAACAAGGTGCTCGCCGTCGTCTGCCTCGCCATCACCCTGCTGGCCTGCCTCGTCGCGGTTGACGGCCTCGGCTCCAACGGCATCGCGCCGAAGGATCTGTTCCACATCAACTCCAAGGCTGACTGGTGCGCTGACTGGCTCGACTTCATGGATATGATCTCCGAAGGCATTGCCATGCCGCTCGGCGCCATGCTCATGTCCATCATGGTCGGCTGGGAGATCAAGCCGAAATCCCTGTACGGCGAGATCGACAGCGGCTACAATGGCAACATCCACGGCTTCTACACCTTCTGCATCAAGTATCTCTGCCCTGTGATCATGTTCTTCATCCTGCTTGTGCAGATCAGCACGTTCTTCGGTCTGGGCTGGTTCAACTGATCGCAGATCAGAACTGGTACAACAAAACAAAGAAACCGCAACCGGCAGCCTTCTGGCTGCCGGTTTTTGTTGTGCCGTGCTGCTGCGGCGGTCACCGTGCAGCCCTGCGTCCGGACATGGAAAAAGCGCCGTGCAGATCGCTCTGCGCGGCGCTTTTCCGCTTGGGGAAAGAAGATGGAGAAAGAAAAAGAGAGGATGCACAAAACATTCGGCGGCGGGGCGGTCACCCGCCGCCGTAGTTGGGGAGAAGCAGATTATTTCGTGCTGTCGCTGGCGCGGTCGAAGGTGACGGTCAGCTTCAGCGTCTCGCCGCTGCGCGAAACGGTCAGCGTGGCGCTCTCGCCGGCGGAGTAGCCGCGCAGCGCACTGCGCAGCGCATCGCCGGAGGAGACGGCCGTGTCGTCGATGGCGGTGATGATGTCGCCCGCCTTCAGACCGGCCTTCTCGGCGCAGCTGCCGCTGTTAACGGCGTTGACATACGCGCCGTCCGGCATATTGTAGTACTGCGCGGCGCTGTCCGGGATGGTCTGCAGCGTGATGCCGAGCTGGGCGCGGTCGGTCACGGTGCCGTTTTTCATGAGGTCGTTTGCGATGGCCACGGCGTCATTGACCGGGATGGCGAAGCCCAGACCCTCCACGCCGGAGGAGCTGTATTTTGCGGTCACGATGCCGATGACCTGCCCTGCGGTGTTGTACACCGGGCCGCCGGAGTTGCCGGCATTGACGGCGGCGTCGATCTGGAACATATTGATGCCGCTGTCGGTGCCGTCGGAGGTGGTGATCGTGCGGTCGAGCGCGCTGATCATGCCGCTCGTCATGGTGAACTCCAGCTCGCCGAGCGGGTTGCCGACGGCGTAGACTGTGTCGCCGACGGACATACTGTCGCTGTCGCCGAAGGTGACGGGCGTCACGCCGGTGGCGTCGATCTTGAGCAGGGCAATGTCATTGTCCTCGTCCACGCCGACGATGGTCGCCTGATAGGTCGTGCCGTCGTAGGTGAGCACGGACACGGCGTAGCCGTACTGGTGCGCTGTGGAGATGACGTGGTAGTTTGTGAGCACGTAGCCGTCCTCCGTGATGAAAAAGCCGCTGCCGCAGCTCGCCTGCGAGCTCGTCTGGCCGAAGTAGTTGGTGTAGGTCACCTCGGTCGTGATGGCGACGACCTGCTTGCACGCCAGATCATAGATCGACGAGGCGGAGCTGGCGTCGGCTTTGACCGGCTGCGTCACGAGCGTGCCGTTGGAACCGGAGGCGGAGCTTCCCGCGCTCTTGCCGGAGCGGTTGATGAGCCCCGCGACTGCGCCGCCGCCGAGGCCGCCGAGCAGTGCGCATACGAGGCACAGGCACGCGATGCGCGTGATGAGCCGTTTCTGCTCGGCCGTGCGCGCGGTCCTGGGCCTGCGGGCGCGGTGCTTGCGTTTGGGCTTTTCCGCCCATGCGTCAGCGTCCGGCGTGTAGTAGCGCGGCGGGGTGTTGGCCGCGTCGTCACTGGGCTGGAAGTTCGCGTCGGCATAGCTGCGCTCGGTCTCGGGGCGGACGATGTGGTAGGTCACGTCATCGCTGTCGTCGACCGGCGCGCCGCAGTTGGCGCAGAAGCTTGCGCCCGGCTTGAGCGCCGCACCGCACTGCGGGCAGGTGCGCGCAGCGGCGGCGTTGTCGTCCGCGGGCGTCTGTGCCTGCGCGGATGTGTTCGCGTCTGCCTCTTGGGCTGCATCCGATGCTGTGGGGATGCCTTCCGGCTGTTCGTTTTCAGGGATATTGGAAGCGTCGTTCATGTTGTTTGCCTCCCGGCTGTTGTTTTTGAAGTGTCTATATCGTAGTCGATATTTGTAACACACGCATGAACAAAGGGCGAAGAATTTTCGAATATTCCCGAAAGCATTTGTGAACACTGCGTCTGATTTATGAACGCGCGGCAAAAAACCGCCCGCACAGGATCTGTGCGGGCGGTGAGCGTGATTTGTGCGGATGTTACCGACCGAAGCTGCTGTCAGCCGTTTCGTAGGTGTTGGCAGCCGGCTGCGTGTCGGGCTCGCCGCCGTACTTGACCGAATCGCCCTCGAGCAGCGGCTCGATGCCGTGCGCGCGCAGCCATGCGAGCGTGCGCGTGGAGTCGGTCAGCGGGGTGTAGTCGACATTGGCGTAGGTCGTTTCGCCTGTTGCCGGGTCGTACTGGCTGAGCTGATAACTGATGGTCACGGCATAGGCCGTGCTCTGCCGCGTGCCGCTGTCGGTCAGCCAAGCGCGGCCCATGGTGCCGTCCGCGCAGTCGGGCACGATGGCGTTTTCATACAGGTCGAGCGCCTGCTCGGCCGTGAGCTCCATGTAGAGGTAGTCGCCGCTTTCGGTCTCATAGCCGATGTTTGTGTAGGTGAGGTGCTCGAGCGTCACGGCTAGCTCCGGCGTGTTGCGCGTGGTGCGCGCTTCGTCGCAGTTGAGCACCTGCTCGATCTGCGCCAGACGCGTGCTCGTGTCGGGGAGCGTGTATTCGCGCATCAGCACCTTGCCGTTCGAGAGCTTGTAGGTCAGCTGCAGACTGGTGATGCTGGTGTCGTCCGTGATCTTTTCGCGCTCCGCCACGACGGCGCGGTGGATGTCCTCCACGGCCTGAATGTTCTCCGCCTCGGAGAACGTGGAGTTGTAACCGTTGCAGATGATGCGCACGCTTTTGACCTGCGCGGTATCCGGGATGCGGCGGGCGTAGCCCGAGAGGTCGCACTTCGCGCCGACCACGACGAGGCAGCACACGGCAGCCGTGACCGCGCAGCCGCGCCAGACCGTGCGCGGGATGCGCAGGGACTTGCGGATGACCATCTCGCTGATGACAAAGCCGAGCGCTGCGCCGAGGACTGCCAGCAGCAGGAACGGCGCCAGATGTGCCCGGTAGGCCGGCACGTTGAGCAGCATGCCGTATACGCCGACCGGCAGCGCCAGCCCGGCAAAGAGCGCCACGATGTACTTCAGCACCGGCTTGAGTACCGGGATGGCGACGGTGTCGCCCGCGCTCTCCATACGGCGGCGGCGGTAGAGCTGGCCCGCGCACACGAGCAGCAGCAGCGCGAACACCGCCCAGACGAGCGGATATATCCAGCCGGAGAAGTTGGCAATGGCGACCTCCGCCTCCGTGCCGCTGATCGGGCGCACCAGATCGGCGTGACCGACACTTGTGCGCCGCATGAACAGCACCAGCGGGGAGAGCCAGTCGACCGGCAGATCCGCCATACCCGACATGCCGTACACGAACATGTAGAGCACGGCCTCGACGAGCAGCTGGAAGCCCACGGCGATGAAGTTCACGAGCAGGTACAGGCACGGCAGCATGACCACATGGCCGGTGAACATGGCGCACAGCACGGCGATGCCGTAGAATACGACCGTCTCGAGCGCGAGCATGCCAAGCCAGATGAGCAGCGGCTCGATGACGAGTTCGAAGCGTGTCGCCTCGATGAGCACGGCGAGACCGAACACCACGACCTCGGCTGACAGCAGCATCACAAGACCCGCCAGCAGATGCGTGCGGAACATGCACCCGCGCCGGATCGGCAGGGAGGCGGCCAGCCCCGCGCTGCGCGGCGTGTACAGATAGCCGAACATGGCGGCGGCTGCGAGCAGACCCGCGCAAAACGCCGTCAGCGGCAGCAGCGTCTGCGTCTCGGAGAGAATGACGTTCGAGAGGTAGCCGATCTGCCCGGTGGACACATACGGTGTCGTTGTGCGCGCGTTGAGCAGCACACCCGGCAGCATGATGAACAGAATGACGCCGTAGATGACCCACAGCGGCCACCAGCGCGACAGGCACTTGCGAAATTCCGTCCCGTTACAGAAGGATGTCTTTGACGGCATAGTCTGCACCTCCCAGTTCATAAATAAAGATCTCCTCGAGCGTCAGCGGCACGACGTCGAGATACTGCGGCTGCGCGGTCGAGAGCCGGTTCATGACCTCGGCGGCGTCGCCGTGCACGATCAGCGTGTGCAGGTGTCCCTGCGCGCTGCGGTGCAGGATGTCGAGTCCCTCGGGCAGCTGTGCCTCGTCCGGCAGGGCGACGAACACCTTGACGATGTTGGCCTGCAGCTCCGCGAGCGGATGCTCGAGCAGGATCTTGCCGCCGTTCATGATGCCTACATGATCGCACACGTCCTCAAGCTCGCGCAGGTTGTGCGACGAGATGAGCACGGTCGTGCCGTTTTCGGCGACGTCGGCCAGCACGAGATTCCAGACCTGACGGCGCATGACGGGGTCGAGTCCGTCAACCGGCTCGTCGAGCACGAGCACGTCCGGCCGCAGGCACATCGCCAGCCAGAACGCGGCCTGCTTCTGCATACCCTTGGACAGGCGGCGGATCTGCCGCTTGGGATCGAGCTGAAACACCTCGCCGAGCTTCTGATAGCGTTCGGCGTCGAACTTCGGGTAGATGCCGCGGTAGTAGCGCATCATGTCCGGGATCGTCGCCTGCGGGAAATAGAACACGTCGTCCGGGATATAGGCGATGCGCGCCTTGACGGCCGGGTTCTCGTACACGGGCTGGCCGTCGATGTCGATCGCGCCGCTGTCCGGGCGGTAGATGCCCGTCAGATGGCGGATGAGTGTGGATTTGCCCGCGCCGTTCGGCCCGACGAGGCCGTACACCGCGCCGCGCGGCACGGTCATGGTCACGCCGTCGAGCGCGCGGAAGCCGTCAAACGTTTTGACGACGTCTTTGACTTCAATCATGGTTCGTTCCTCCTTCGGGAATGCGGCGGCGCAGCTCCTCACTGCGCATGCCGAGGTACAGCAGCTCCTGCACGGCCGCATCGAACTGCTGCAGCAGCGTGACCTGCCGCGCGGGATCGTCCGGGATCTGGGCGCAGACGTAGCTGCCGCGCCCGGCGACGGAGCAGATGTAGCCCTCCGTCTCCAGCTCACGGTAGGCGCGCTGGATCGTGTTCGGGTTGATGGTCAGCTGTGTCGACAGCTCGCGCACCGAGGGCAGCTTTTCGCCCAGCGGCAGCGTGCCGGACACGATCAGCCGGCGCAGCCCGTCGCGCACCTGTTCATAGATCGGCCGGGAATCGCGGTAATTGATCGAGATCGTAGTGCAACACCAACTTTCTGTAGCGTATTAACTGTATTAACCGTGTTGGTACAGTTAAGGTACCATGCGCCGGCGCATCTGTCAAGGGGTAAGATGCATTTCGGCATAAAAAGTTCCCGGACGGCGTTGCGCCGTCCGGGAACTGCTCTATTTATTTCTGCCCCTCGCGGCTCTCGAGATAGACCATGAGCGTCGCGATGTCGGCGGGGGAGACGCCGGAGATGCGGCTGGCCTGGCCGAGGCTGGCGGGGCGGATGTCGCTGAGCTTCTGCCGCGCCTCGAGCCGCAGGCAGGACACCTGCCGGTAGTCGAGATCCGGCGGCAGCAGCCGCTCCTCGAGCCGGGTGAACTCCGCCACCTGCCGCAGCTGGCGCTGGATGTAGCCCGCGTACTTGAGCCGGATCTCCGCCTGCTCGGTCACGACGTGCGGCAGCTCCGGCCGCGCGGGGTCGAACGGCGCGAGGTCGGCATACGTGATCTGCGGCCGGCGCAGGAGGTCGGCCAGGCTCACGCCCGAGCTCGTCGGCGCGGTGCCGCGCGCGGTGAGCATCGCGGCGAGGGCGTCCGACGGGGCGAGGTGCGTTTTCTCCAGCCGGGCGCACTCGGCGTCCACCAGGCGGTATTTTTCCTGCACGGCGGCAAAGCGTTCGTCCGATACCAGCCCGATGCGGTGGCCGATGGCGCTCAGGCGCTCGTCGGCGTTGTCCTGCCGGTGCAGCAGGCGGTACTCCGAGCGGGAGGTCATGATGCGGTACGGTTCGTTCGTGCCCTTGGTCACGAGGTCGTCCACGAGCGTGCCGATATACCCGTCCGAGCGGCGGAGGATCATGGGCTCGCGGCCCAGCAGCTTCAGCGCCGCGTTCACGCCCGCGACGAAGCCCTGCACGGCCGCCTCCTCATAGCCGGACGAGCCGTTGAACTGCCCCGCGCCGTAGAGACCGGGCACTTTTTTGGCCTCGAGCGTCGGCAGCAGCTCTGTCGGGTCCACGCAGTCATACTCGATCGCATAGGCGCAGCGGGTCATCTCCGCGTGCTCGAGCCCGGGCAGTGTGTGCAGCATCGCGACCTGCACGTCCTCCGGCAGGGAGGAGGAGAAGCCCTGGATGTAGAGCTCTTCCGTGTCCAGCCCCATCGGCTCGATGAACAGCTGGTGTCGCGGCTTGTCGGGGAAGGTCATGATCTTCGTCTCGATCGACGGGCAGTAGCGCGGGCCGACGCCCTCGATCACGCCGGAGTAGATCGGGCTGCGGTCGAGGTTCGCGCGGATGATGGCATGCGTGCGCTCGTTGGTATAGGTCAGGTAGCACACGGCCTTGTTTTCAACCGGGTGCGCGGTGGAAAACGAGAACGGTTCGATCTCCGCGTCGCCCGGCTGCAGCTCCATGCGCGAGAAGTCCACCGTGCGCGCGTTCACGCGCGGCGGCGTGCCGGTCTTGAACCGGAGCACGGCATCTCCATCGGGGATCTGTCGCCCCG
>JABLTO010025025.1_pt1 | contig 52426 bp, 48 predicted proteins | sample 7160091 | NCBI WGS metagenome assembly JABLTO01 (sample SAMN14651225, study PRJNA627086) | human gut metagenome | isolation source: feces | host: Homo sapiens
CCGCCGAGCATTTTGATATTATCAAAATGCTGCTTTGCTCCAAAAGTCGTTGATGTATCAAGACTTTTGGACGGCGGTTTATTGTATTTGAGGCGGGCCTTGCCCCCTCAAGCTCCCCCGCTGCTCTCTTATCCACGCCCTGCTGCACATGTTCTTTGACAGACTGAGCGTCCCCCTGCTTTCACAAGCTGAAAGCAGGGGGACGCTTGTAAATGGGGCACTCTCTTCGGCCTCTATGGCTATCATCCCTTTTCGCCGTGGGTCATCAGATACTCGGTGAGCTGATCCAAAAGCGTGGTGTCAAGCAGATGGTATATCAGAAATCCGTCGTGATTTGGTCGGCCGACAACGATCTGCCCGCCGGTCATGACAAGGCTGCACGTCTCGTCCGCGGACGTGCCCCAGACGAGGATGAGCGTGACGCTCCTGCCGTCATAAGCGTTGCCGCTGCCGGCTGAGTCCACAGCCCAAGGCAAAAGATTGCGGAGATCCTCCCTGTAACCGCTCTGGCAGAGAAGCGAAAGGATATCCCGAAACGCTTCGTCCCCCGCCGTCGAAGTCGGGAGCGTATAGCTTTCCATGTACGGTGTGCCGTCTCGGTTCCCGCCGAGCACCGCAGTGCCGGACAGGCTTGAAATGGTCTGCGGGTCAGCGCCCGTCATTTGCCCGAACGTGCGCGGCGTCAGCCGCCAGACGCATAGGCAGAGCAGCAGAATTGCAAGCAGCAGTACGATGCATTTCTTCGTCCGGTTTCGCATAGGGCTCTCCTCCGTTTTTGTTCTGCCTTTATTTTATCAGACGTCCGGTATATTTGCAATGTTCCGCCCCGCGCGCGGCTTTTTCACCCGTGCAGCATTATTCACACATAGTTCACTTGACAAACCGCTGTGAACCGTGGTACTCTAAGTGAGGATATTGATAGCAATATCTTTGTTTTCTGCCGTTTTACTGCTGTTGATTCCCTGTTTTCGGGAGCATAGCATATGCGGCAGCTATTTTTTTGTCTGATTGGAGAGATACACCATGGACTATGACGTTATCATCGTGGGCGCAGGCCCCGGAGGAATATTTACCGCCTACGAACTGGCGAAGGCAGACAGAGCACTGAAGATCGGCGTATTTGAGCTGGGCAAGCCGCTTGACAAGCGCAGATGCCCTATCGACGGCAAGAAGGTCAAATCCTGCGTCAAGTGTCCCACCTGCGCGATCATGAGCGGCTTCGGCGGCGCGGGCGCGTTCTCCGACGGCAAGTACAACATCACAAACCAGTTCGGCGGCACGCTGTTCGAGTATGTCGGCAAGCAGGAAGCCATCGACCTGATGAAGTATGTGGACGAGATAAACCTCTCCCACGGCGGCGAGGGCACCAAGCTCTACTCCACCGCCAACACCAAGATCAAGCGCACCTGCCTTGAAAACGGCCTGCACCTGCTCGACGCGCAGGTCCGCCATCTCGGCACCGACATAAACTATGTCGTCCTCGGCAACATTTTCGACGAGCTGAAGGACAAGGTCGATTTCCACTTCAACACCGCCGTCACCGGCGTGAAGAAGACCGGCGACGGCTACGAGGTCGAGGCCGGAGGGAATGCCTACACCTGCAAATACTGCGTCGTCTCCGTCGGCCGCAGCGGCAGCAAGTGGATGGAGTCCGTCTGCGAGAGCATGGACATCCCCACCCACTCCAACCGCGTCGATATCGGCGTGCGCGTGGAACTGCCCGCGGACGTGTTCTCCCACCTGACCGACGAGCTGTACGAGAGCAAGATCGTCTACCGTACCGAGAAGTTTGAAGACCTCGTCCGCACCTTCTGCATGAACCCGCACGGCGTCGTCGTCAACGAGAACACCAACGGCATCGTCACCGTCAACGGCCACAGCTACGAGGACAAGAGCAAGCACACCGAGAACACCAACTTCGCCCTGCTCGTCAGCAAGCATTTTTCCGAGCCGTTCAAGGATTCCAACGGCTACGGCGAGAGCATCGCGCGCCTGTCCAACATGCTTGGCGGCGGCGTCATCGTCCAGCGCTTCGGTGATCTCGTCCGCGGCCGCCGCAGCACGCAGCGCCGCATCGACGAGAGCTTCGTCACCCCGACCCTCGCCGCCACTCCCGGCGACCTGAGCCTCGTCATGCCCAAGCGTATCCTCGACGGCATCATCGAGATGATCTACGCGCTCGACAAGATCGCCCCCGGCACCGCGAACGACGACACCCTGCTCTACGGCGTCGAGGTCAAGTTCTACAACATGGAGGTCGAGATCGACAACAACCTCCAGACCAAGAGTGACGGCCTGTATGTCATCGGCGACTGCTCCGGCGTGACGCACTCCCTGTCCCACGCCTCCGCCAGCGGCGTGCACGTCGCGCGCCACATCCTCGCCCGATGAGCCGCAAATTCCCCCGTTCCCTTGATTTCTTGCCGCATAAGGCGTATATTGGTAAGCATGTGGCGGCAAGGAGGGAATCAATGGACAGGGTAAAAGGACAAAACTATATGCATGGCGCCGCCATCCTCACTATCGGCGTCATCATCATGAAGCTGCTGGGCTTCATCTATAAGATCCCGCTCGGCAATATTCTCGGCGACGAGGGATATTCCATGTTCCTCAGCGCCTACAATATATACAACGTCTTTTTCGCGCTGGCGACCGCCGGTCTGCCGGTGGCGCTGTCGCGCCTTGTCGCGGAGGCGGACGCAAACGGCCGCGCCCGTCAGGAGGAAAAGACCTTCCGCGTTGCGCGCAGGACGTTTTTCGTCATCGGCCTTGTGTTCGCGCTGATACTGTTCCTGCTGCCCGACTGGCTCGCCGCGACCTACCTTGAGAACCCCGACGCCGCGCCCGGCATCCGCGCCATGGCTCCGGCGATCCTGCTCGTGTGCCTCGTCTCGGCCTACCGCGGCTATTGTCAGGGCAACGGCAACATGATCCCGACAACCGTAGACGAGGTGCTGGAGGTGCTGTTCAAGGTCATCTCCGGACTCATCCTCGCCTCGGTTGCAATGAAGCAGGGGCTTGGCCGCCCGACCGCGTCGGCAGGCGCGATACTCGGCGTGTCCATCGGCTCGGTCGTGTCGCTGCTGTACATGGTGTTTTACAAGTGCCGCAACTACGACCGGCTCTCCGAGCCCTATTCCGCCGGAATACACGATCCGAACGACACTCCGGACGACGATGAGCTCGTCGATTCCACGGGCACGATAATCAAGAACATCCTGTCCATCGGCGTCCCCATCGCCTTCGGCGCGTGCATCATGGCCATCCTCAACAGCATCGACTCCAAGCTGTGCATGAACCGTCTCCAGTCCGCCGCGGGCTTCAGCTACTACGAGGCCAAAGTCCTCTACGGCGTGTACGGCAAGGCGCAGACGCTCTTCAACCTCCCCGCCGCGTTCATCACTCCGCTCACCGTCGCCATAGTTCCGGCGATCTCAGGCGCGATCGCGCGCCGCGCGCATACGGACGCCGCCAAGATCGGCGAAGACTCCATGCGCATCTCCGCCGTCATCGGCATGCCGATGGGCGTGGGGCTTACGGTGCTGGCCGATCCCATCATGAACGTCCTCTACCCGAACAGCAACGAGGCCGGCCCCGGCCTTCTCGCGGTGATGGGCATAGCGTCGTTCTTCGTGTGCGTGGTGCTGATGGAAAACGCCATTCTTCAGGCCTCCGGCAAGGAGAAGTTCACGATGATAACGATGATCGTGGGCGGCCTTGTCAAGATACTGGTCAACTGGCTCCTCGTCGCGCAGCGGCAGATAAATATCTACGGCGCGCCTATCGGGACGCTGGTGAGCTATATCACGATGACGGTTCTGAACTTCGTGTTCATGTGCGCCGTGCTCGACGAGCGGCCGCACCTGCTCAGGATATTCGCCCGCCCGCTGATATCCAGTCTCGCCATGGGCGCTTCCGCCTGGGCGGTGTACGGTCTTGCCTCCCGCTTTATCGGCTCCGGCTGGAAGCAGACGGCGGCGAGCATGCTGCTCGCGGTCATTGTCGCGGTGGTGATCTACGTCGTGTCCGTCGTGGCGCTGCGCGCGGTAACAAGCGAGGATATGAAGCTCATCCCCGGCGGCGAAAAGATAGCAAAACTGCTGCATATCCGTTGAGCGCCGGAATTGCAAAAAAGCTTTAAAAATCAACGCACAGGGCTTGATAATAGTCAGGTTTTGTGGTAATATCTGCGTTGTTGCCTTACGGGGCAGAAAGACAAAGAAATGAGTATTCTGCCGCATTTTCGGGCAGACTCATCATAAACATGGCATGAGCCACATTTTTAGGAGGATACACACATGAATAAAGCTGAACTCGTATCTGCCGTTGCAGAAAAGACCGGCATGTCCAAGAAGGACAGCGAGAAGGCAGTCAACGCCGCATTCGACACCATCACCGAGGCTCTGGCCGCAGGCGACAAGGTCCAGCTCGTCGGTTTCGGCGCGTTCGAAGTCAAGGAGCGCGGCGCTCGCATCGGCCGCAACCCCAAGACCAAGGAAGAGATCGAGATCCCCGCGTCCCGCGTTGCTTCCTTCAAGGTCGGCAAGGCTCTTAAAGAGGCTGTCACCAAGTAATTTTTGATTATAAAAAGCAGCCGCATTTGCTTTAATGCGGCTGCTTTTTGGTACTGAGGAGTTAATATGAGACTGGATAAATATTTAAAGGTCTCCCGTCTGATAAAGCGCCGCAGTGTCGCGAACGACGCCTGCGACGGCGAGCGCGTGAGCGTGAACGGGCGGCAGGTCAAGGCCAGCTATCAGGTCAAGGTGGGCGACGTCATTGAGATTGCATTCGGCCAGCGCACCCTCAAGGTCGAGGTCACGGAGGTCAACGAGATCGCCAACAAATCCAACGCCGCCGCGATGTATAAGGAGATCTGAGCAGGGGCAATAGAACACATCGGGACGGCACAGCGGCCGTCCCCTACGATGGTATTTGATGTGCACGGTGTCTTTTACCCGCTGCTCGTGTCTCCCCTCCGGCGACCCTTTCGGCGCTGACGCGCCACTGTCTCGCTGCGGTATCAGCCGACTGAGGGGTCACCAGAGTCGGTCTACTGCCATTAGGCAAAAGATCTGGCCACGCAAAGATACAGGCCGTCCCCCCTATTCCCCCATCACACTACCGCTTCGGCCAGAAGCACCGCGGCGACGGACAGCGTCACGCTCAGCAGCATATACGCCGCCGAGGCGCCGATACGCCCGCTTTGCATAAGCCCCGCCGTTTCAAGGGCGAAGGTGGAAAACGTGGTAAAGCCGCCGCATATGCCGGTTTTGAGCAGCAGCGTAAGCCGCGGGTCAAGCCCCGCAGTCTTCGCGCCAAGCGCCGTAATGGCTCCGATAGCGAACGCGCCGAGGATGTTTATCAGCAGGGTGTTCACAGGAAACGCCCCCGTTTTATCCAGCGGTATCATCGACACGAGATAGCGCAGCACCGCGCCTACAAAGCCGCCGGCTCCGACGGCAAGACAATTAAGCATATTCATACCTCTAAAAAATGACTTCTGCCATGTTACCCAGGCAGAAGTCATTAGTTTTTCAACGGTTTCGGGTTGCCCCGCGGGAGAACTTCATTCCCTTGCTTTCATTATACCACACCGCAGCGGTGCGCCGCAAGGCGCGTCCGGTCACATATAGATGCTGTCAGTCGCGACATGGTCGCAGAAGGCGCGGTCATGCTCGACGAATATCATCGTGGACTCCGTATTCAGCAGCAGCTCCTCTATCTGCATACGCGAGAGCAGGTCTATATAGTTCAGCGGCTCGTCCCAGACATACACGTGCGCCTGCTCGCAAAGGCTCGCCGCGATGAGCACCTTTTTCCGCTGTCCGGCGCTGAAACCGGCCATGTCGCGGTCAAAATGCCCGCGCGTCATGTCCAGCTTGCGCAGAATGGTTTTGAACCGGCTCTCGTCGATGCCCCGCTCGCGGGCAAAGCTGCGCAGATCGCCGCGCAGAAACGAGCTGTCCTGCGGGATGTATGAAATTTTCAGCCCTCCCGCGCGCCAGATCTCGCCCGTATGGGGGATATTTTCGCCGCTTATGAGCTTCAGAACGCTGGATTTTCCGCAGCCGTTGCCGCCGCGCAGCGCGATGCGCTGCCCCTGCCGCAGTTCAAAGCTCAGTGGCTGCGCTATCGCCCCGGCTCCGTAATCTATCTCGAGCTCACGCAGCTCCAGCAGTCGCTCCGAATAGTGCCGCAGCGGGCTGAGCTTCAGATCGTCCGCCGTCTCAAGATTTTTCAGCAGCTCCGATTTCTGCTCGATGCTGTCCTGGATCCGCCGGTCTATCGCCTTGGCGCGCTTCATCGACTTCTTGCTCTTAGCGCCCTCGTACGCCCTGCGCCCCATGCTCTTCTCGGTTTTCGTCGGGTCAAAGCCGATTTTCGCGCGCTCCGCCCTGTCCGCCCACTGCGCCTTTTCGCGCGCGGCGGCTTCGAGGCGGCCTATCTCCTTCTTGAGCCGGTCGTTTTCCGCCAGCTCATATCTGTCCCGCCGCTCCTTATTTTCAAGCCACGTGGAAAAATCGCCTTGGGTCACTTCAATATCCGCGCGGTTTATCGAGAGAATGTGGTCAACGCAGCCGTCCAGAAACGCCCGGTCGTGCGAAACGAGGATGAAGCCGCGCTTGCGCCGCAGATACCGCGCGACGCGCTCGCGTCCCGCCTCGTCGAGATGGTTCGTCGGCTCGTCGATCAGCAGGAAGTCGTCCTCGTTAGTGAACATCGCCGCAAGCTGGAGCTTCGTCCGCTCGCCGCCTGAGAGCGAGTCAAACGGACGGTCGAGCAGCGCTTCGTCAAGCCCCAGCATTGCCATCTCACGCCGCAGACGCCACTCCTCGCCGTCGCTCACGACCTCCGCGAGCGCTTCCGACACGGGGAGCGACGTGTCATGCAGCGCGATCGGGAAGTAATCAAAGCTGACGCTTGCGGAAACGCTGCCGGTATACTCAAGCTCACCCATCAGCAGCTTCAGAAACGTCGTTTTTCCGCGGCCGTTGCGTCCGGTGAAGCCGAGCCGCCAGCCGGTGTCTATCTGAAAGCTCACGTTGTCGAACACTTTTTCGGCGCTGCCCTCGTATGCAAAGCTGAGATTCTTTATATCAATAAGCGACATATATGCCCCTCCCTGTACATATAAAAATTCGGCCGCAGGAAATGACCCGCAGCCGAAAATTCACATGGCATGGATGTGCCATGATATAAACCGGACGCGCTGATGCACTTTCCTGCGAAAAGGCGCGGCAAAGATGGGGCAGCATATTTCATGCCCCGTCACTTTGTTTTATCGCCTTATAAATCAGCAGGAAATATTGTGCACTCGTGCGCCTCCGTTCGTTTTAATCTATTTATATTATAAATCGTGCGCGCCGCTTTTGCAAGGCAAACATTTTGGACAAGCACATGATAAATTCGCCATAAAAAAGCAATGCAGTCCACGGAATTTATGGTATAATACGGTCAGAATAATTACGGAGGTTCTGCCATGGAATTTCTCGGAGTCAATCTGGATATCAAGAATCTGCCGGAGCTGGATCCGGAGTTCATCCCGCTGCACAAGTTCAACGAGGCATTTCTCCGCGGCGCAGAGAAGCCCGTCGGCATCGCGCTGGAGCGCGCGGGCGGCGAGATGGCCGCAGTCGAGACGCGCATACACGGCACGCCGGAGATGTACGCCGCCGACTGCTATTACATCGACCGCCTTGTGAAAACCATGCTGTGGATGAAGGGCGGATACAAGATCTATGTCCGCGGCGACGCGCGGATATACGACTATCTCCGCTCCGTCTACTGCGCGGGCGGGGTGCGGGAGTTCGACTGGGACTACATGGCGAACGTCTTTGAACGTCCGTTCGAGGTCGTGCAGACTGACACGCTGCCCGCGGCCAAGGATTCGCCGAAGGCCATCGGCGGGCACACGGACGGCTGCCGCATCGGCTTTGACGCCGGAGGGAGCGACCGGAAGGTCTCGGCAGTGATAAACGGCGAGGCCGTGTACTCCGAGGAGGTCGTCTGGTTCCCGAAAATCAACTCCGACCCGGACTACCACTACGCCGGTATCGTCGCCGCGCTCAAGTCTGCGGCGGAGCACATGCCGCGCGTTGACGCCGTCGGCGTTTCCTCCGCGGGGATTTACATCAACAACCGCACGATGAACGCCTCGCTGTTTCTGAAGGTTCCCAAGGAGCAGTTCGACGCGAAGGTCAAGGATATCTACATCCGCGCCATAACCGACACCTTCGGCGACGTGCCGTACAGCGTCGTGAACGACGGCGATGTGACCGCGCTTGCGGGCGCGATGAGCCTGAAGGAAAACAACATCCTCGGCATCGCCATGGGTACAAGCGAGGCAGCAGGCTTCGTGGACGCCGAGGGGCGCATAACCGGTTGGCTCAACGAGCTGGCCTTCGTTCCGGTCGACGCAAATCCCGCCGCGATGCGCGACGAATGGAGCGGCGATATCGGCTGCGGCGTGAAATATTTTTCACAGGACGGCGTGAACAAGCTTGCGCCCAGAGCCGGAATCGAGCTTGACGAGTCGCTGTCCCCCGCCGAGAAGCTGAAGGCTGTGCAGAAGCTGATGGAGGCGGGCGACGACCGCGCCGCCGCGGTGTACCGCAGCATCGGAGTCTATCTGGCGCACACGCTGGCCTATTATCGCGCGCTCTACGGCTGCGGGAGCGTACTGCTGCTCGGGCGCGTGATGTCCGGTAAGGGCGGCGAGCTGATAATCTCCGCCTGCGAGGACGTGCTGCACTCCGAATACCCGGAGCTTGACGGCAAGCTGCGGCTCGCACTGCCGGACGAATACTTCCGTCGGGTCGGCCAGTCCGCCGTGGCAGCCTCCCTGCCTGAAATAAAGTAACGGTATATTTCTTATTTTGATCTAACAGTAATAAAAACCTCCTGTGCTGCAGAAAATAAGCCGCACAGGAGATTTTTTATTGATTTATGGAGCTGATCAAATGACAAACGAAGAATACAAGAAATACGCCGACCGGCACGCCCCGCGCTCGCCGCTGCTGAAGGATATGCTTTTCGCGTTTCTGATAGGCGGCTTCATCTGCTGCCTAGGCCAGCTTGCGGGCGACCTGTACCGGAACCTCTGCGGGCTGGACAAGGAGGCCGCCGCGAGCGCAACGTCGATCACGCTCGTGTTCCTCGGCGCGCTGCTAACAGGGCTCGGCGTATACGACGACATCGCCAAACTCGCCGGAGCCGGTACGCTCGTGCCGATAACGGGCTTTGCAAACTCCGTCGTCGCTCCGGCGCTCGAATTCAAGACCGAGGGTTTCATCGCAGGAACCGCTGCCAAAATGTTCATCATCGCGGGGCCGGTCATCGTCTACGGCATATCCTCAAGCGTCATATACGGGCTGCTCCTCGTCCTATTCGGCGGCTGAATTATCTCAGCACCTTGCCCAGCACGCGCAGCGGCAGCTCGGGCGAGATGACGATATCCGCGTACGCGGGGTTCAGCGAGTGCAGCGCCATGGAATCCTTCAGCGCCACGAGCTGCTTGAGATAGGCGCTGCCGTCATACAGGAAGATGCCGATGTCGCCGGTCATCAGGCTGCGCTGCTGGCGCACCCAGACGGTCTGCCCGTCGTGAAACTCCGGCTCCATACTGTCACCCGCGACGCGGACGCCGAAGTTCGACCCCTCCGGAACCTCCTGCCCGACCTCTACCATCTCGTAATCCTCGCCGTCGAGGAACTGGCCGGTGCCTGCCGACACGGCCAGCGAATACAGCGGCAGCGTCCGCAGCCGCACGGGCTGCGGCTTCTTCGCCGGACGCGGCTCCTCATACGAAAAGCGCCGGCTCTCGCGCAGAAGCTGGATATACTCCAGCGCGCGGCCGCGCCCCTCACGGTTCAGCCCCGCCAGCAGCTCGCCGCCGGTGCCGGAAAACGTCCCGCGGATATCCTCTATCCCCAGCACGTCGCATATCGCGAGAAACTGCCGCGCGTTCGGCAGCGTGGCGCCCTTCTCCCATTTGGACACGGCCTGATTCGTCACGCCGAAGCCCAGCTCATCCAGCGCGGCGGCAAGCTCCGCCTGGTTCATTCCTTTTTCGCGGCGGCGCTCCGCAATGAGCGCGCCTATATCCGTATACATGCTGTCCTCTTTCCGCCGCCCGTCCGGCCTTTTTTGAAGCTATTATATCCTACTGTTTTATAAATTTCAAGCCTTTTATCCAAATCGGATAAAAGGCTTGAAACGATTTAATCACTCTATGCCCGCCTGAAGCTTTTTGAACCAGCCGCCGCGGTAATAGTATATGAGCAGGAGTATGCTGCAGAGCACCCAGCCCGCCGGATAACCCAGCACGATCGCGTCGATGCCGCCGCCGAGCTTATACACCGCAAAGAGGTACACCTGGCGGAACACGACGAAGGATCCGAGCATGATGAACATCGTGGAGCGCGTATCGCCCGCGCCGCGAAGCGCGCCGGAATAGACCTGGTTTATCGCAAACATCAGGTAAAACGGCGCAACGATACGGATAAACAGCCCGCCGAACTCCACGACCTCCGCCTCTTTGTTGAACAGCGTCACGATCTGCGGGGCGAAGATGTACAGCGGCACCAGCACGATGGCCATGATGATAAGCCCGATCACAAGGCCGGACTTTGCTCCGGATCTCGCGCGCTCATAGTTGCCCGCGCCGAGATTCTGCCCGGCAAAGGTTGTTATCGCGACGGACAGGCTCATCATCGGCAGCAGCGCGAAGGAGTCCACCTTGCTGCAGGCCGTCCATCCGGCCATGCAGGAGCTTTCGAAGCGGTTTATGTACGACTGAACAAACATGTTCGAGAACGCGGTTATAGCAAGCTGCAGCGCGGACGGGATGCCAATGGCGCATATCTTGCTCAAGATGCTGCGCGTTATGTGCAGGTCGCGGCAGTCTATGCGGTAATCGGCCTTGCAGCGGATGAGCAGCAGCATCACCAGCACCGCCGACAGCACCTGCGCTATCACCGTCGCTATCGCCGCTCCGGCAATACCCATGCTGAAATACTTGACAAAGACGACATCGAGTACAGTGTTGGTCAGCGCCGAGAATATGAGGAAGTACAGCGGCCTTGTGGAGTCGCCCACGGCGCGGAGGATGCCCGCCCCGATATAATACATAATTACGCCGGAGATGCCCCAGAAGTATATGCGCAGGTACTCCGTTGCATCCGCCATGACGTCCTCGGGCGTGCTCATCAGCTCGAGCATCATCGGCGTGAGCCACACGCCGAGCGCCGTCAGCACCACGCACATCACGAGCGACATCGCTATCGTCGTCTGCACGGCCTTATGCAGCTTCTCCTTGTCATGTGCGCCGTAAAACTGCGAGATAACAACGCCCGCACCCGCCGCCAGACCACCGAACAGGCCGAACAGCGCATTGATGACCGGCCCTGTGCAGCCTACCGCGGCAAGCGCCTGCTTGCTTACATAGTTGCCGACGACGATGGAGTCCACCGTATTGTACAGCTGCTGAAAGACGTTGCCTATCATCAGCGGCAGGGCAAAATAAATAAGCAGCCGGGGGATGCTGCCCTCAGTCATATCCGTGTCCCTGCGTTTCAAAACCGAAGCCACGCTTGAACCTCCAATATTTCATAAATCCAATATAGTATAGATTTGCGCAAATCATATGTCAAGCCGCAAAAGGGCGTATTTCGTGATAATCTACAAATTATTAAGGTGTGATTCGTGCATATAGACGAAAAAGGCATGGTCCAAACACCATGCCTTTTTGTCAGCTCTCAGCCTTGGCCTGAGCAATGCAGTTGATTATGTACGGCTCGACCTCTTTGACATCCATGTCCAGCGCAACGGCAAGCTCTCCGTGCAGGATATCCTTCGCGCGCTTCATCGTTGCCTCCGCGCGGCTGCTCTTGGTTTTCTTGTCCGTCATGCGGCAGCGCAGGCCCTTCACGATGGACACCAGCGCCTCGCAGCTGTGCAGCTTGAAGAGCTGCTTGTAGAACGCATCGACATGGTTGAAGCGCGTATCGTTACAGATGGCAGGCTCTATGCCCGGAATGGCGGCGATAAGAGCCTCCGCCTCGTCGCGCGACATCACGGGGCGCATATATGCCCCGGAATCCACCGGCGCAAAATAAGTTCCGCTGCCGATAAACGGGCGAAGGTGATAATAAAGCTTGCTGTCAGCCGCGGCTCCGGCCAGCGGCGCGATACATTCAACCGTACAGACTCCGTTCTCTCCGTAAATTATTTTTTCTCCGACCGAAAACATCCAAACCATCTCCCATCTTATTACTCATATTTATATATTACAACATTTCACGCGAAATTTCCAATAGAAAATTAAGAAAAGTTAAAATTTTTCGGCCGCTTTTTAACATACGCTTTACGAGAATGTGCAGCGCCGCAAATTTGCGCATTGAGTTCTTGCGTCGGCTTTGCTATAATAAGCTAAAATCATCCCGGCTCTGCCGGAGAGGGAGAGACAGCATGAACTACACATGGTATGAGATGGGCTGGATAGTGCTTATTTATTCGTTTCTCGGCTGGTGCGCCGAGGTCGCGTTCGCCGCGGTGCGCCACGGGCGCTTTGTGAACCGCGGATTTCTGAACGGCCCCGTCTGCCCGATATACGGCTACGGCGTGCTGTGCGTTCTGCTGATCCTGGAACCTGTGAAAAGCAACCTCGTGCTGCTGTTCTTCGGCAGTATGTTTTTCACCTCCGCGATCGAATTTCTGGTCGGCTTCATCATGGAGCAGCTTTTCCACGACAAATGGTGGGATTACAGCAACAACCCCTTCAACATCAAGGGCTACGTCTGCCTTGAGTTCTCGATAATCTGGGGCATTGCCTGCGTTCTGGTCGTGGATGTCATCCATCCGATGATATACGCGCTCATCAAAAAGCTTTCCACACCGGTCGGCATTTGGGTCATGGCCGCACTGCTCGCGCTGCTGGTATTCGACGCGATACTTACGCTCGCTGAAATGCTCAAGCTCAACAAGCGCTTCAAGGCTATCACCGAGCTTGAGGGCGCGATCCACTCCGTCTCCGATGCGATGGGTGAGAAGCTGATATATGAGCCGATGGAGCGCGGCAAGGAGCGCCGCGAAGCCTTCGACGAGAAGCACCCCGAATTTGCGGAGAAGAAGCGCGAGGCCGTCGAGGACGTCATCGCCAAGCGCAGCGAGATAAACGTGGCCGTGAAGGAACGTGAGGATGCGCGCCGCGAGGAACTGGCCGCGAAGAAGGCCGAGCTGGAGGCAAAGCTCGCCTCGCTCAAGAAGACGAACTTCATCCACGCGCGTATCGCGGCGGCGTACCCGCACCTGTCCGAGGGCGAGCACAACGGCGAGAACTTCCGCAAGCTGCGCGACTATATTGAGCAGAAGCGTGCTGAGAAAAAGGGCAAGAAATGAGATTATATTTTACCGGTCACGACTATAAATACGCCGCCGAGCAGATGCTGCTGACGCTCTTTCCGGAGCAGCGGCCGGAATATCCGGAGGGTAAGCCCGACAGCGACCGGATCGAGATGAAGCTCAGCCACGGAGATAAATTCACTACCGCGAGCTGCCGCATGGTGCTCGGCGGCAAGGTCTATCACGGCCGCGCCGCAGTACGCCGCGAGCTGCTCACGAGCGAGCTGCTGACCGATCGCTACTGCCAGCGGCTCATAAAAAACGCGATGTACCGCGCCGCGCTCGCCTCCGGCGTGCACCGCCCCGCATGGGGCGCGCTGACCGGCGTGAGGCCGGGGAAGATATTCTGTTCCCTGCTCGCCGCCGGGCTGAGCGAGGACGAGGCGACGCGCCGCTTCATCGACGAATACGACGTGACGCCCAAGCGCGCGGCGCTCTGCCGCGACACAAGCCGCGAGACGGTGAAGGCGGTGTCGGAGCTGGGCGAAAAGGACGTCTGTCTCTACGTCGGCATCCCCTTCTGCCCGACGCGCTGCGCGTATTGCAGCTTCGTCAGCCAGTCGGTCGAGAAGAGCATGAAGCTCATCCCGCCGTTCATGGACGCGCTCATAAAAGAAGTCTCCGCGGTCGGCGCGGAGCTACGCGCGCTGGGGCTTCGAGTTGTGTCAATTTACATGGGCGGGGGCACGCCCACCACGCTGAACGCCGCCCAGCTCGACAGACTGTGCACCGCGCTGGAGCGCGAATTCGACCTCGGCGCGCTGCGGGAATACACCGTCGAGGCCGGACGCCCCGACACGATAACCGAGGATAAGCTGCGCGTCCTGCGCGCCCACGGCGTTGACCGCGTCAGCGTCAATCCGCAGACGATGTCCGACTCCGTGCTGGAGACGATAGGCCGGCGGCACAGCTCCGCCGACATCGTTGATGCGCTCGAAAAGGTGCGCGCCGTCGGCGGCTTTGCGGTGAACATGGATCTCATTGCGGGGCTTCCGTCGGACAGCGCGGACGGCTTCCGCGAGACGCTGGATAAGGTGCTCGCGCTCGCGCCGGAGAATATCACGGTGCACACGCTGTCGCTGAAAAAAGGCTCCCGCATCACGCTGGAGGGTTCGCCGCTGCCGTCCCCGGCCGAGGTGTCGGAAATGCTCGACCTCGCGTACGACCGGCTGACCGCGCAAGGCTACGCGCCCTACTATCTGTACCGGCAGAAGTTCATGTCCGGCGGCTTTGAAAACGTCGGCTGGGCAAAGCCTGGCTGCGTGAACCTCTACAACATCTGTATCATGGAGGAGCTGTGCAGCATCATCGCAATGGGCGGGGGCGGCTCGACGAAGCTTGTCCGCCATGGCGACGGGCGTAACATCCGGCTCATGGCGCCGAAATATCCGCTGGAATACATTGAGAACATAGAGAAAACCTGCGCCGACAAGGCGAAGATATCTGAGTTTTATAAAGATTGTGAGGAATAAACATGGCATATAAGCTTGAAGAGATCAATTTCAAGACCGTGGCCGACCCGAAGGGCTTCGTCGAAGAGGGCGACGCGGCATATCAGGCGCGCGTTTCCAAGGCGGCGCAGCTGATTGCAGAGAACCGCAAGAACAGCCCCATCGTCCTGCTGTCCGGCCCGTCCGGCTCCGGCAAGACCACTACCTCGATGAAGCTGGCCGATGAGCTGGAGCACATCGGCATCAAGACGCACTATGTCGGCATGGACGACTATTTCAAGACCATCGACCCCGCCACCGTGCCGCGCACACCGGAGGGCGAGATGGATCTGGAGTCGCCGCGCTGCATGGACATGGAGCTTCTGAACAAGCACTTCACCATGCTCTCCAAGGGCGAGCGTATCTTCGTGCCGAAGTATGAGTTCTCGCGCAAGATGCGCGTCCAGTCGCCGTCGAAGTCCATCAAGCTCGGCAAGGACGAGATCGTTATCTTCGAGGGCATCCACGCGCTCAACAACATGATAACCGACGTGCATCCGGAGGCGTTCAAGCTCTACATCTCCGCGCGCAGCGACGTGGAGTTCGGCGGCAAGATCGTGTTCAAGCGCACATGGTTCCGTCTCGTGCGGCGCACGGTGCGCGATTATAACTTCCGCGGCTCTGATCCGGCGGAGACGATGAGCATGTGGGCAAATGTCCGCCGCGGCGAGAAGAACAACATCTCCCCGTTCAAGGACAAGGCCAACTTCCAGTTTGACACCTCCCTGCCCTACGAGCTGGCGGTGTTCAACCGTACGGCGACCGAGCTGTTCCGCTCCGTCCCTGAGGGGATTGAGCGCTTTGACGAGCTGCGGCAGGTTCTGCCCGCACTCCAGCTCTTCGGAGATATCGACGAGAAGTACGTCGCCAAAGAGTCGCTGATCCGCGAGTTCATCGGCGGCGGAATATACGAATATTAATAGTATAGAATTACAAGCCCTGTTTTTGTGCATATCTCCGAGCACAAAAACAGGGCTTGGCATTATATGGCATTTTATGCTATTTTCGCATTAAGCAAAGGGCGAGGCGGTCAGCTACACCACCCGAAAGGGGGTGAGCAAATGCCGATTATCATTACTCTACATATCTTCGGATACACCGTAACAGTAAGGATAAAAAAGCAGAACCGCCACTCGGCACAGTGACGGTTCTAAACCAAAACATTATGTAACGAGCTGACGGGAAACGTCATCGCCCTTTGTGGTTAACATTATAGCACTGCAAGGGGCGCGGAGTCAATAGGGAAGGTAAAACTTCCCTTTAGGAACATGCTTTGGAACCGTATGGTATGCCGATCATTCAAAAATAATCCTGTCATTCACACCGGACGACGGATAGCGTCGGCCGCTCATATTCCGCTATGATCTCTCCCTCAGTCGGCTGCGCCGACAGCTCCCTCGTCAGAGGGAGCCTTAACGGCTACTCGCAGACTTCAGTCAAACCCGCCCCCGTCCACGATCGTGGACGGGGGCGAGTTTATTTTCTCTCACGTTTTACGCGATGAAGTTCAGCGAACCGTGCAGGAACTCAAACTTCGTGTCGTACTGCTCCGTCGGATGCAGCAGCATCGGCTCGGATCCGAGGCCGACGACCTCGCCGGTTTCGGCGTCGACATAGCAGGTGTAGCGCATCCAGGTCGTATAGACGGCTATCTCGTAGAGCGAATCTTCAAGCTTGAAGTCGTAAAACTCGACGTCGGTGGAGTTCAGGTGCAGCTCATAGAGAACGGCCTTGAGAGCCTCGGCAGCGTTGATGATTATATTGTTATTTTTCATTTATCGTCATCCTTTCTTAAAAACGGGTTTGTTTTCCTTGACCTTACGAGCATAGGATACTGCATAATTTTAAGAAAAAAATTAGATAAATTTGAAGAATTATTGAACTGATTTGTGAAAAAATGCGCAGATTCGCAACTTTTTATATCGTTACGGAAAATGTGCTGCCCTCGCCCGGCGTGCTGTCGAGCGCGACGCAGCCGCCGTGGAACTGCACGATCTCCTTGACCATCGCAAGTCCAAGGCCGCAGCCGCCGTCCTCCCCGTGCGACGGGTCAGCCTGCCAGAAGCGCTGCCAGACCTTGTCCTGATACTCCGGCGCGATGCCGGGGCCGTCGTCGGAGACGCTGAGCACGGCTTTTCCGCTGTCATCCGTATGCAGCGAGACGCGGATATGCGCGTTGCTGCCGCCGTACTTGTAGGCGTTTTGCAGGAGGTTGACTATCACGCGCGACATAAGCCCCGCGTTGAAGCTCGCCTCGATTCCGGGCTGGATGTCCGTGGTCAGTTCCGCATTGGAGCCCGGCGGCGGGGGGCACTCCTCGCAGCAGGAGCCGACTAACTCGCTCAGATCCAGCCGCTTCATCGGGTATTTATCGGTGCCGTGCTGCATACGGGTCAGGCCGAGCAGCTCCTGCACGAGCTGCGACATGTGGCAGCCCTGCTCCTCGATCACGTTCAGCGATTCTAGGAAGTCATCCCGCGTGCGCGCCTTGCGCTTCGCGCGGTCGCACTCGGCGAGGATGACGGTTATCGGGGTGCGCAATTCGTGCGAGGCGTCCGAGGTGAACTGTCGCTCGGCGTCGAACGACGCTTCGAGCCGCCCGAACATGCGGTCGAACGCCGCGCCGAGCCGCCGCATCTCGCTCGGCCCGCGCGTTATGTTCAGCCGCGCGCTCAGATCCTCACCGGCGGATATGCTGTCCGCAGCGGCGAGTATCTTTTCCATCGGGCGGAACGCCGACCACGCGATGAGCCAGCCGCCGCCGATGGTGACGACCAGCAGGATGGGCAGCAGCGTCGCGGTGAGGATTATAATAGTATGCATCAGGCCGGAGCGATCCTCGGCGGAGATAAGCCCGCGCACCCACAGCCCCGTGACGTCCATGTCCACGTAGCTGTCATAGATATAGTAGGTCTCGCCGTCGATGTCCGCCGTGTTTATAACGTTCGGGTCGAGCGGCGTGTTCTCGTCGAAGCTCTCCGGCTTCGCGCCGCGGATGAATTCGCCGTCGGTGTTGTAGAACATGCAGTACACGCCGCGGCTGTACATCGACAGGTCGTCCCACTCGAACTTGCCGCGGTCGAACTCGACGTCGTCAACGTTCTTCTGCACGACCTTCACCAGCCGCCCCGCAGGGTCGTCCGTGATGGCGTTGTGGTTCACGACCAGCACAAACACCAGCGTCAGCGCCGCCAGCAGGAGCATCATCAGCGTTATCCACGCCGTAATTCTCAGCTTCGCAGACATTCCTCAGTCCTCCCGTAGCACCCAGCCGCTGCCCCACACGGTACGGATGAGCTTCTTGTCAAAGCCGGTGTCCATTTTCTTGCGCAGATAGCCGACGTATACGTCCACGACGTTCGAGCCGCCCTCATAGTCGAAGTTCCAGAGGTTGTTTTCGATCATCTCGCGCGTGAGGACGATTCCCTTGTTGCGCAGCATGTATTCCAGCAGCGCAAACTCGCGCGAGGTAAGCTCGATGTTCTTTCCCGCGCGGGTCACCGTCTTGGCCGAGACGTCGACGGTCAGGTCGGCGGCGGTGAAAATGTTGGAGCGGTTGCCGGTGTATTTGCGGCTGATCGCGCGTACGACGGCCAGCAGCTCCGGAAAGTTGAAGGGCTTCACGAGGTAGTAGTCGCCGCCGCTCTCCAGCCCCTCCACACGGTCGGCAATGCTGTCGCGCGCGGTGAGAAACAGCACCGGCGCGCCGTTGCCCTCGCGGCGCATCTGCCGCACGGCGTCAAGCCCGCTCATGCGGGGCATCATTATGTCCATTATCATCACGTCGTAGTCGGCAGAGCGGGCGTATTCCAGCGCCTGCATTCCGTCGAAGCACGCGTCCACGCTGTACCCCTCGTCCTCCAGCGCCTCGCAGATGATCTTGTTAAGACGCTTTTCGTCCTCCGCAACAAGTACCCTCATATTTTCCTCCGTTCCGCCGCACGCGGCAGCGTTCCATTATGTAATATATTCTGACAGAAAAAATTATGAAAAGTTTTAATTATTTTCTTAAAATATTTTACTATACTCAGACCGTAAAGTGAAGCAGAAAATATCGTTATCATAACCGGTCATGGAGGAATCAGCATGAAAAAGGCTCTGAAAACAGCACTTATCATTCTCATAGTTCTGCTCATAATCGGCACGGCCATAGGCGGATATTTCATCTGGCGGCACCACGCGCTCTATATCGGCGCAGACGCGGCGCTCGGCGCAGCGTTGGATGACGCCGGGGTGCTCGCGGCGGAGACATTTGACGTCGACGTCGACTTTGAGCACAAGTACGGCCGCAGTTGGTACGAGGTACAGTTTGAAACTGCCGAGGCGGAGTACGATTATATGATCGACGCCGGGACGGGGGAGGTCCTGAAGGCGGCCGCGAAATAACGCGCCGCCCCGCCGAGACAGCTCCGGAGCACGCCGGATATATGCATGGGATGTAGAAAGTTACCGTATACGCCATTACACCCCTCTTTTTCTTTTTCTGAACACTATCAACGAAATCCCGCTGGGACGTGCTTCCCAGCGGGATTATTCGTGGTTATAGGCATATACTGCTCTTTATATGGCACATCTCAGCGCAGCAATCCTTTCCGCTTTTTACATGTAAACCGGAGTTTTTTGAAGCTGAACCGCATTTCATTCGCAAGGTCGCACACAATACTCAATTGGAGGTTTCCGTCCGAGTCAACGTCAAACTCGCCATATCCCCACGTCAGTCTGCCCAAGATCCCGTCGGCGAACGAATCAGCAGCAATGCTTACCCCCGTCACCGACAACAGTTCAAGCCGGACGATGTCCTTGCCGTCCGTCAGTTTCAGCTCGCAGGAATACGTGACCTTCTTCGAAATAATGTTCTTCTTTGAAACAAAATTTATTTCAAGGAAGTCATAGTCATGGAATCCGTCTCTTGCAAGTAGTTCAGCAACGAATTTCTCCGGCAGGCGCTTTTTCATCGTTTCGAACTTCGCGTAATACCGTTGACTGTTTACTGCCCATTCTTTCGTCGCGCTCTCACGAATCCATTCGCGCTCGTCGTTCATGTCTCTCCACAATTCTTTCGTAAAATACTGCATGTTCCCTCCGGTTCAGAAATGGCGTGGGTTACGGTGCGGTGCGGCGATTTAAAATCGGCGCACGGTCTGAGATTTTCTCGTAGGGGACGGCCGCTGTGCCGTCCCGCATTCCTCCGCTTCACACCCGCTAGTCATTTTTATCCGGAACAGAAATTGTCTGATAGAATCTTCCGTATTCATGTTTGTTATACATTGAATTTGCCGTAAAGCCCACGTTATTTTCTATGTATTCGTCAATCTGGTCAAACTTTGGTACGCTGTCAGCAGGAAAATCGCAAGCGTAAAAAACAAGTTCGGACATTGTCTCGTCGAAGTTCATGCGGAAAATGATATCGTCCGAATTTTGTTTCAGATCAAACCACTCATCCCCGTTTTCCATTAGGTTTTCCCACAAGATTTCTTCGATAGCTTCTCTGGGTATTTTGACCACCCGCACTTCATTTTTCCCTAAACGGCTGACTTTCTTTGTCATAGCGCTTCTCCTGCTTTACCGAAAAAATATCTTTCACCCCAAGAGTACCAAATACAGGGCGGCGTGTCAATTCTCTCTATACGCGGCGCCGTTTTTATAGAAAAAATGCCTCCGTATCTGCATACGGAGGCATTCTATGTAACTTATATCAGTTGACTGCGACCGGTTCGGACTGTTCCGCCTGTGCCGGGGCTTCGGGAGTCTCTGCGGGCTTCTGCGCGTCATCGTTGCAGATGAACGCCATGACGGTATTTATGACCGCCGCAACGGCGACAGCTGCCATGGTGAGCAGAACAAGACCCGTGACCTCGGAGCCGACGATGCGGGACATCGGGTACTCATTGCCGCCAAAGAGGTTGATGGCAATGATGCCGCCGAGGGACAGCGCAAAGGCGATAACGCCGAGCGTGGCGGATGCGCCAGAGACTGCGCACAGGCCAAGTATCGCGGCGGCAACACCGGCGAGGCAGGCAAGCGCCGCAACGATGGTGAGAATAACGCGGGTGATGATCTCGGCGGTGACGACCTCGGTGGTGTCATCGACGAAATCACGTCCGGCCTGAACAACAAGCGCGGCCTTCTCAAGGTCAACTACCGGCTCGTCATTGATAACCATGATCTCGCCGTTCTCGTCAAGACGCCAATAGGTGAAGTTCTTGCCAAGTCTGCTGGCGATGCTCTTGACCTGCGCCTTGCCCTCCGCGTTGCGGTAGGTCTCGGTTCCGATAACGAGGTCAAGCGCGTCGGCTATCTGCTGCTGGCCGCCTTCAAACACGGCGAGCTGGGCTGCGCCTGCGGCAAGCTTGGCAGCACCCGCGGCGAGTCTCGACTGACCGGCGGCGTAATTGGCGTATCCGGCGTCAAGAGCCTTCTTCGCCTCGGCGAGCTTGAGGTCGTTCTCGTCGAGCGCTATCTTGGACTCCGCGAGCTTCTTCTCGCCGGCGGCAATGGTAGCCTCGGCCTCGGCGATCTTCTTCTCACCCTCGGCGACCTTCTTCTGACCGGCTTCGTACTCGGCTATCTTGGCCTGACCGGCTTCATATTCGGCGACGAGGGAATCCATGGAGTAGCCGGTGTTGGCAAGCTCGGCCTCGAAGATACGCTTCGCGGCGGCAACCTCGATGGCGAGGACAGCGGCTCTGTCATTATCACCCTCGGCGACGGCTTTTTCATACTGCTGCTGGAGATTCACATACTGGTTGTGAAGCGGCTTGACAATGGCGTAGATCGGCTGAACCTTTGCCAGCTGCGCTTTGCCTTCCTCATAAGCCTGCTTATTGGCGGCGAGAGTGGCCTTGCCTTCCTCAAGCTCCTTCTTGCCCTGTTCAAGCTCTATCTTACCGGCTGCGATGGCGGCGACGCCTTCATCGTATGCCTTATGAGCCTCGGAGAGCTTGGCGGCGTTGGCGTCATAGGCCGCCTGACCCGCTTCAAGCTTCGCCCTACCGTCGGCAAGCTCCGCACGGCCGGCATTGTAGGTGCCGAGGCCGGCTCTGTACGTGCCTACACCGTCGACATAGACGTCGGAATTCGCGGCAAGCTCCGCGATACCGGCATCCATCAGATCGAAGTTGGCAAGAGCTTCTTCACGGATCTCTTCCCAAATTTCCTTGCAGTCAAGCTCGTCCTTAACGCTTACGCCGCAGGCCCAAGCGCCTACCAGACAGACCAGTGCAAGAATTGCGCTGAAGATTCTGAGCAGTACTTTCTTCATTGTGTTTATCCTCCCCTGAACACAGACCTTTATTAAATTATATTCCGGAACATTAAGAAAATAATTAAATTATGCCCCGATCATTGGCCTGTGCTATCTACAAACTATGCTCCCTCCTCGGAGCGGGACATATGCCGATCCTTTATTCGGCTTTGGGCTCTCCCGTGCCCTTGTGTCTCGGTTTGCGATATGGATTCCTGCGGCGATTTCCGCCGCGCGGCGCGCCGTTTTCCTTGGCCGCCGTATCTTTTGCATGAGACTGCTGCGCAGGCGCCTGCTTTGTTTTCTGCTCAATGGGTCTCTGCTCCGCGCCTGACTTTGCGCCGCCCCTGCCGTGACCGCGGCGGCGGTTCGGCTTATTGGGCTTTTCGCCCTGATGCGCGGGTTTGGGCTGTTTCTCTCCCTCAGGCTTCTGTCTGCGGCTGCCGGACGCCTTCTGGCCGCCATCCGGCTTCTCCGTTTTCTCCGTCTTTTCGGCCTTTGTCTCCTCGGATTTCGGCTTGACGGAACGGCGGCGGCGATTGCCGCTTCTCTTTTTCTCTTCCTCGGCGGGTGCGGGTTCCGGCGTGGGTGCGACCATCATCGGTATCGCCCACTCGTCGACCTTCTCATCCTCTTCCTCCTCAGGCTCCGGCACATAGTGCAGCACCTTCGGAAGCGGCTCTCCCTCCTTCGGCCGTCCGCCCGGGACAGCGGCAAGCTCGTTGGCCTTGAACAAATGCAGGGCATCGTCCGAATCGTTATCCAGCTTGACCTTGACGGTCTGGCGCAGGAGATTGACCTGCACGGCGGTGCCGTAACCGTCCTTCGTCTCGACGAAAGCGCCCTGCTTCGGAACCTTCTTCAGCAGTTCCTCGTACGCCTCCTGCTCATAGCGCAGGCAGCACATCAGGCGGCCGCAGCTGCCGGATATCTTGGTGGGGTTGAGCGAAAGCGACTGCACCTTCGCCATTTTCGTGGACACCGGCTGGAAATCGTCCAGGAACTGGCTGCAGCAGTACGGCCGGCCGCAGATGCCTATGCCGCCGATCATCTTTGCCTCGTCCCTGACGCCGATCTGGCGCAGCTCGATTCGGTTGCGGAAGATGCCCGCAAGATCCTTTACCAGTTCGCGGAAGTCGACCCGCCCGTCGGAGGTGAAGAAGAACATCGTCTTGTTCCCCTCGAAATTGCACTCCACATCCACCAGCTTCATGTCTAGCCCGTGCTCGGCGATCTTCTGCTGGCATATCTCGAAGGCTTCCTTCTCGCGCTTTTTGTTTATCTCGGTCACGCGCAGGTCATCCGCCGTGGCGATTCTCACCACAGGACGGAGCGGCTGCACGACCGCAGTCTCCATGACCGCGTGATTTCCGCGGGTGCAGTCGGCGATCTCCAGGCCCTTGGAGGTCTCGACTATGACCTTATCGCCGGTCTTTATATCCAGCTTGCCGGGATCGAAGAAGTAGCTTTTCCCTCGGTTTTTAAACTTTATACTTACAACATCAATCAATTATTTTTCCTCTGCTCTATGCCGTCGGCAGCGATTCCACTGCCAGCAATCCAAAAATATGCTTTACGCCCGTATTGACCTGAAGCATCGCGCCGCAGCGCGAAAGCACCGTGCCCAGACGCAGTATCTCCGCCCGATCTATGCTGGGGTTCTTCTCGCGCATACACAGCATTTCCGTGAGAAGTTCTCCCGCGCAGGCGACGAAATCCGCAGCGTCGCGCACATCCATGCCCTCGTTCGCGGTACACCAGCGGAACAGGCGCAGCCTGTCCCCCGCGGCGACGGCCTTGAGATAATCCGACGCGAGCTTTTTCATCGCGGCGTCCATCTGCTTTTCGCCGCCGGAGCTTATCTCCGTGCAGCGGGAGCGCACCGTCGGCAGAAGCCGCTCGGAATTCACAGTGCACAGGATAAACACGACCCACGCGGGCGGCTCTTCCAGAAGCTTCAGCGCCGCGTTCTGCGCGCTCTCATTCATCAGCTCCGCCTCGTGTATCACGTACACCTTGCGCTCTGCCTCGTTCGGCAATATACTGGCATCCGCCGCCATTGCGCGCACCTGATCGACCATGATCTCGCGCTTGGGGCGACCCTTATCGTCCGTCATGCGCCGGACATCTATGATATCCGGATGTATTCCCGCGGCCGCTTTCCGGCAATCCCTGCATTTGCCGCAGGGCTTCGGCTCCGCGCCGCTGCATACCGCGCGCGCGGCAAGGCGCGCCGCCTGCGCGTCACAGTCGTCCGCGGATGGGGCGGCGATTATATACGATTGGGAAAGTCTCGAAGCTTCTCTCATGGCAGCGTCTCCGTTCCGCCGCGGCAAGGCGGCAACCTGTCCAAGCCCTGCCCGAATCGAGAGGTAGGCCGCGTGCAGTCACATGTGTATATATTTTACAAGCTTTGTGCTTAACAGTCAATAAAAAGCGTACTGTGCAGAAGAAATTATAATAGATTGCTTCAAATATGTCAAATATATAATTACAAAAAAGCGTCAATTTTTGGACACTTATTTCAATCTGACGTAATGAAATTTTTTCATGTTACATGATGTAACAACCGGCCTCATCCGATTTTCCTTGCACTTTCGGAATTTCGGCCTTATACTATGAAATACTACACAGAGAGAAGGGATAATATGACCTTGACCGCCGCCGCGCAATGGCTGAACACGGCCTTTGCCGGCTACGACAAAGCGATTCTGAAAATAATGCATTCTCTTGCCGGTGCGCTCGGCCCCGTGCTGACGCCGCTGATGAAGCTCATCACTTTCCTCGGCGAAAAGGGACTGCTCCTCCTGCTGCTGTCGCTCGTGCTGATGTGCTTCGCGCGCACGCGCCGCATAGGCGTATGCGTGTTCGGCGCGGTATGCTGCGGCGCGCTGATAACGAACTTCATCCTAAAGGACTGGATAGCAAGGCCGCGCCCGTTTGAAACGGTCGATCTGTACCGCCAGTGGTGGCAGGCCGTCGGCTCCCCCGCCGAGGACGGCTACTCCTTTCCCTCCGGCCATGTGACGGCCGCGGCGGCGGGCATGACGGCGCTGTGCCTGATGCGCGGCAGGAAGCTTGTCGTGCCGTCGGTGATAGTCGTTCTGCTGATGGCCATATCGCGCAACTATCTCATGGCGCACTACCCGTCAGACGTGCTGTTCGCGGCAATCATCGGCGTGGCCTCGGCCTTCATCGCGTATTACATCACGCGGCTCATCTTCCGTCTGCTGGAGGATCACGAGGACGCCGGTATATGCGCGTTCGTGCTGAATTTCGACCTTCCGGTACGGCTGCCCGGCGGATATAAGGGACGGCACGAAAAATAATAAAACTCATAAAAAAACGGAGAACTGCTTTTCGCAGTTCTCCGTTATTATATTTTGAGTTATCACATAACGCCGGTGGCTTCCTTGCTCTTGGCTATCGCCGCGTTGAGCTTGCGCGCCGGATAGTACAGGACGAATCCCAGCACCATGAACAGCACGCACATCAGCAGCAGGATGATCGCACAGCGGGCGTAAGTCCCGTCGTAGAAGCCGCCGATGGTCTCGCGGATCATGTCCATGCCGTAATGGAACGGCATGAAGTTATAGAGATCCTGGAAGAACTGCGGCAGAACATGGTACGGATAGGAACCGCCGGAACCGGCGACCTGAATGACCATGATGATGACGGAGAGCGCCATGCCGATGTTATCAAGCGCGTAGACAAGGCTGTAGTTCATGAACACGAAGTTCAGCGAGCATATCATGCAGGCTAGGATGAACCGTCCGGGCGCAACGCACTGGATGCCGACATAGTACAGGCAGCCAAGCGAGGTGACGAGCGCCTGAAGGATACCGATGCCGAGGAAGAGCGTGAAGCGTCCGAAGTAGCGCTGGATGCCGCGCGTGCGGCCGAGCTCGGGGTAATTCACCGGCACCTTTATCATCGTCGCCGCGAGGAGCGAGCCGACGAACAGCGCCAGCATTATGTAGTACGGTGACATGGCGGAGCCATAGTCGCTGATCTCATAGACGATCTCCGTGCGCATATCGACCGGAGACGTGAGGTAATCGGCCAGGCCGTCGGGGTTATCCTCAAGCACCTCCATGAGACGCTTGAAGCCGTCACTGTCAACGAAGCGGCGTACATCGTCCGCAAAGTTGGACAGATATTCATACACGGTATTGGACAGCGATATTGCCGCGTCTATCGAGGTCATGCCGTCGCCGAGGGCGGAGCTGTATCCGCGCAGCGTATCGGCCACGCCGTTGACCTTGCCCGCGCTGCCCATCAGCACGTTCTGTATCTCATTGAGCGCCGTCTGCGCGCTGTTGGCCGCGCCCGTGATATGGTCGGTGACGTTCTCGTTGAAGGTGAGTATCGCAGTGCGGATCACGTCGCGCATCTCGTTTATCTTGTCGATGATCTCCTGACGGATGCCGGGATCCTCTATCTGATCGACCTTCTGGCGTATCTCCTCAAGCTTCGCTATGGCGTCGTCGATATACTTGGTCAGGCTCGGCGTGGAGACCTCAATGGCTTTGAGCTTCTCCTCGATCTTGTTCAGAAGCTCAAGTATCTTCTGCTGCGCGGCGGTGCCGCCGTTCCAGGAGCTTATATTGTCGATCGCGCGGTTTGCCGCTTCCTTTGCAACGTTCAGCGAATCGATGCCCGCGGTGAGCTGATCGTACTTGAAGGTCAGGTCGTTCATCACCTTCAGGCTCCACTCCATCATCTTGAGCTGCGAAGTGGGCTCGCCGATGTTGCTCAGCTCATTGCGGATGCTCGCGATATGCGTCAGGTCGTCGTCAAAGCTCATCAGCGGGTCTGCCGCGTTGAGCGACGTCAGCTCTGCGGCCAGATCCTCGAGGGTCTTGTCCATCTCGGTGAGCTTCGCGTCGATCTCCTCGTTCGAGAGAGAGAAATCGAAGTTCTTGATGTCCTGATTTATGCCGTCCATCGCGGTGTACGCCGCGCCGACGCGATCCTTGCGCGAGACAATCTCCGTTTCAAGCGCGTCGATATCGCTTATCAGCGCCTTGACCTCGGCGATCATCTCGTCGCGCACGGCCTCGGCGTCCATGCTCTCGATGAGCGCCTTTATCTTCTCGATACGCGCGATCGCGCGGTCGAGTATTGCGGACGGGTCGGGGATGCGTCCCTTGAGCGCTTCAAGCTTTGCTTCAAGGTCGTCGAGTATCTGGTTTATCGCTTCCTTGAGCAGCGGCGTACCGCCCCAAGAGCTGACGATGCCGAGCAGGGAGTCGAGATCCTTGTCGATATCGTCAAGCGCCTTGACGATGTTGTTGGACAGGTCGCCCGCGACGCTGGAGCCGGTGCCGATGGCGTTGCTCACGGAGCCGACGGTGTTGCCGGCATTGATTATCACTTCGCCCGCATCATTTATCGTCGCGGCGGAAACCTCCATCAGGTTCCCCGTCTGCGTCAACAGGTTCTTGACCGAGCCGAGAATGACGTTCAGCTCCTGAAGCTGTTCGCAGGCATTGTCCAGCGCGTTTGTGAGGCTGTTTGCAACGTCGTCCGCGTCAAGGCCGAAGGCACGAACCATGGAGCTTATGGTGTTCACCGCGTCCGCCGCCTTCTCAACAATGGTGGCGTTTATCTGCTCCTGCACGGCGGTCTTGGCCTTGTTGGTTATCTTAGGCGCGATCGCGTTTTTCTTCTCGTTTTCGTAGTATTCTATCTGCGGGTGCCGCAGCTCCCCGCTCATGATGCTGAGGAAGTCTCCGGTAAACTCCGGCGGCACGATCAGCGCCGCATAATACTTGCCGGAGTAGACGCCGGACAGCGCCTCATCGCGCGTGTCGAGGAAGACCCAGCCCATCTGATCGTTGGACTCCAAGCCCTCCATGACCATCTCGCCGATGTTGAGCGTCATGCCGAGCAGCTCCGCGCCGTCGTCCTCATTTGCGACGGCGACCTTGATGTTCGACGTGGAGGCCGGGCCGTAGGGGTCCCAGTTGGAGAGAATGTTGAACCACGCGTAAAGCGAGGGCACAAGGCACAGACCCATGATGACGACAACTGCCACGACGCTCTGGCCAAGGCGCTTCATATCAAGGTGAATTATTTTACCTATCTTTTTCATGCCTTATCCTCCGATGCGCCCTTTGCCCCGTCCTTGCCGGACTCATCCTTGTACTCGGCGCGCAGCTCGTCTATTATCTCGTCTACCTCATCGTTGGGGACGGCAACCGTCTTGCGCTGTGTCATAGCGGTACGGGCGGCCTCCGTCGCGGCTTCCAGCTCGGTTATCGTCTCGGCAAGACGCTGGCGGCGCTGGCGGACTACGATATCCGCCGTCTCCTCGCCGAAGTCCTGCTCGCGGCGGGTTATCTCCTCCACCTTGCGCTTCAGCTCAAAGTTCAGGTACTCCACCGCGATGAGGTACGCCGCCACAGCGAACATCGTTGCGATCCACATCAGCAGGAAGATGACCTTCGAGCCGTTCGTGATGAACATTATCGTCAGGAACAGCACGGTGGAAATTATCAGCGCCCAGAGTCCCTTATGGATACGAACCTGGTTCGCGTAATACAGTGTCTTGACCTCGTCAACGAGGCGGTCATACAACTTATGATAGCTATGCTCTGACATTGTACTGCACCTCCTTAGAACAGTCCGGTCTCTTCGAGACGCTCTTCCATGAAATGATTGACTCCCATGAACGGCTTACGCACAAACAGGCCGATGCCCAGCGCCGCCACGGCAAATATCAGCAGCTGCGAAAGCTTGGTGACATATATATTGCCGTACAGGCCGCAGATGCATTCGCGCATTGCGTCGATAGCATAGGGGAAGGGGAAGAACAGGTATATTTTCTGGTACACCTCCGGCAGCAGCTCTATCGGGAAGGTGCCGCTGGAGCCTGCGATCTGGAGAACCATGATGACGACGACTATCGCCTTGCCGACATCGCCAAAGGACACGGCCAGAGAATATATCAGCAGGCTGAAGGTGAAGCTTGTGACGAAGCCCGTCAGGTACAGAAGCCCCGGCTCCAGACATTGTATCTTCAAAATCAGCAGGTCGCCGGTGATTATTATCGCGGTCTGTATCTGGCTCATCACGAAGAACAGCAGATACCGACCGAAGAACAGCTGCACGGGCTTGGGGTTCACAAGTCCCTCGGGGCTTGCGTGCGGCTTGAGTATCGCAACGAGGATAACGCCGCCGACCCATACCGCCAGCACCGAGTAGAACGGAGCCATCGCGGAGCCGTAGTTCGCTATCGGGTATATCGGGGTGACGCTGGTCTGCACTATCTGCGCGAGGTACTGGCCGTAGACCGCCGGACTGCCGCCCAGCAGGTCGACAAGAGCGGCGAAGTAATCCTCGTCGGTCGTGATGCTGTCGAGCTTCTGCAGCGTCTCCGTAAGGGATGCGATGACGCGCGAAGCGGCGGGCTGCATCGCGTGGAGCGTATCGTCCAGCGCGGCCTTTGTGCTCTCGACGGCGTCTCGCAGGACGAGCGCGTCGTTATTCAGCTTGCGCACACTGTCAAGCGTCGTCGCAACGTTGAGGAAGATGTCCTCGACGGCCTTGGTAAGCTCCTCGGCGGAGGGGACGATGGTGTCCGTCAGGCCGAAGATGGTATCGACAATATCCGTGCAGTCGCCGATGGCCTCCTGAATATCGTCCCTGTGCGGCAGGGCATTGAGCCACTTGCCGAGGTCGTAGAAGTTATCGGCTATCTTCTGCGCGAGAGCCTTTGCGTCCTGCCCGACCTGAGTGTCTCCGGGGATCGCGTCGCCCCAGCCGCTCACCTTATCGCCGCAGGCTATCGCGTCGGCGGCGGCCTTCTCGACCGCTTTCTTCGCCGCAGCTATCGCCTCGGCATTGCCGGACTCGATGGCGTTCTGGAGCCGGTCGAGCGATGCCTGCACCTTTTCAAGCGCCTCATACACGGCGAGGTCTATCTGCGCCACATTGTCGCGTATCTCGCTGCCCTCCGGAAGCTTGGAATTGATGTCGGCAATTATCTTATCCAGCTCCGAGGTGTCGATGCTGATGTTGCCGCTGCCGCCCGATGCGAAGTTATCCAGCGCGCGCTGCGCCGCGTTCAGCGTGGTCAGCGCCTGCTGCAGAACGACGTGCAGCGCCTCTCTGGGGTTATCCTCAGCGATCTCGGCAGAGATGACATTCGCCTGCTCCATGATGCCGCTTATCAGAACCTCGAGATAGTTCTCGTTTATCGAGCGCTTGAGCGACTCGACCGCAGTGTCGGTTATCTTGGTCGCAACGGCGTTCTTCTTTGCGTTTTCATAGTAGGTTATCTCAGGCTTGCCGTTCCACATGGTAAGCATGTTGTACATGTTATAGGAGAAGTTCTCGTCAATGACGACGGCGGCGTAGTATTCGCCGGAGTACACACCGTTGACGGCCTGCTCCTCGCTGTCTGTGATGACCCAGTTGATGGCCGTTGACTCGCGCAGGTCTTCGATTATATCGTCGCCCTTGTTGACCTTCTCTCCGGTATCGGTCACATAGCCCTTGTCCATCGACGCGACGGCAATGGAGATGTTGCCCGTGTTGCCGTAGGGATCCCAGTTTGAATAGATGTTGAGCCATGCGTACAGACTCGGCAGGATCATTATTGCTATCGCCACGACGAAAGCGAAGAAATGCCGGCTGAGAGACTTGACGTCCCTCCCGAAAATTTTGAATATGTTTCGCATAATTCCTCCGTACCCGCTGACAATTATTCTTACATTCTAAGCATTATATATTTTTGCTTTTTCTTTGACAACAACAAAAGTATCTCAATTCTGCGCATGGGCGCGGTTTTGCATAAAAATCAGTCATTTCAGCCCGTAAGTTTAGGCCGTATAACACGCCGTCCCTCGGTTTTGACGAAAACCGAGGGACGGATGTTCCTACATTATTTATATAGATCGAGCTGGCGCTCTACCTGCGCCATCTTCTTCACCTTGGGCGCGTTGAACACTTCGCCGCGGGCAACGACCATCGCAGGAGTGCGCAGAGCCTCAAGGCTGTCGAGCGGGTTCTGCTCCGTGACGACAAAGTCGGCGCACTTGCCCGCCGCGATGCTGCCGGTGACGTCGGAAAGTCCGGCGATCTCCGCGTTTATCATCGTCGCGGTGTGCAGCGCGAAAGCGTTCGACACGCCGCAGTATTTATGGAAATAGTTCAGCTCGCGCCACATGTCGTAATGCGTGATGTACGGGCAGCCCGTATCGGTGCCGAGGCCGACGGTGATGCCGGCGGCAAGGCAGGCGCGGGCGCAGTCTATCATGCCGTTGAACACGACCTCGCCGTTATACTTCTCCGTCTCGGTGATGTGGCTGACCTCGCGGTCAAACAGTGCGTAGGGCAGCGCGGGAGATATCGTCGTCACCAGCGCCGCTCCCCTCTCCTTGAAAAGGGAAATAATATGCTCGTCAGGCTTTGCACCATGCTCTATGGTGTCAACGCCGTTTTCGAGCGCGACGCGCACGCCCTCCGGACTCTCCACATGCGCGGCGACCTTGTAGCCCAGCCGGTGCGCCTCGTCACACGCGGCCTTGACGTACTCGGGCGGCATCTTCAGCGCGCCCGGCTCGCCCTTCACGGTCGCGTCCAGCACGCCGCCGGTTATCATCAGCTTTATAAGATCTGGCTTGCCGGAAGCAATCTTCGTGACAAGATCTTTCGCCTCCTCGGCGCTGTGCGCCTCATACGCAAGCGAGCCTGCCATATGCCCGCCGGGCACGGAGACCGCCATGTTCGCCGCGAGGATGCGCGGGCCGACGTACTTCCCGGCCTTTATCCCGTCGCGTATCTTGCCGTCGTACTCCATGATGCCGCCGACGGTGCGGATGGTGGTGACGCCGCTCATGAGCTGGGTCTTGGCGTTCGCGGCGCAGATGATCTCGACCACGCGCCGCATGAGCGCGGTGCTCGTGACGGCCTTTACAAGCTTGGTATTATCGGCCTGCTTTTTCTTCGGGCGGCCGGAGGCAGGCAGGTGCAGATGCAGGTTTATAAGCCCCGGCATAATATACTTGCCGCCGAGATCTACCTTCTCGCAGTCCGCGCCCTCGCTGCCCGCGGGGACAATGCCGACTATCTTCTCGCCGTCGGTGATGATGCTCATGCCCTTCTGCGGCTGCATATTTTCGCTGCCGTCGAGTATAATGCCGTTTATATACGCTCTTTTCATGGCAATGCTCCTACTATTATATTTATGCTCTGATTATAGCCGCGCTGCGCGGATTTTTCAAGGCTACATAAAAAGTTCAGAGCATTGTGACGAAAGCCGTCCTCCGGATATCCGTTCTTTTTGTCTGTGATGCTGATTGACATTATAAACCTAAATGGCTAAAATATGTCGTATACTACCTATTAGAGAGGTGAGCTTAATGGATTGCGAAATACCGATAGGCGCGCGCTTCTCGATACTGCACCGCAGCTTCCGGCGGCGCATCGACGAGCTTATCGGCGAGCAGGGACTCACGGGAGTTCAGGGCTTCGTGCTTTGCGAGCTGCACCGCATGGAGATGGCCGGACTTGATGAGATAAACCAGCGTGACCTCGAACGTGCGACGCACCTCAGCCACCCGACGCTCAACGAGATAATCAAACGTCTTGAGGCCAAGGGCTTCGTGAGCTGCCGCGTGAGCACGCGCGACCGGCGCTCGAAATGCATCGTCTCCGCGCCGATGGCCGGAGAGGTGTTCCGCTGCATGGACAGCCTTGACCGCACGGTCTTTGACGAGCTGTGCCGCGGGCTGAGTGAGGAGCAGACAGCCGAGTTTCTGAATACCACTGATATTATGCTGAAAAACGCCATGGACATGTACCCCGCGCAATGTCTCGGCGGGAAGGGATGTGACGGCACATGATAAAAAGACTTGCCGGATGCGTGAGAGAATACAAAAAGCCCACGATTCTCACGCTGATCTTTATAGTGGGCGAAGCGTTTATCGAGACCTTTATCCCGTTTATAACCGCAAAGCTTGTGAACCTGATAAAATATAACGCTCCGATGGAGCAGGTCGTGCGCATCGGACTGTTTCTGGTGCTGATGGCCTGTCTGTCGCTCTGCTGCGGCGGCATCGCGGGCGCGACCTGTGCCAAAGCGTCCACAGGCTTCGCGCGCAATCTGCGCCACGATATGTTCGAGCGTGTGCAGAGCTTCTCGTTTGAGAATATCGACAGGTTCTCCTCCGCCTCGCTCGTAACGCGTATGACCACTGACGTCAGCAACGTCCAGATGTCGTTCATGATGATAATCCGCATGGCGATCCGCTGCCCGTTGATGTTCATATTCTGCATCGTGATGGCCTTCATCATGGGCGGCAAGCTCGCGCTGACCTTCGTGGTCGTTGTGCCGGTGCTCATATTCGGTCTGCTGATGATAGCGCGCAAGGCGATGCCCGCGTTCCGCGCCGTGTTCCGCAAGTATGACCGGCTCAACGAGTCGATCGAAGAGAACGTCCGCGCAATGCGCGTCGTCAAGGGCTTCGCGCGCGAGGACTATGAAAAGCAGAAGTTCGGCGCAGCGTCCGAGGATATCTGCGGCGACTTCACCCATGCCGAGCGCATCGTCGCGCTCAACTCCCCGCTCATGCAGCTGTGCGTGTACTTCAACATGGTGTTCATAATGATAGTCGGCTCCAAGCTCGTCATCACGAGCGGCGGCCAGACCATCGACGTCGGCCAGATGTCCGCCATGCTGACCTACGGCTTCCAGATACTCATGTCGCTGATGATGATCTCCATGATCTACGTCATGCTCACGATGTCCGCAGAGTCCGCAAAGCGTATCTGCGAGGTTCTGGCCGAGGAGCCTGCGCTCAGTAATCCCGAAAACCCCGTCACCGAGGTCAAGGACGGCTCAGTCGACTTCGACGGCGTTTCGTTCAAGTATTCCGCAAAGGCGAAGAAATTCGCCCTGCGTGATATCGACCTGCACATCGCCGCCGGCATGACCGTCGGCATTCTCGGCGGCACCGGCTCCAGCAAGACCACGCTCATCCAGCTCATCTCCCGCCTTTACGACACCACCGAGGGCAGCGTCCGCGTCGGCGGCGTGGACGTGCGCGATTACGACATGGAGACACTGCGAAACAGCGTCGCGGTCGTGCTTCAGAAAAATCTGCTGTTCTCCGGCACGATAAAGGATAACCTCCGCTGGGGCAATCCCGACGCGACTGACGAAGAGCTCGTCGCGGCCTGCAAGCTCGCGCAGGCGGATGATTTTGTCCGCTCCTTCCCCGACAGCTACGACACATGGATCGAGCAGGGCGGCACGAACGTCTCCGGCGGCCAGAAGCAGCGCCTGTGCATCGCGCGCGCACTGCTCAAGAAGCCGAAGGTGCTGATCCTCGACGACTCGACCAGCGCCGTCGATACCCGCACCGACGCGCTCATCCGCGCGGGCTTCAAAGCCTATATCCCCGAGACCACAAAGATAATCATCGCGCAGCGCGTGGCCTCCGTGCAGGACGCCGACATGATAATCGTCATGGACAACGGCCGCATCGCCGCGACCGGCACTCACGACGAGCTGCTGCGCTCCAGCGAAATATACCGCGAGGTCTGCCAGCAGCAGGCGAACGGAGGCGACAACGATGAGTGATAAGATCAAAAACGCGCCCCCGATGGCGAAAAAGGGCAACATCGGCCGCGTGATAAAGAAGCTCGTAGGCTACTACCCCGTGCTCGCCCCGCTCACGGCGCTGTGCATTCTGTTCTCCGCCATTGTATCTTCCATTCCGTCGATATTCATGCAGAACGTGCTGTCCATCGTCGAAAAATACTACAAGCTCGGCGACTGGTCAACAGCCAAGGCCGAGATAATGCCGTGGGTCACGGCGCTGATCGTCCTGTACGTGCTGTCGATACTGTCCATGACGCTGTACAGCCAGCTCATGGCCTATATGACACAGGGCTTCCTCAACAAGCTCCGCCGCGAGATGTTCGACGGAATGCAGGATCTGCCGATAAAATACTTCGACACCCATCAGCACGGCGACATCATGAGCTACTACACCAACGATATCGACACGCTCCGCCAGCTCGTCTCGCAGGCGATCCCCTCGTTCATTCAGGCCGGTGCGATCGTGCTGTGCGTGCTTGCGATCATGCTGTATTACAGCATCCTGATGACGCTGGTGCTGCTGCTCGGCGTAGTAGCAATGATCTTCGTTGCGAAGAAGGTCGGCGGCGGTTCCGCGCGCTTTTTCCTGCGCCAGCAGAAGTCCGTCGCCAAGACCGAGGGCTATATTCAGGAGATGATGAACGGTCAGAAGGTCGTCAAGGTGTTCTGCCACGAAGATGCTTGCCTTGCGGGCTTCGACGAGATAAACGACGCACTCTGCGACGACAGCTTCCGCGCCAACGCCTACGCGAACATCCTCGGCCCCATCATCGGCAACATCGGCAATGTCCTGTACGTCACTCTGGCGCTTGTCGGCGGCGTGTTCCTGCTGGCAAACATCCCGAATGTCAGCATTTCCGGTGCAGCGTTCAGCGTGAGCATCCTCGTGCCGTTCCTGAACATGTCCAAGCAGTTCACCGGCAACGTCAACCAGCTCTCCCAGCAGATAAACGCCATCGTCATGGCCGGCGCCGGCGCCGAGCGTATCTTCACGCTCATAGAGGAAAAGCCCGAGGCCGACAACGGCTATGTCACCCTCGTCAACGCGAACATCGCGCCTGACGGCACGATCACAGAGAGCGCCGAGCGCACCGGACACTGGGCGTGGCGGCATCCGCACAGCAACGGCAGCCTCACCTATACCGAGCTGCGCGGCGACGTGCGCATGGTGGATGTCGATTTCGGCTACGAGGAGGGCAAGGAGGTTCTGCACGACGTGTCGGTTTACGCCGAGCCGGGGCAGAAGGTCGCCTTCGTCGGCGCGACCGGCGCAGGCAAGACCACGATCACGAACCTCATCAACCGCTTCTACGACATTGCCGACGGCAAGATACGCTACGACGGCATAAATATCAACAAGATAAAGAAATCCGACCTGCGCCGTTCGCTCGGCCTCGTGCTTCAGGACACGAACCTCTTCACCGGCAGCGTGCTTGACAACATCCGCTACGGACGGCTGGACGCAACGGATGAGGAGTGCATCGCGGCGGCGGAGCTTGCGGGCGCGGACGATTTCATAACACGTCTGCCCGACGGCTACAACACGCAGCTCACCAATAACGGCGCGAACCTCTCGCAGGGTCAGCGGCAGCTCATCGCGATCGCGCGCGCCGCGGTCGCCGACCCGCCGGTCATGATCCTCGACGAGGCGACCAGCTCCATCGACACGCGCACCGAGGCGATAGTCCAGTGCGGCATGGATAAGCTCATGGAAGGACGCACGGTGTTCGTCATAGCGCACCGTCTCTCCACGGTCAAGAACTCCGACGTCATCATGGTTCTCGACCACGGCCGCATAATCGAGCGCGGCAGCCACGAAAAGCTCATTGCCGAAAAGGGCGTGTACTATCAGCTCTATACCGGCGCATTCGAGCTTGAATAAAGCGCATCCCCCTCACGGTCTTTGGATCGTGAGGGGGATATTTGCGCAATTTTTGCGTTCCGGATTTTAGCGCATCATATAAAAAAGCGGCGCGCTGAAGCAGCGCGCCAAGTAAGGTGGCAAGAGGGATCTCCTGCCGGTGGGATAAAGATATGAGCCGGTCTTTCAAAAAGACCAATTGGATAAGCTGTGATTAAATAATATACCGCGGCCGTATTTTTGTAAAGAGCGAGGAAAGTCGCTCCGGCACTAGTTTTGTCGAACGCATATTTTTCCGCAATACGGGGAAAATATCCTCGATAAAACAAGAGAGGAGTTTTACCCATGATAATGGATCGCATTGCGCTGATATTGGCCATCGTCGGCGGACTCAACTGGGGCAGCATCGGGCTGTTTCGCTTTGATATCGTGGCGTGGCTGTTCGGCGGCCAGACCGCGACCGTCAGCCGTGTTGTATATACTCTGGTAGGGCTGGCAGCACTGTGGTGCATTTCCCTGCTTTTCCGCAGCGACGCCGTCACCGACGAGGGCATATGACCGCCGCAGAATAATAGACCCGCATAGACAGCTCCCCCACCGGCTGACGAGTCAGCCGGTGGGGGAGCGTTTTTTGTTTTATATCATCTGAGCACAGTGTCCGCGAGCGCCGCGACATAGTCGCAGTCGATGTCCTCGACGCGCCCTTCATCCACGAGCCGCGCGGAATCCGGATTGATAGGCAGACGGATGAACGCATCTATACCGTATATTGCGGCGAGCTTCTGCACCTTGCTCTCTCCGAATATCTCATGCACCTTGCCGCAGTCGGGGCAAATGAAATACGACATGTTCTCCACCAGCGACAGCACCGGCACCTTCATCATGCGAGCCATCTTGACCGCTTTCCCGACGATCATACCCACAAGATCCTGCGGAGAGCTGACTATAACTATCCCGTCCAGCGGCAGCCCCTGCATGACCGTCAGCGGAACATCGCCGGTTCCTGGCGGCAGGTCTATGAACATATAATCCACATCATCCCACATGACCTCGCTCCAGAACTGCGCAACGACACCCGCAATAACGGGGCCGCGCCAAAGCACAGGTTCCTCGGGGGCATCCAGCAGAAGATTCATACTGACCATCTGTATCCCGCTTGGGGTAGTGACAGGCAGCATATGATCAGCCGCGGCGCGCATACGCTCAGATACGCCGAACGCTTTCGGGATCGACGGCCCCGTAAGGTCGGCGTCAAGTATCGCGGTGCGGAAACCACGGCGCTGGGTCTCCGCGGCGAGCAGGCTCGTCACCATGGATTTGCCCACGCCGCCCTTTCCGCTTACAACCGCGATCACCTTCTTGACCGACGCGCCTGGCATTAGTTTTTCCATAAGGCTTTCATCGCGATGAAATTCGCTGCTCCCGCAGCCCGACGAGCATGTGGAGCAGTTATGCGTGCATTCACTCATTTTCGCCGTTCCTCCATTTCTCCGTTTCTTCCAGCAGCCACGCGGCAAGCGCATCGACGCCCTCGCCGGTGCGCGCGGATATCGGAAATATCTTTGCGTTCGGGTTCCGGCGCAGGATATAGCTGCGGCACTTTTCAAGGTCAAAATCGAAATACGGCATGACGTCTATCTTGTTGATTATCACTGCATCACATATCGTAAACATCAGCGGGTATTTCAGCGGCTTATCGTGTCCCTCCGGAACGGACAGTATCATCGCGTTCTTCACGGCGCCCGTATCGAACTCGGCTGGACAAACAAGATTGCCGACATTTTCAAGTATCGCAAGGTCGATATCATCCGCGCCAAGTCCGGCGAGTCCCTGACGCGTCATGTCCGCATCAAGATGGCACATACCGCCGGTATGCAGCTGTATCACCTTCGCGCCGGAGCCTTCGATGGTGCGCGCGTCGACATCGGAGTCGATATCCGCCTCCATTACGCCGATCCGAAGCTTATCCTTCAGCCTCGCTATGACCGCCATAAGCGTAGTCGTCTTGCCGGAGCCGGGAGACGACATCAGATTCAGCAAAAAAGTTCTGTCGCGCCGAAGCTGCTCGCGCAGGAGTTTCGCGGCGGCATCGTTATTCTCAAAAATGCTCTGCTTTACTTCGAGCACCTTGAAGCTATCCATGGTAATACCTCTCTTTTTAAAAACTCCGGAGCGGCAGAACCCGCTCCGGAGCAAGATTTTATGCCGGCTCGGAAAGTATCTTCTTGACCATTTCCTTCACGGCGTCCAGCGCCGCGTTATCGTCGCTTATCGCGTCAAGCCCCTTACCGGCAAGGTTGAGCGATGCGATCTCCTGATCATAGCCGACGAAGCCCAGCACGTCCACGCCAAGGTGTCCGGCAAGCTCCTCCATTATCGGCTTGTTTTTTTCGTCATAGCGGCAGCCGATCATGCACTTGTTGGAATACGGCAGATTCAGCTCATCGACCATGTCCGTTATTCTCTCTGCGGTCTCGAAGCTGAGCTTCGACTGGTCGCAGACGATGATGAGCGTATCGGAATTGCTGCCCGTGCCGCGCGAGAAATGCTCAAGCCCCGCGTCAAAGTCGATGATAACGAGGTCATACATATTCATCGTTTCGGAGAATATGTTGTTGAGCACGCTATTTATAGTGCAGTAACAGCCCGCGCCCTTTCTGCGTCCCATGACGACGAAATCGAAATAGTCGCCGTGGTACACTGCGTCGTAAAAGTCGGCGCGCAGCTTTTCTCCCGCGACGCCCTCGTCGAGCGTCTTTTTGCGCTTGTCAACGGCCTCGCCTATCGTGGTCTCGTATTTGACATTGAGCGTAGTGGCAAGATTCGCATCTGGGTCAGCGTCGATAACAAGTATCTGGTCGCACAGGCCGAGAGATTTGACCGCCTTGACAAACAGGGACGCGGTGGTAGTCTTGCCGGTGCCGCCCTTGCCTGAGAACGATATTATGCGTGTTTGTTTCTTCATATTTTTCCCTTTCCTTTAAATCACACTATCTCGTCCTTGCGAAACCACATATTGTCGAACAGAACATTCTCCGCGAGAACTGAATATCTCGGCCAATCCTCAACATCCTCCATATCGGCGGGTATCATTTCAAGGAACGAGCCGCGGGTCTCATAGTACCGGATGATGCCGTAGCCCTTGGAGACGAGCAGCTGCGTCGTTTCATCATCCACCGGATACGGGAAGACGAAATACACCTGTGTGAAAACGCCCTTGTACTCTTCGAGCATATCAAGCTTTTTCTGAAAATCCTCAACGCCGTAGAACGCGGCAATGCACTCGCGCACGGAGTTGCGGTACTTCACATTGCGGCAACGCGGCTTCTCGCCCGTGAGGTCAAGCTCGATCCAATCGCGCGACGCGGCGTCTTCCAGCACGGAGCCGACAAAAGCGAGCGAATAGCCGCAGCGCTCGACCAGATCGTCCACGTCTACCCAATCCCCTGCGGGGAGGTACTGAAGTATCCCGCACGGGGCATAGCCCATCTGTGTGCGCCACTGAAGCTCGCGGAATATCGGCAGAACGGCGACGACATCCGCAAAGTAGTCGGTACCGAACAGCTTCTGATTTATGGTCGTGAAGTATCCTCTTCCGGAGAAGTATGCAGATATGACCGTTTTATATGCATTACTTTGTTCCATGGCAGATCGGTTTTCAGTCGTCGATGTAGACTATTTTTTCTTCGTAATCCGGCTCCCAGCACTTGCTGCCGTCGGCGAGGACGGTGCAGTTGAGCAGGTAGCTCGGGCGCTCTATCTTTGCTCTGGGCAGGTGACGCTTCGCCGGTACAAAGGTGATGGCATTCTTGGGACATGCCTTCACGCACTCCTGGCATCCGTCGCACTCCCACATGCGCATGGCCTTCGCCATGTGCGGGATATCCTGAAGGGATTTGGGCCAGTTCTCGGTAACAACGGGAGTATCAGTATTTATGAACATGATGCAGTTGTGGCCGTGGTCGATGCAGGCATGGACGCAGTTGAGGCACTCAAGCGCATTGCCGCACACTTCATGGTCGATTATAATATTGTGCATCGGAGTAGTATAAGCCATGATTTATCCTCCTAATTATTATACTTCACGCGCCTGTCGGTTTACCAAACGTCTACCAGAGAGGGGAAGGTGTCGCGGGAGACGAGCTTGAGCGCGCCGTACTTACATGCGGTGCGGCACAGTCCGCAGCCGAAGCACTTGAACTGGTTGACGGTGACGATATCCTTGAGCGGGCTGTACTGTATGCCGCCGTACTGGCACTTTATGATACATGGAGCCTCGTTCTTGCAGCCGGCCGCGCACTTCTTGGGATCGACAACAGCGACGTACTCCGCTTTGTTGTACTCGACCGTTGCGCCGCGGTAAGCGCGAGCCTTGTACGCCTGGCAGTCAAAGGCGTTGCAGAAGCAGAAGCAGAGAGGCGGCTTACCGTCGGAATCGGTACCGGCGTCAAATATGGAGATGACGAGTCCCTGAGCATAGCGCTCGCGGCAGAGCTTTCTCGCCTCCTCCTTGTTGATGACCATGGAGTCGGTCTCCCAGGGGCGCTCGGCTCTGGTGCGGTCAACGTCGCGGTCGAAGAACATGCAGCCGTAGAAATCGCCGAAGCCGAAGTAACGGCGGCAGCCGCAGTGCTGAAGGATGAAGCGGTCGCCGGGGGCGACGTCGATTATCTGGAGCGCGTCCTCCAGAGGTATGACCTGGCCGGCCTGCTGGAGCATGGTGTCGATGGCCATATTCAGATAGCCCTCGTTGCCCATATCAACAGGCCCCTGAGGATCCTTTCCGCCCCACTCGAAGGAGTTGCGGGAGGCGCCGGTAAGGTTCATATAGCCTACGGCATGGCCGGGCTTTTTGACCAGCTCTGGGTCAAAGTTTGCGGGGTTGAGATACCACTTTGTTCCGTTGCCGTATTCAATGCAGTATTTGCACATATGTTTGACCTCCTGAATAATATTCATGTCCGCAGACTCCTGTTAAGAAGCCGATGCATAAAGCGTCAGCTTCTTAACTATACAGCATTCGGAGTCTGCGTGTCTATGGTTTTATTTCCCTAACTTTTTCATGGGGTTAACGGCCAGCGCAAGGAACAGTACGACCATACCGACAGCGCCTATAACCGCCGCCACGGTGAAGCCGTTTGCGAAGCTGCCGGTGCCAGTGATAACACGGCCGACGACCTGAGACGCAAGAGCCGCGCCGCCCCAGAAAGCACCGCCGGAGAAGATGGGGTTTATCTGGTTGAGGTTCTTGTTGCCGAACAGTATCGGGGTAATGGTCGGGCAGATATTGGTGATGACGCCGCCGGAAACGCAAAGAACGGAGCAGATGATGGCCATCACTACGGTGACGTGAGTCGGGAACACAAAAGCGTACAGTAGGCAGCCCGCTGCGAGGGGAACACCGGTGAAGAGGATCAGACCCTTGATGCCGATCTTGTTGACAAGCGCGCCGCCGACAAGGATGAACACGATGCCGACCAGCTGCATGATGCCCTGCATGGAGGACGCCACGGACTGGCTCATGCCGCAGTTGACAAGGTAGGTGACCATGTAGGTGCAGAGGCCCTGATACATGATGGTGAGGAAGAGTATGCCGAGGAACACGAACCAAAAGGCCGGAGTCTTGAGCGCCTGGCCGAGGGTGAGGCCGGGGACATCTTCGGTATTGCCTGCCGCGGCAGCTGCAGCAGCGCCGTCAGCCTTGGGCATTTCGGTCTTGGGGATGAGCGCATAGGCGACGAGGTTGCACAGGACGATAACGACGCCCATAACGAGGTAGACGTTGCGCCAGCCCATAACGGGGATGAGTGCGCCGGGGATGAAGGAGAACGCAGCGGCGCCGAGAGCAGCGGACGCGAGGACTACTGCGATGATGGTCGGGGTCTTTTTGCCGTAGTCGCCGAAGTAGGGGCTGACAGCCGCGACACCCATTGCGTGGGTACCGAGCCCCAGAGTGGAGCCGCCCAGCAGACCTGCGACTATAAGCATCCAGACCGCGCTGGAGAAGTAGTGGATCAGGCAGTAGCCCGCGGAAAGTATGGCGCAGACAAGGAACAGGGTACGCGGTGCAACCTTCTTGAGCATCGGGCCGACAAGGAAGGTCGACCAGATGAACGCCATTGCGCAGCCGAAGGTTGCGGCGAGAGCGATGGTTGCAATGCTGGATTCAGGCCAGGTGGTCACGAAGCTGGAAAGGAATATCGTAAAGGTGGAGTTCATGCCCATATTGGCGAACAGTGCTATGCACGCGCCGATGGCAGCTTTCTTGGCTTTGGTATTCATAATACTTTTCCTCTCTGTATTTGATTTTCCCGTTGCTGTTTCAGTCTCAGGTTCTGGGGCGGCAGGAATAGACCTTGAACTTGCCGTCCTGCTCCTCTTCGACAGTGCCGCGGCACTCGAGCACGTGGCCGACTATCTCGATATTGTAGGCCATGCTCTTTCCGTCGGGAGCCATTTCGATTATCGTCGCCTTGGGAGCGGCGGCGCACATGGTGGTAAAGGTTGCGAGAATCGCTTCCTTGCCCTCGAGGTACGCGGGAGTTCCGGTCAGCAGCTTCGCGGCCTCGTCATCAAAGACGCAGCTCTCGTCCACCCAGCAGTCGGCGATGCCCTGTGCATCGTGTGCGTTCATGCGGTCAACGTACTTTTCAAGAATGTTCATAGCTTTTTCTCCTTAGTCTACAAATACGCCCTGAATTATCGGCGGCGTGTCCGTGAAATCGAGCTGCTTGTCGAGTATCTCGACGAAATTGTGGCGGTTGAGGCTGTCAAAGCCGCTTATACGGTCATTGAAGTCGAAGTAGACAAGACCTCTGAAGCTGGTGCCGAATATTGGCTGGGTATCGACGAAGTCCGCGTGGCCGCAGCCATAGCCGAGCAGTTCGTCGCCGAGACGCTCCTTGACCCAGTCCACATAGGGGCGCAGGCCGTTCTCATCAAATCTCTTGGCGTCCTTGGGATATATAAAATAAACTCTATACATGGCAATTCCTCCTAAGATTTACAGATCCATTTTGTACTCGTCCAGAGGCAGACCGCCGACCTGCGGGTCAAGACGCTTGAGCAGGTCGTCAACAGCCGCCTTGACGTCGGCTATCTCGACGGTTATCGCCTTCTGCGGGCAGTTTAGAGCACAGCAGGAGCAGCCCTTACATGCCGCCTCGTTCCAAACGGGCACGCCGTCGACTATCTTCAACGCGTGGTTGAAGCACTTCTCAACACAGGTGCCGCAGCCGATGCACTTGTTCGCATCGACCTTGACGGTCAGGCCGTCGAGCTTCTTGAAGCGATCCTGCGCTTCGCCGCGGATCATGCCCTGGCGGTAGTTGTTGAAGTTGGTGCAGCAGCACTCGCAGCAGAGACATACGGTCAGGAACGGGCTGGTGAAATCGACGTCCCAGTAGATGTGGTCATAGAAGACGTGGCCGATGAAAGGCATCAGGCCGTCGTCCACAGCTTTGTGCAGGTGCGCGATGGCTTCCTCGACGGTCGCATGATAGCACAGGTCGCTCGACTCCTCGGCAGTGGCCGCGCCGATGTGGATGCAGCCGATGTTCTTGTCGTGCTCGGTGCAGTTTTTCGCGTCGCGGCAGGTACATGTCTTGCTGATTATGCGGTGGGGAGAACGGCGAATGAGCTCCTCGATGACCGCGACAGGCAGCGGGGATCCCTCGGAGCCAACGTTGACAGACGCGGGCAGGAAGGTCATGTCCAGAAGATCAGGGTTGGAGAAAGCTGCGGTCACAGCCTCAGCTCTTGACTCTTTATACAGCTCGGAGTGGGACAGGATGGTACCCATCTGGAACTCGCGCGCCATCGTTTCAAGATGGTCGGCATTCCATGTGGAGCGTTCACCCTTCTTGGCAATACTCATATCTTTTTTCTCTCTTTCTTTAAGTTGGGCTTCCGGCTTGGTTTTCGCCGCGGTGGAACTCGAGTCCTTCGATCTGAAGCTCCCTGCCGGAAACCAGATCCGTTTCGGGGCTGCCGCAGGCAGTACACACCGTTTCCGCACCCGCGAACTCAAAATGCGTAAAGCTCAGCTCGTGGCCACAGCGTCTGCAGCGGTAAACTATCGGGATCCTACGCATTTTTAGTTCGGAGCCTTCCAGCGGCGTACCGGCGGAGAATTTCTTGTAATACTTTATGACCCATTCATCCTGCAGGTCATGCATCTCGCCGACGGCCAGACGTACCGCGGCAACATGCTCTATGCCGTTGCTTGCTGCGATCTTCGAGGCCATCTTCACTATCGGATATACCACGGACAGCTCATGCATCCGGCGCAGCGCCCCTTTCTGTTCTTTCTTTTGCGCGAAACAATAGTCCGGATTTTCGAACGCATTTAAAAATCCTACCGGCCAAGCAGGAATTAATGCCCTCCAAAAGCGATAATTATTTCTGTGACGAATTTTTGAATTGGTTCAAAAGCAGAATATAGTAACGTCAGGATTTTGTCAATTGCAACTTGGTTATGTTTGTACATTTTGGTTATAACGTACAAAAAGCTCACAGTCAAACTGTGAGCTTTTACATACGCATATTAAGTTCGAACCGGTTCTATCGGCCTTTCACATATACCTCTTCACTTGCCGCATGGCTTCAGCAGCGATATGAACATATCGACCAGCCGCTCTCCTTCTACGTCAAGATCCACGACGTCCGGCTGTATCGCCCAGCGCAGGCACAGGCCGCCGGCCATGTATCGGAGCATGCTAGTCGCGGTGTAGAGATTGATGTCATCCCTGAATTCGCCCGACTTCATGCCCTCTTCTATGGTGTTCATGTAGTAGCCGTACGCCGTCCGGCGCATATCGAGCGCAACGTCCTTGTTGTGCTTCAGTTCGGCTATCCAGCTGATCTTCGACATCTCCGCGCCGGTGCGCGTTGAGGTCTTGAGTTTGAATAAAAGCAGATTTTTCAAGGTTTCCGAGGCCGTAGTGCCTTTAAGCTCCGGCATGTTCTCGTCGATTATTTCGTCTATCGCTTCGCCATAGCCAAGGAAGATCGATTCCTTGGACGGGTAGTAATAATAAAACGTACCGGTCGATACATCCGCCGCAGCGCAGATATCGTTGACCTTTACGTTTTCAAAACCGTTCTTCTGAAACAGGTCTATCGCGCAGCTATATATTTTGCGCTGTACAGCCTTGCTCCTGTGTTCCTTTGCCTTTGTCAATGAAATTTACCTCCGTTCCGGCTCGCGCCGTGCTTTGAATGATATACAGATGAGCCGAAATCATATATGAATCCGTTTCTGAAAATCACAAAATTTTAAGTTATATCATACTACAATATTCCATTAGTAATGTCAACACATATTTTGTTGGCACAGCGCGGTTTAAAGGCGGTTAAGTTTGTTTAACTATTGGCAATTATTCGAATTGATTCAAATTTTTCTCCAGAACATATTGACAAACCATTGCGTGCTTGTTATGATGATGTCAATTTGAATTGGTTCAGTTTTCCGCATATCATCACGCCACACTATGGAGGTCTACAAATGGATTTGAAAAAACTGCTCCAGCCGATAAAGGTCGGCAGCATCGAGCTGAAGAACCGCTTCGTCGTCCCCGCCATGGGCACGAACTTCGCCACCCCTGACGGCTACGTCACCGATCAGCTCATCGCCTATCACACCGCCCGCGCAAAGGGCGGCTACGGACTTATCATCACCGAAGTCGTCGCCGTTCAGGCCAACGGCAAGGCCATCATCTTCGAACCCGGCATCTGGGACGACTCTTTCATCCCCGGCTGGAAAAAGCTCACCGACTCTGTCCACGCCGTGGGCGGCACGATCTTCTGTCAGCTCCACCACTGCGGCCGTCAGACCCTCCCCGTTTTCATCGGCGGCGAGACTCCCGTCGCTCCTTCCGCAGTTCCCTGCCCCGCTGATGACTCCATCTGCCGCGAGCTGACCAGCGACGAGTGCTGGGAGCTTGTGCACGCATACAGCGACGCCGCAGTTCGCGCCAAGGAAGCCGGCTTCGACGGTGTCGAAGTTCACGGCGGCCACGGCTACATGATAGCGCAGTTCATGTCCCCGCATTCCAACAAGCGCACCGACGAGTGGGGCGGCGACCTCTACGGCCGTCTCAAGCTCCCCCGCGAGATCTTCAAGGAGATCCGCCAGAAGTGCGGTAAGGACTTCCCGATGATCTTCCGTTACAGCTACGACCAGAAGGTCACCGGCGGCACCACGCTCGAGGAAGCCACCGTCATCGCGCGCGTCGCCGAGGATTGCGGCGTTGACGCGCTCAACATCACCGTCTGCACCTACGCGAGTGTCGAGTATATGTGCGCTACCCCGATGATGCCCTCCGGCTGGAACGAGTTTCCGACCGCGGTCATCAAAAATTCCGTCAACATCCCCGTCATGGCCGTTGGACGCTTCAACAATCTTCTCGTTGCGGCCGACTGCCTTGAGGCAGGCCGTGCCGACCTCATCTGCTTCGGCCGTACCTCTCTCGCAGACCCCGAGCTGCCCAACAAGCTGGCCGAGGATCGTCTCGACGAGCAGATCCCCTGCATCGGCTGCACCCAGTCCTGCGTCAGCGCGCTCACCAATCCCGCACGCGGCTTCAAGGCAAGCTGCCTTATAAACCCCGTCACCGGTCATGAGTTTGAGTATGACCTCACCCCTGTCGCTCCCGAGAAGGCCAAGAAGGTTCTTGTCGTCGGCGGCGGCCCCGGCGGACTCATCGCCGCAATGACCGCAGCCCAGCGCGGCCATAAGGTCACTCTCTGCGAAGCCAGCGGCAAATTCGGCGGCAAGTTCCGTCTTGCCTCCATCCCGCCCTGCAAGCACGAGATCGCCGCAGGCCTCAAGTACTACATCCACATGTGCGAGAAGCGCGGTGTAGATATGCGTCTCAACTGCGAAGTTGACGAGCAGTTCATCCGCGACCTGGCGCCCGATGCCATCATCCTCGCCACCGGTTCTATCGTCGCAAAGCCCCCCATCCCCGGCATCGACAACGAGAAGTTCCTCACCGTCGCTGATATTCTCGACGGCAAGGTCCTCCCCGGCAGAAACGTTCTTATCGCGGGCGGCGGCCTGACCGGCTGCGAGACCGCAGACTTCCTCTGCGAGCATAACCGTGTCGTCTCCGTCATGGAGATGGCTCCCGTCATCGCCGCCGACGCCGAGGCGACTCCGCGCCGCTTCCTCATGCAGCGTCTCAACAAGTGGAGCCATGCGCTCGACTTCTACGGCCCCGCTCTGAGCGTCTACACCGGCGCAAAGATAAAGCAGTTCTACGAAGACGGTGTCGCCTACGAAATGGGCGGCGAGGTCAAGGAGCTGCACGGCTTTGACAGCATCATCCTCTCCCTCGGCGTGAAGTCCTACAATCCTCTCGAAGAGGTCGCAAAGTCCCTGTGCGGCGAGGTCTACGTCGTCGGCGATGCGGAAGCCGCCGGCAATGCCAACCACGCTACCGACACCGGTCTTGCTGCCGCTCTCAAGCTCTGATAATTATAAAGAAGAGTCCGCCCTCGCGACGGACTCTTTTCCCAAGGAGAAGCTATGTTGACTTATACTTTTGTTCAGAATATAAAAATTCTTGCTGCCCCCGGCAGCATCGCCAACATCGGCGAGGTCGTCGGCACCGCAGGCTACAAGAAAGCCATGTTCATACACGGCGGCAGCCTACGCCGCTCCGGAGTTGCCGATGCGGTCAAAAAATCGCTTGCCGAGCACGGAGTTGACTGCGTTGACTTTGAAAAGGTCAAGTCCGATCCCCCTGCTTCGCTCGTGGATGAGGGCGCTGACTTCGCCCGCGAAAACGGCTGCGACTGCGTTATCGCCATCGGCGGAGGCAGCGCAATAGACATGGGCAAGGCCATAAACATGCTCCGCTTCAACGAGGGCAAGGTGCTGGAGTATCTCTCGAAGCCCCATGTCCATTCGCCCGGACTTTTTGTCGCTCCCACTACTTCCGGCACCGGTGCCGAACTCTCCACCGGCTCTGTTATCACCGACACCGAGCGCAACATGAAGCTCCCGCTGCCGGTGTATAATTCCATGCCGGAAGTCGCCATCCTTGATCCGGAGCTCACCGCATCCATGCCCGCCGCAATGACCATGCAGACCGGTCTCGACACCTTCTCGCACGCAGTCGAGGGCTACTGCAATGTCATGAGCAACATGATGATGGATCCCATCTGCGAGAAGATCATGGAGCTTGTCGCGGAGAACCTCCCCGTCGCAGTCGCCGACGGAAGCGATATTCAGGCCCGCTCGCGTATGCAGGTTGCCGCGTGCATGAGCGGTTGGACTCTCACAAATGTTTACGCCAATGTCGGCCACAGCCTCGCCCATGTTGTCGGTGCAAATTATCACATCGTCCACGGCTCCGCCTGCTCCTACGGGCTGCCTCCCGTGCTCAAGCATATGGCTCCGGCCGTTCCCGACAAAGTCAAGCGCATCGGCATGATACTCGGTGCTGAATTTGACGGCAGCGAGACTCCCGAACAGATCGGCCGGAAAGCTGCAGACGCGTATATCGCATTCCGTGACGGTTTGGGCATGCCTCCCGTGACCGAAGCCGGTATCTATGTTGAAGACATCGACGCACTCGCAGAGCTGGTCGTCCACGAGCCGTTCGCGCAGCTCACCCCTGTGCCCGTCAATCACGACTCAGCCGTTCGTATGCTCAAAGAAATGCTCTCTCTTTGATTGAACGTTCTCCTGCACCGGCGTGCAGCATCTTGATCCTTTCCACTCCCCCCCATACCCCATTTACCTGTCCGATCACTCAGCGTCCTCAGGTAAATGGGGATTTTGTTTATGCCGCTGACAGGGAAATATGCCGACAAGAATATTTCAGGTCGGTTATGCATAGAAGTTGACGGGAATGGAAGACTATGCTATACTAACTGTTAATTCTATAAACAAAAGGAGTTGTATATCCTAAATGGATGATGGCAGTCGATTGCCGGAGATAGCGGCTCAGGCGTCGCCCGAACTTACCCCCTGGATAATCGCGGTTGCGCTGCTCTTCTGCGCAATGTTCTTTGCCGTGACGGAGACGGCGTTCGCCTCCGCGTCGCGCCCCAAGATAAAGGTCGCCGCCGAGCGCGGTGAGGCCGGCGCGAAGAGAGCACTGTATGTTATGGACAATTTTGACATGGCGATCAGCACTCTGCTGATATGTACCAACATCGTACATATTGCCACGGCTTCTCTTGTGACCGTCGCGGTCACGAGAATATGGGGGCTCAGCGCCGTTTCGCTGAGCACTATCGTCACTACGATAGTGGTGTTTTTCGCAGGTGAGATGCTCCCCAAGAGCATCGCCAAAAAGTACAGCGAGCGCTTTGCAAAAAGCTGCTCCGGCGTACTTGTATTCTTTATGAAGCTCTTTGCCCCGCTTTCCAGGCTTCTGACGAAGATCGGTCAGGCGGCGGCAAGACTCACCCCAGGCGACGGCGAGACGTCGATGACCGAGGATGAGATATACGATATCATCGAGGACATGACCGAAGAGGGCAGCCTCGACGAGGAGCAGGGCGACCTGATCTCTTCCGCGCTTCAGTTCGGCGAGGTCACGGTCGAGAGCGTGCTCACGCCGCGAGTCGATCTGGCCGCGGTGGATATCGCGAGCAGCCATGAGGAGATACTCGCGTATATCAAAGATCAGCCCCACAGCCGCCTGCCGGTGTATGAGGGCAGCATAGATAACATTATCGGCATCCTCCAGATACGCCGGTTCATAAAGGCGTACCTGCGTCAAGGCAACGATCTGGATATCCGCCCGCTGCTTGACGAGGCGTTCTTTATCCACCAGAGCATGAACATCGACGAGCTGCTGCCAGTCATGTCCAAGCGCAAGCTCAACATGGCCGTCGTCACTGATAACTACGGAGGGACGCTCGGCATCGTCACGGTTGAGGACATTCTCGAAGAGCTTGTCGGCGAAATCTGGGATGAGGAGGACGTCGTGGAAGAACCGGTCGTCGAGCTGCCGGACGGCAGCTATCAGGTCGATGCGGATCAGTCCGTAAGCGACGTTTTCGAGCTGTTCGGCTTCGAGGATCCGGAGGAGAACGAGGAGCTTATAAACACGCTCATGGGCGAATGGGCCTATGAGCAGTTCGCCGCGATACCCAAGACAGGCGAGAGCTTTGAATACCATGGCCTGAGGGTCACGGTCACGGAGATGGAGCACAACCGCATACTCAAGCTCAATGTCTCGCTCGCACCTCAAGCGAAGGAGGGCGGGGAACAATGAGTACTGTTCTTGTATTTGCGGGCATTTTCCTGTGCCTATGCCTGTCCAATTTCTGCTCCGCGTCCGAGATGGCGTTCTCGTCGTGCAACGTCATGCGCCTTGAAAATGCGCGGGACGACGGCTCAAAGCGCGCGAAGATCGCGGTGTATATCACAGAGCATTTTGATGATGCGCTCAGCGCGATCCTGATCGGCAACAACCTTGCCAATATCGGCGCGTCGTCGCTGGCCTCCGTTGCCGTCATACTGGTGACGGGTGGGGACAAATATGCGTGGCTTGCCACGATTATCCTGACAGTGCTCGTCATAATCTTCGGAGAGACAATGCCGAAGATCAGCGCAAAAAAGAACGCGAACCGCACGTCGCTGAAAAACGCGTACGTTGTGCGCGCGATGATGATAATTTTCTACCCGCTTGTCTGGCTGGTAGTCTCGCTGATAAAGCTGCTGACGATGGGCATGAAGCCTGAAGCCGCGGATGCCGATTCCGACGAGGCGGTGGAAGAGCTTCAGTCGATAATCGAGACGGCGGAGGACGAGGACGTGCTGGACGAGGATCAGTCGGAGCTGGTTCAGGCGGCGATAGATTTCTCCGAGACTTCCGCGTTTGAAGTTATGACCGCGCGCGTTGACGTTCAGGCGATCGACATCGAGGACGATTGGGATGACATCCTCGCCATAATTGAGGATGCGCCGTTCACGCGTCTGCCGGTGTACGAGGGCAGCATAGACAACGTCATCGGCATCCTGTATCTGAACCATTTCCTCAAGGCCATGGCGGATGACGGCCGCGTGGACATCCGAAAGCTTCTGATGCCCCCGTGCTATGTGTATAAGACCATGAAGCTGCCCGCAGTGCTCAATACGCTGCGCAAGGCGAAGCAGCACCTCGCCATCGTGTCCGACGAATACGGCGGAACGCTGGGCGTCGTGTCGATGGAGGATGTGCTGGAGCAGATCGTCGGCGATATATGGGACGAGAGCGACGTTGTTGAGCACGAGGTCGTGCAGCGCGAGAAGAGCGAGTACGAACTGGACGGCGCGATGATTCTCTCGGACTTTCTGGAGCTTGTGGGGCTCAATGAGGACGATGTTGACGCCGAAAGCAATACCGTCGGCGGCTGGACGCTGGAGATGTTCGGCAGCTTCCCGCAGGAGGGCGACAGCTTCACGTATAGGAATCTGACGGTCACGGTGCTGTCGATGGACGGCCGCCGTGTCGAACGTGTGCTGGTGAAGCTCGCGCCGTCGGAGGCCGATAAAGATTAAAGTCATGTAAAAATTAAGGCGAAGAGGATCGGCGATCCTCTTCGCTTTGAATTTTTCGTGAGCCGAAAATAAGTGTTGACATCGCCGGATGTGTGTGTTATCATATATAAGCTAAATGAATACCGCGGGGTAGAGCAGCTGGTAGCTCGTCGGGCTCATAACCCGGAGGTCGTTGGTTCAAATCCTTCCCCCGCAACCATGGCGAGTGTTCTTACAGCATTTGAAAGGCTGTAAGAACACTCGCTTTTTATACAGCGAGTTCACAGGGGGCGTAGTTGACGACTACGCCTTTTCTTGTATTTACGGACAC
>JABLTO010077523.1_pt1 | contig 52378 bp, 67 predicted proteins | sample 7160091 | NCBI WGS metagenome assembly JABLTO01 (sample SAMN14651225, study PRJNA627086) | human gut metagenome | isolation source: feces | host: Homo sapiens
AAAGACATTAAGATTCATGATGATAGTTACCTCTCTAAGATGTCTTTTTATTATATCAGGTAAAGCGTTTTATCACCAAAAGTCAGGAAGAACCATACTTAAATTATCAGCTTTATCATGAATGATACAAATAAAAGTTTAAATTCTTACTACAGATCTTTACCTCTTATCACTTCCCAAGTCCCCTCTAGTCTTCCTGCTTATCTTTAGACCCTGTCTATTAAAGACATCTATTATTAATAAGTGATAGTAGGAAGTTTCCTGTTATACTAAAAAAAAGACCTTATTAAAAGGTCTTTTTCTGTATCAATTAGTCTTCTTTAACCACTTGTGACGTTTCAGCAAGTGAAGCAATTAACCCACTAACATTTTGAATTTCAGATGGGATAATTAATTTTGTTGCTTTTCCATCTGCTACTTGTGCTAAAGCTTCAAATGATTTAAGTGTTAAAACTTCTGTTGTTGGGTGAGATTCATTTAGCATACGAAGCCCTTCAGCTGTTGCTTCTTGAACTTTTAAAATGGCTTCTGCTTCCCCTTCTGCACGGCGAATCGCAGCTTCTTTATCTGCTTCTGCCGATAAAATCATGGCTTGTTTACGAGCTTCTGCCTCAAGAATTTGTGATTCTTTTAATCCTTCCGCTTTTAAAATTGCAGATGTTTTTTCTCCTTCTGCTTGTAAGATTTTTTCACGACGTTCACGTTCTGCACGCATTTGTTTTTCCATGGCCGCTTGAATATCTTGTGGCGGAATAATATTTTTAACTTCTACACGGTTAATTTTAATTCCCCATGGATCAGTGGCTTCATCTAACACTGAACGCATACGAGAGTTAATAATATCACGTGAAGTTAACGTTTCATCTAACTCTAATTCCCCGATGATATTACGTAATGTTGTTGCTGTTAAATTCTCAATAGCAGCAAATGGATTACTTACCCCATACGTAAATAATTTAGGATCTGTAATTTGGAAGAAGACAACTGTATCGATTTGCATCGTCACGTTATCTTTTGTAATAACGGGTTGTGGTCTAAAATCAATAACTTGTTCTTTTAATAACACTTTATTTGCAACGCGATCCATAATTGGAATTTTAACATGAAGCCCAACAGTCCAAGTTGCAGCATAAGCACCGAAGCGCTCAATAACATAGGCATTTGCCTGAGGTACCACTTTAATGTTAGCTGCTACTAAAATAATAATAACAACCACAATAGCAATGATAAAATAAGCCATTTTTCCATCTCCCTTTATTTAATGATAATTGTGACTCCTTCAATACGTAACACAGTCACAATTTCATCTACTTTATATACTTGTTTACTTTCTGACATCGCACGCCATACTTTACCATCAAGCTTTACTTCACCGGTCGTATAAGGCCTAATCTCTTTTACTACCACAGCTTCTTTTCCAATCAACTCATCAACATTTGTTTTGACTTGACCGATTTTTAACTTTTCAACAGCTACTTTTCGAGTGGTCGCCACTAAGACTAATGAGACTCCCAAAAAGATAAGGAGTTGAACTATAAATGAATCAATAACAAAGGCAAATAACATGGCAACTAAAGCTCCGATTGCAAACCAAATTGAAACAATCCCTAAAGTCAATGCTTCAATAACAGCAAAGGCAATAGCAATCCAAAACCATAGCCATGTGAAAGGAATCCCCAAAACCAAACTCGTTAAACTGACCATCTTCTCTCACTCCATTCTAATTGTTACTCTTACACTGTTACTTTTACATTATAGCAAATTTATTCCTCATTTGATACATCTAGCGAATTCGTTTTCATTTATTTTCCATCTTTTTAGCGCGCGGGTGTGCTAACGCATAGGCTTGCTTTAAATGTTCTTTCGAAACATGCGTATAAATTTGAGTGCTCGATAAATGCTCATGACCTAACAGTTCTTGCACAGCCCGCAAATCTGCTCCATGATTTAATAAATGTGTCGCAAACGTATGGCGAATCATATGTGGAGCCAACTTAATATGATTTGCCGTTTGTTTCGTTAATCGATTTAAAATATCTCTTACCCCTCGTTCTGTTAATGGCAGTCCATAATGATTCAAAAATAAATAATCGGTTTCAATCTTTGATTTTTTTAGTAACCTAGGTCGACTCTGTTGTAAATATGCTTGGATTGATTCCACTGCAAATTCCCCTAATGGAATATATCGATCTTTCCCACCCTTACCGTGTACTAACATCATCCCTGTTTCAAAATCTAATTGTTTTAAGGTTAAGCCACAGCACTCTGAAACACGGATACCTGTGGCATATAGGATTTCCAATAATGCATAATTTCGACATCCTAGTACCGTTGATTGATCAATACTTTCAAATAAGGCAACCATTTCTTCCTCATATAAAAACTTTGGTAAAACTTGTCCTCCTTTAGGTGCCTTAATCATCGAAAAAGGATTATGAGAAATGACACCCTCCTTTAATAAGAACTGATAATACGAACGTAAAGATGAAAGTTTACGACTCACTGTACTTCGATTCAATTGATGCGTGTAGCAATAATTTAAATACGCACGGACTTCGCTATACTCCACATCTAACGGCTCAATCAGCTCCTGCTTACAAAAAGATTGCCATTCCTCTAAGTCTTTTTTGTAATTTAAAATCGTATGAGTTGAATAACGCTTCTCGTACGTTAAATACTCTAGATAACGATTAACCAGTTCTCTCATTATTCCTCACTCCCTCTACGTATAAAGAAAACAGTACTTATTGTACTGTTTTCCTTCATCGTTTATTTAATTGCCTGAAGCTATTTTTCTTCTTCATTTAGCAGATAAAGAGGCTGAAAGTCTTCAGATTCACCAAAGAACAAATTCTCCCTCACACTGATCAATGATTAGATTAATTCTTTACATTCATTGATTTTTTCAATGGCGCGTGCAGCATAAAGAGCTTTTTTCTCTTTTTTCTTAACACGTCCTGGTAAGTCTAAGAATAATCCGAAGTTCGCATTCATTGGTTGGAAACCATCTTGAGACGTATGAGTAATATAGTAAGCCATTGATCCCATAGCTGTTTCACGTGGGAATTCAATTAATTCTTCACCTAACATGTATTTCGCCATGTTAATTCCAGCTACCATTCCTGATGCTGCCGATTCAACGTATCCTTCAACCCCTGTTAATTGCCCCGCAAAGAATAAATCTTCACGTGTTTTAAATTGGTATGTTGGGCGAAGTAATACTGGTGAGTTAATGAATGAATTACGATGCATAACTCCATAGCGTACGATTTCAGCATTTTCTAATCCCGGAATCATTTGAACAATACGTTTTTGTTCTCCCCATTTTAAATGCGTTTGGAATCCTACTAAGTTGTATAAAGTTCCCGCTGCATTATCTTGACGTAACTGAACAACAGCATAAGGTGTCTCTCCTGTTTTTGGATCTTCAAGCCCTACCGGTTTCATTGGTCCAAATAAAACCGTTTGGCGACCACGTTTCGCCATTACTTCGATTGGCATACATCCTTCAAAGAAGACTTCTTTTTCAAATTCTTTAACTGGAACGACTTCTGCATTGATTAAAGCTTCATGCCAAGCATTAAACTCTTCTTCTGACATTGGACAGTTTAAATAAGCGGCTTCTCCTTTGTCATAACGAGATTTTAAATAAACTTTATCAAAATTAATTGAATCTTTTTCAATAATTGGAGCTGCTGCATCATAGAAGTAGAATGAGTTATGTCCTGTCATTTCACGAATATATGCACTTAAAGCATCACTCGTTAATGGTCCTGTTGCAACAATCGTTGGTCCCTCAGGAATTTCAGTTAACTCTTCACGAATGACTTCAATATTTGGATGATTACTTAAGAATTCTGTAATTTGTCCTGAAAATCCTTCACGGTCAACTGCTAATGCTCCACCTGCAGGAACCGCATTCGCATCGGCTGCCTTCATGATTAATGAATCTAAAATACGCATCTCTTCTTTTAATACTCCAACAGCGTTTGCTAACCCATCTGCACGAAGTGAATTTGAACAAACTAACTCTGCGAAGTTTTGTGTGTGATGCGCAGGTGTATTTTTCACTGGGCGCATTTCATATAACTTAACTTGAATTCCACGTTTAGCTAATTGATAAGCGGCTTCCGAACCAGCTAAACCTGCTCCAATAACATTTACAAATTTCATTTTAACTTGCCTCCTAAGTTGCGAATTAACACATGGTTACAAATGAGAATTATATCATAAATTACGGATTCTGCTAATACATTTTGCAATAAGCCCGGCGCTAATACGACAAATCTCAAATCAAGGCGATGAAGCGGGAGAATTCCTTGAACTTTTCTTCATCTGCTTAAGCCAATCTCTTTTGCCTATTAACTTAAGATCCTGAATGACTTTATTATAACATAAACTTTTACCCTCTGTCTGTTTGCTTTAAAAACCCACCTTCTAAAAGGTGGGCTTTTGATTATTCTTCTTTATAGTCACATTCCTTATTCGGACATTGAATTTCATTTTTCTTCCCTTTAACGACTAACAAGCTATCGCATTTTGGACATTTCTTATCAACTGGTTTATGCCAAAGTGCATAATCACAGCTTGGATATTGATTACATCCATAGAAGACTTTTCCACGGCGTGTTTTCTTTTCAACGATTTCACCTTTTTCACATTTCGGACATTTAACTCCTGTCGAAACGGGTGCAGCCTCTTCTTTTGTTTCCTTTTTAATATACTTACATGTCGGATAGCCACTACATGCGACAAACTCACCGTAACGCCCACGACGAATGACAAGTGGACTACCACATTCTGGACATTCCTCCCCAATTTCAACTGGAGCAATTTTCTCCATATTTTTTTGAGCATCTTCAAGCATTGGCATAAAATGATCGTAAAAGACTTTTAATTCATCGTACCAAACTTTTTGTCCCTTTGAAATTTCATCTAAATTATTTTCCATCTCTGCAGTATACTCCACATTAATAAACTCAGAGAAGAATTCAGCTAATTTCTCACTTGTTAAAATTCCTTGATCCGTTGGCTTAAACTTTTTATCCTCAAGTGTCACGTAACCTCGATTTTTTAACGTCTCCATTGTTTGTGCATAAGTCGATGGACGTCCAATCCCTAACTCTTCCATTTCCTTAATTAATTTCGCTTCGCTATAACGAGCAGGTGGTTGAGTAAAATGTTGTTGTGGTTCAACATCAACTAACGCTAACGTATCCCCTTCACTTAAACGTGGTAAAGCTGCATTTTTTGTTTCTTCATAGCTATAGACACGTAAATATCCATCAAACACTAGCACTTGACCGTTAACGCGGAATAAGTAATCATTTGAGCGAACTTCAATCGTTGTCGCTTCAACTGTTGCACTTTTCATTAAGCTCGCAACAGCACGTTCCCAAATGAGTTTATATAAACGCAGTTCATCACGTTTTAAATAAGGTTTCATCTCTTCTGGTGTACGCGCGACTGATGATGGGCGAATAGCCTCATGCGCTTCTTGTGCATTTTTAACTTTCTTCGCATTTGTACTTCCTGTTTTAACATAATTTGCACCATAATTTTGTTTAATAAATGACTTAGTTGCATCAACGAAGTTATCGGCTAAACGAGTCGAGTCGGTACGCATATATGTAATTAATCCAACAGTTTCGGAACCGATATTAACCCCCTCGTATAATTTTTGAGCAATTGTCATTGTCTTCTTCGCATTATAACCTAATTTACTTGCAGCTTCTTGTTGAAGAGTTGAAGTGATAAATGGTAACTTCGGTTGTTTTGATTTATTTTTCTTTTCAACCTTTTCGACTACATAAGGATCACTTAATTCAGCTAAGATGGCTTTGACTTCATCTTCATTCGCAATTGAAATCTTCTTATTAGCTTTCTTTACTAATTCTGCTTCAATTTTTGCACTTTCGCGCTCAAACATAGCATGAACTGACCAGTATTCTTCACTAACGAATTTTTGAATTTCTTTCTCACGTTCAACAATTAACTTCAATGCTACTGATTGAACTCGTCCCGCACTTTTACTTTTGATTTTACTTTGTAATAACTTACTTAATTTAAATCCAATAATGCGGTCTAAAATACGACGACTTTCTTGAGAGCGAACCAAATCCATATCAATCGCACGTGGATGTTTGAATGCTTCTAAAATCGCATCTTTTGTAATCTCATTAAATACTACTCGACGTTCTAAATCAACATCAAGTCCTAAAACATCTGCTAAATGCCAACTAATCGCCTCTCCCTCGCGGTCGGGGTCAGTTGCGAGGTAAACAGCATCTGAATTTTTAGCTGCTTGTTTTAATTCTTTAATGACCTTTGATTTTCCTGTTACGTTTTTATAGTTGGGTTTAAAGTGGTCTTCAACATCCACACCTAAACCTCCTGGACCTGTCGTTGCTAAATCTCGAATATGACCAACGCTTGATAGAACCACATAATCTGATCCTAAGTAGTTTTCAATCGTTTTAGCTTTAGCAGGCGACTCTACAATTACTAAATTTTTCCCCATACCTATCACCTTTTCTATCTCAATAACTAATAACCGGCTTAGCTTCTAAACTTAGCTAAGTTAATCTTTCATCTATTATTCGACTTTATTTTAAAAACATTCAATGAGTCTGCTGATTCATTCAACGCTTATCTGTAGCAAATAGTCAAAATAAAACACAAAAAATATTACTGGTTTCTTTTCCTCTTGTCAACAATTTCATTATAAATTACAGATAAACATGAGGGTCTTTTACTTTTTTCATCTATAGATTCATTCAAAATTACTGTTTCACCAATGTCTCTTTTTATACCTACTATTGATTTTTTTCAACTCATTCTAGCAATTTCACCCCGTGATCCATCCATTTCCATGCTCCATTCTTTTTCCTCTCATCCTGATTTAAGTCGAATAAATCATCTCAGAATGCAGAAAAAAATAGATACTGTCGTATTTTCTGCGAATATAAAAAAATCTGACTTTAGAGGTGATTCTAAAATCAGATTTCATCAATGATACATCTTATTAATCTAGCTACCTTACTCTTCACTATGCACCCAATCTAACATATTAAGAACGTCCTGATAATGTGTCAAACAATAAGCGCCATTCTTAATTAAGTTTAAACTTCCTTCAGAATGAATAGAGTTATACGGAGCTGGTAGAGCATAAACCACTTTTCCCTCCTCGACTAGCTGTTGCGCAAGTTTTAAGCGCTTATCTTCTTTGACCGCTTCAATAACGACCATCACCTCACTTAATTCTTGCACCAATTGATGAGCTCGATAAAACTGAGGTGCACTTGGATAAACATGTGGTGGATATTCAGTCATCACCAGATGATCTCGAGCAATCCGTTTATAAAGCTCAAAGTTTTCTTGCGGATAGACATGTAAAAAGCCCGACGATAAAAGGGCAATGGTTTTTCCACTTCTAACCGACAACAAATGGGCAATAGCATCGATTCCAAGTTGTAAATTTCCTACAATAGCGACATCCTGTGATAACAAATTTCCAACAATGGCTTTACATGATTCCATTCCATAAGCGGAGGGCCTACGATTCCCCATCACTCCTATTTTTTTCTTCTTTAATAGCATCAAATCACCTTGATAATACAACACAAACGGCGGACGAATCATCTCTTTAAAAAGGGATGGATACTCCTCATCTAACACCGTTAATACTTTGCTTTCTCCTAATTTTAACTTAGCTTGTGTCACTTGCTCTTGTGTGATTTGCTTCAACTTAATATCATCTTTTAAAACATCATACATTTTAAACCAATTACCATTTTTTAAAACACTTAATGCAATTAATTTTTCTCGTAATTCCATTTTAATCACCTAAGTTAATGTACGCTCATCGTCACTCATTTCTTTGTTAAAATAAAAAAAGATTACAAAAAGTAATCTCTTCTAAAATTTTGAGCGAATCGGTTCAAAAGATTGACGATGCTCTGAAATAATTCCATTTTCTTCAATGGCTTTTAAATGTTCCTTTGTTCCATAACCAACATGACGTTCAAATCCATAAGCTGGATATTTTTGTCCTAGTCGCTTCATATAGGCATCACGTGTCACTTTAGCAATAATACTTGCTGCAGCAATTGAGACACTTTTTGAATCTCCTTTAATAATTGGCGTTTGAGGGATATTTACATTCGGTAATGTCATCGCATCTAGTAATAAATGCTGCGGTTTAGGATCCATTTTTGCAATCGCACGTTCCATTGCTACTTTAGTCGCCTCATAAATATTTAATCGATCAATCTCTTCACTGGTACAAATTCCAACGCCAATACTGATCGCATGTTTTTTTATTTCTTCATAAAAATATAAACGCTTAGCTTCTGATAACTTTTTCGAATCATCAATTCCAAATAACCAGCAATCAGCTGGTAAAACGACAGCTGCTGCAATGACGGGCCCAGCTAACGGTCCACGTCCTACCTCATCGATACCTGCAATCAGTTCAACACCACTATAGCGAAGCTCATTTTCATAAATCGACATGGTAATAAATTTTTGGAATTCGTCATATTCCTTTTGCATTTTATTTTCATATTGTTTAACAAGCTTTTGAACACCACTACGTTCATCGGATTTTAATCGTTCAACAAAAGCTTCATCAACTACATCTTGTTGTAATATTTTTTTTATTTCATCTACCGTATACTTTTCCATCATTGAGCAGCTCACCTTTCTAAAGTAAAAAGCGATAACTTATTTATTCTATCAATGTTTTTTACATTAGTCAACTATGTTCAAATTTATGTCTTTTTTTGTAGAGAAAACTGTTTTTTTCTCGTTCTTTCTTATTTTAACATCATTCTAAGGTGGATTCTAGTTAATTTTTACTATTTTTCACAAATAGTTTACTAACCCTCACATTATAGACTAATTTTCATGATATTAGTCATTTTTTGTATTTTTTTCCTTTAACTACATCTTAATTTTAAAAAAGAGTCGATGATTCAAACAAGATTGAATCCAACGACTCTTTTTATGTCTTTATTTTTCTTCTGATGTTGGAATATCACTAGGTAACTCAAATGATAAGCGTCCTAATTTCACACTACGAATTTCACGAAGTAAAATCTCGTAAACTTTATCATAATCCACATAGCCACCTGATTGTAAAAATCCACGCTTTTGTCCAATCTCATCTAATACAGCAACTTTATCTTCAAACTGACCACTTAAGTTATAACGTTCAACTAAACGATCTGGATAATGTGCAATTAAATAATCTAAAGCATACAAAATAATATCATCTAAATGTAAAATCGTATCTTTAATGGCACCAGTAACAGCTAAATTATAACCTACACGTTTTTCTTCAAACTTTGGCCATAATACTCCTGGTGTATCTAATAATTCTAATTCTTTTTCAACTTTAATCCATTGTTGTGCTTTTGTAACCCCTGGACGATCTCCAGTTTGTGCCGCTTTACGTTTCGCTAGATTATTAGTTAGCGTTGATTTCCCAACGTTAGGAATTCCTAAAATCATCGCACGAATTGGACGCGGACGTAATCCTTTCGCTTTTTCTTTTTCAAACTTCTCTTTTAGGATTTCTTTTGAAGCTTCCGTAATGTGCTTGATGGCATTTTGATGAAGCGCATCAATCGTAATGACGGGTTGACCTTTTTGTTTAAAATAATTTAACCATTGTTGTGTGACATTAGGATCTGCAATATCCGCTTTATTTAAAATGATTAATTTCGGTTTATGTTTAATAATTTCATTCATCATTGGATTACTCGATGAATATGGAATACGTGCATCTAGCAACTCATAAACGATATCAACTAATTGTAATTTTTCTTGAATTTGACGACGGGCTTTTGCCATATGCCCTGGAAACCATTGTACTGTCATCTTGTCACTCCCTAAGTTGTTTTTTAACCTAATAGTAGGTTATCACCATTTAAAACTTTAATTCCTACCTAATTATTCGATTTTACCAAAATGTAAAACTGGCCATTGTGTCCATATGACCTGACCTAAAATTTGATCTTGATGGATTAATCCAATTTGACGACTATCGAAACTATGCGGACGATTATCTCCAAGCACTAAATAATACCCCTCAGGAATTACCTCACACGGATTAAATTGACAAATCTCTTGTAATGTAAAATCCTACGTAAACAGTCCATTAGATGAAATGAGTGATTTCCCTTCATCAAGATAAGGTTCCTCAATTGATTCCCCATCCATATAAATTTAATTTTGATCAATAGCTATCGTTTGAACGAGTAGTCCAATAATTCGTTTGACATAATATTTATCCGTGGATACTTCAAACACAACCACATCAAATGCATTTGGCTCATAACCACGCTACCACAAGATAACGGTATCCTCATCATGTAACGTTGGATACATCGATGCACCATCCACCTTTACCGGGGTAAAAATAAATCGATGAACGATAGTTACTGCAATCAAAATTATCATAAATGTCTTAATCCAATCAAAGACTTCACCTAAGATTGACTTCATCTCACCATGTTTAATCTAATCCCTATTTCATTTCACTCACTGACATTAAAAACGTCACTTCTTCTACCTGCTTCAAACTATTCAATTCGACCAAAACTTGATAGTGGCCATTGAATCCATGTTGCTTTACCTAGAATCTGATCTTCACTAATTAAACCAATATGACGACTATCTTTACTATGCGGACGATTATCCCCAAGCACTAAATAATAGCCTTCTGGAATGACGTCACATGGATCAAATTGACAAATTTCTTGCAAAGTAAAATCCCAAGTAAATTCACCACTATAAGAAACGAGTAATTTTCCTTCGTCAAGATAAGGTTCCTCAATCGGTTCCCCATCAATATAAAGTTGATCTTGATGATATGAGACAGTTTGACCTGGAACACCAATGACACGTTTCACGTAATAAACATCTGGTGAATATTCAAAAACAATCACATCAAATGGCTCAGGCTCATACCCAAGCTCCCATAAAATAACAGAATCTCCGTCATGCAACGTTGGATACATGGATGGTCCATCTACTTTTACTGGAGTAAACACATATTTATGAATGAGCGTTACGGCAATAAAAATAATAACAAATGTCTTTACCCAATCAAAAATCTCACTAAATACTTTTTTCATTCCCTTCACTCCACCATTATATTTTCAGTTAACAACCTGACTTAGCTGATAATCTGATTGAACATTACCCTCTAGTATTAGCTAAAGCCAGTTTGAACATACAGTTTACTGTTAATTTTACCATAAAGTTGAAGTATTTCATAAAAAAAAGATGCCCTAAAACTAAGTTTTTAGGGCATCTTGATTGCAATTGAGGTAATTGTTTTGAAAAAGTAAAATTATCGACGCTCTTTGATACGAGCAGCTTTAGCTGATAAGCTACGGATGTAGTTAAGTTTTGCACGACGAACTTTACCACGACGAGTAACTTCGATTTTTTCGATGATTGGTGTGTGTAATGGGAATGTACGCTCAACTCCACATCCGAAAGAAATCTTACGAACTGTGAAAGTTCCGCTAATTCCGTTACCATTTTGACGTTTTAATACTAAACCTTCGAATACCTGAACGCGCTCACGGTTACCCTCTTTGATACGAACGTGTACACGTACGTTATCTCCTGCGCGGAATTCTGGTAAATCTGTTTTTAAGTATGATTGTGTTAATTCATTGATTAATTGTTGACTCATTAATCTCACGCTCCTTCATTACGCAAGTTCATTCAATTAGTTTGCTAATTCAGCGGAACTTGGGGTAGTGCTCTTTGGCACGTTTGAAATCATATCACAATCGTCTCGTTAATTCAATGATTTTTTATAATTATTCGCAAAAATCTTCTTTTTTTATTTACAACTGTCTAAAAATCTTTTAATACTTTCCTTAATTGTCAAACTCTGTCTAAAAAAGAGCCAATCGACTTCGCGATTAGCTCTCTATCTTATGATTGTTGTTTAAATTTTTCAATTAATATTTTTTCATGATCGGTTAATTCACGACTGTCTAACAAATCAGGTCGACGTGTATACGTGCGATATAACGACTGTTCATGACGCCACTTCTCAATCTCTTTATGATTTCCTGACGTTAGCACAGGTGGAACCATCATGCCTCTAAAATCAACAGGACGTGTGTATTGTGGAAATTCTAGTAACCCCATTGAAAATGAATCATTTTCATGAGACTCTTGTTTCCCTAATACATCTGGAAGTAAGCGAACGACTGCATCAGTCATTACCATGGCAGCTAACTCTCCGCCTGTTAGAACATAATCACCTAATGATAATTCATCCGTCACTAAATGCTCACGAATTCGCTCATCAAACCCTTCGTAATGACCACAAATAAAGATTAAATGCTCTTCTTTCGCTAACTCCTCTGCTTTAGCTTGCGTAAATCGCTCACCTTGTGGACACATTAAAATAATACGTGGCTTTGTCTTGGTGTTTTGGCACACGGATTCAACCGCGTCAAAAATTGGTTGTGGAGCTAGTAACATTCCCGCTCCCCCACCATACGGATAATCATCAACCTTTTTATGCTTATTCGTTGAGAAATCACGGAAATTAACTGTATTTAACTCAACAGCTCCGCGCTCTTGAGCACGTTTTAAAATCGAGTCGTTAAAAACACCTGAAAACATTTCTGGAAATAACGTTAAAACATCAATTTTCATTATAATAACCCTTCTAACACTTGAATTGTTACTTGTTTCGTTTCGATATCGACCGCTTTAACTACATCTTCAATATAAGGAATTAAGGCATCTTTTTGTCCAGGACGTTTCACGACCCAAACATCATTGGCACCTGTTTCTAAAATTTCACTAATCTCTCCGATTGTTTCTCCATCCGTCGTTACAACTTGACATCCGATAATTTCAAAGTAATAGAATTCATTTTCATCTAATTCTTCTAAATCATCTGCTGAAACTAATAATGCACATCCTTTATACTTTTCAACATCATTAATAGAATTTAAATGTTTAAATTTTAATAAGTCGGCTCCTTTATGAACGCGATGCGTTGCCACTGTCACATCCACATATTCTCCATTAAAATCAATCACTAATTGACTTCCTTTTTTAAAACGATCCTCTTTAAAATCACTATTTGAAACAACTTTCACTTCACCTTGTAAAGCATGAGTGTTGACGATTTTTCCAACTTGTAAAAAATCCATGATTTAAAACCTCCTCTATGCGAGTGGCACGCTTTGTTAGCTTAGCGCTAACGAAGGGCCAATTGCTAACTAACACTATCTTTATTATGGTAATATTATATCATATCACCGCAAGTATAATACAGAAACTTACACAAACGTTCATAATCATTGGTATTATGATGTTTAGAAAGTTAAATATCAATTTATAAATTACACATAACAATCCAAAGTAATTCAATGTTATTCACTATGTTTAGTGGCAAATTAGTGGCAAAATTAAAACAACAGATAGCAAAAGCCGTCTGTTGTTTTTTTATTTCTTCCTCCCCATCCTTGATAGCAGTTTTATCGAAAAATCCTAAATTTTTGATTATTACTATTACTTTTTTGATTTACTATAATATTACTTCCATTTTTCGTATTTGAATTGGTTAAGTCTAACACCATATTCTGATTATGATAATTTTTAAAAATATAATACCCATCACCAACATATTCTAACACCCAGTATGCTCCCGTATGATAACCTCCCATAGACCTAACACTAGTTGACAAACCACTAGGATCCCATGACAAATATAGATTATAATATTTATCCTTTATTCTATACGCTCCTTTACTATAATCATATTCAAACTCCCACTGTTGTTGACTCACATTAGCATTATCCCAAATAGTTACATTCCAGGGATCACGTCCACCTATATCAACATTCAAAGTTTTATTATTATCGAGTTTAGAAACAATTCTCCAGTGCCCATCTGACAAACTTTTTTTCTCACCTACTTTAACGAACTTGAACTGCTGTTTTATATTATTCCTTTCATTTGCTACACTTATATTAGTGTAATTTGCATCAAGATTTAGAAATTTTGATGGATTCCTTGCACTAGAAATTCTATAAGTTCCATTTCCTGTGTCATGTAAATACCATAGTCTTTCACCGGCCACGGTATCTGTGCCCGATACATCCGTTCCTGCTATAACATCATTTCCACTATTTTTATTCCAGTGTAACACATTATTACTATTCTTTAATTTTATCCTATAAGCTTTATTCAAGTCATCATATTGGAGCGTAAATATTTGAGATTCAACATTATCAACATAATCACTTACTCCAATATTATTTCCTGGTAACTGACTCAACACTCTATTTTCATACTCGGATGTTTCTATAATATAGTCCCCATCTGGGATTCTATCTTGATTGATATATTCTGCATATAATCCATCTCTTCTAACTCTAAATCTCCACTGTTCTGTCAATACCGATTCCCAAAAACTCATATTAAAATCCTTGTTCTGAAGATTAGAATGAATTTCACCATGATAGGTAAACATAGATTCACCTTCTCGACTGAAATCTGGACTTATATTCTCCTTTCTTATTATCTGAAGCGTATCCACGTCATACGTGAAAGTTAGTGATTCTAAATAGTAACTTACTATTTGCATCGCTGTCCCTCTATACATTGATTTGGTTCCAGAAAATCCATAAATATTAGTAAGAGTAAAGTATAATGAGTCGTATAACGCTAAACTAGATTCAATATCATATGGACTTATAAACTCACCATTCGAGTAACACTTTAATTTTGCAGTACCGTCTCCCTGATCAACAAACTTAAATTCCACCCATTTTTGTTTAAAATCCCATGGATACTGGTAAGCAAGCAATTTTATAGAATTATTTGTTATGCTATCTGATGATGCTACAACTTTGGCACTAGTCTTAGGAGTTAATAACAAAATCAACATTAAGCATAGTACAATACCTGAATAGTATTTCATTATTTTTCTCATATTATTTTCCCTCTTTCTTTATTGATCATATGTTATTTTTACATTTTTTTACAAAAAAATCAACCTATTTTTCCATATTTTTCACAAAACATATGAATTTTTAACTTATACTACTGTAATTACAAGAAAAATGAGAAATATCAAAAAAGGCAGCAGTGAACTTAATCACTTGCTACCTTTTTTATAATCTTGATGAGTATAATTCATGTTATTAAGACTAACATTATTTATCGTTTCTTTTGCTATATCTAATACACTTGTTGTTCTCTCTTTAAAAAGATATCTTATCGCTATACCTATTAGTGTAGTGATTTCGATGAATACGACAGATACAAAGAGATTTAACGTAAACTCATTAAGCTCCCAACCATCTTTCGCTATTCCCATTATTAATTCATTAATAAATATGACTTGCTTAAACATTAGAAGACAGAAAAAACCTAAGACTAGCGCTCTTAATAATAATTCAGCTAGTTCCTTATATATCCAAGAACGTAAAACCCTATTAGTAAACTTAACAGTTTCTAAAGAAATCTCTTTATGTAAAAACTCCGAAACCTCTTCTTTAACCACCTTAGATAATCCATTATCAGTTATATTTCCCCTAGCCTTGGAAATTTTCCCCAATCTTCTCTTTATCTCTGTTTGTTCTTTTCCCTCTACTTGTTCAATCGCATCCTGTTGTTCTATCATCCTAATACCCCAAATAATCTAATCTATTATTTATTGCTGCTATAGAAACTCGCAACTCATACGCCATCTTTCGTGCGCTATATCCTAATTGATACATTTCATCAATTAATGATTCAGGCATCAATAGTTCGGCAGCAAATGCATTTGCACTTGTTTCCATCGGATTTGTACCAAGTGTAGAAACTTTATCTCGCCACATTACATCATTTGGAGTCTCCTTTGAGATGTGATTCAAGTAGTAATGACCAATTTCATGAGCAATTGTAAATCTTTGACGATAGGCAGGATTTTCACTATTAGTATATATATACCACTCATCATCTTCTTTTGACAACAATCCAGCAATATCATCATGTTCATCTAAAATTTCCTTAAAATCAATTGAAACTGCTACAATATTCAAAAAATCTAGAACTTTATCTAAATCTGTAGATACTCTGTAATCATCTAATGTTGGGTATTTTTCAAATACATTGAGGTAAAGTTCCTGTGCTTTTTTTGTTACTTCGTTTCTATCTGTAATTGGTTGATTTATATTCTCCATAGCAACTCTCCCCCTCATTTTTGTTGTATCTTTAAAAAATATCACTTTCATTATAAACATTACCCCACTCTAGAAATGTCGTTTTTTGTCGAATTTCATTATTTTTTTAATTTTATACCATTTTTTATAATATTATTCCTAATGAATTTAATTATTGCCATAAATTCATTAATTCATTCAAAAATAAAAAAGAGGTAGAAACGGAATGAACCGAATCTACCTCTTTTTACTTAATCTTCGTCTGATAGAGATTTTTATGTGATATTTGATTTTTTTATTTTATTTAGGCTAACGCCTATGATTCTATTATAACACATTATTTACGTTTTACATATTTAGTGTTCATGCTAATATATCCAACACCGCTTTTTAACTTACCTAAGCCATTCTCTTCTTCAACGATAGTAAATACTTCACCTTTTTTAACTGTTCCGACAATTTTAGAATTAAAATCTGCTTTTTGACGAATATTTAACTCGCCACAGATAATTTCGACTAGAAATGAGTTATCTGAATTTGATTGAGTTGTAGATCCGACCTTATCAACATCATAACCCCATACCCAAGATACAATGTCAGATAATAATAATTTATTTTCCTCAATTCGAGTGACTTCATACGTTGAACCTTTCACAAATGAAGCCATAGACTGTCCTGTTGCGTAATGAGTTGCTGTCGTCTTAACTTTCACTTTATCTCCAACAGAAATGCTAGACGATTGAGTGGATTGCACTGGATTATTTAATTCATTTAAATAGTCTTTAACCATATTTACGAATGAAGCCCAGCCTTTGTCTAATGTGCGATGAGGGCAATATTTATTGCTAAAGTCTTGATGTTTCTTTACTTTATCTACGCCCCATCCACGTTCTTTCAATAACTGAGCGATGAATTTAGCGGCATTCTTTTCGGCATTCTCAAAACGAGCTCCACCGCTCTTCGAGTAGCAAATCTCAACTTGAATACCTTTGCGATTTCCGCTACCATTTGTTCCATCACCGCAAGCCCAGGCATTACGATCTAGAGGTAATCCTTGAATCACCTCTTTATCATCTACTGCAAAGTGAAATGACACTTGGTTGTCATTGCTAATCATATACTTAATTTCATTAGCAGCTGGTGCATCGTTTGCTGTATTATGAACGACGATGAACTCAGGTGTCATAAAATAAGGACATTTAACGCTATATTTACTTTCAGAAACTAGATTTTTAACGATATTCATATTATTTCTCCTCCATGTTAATAAAATTTTTAAATAATTGATGTAATCCTGTTGAACTTAATCCACTGAATAAACCTGCTAAAACAATATTTGCATCAATTCCTTGAGTAATCCAAACGTTTAAAACTAATCCCAAGATCGCCATAATCAGTGGGATGAATCTATTAGGAATTCCAGGAATGCTAGTCTTGATTACATACCCAACGCAGACACAAATCCCTACGATAACTGGAATGCAAAAATCACTTAAATAATTTAAATCCATTATTTATCCTCTCCATTCGTTAAATCTTTTTCTTTTTTTACTGCGATGACACTCTCTTTGACTAATTTAACCTCTTCCACTAACTCATCTTTGTAAAATACTAATCCTGCCATTAAGAATCCGTAGGCTGCATAATTAACCATTAAGTGACCTAATATTAATCCAATCGCTAGCAGAGACAGTGCGACATATTGCTTTTTTATAGGAGGTTCCCACTTTTTCAAAAACAATCCAGCAACAATTAGGATTCCTGTTAATACAACGTAATTTGATAATTCTAAATTCATTTATTAATCTCCTTATTAACTCATATTTCTGAGCACTCCGAATTTTTTCTTAGCTTCTTTTAATTTTGAGTTATCTTCTTTAATGTAATGTTTTAACGTCACATCAGTGCTTTTATGATTTAGCATACGACTGACATCTTCTAAATTAGCTCCATTTGACTTAGCAATCGTTGCAGCGCTATGTCTTAAATCATGATTATGTAACGTCGGAACTCCAATAAGACTACCGGCTTTTTTGCACCAATCATTACAAGTAGAACTTGTTGGAACCTTCCACCCACCACTATGATACACTGCAAATACATAGTCACAATTAACATTGTCATTTTGATATTTCTCTTTCAGTTGCAATAACAACTCTTTGGTGTAATTATCAAAATCTAAATCGACAATATATCCTTCTTTCTCTTTAACCTCTGTAATCAAGTTGTTTTCAAAATCGATTTGCTCCCATCGAATATTACGAAGTGCATTGACCCGTGCCATCGTTGATAACCCTAAGCAGATATAGGTTTGTAACCTTATATCACCTAACTCGATTAATTTTTCTATCATTTCATCGACTTGCTCTTGTGTTAGAAATGTCTGTACGACAACACTTGTATCTTTGCGTGGCCTATCAATGAAATCCATTGGATTTTCACGTTGAATCCTCTTCTTCTTAAGATGAATATAAAACGCTGATATAGATGCCATTACACCTCTCATCCGTCTACTATTGTTGCCGTTAGTTTTTCTGTAATAAAAATATTCTGATAAATCATCTTCATCAATTTCTAGCACTGATTTGTTATTCTGAAATATTTTTATATAGCTAAACCATGCATATAGATCGCATTCATAATTGTAGATAGTTTTCTCGCTCAATTCCTTTATAGTTATGTAACTCTTATACTTCTTTAGCAAGTCTACTGACTCTTTGTTTAATTCACTTTTATTAACATCGAAGGTAATTCGTTTACTTCTAGTTGCCATTTTCTAACCTTCCTTTAATAGTAAAGGCCACTCGATTGAGTGACCTTTTTATTTAAATCATTAAATCATGTGCATTCATTAATGCAATTAGCTCATCATATTCATCTTGAGTGATTCGCTTACCGTCCTTATAACGGCCTAATTTATACTCCATATCCTCACGATCATACTTCCCTGCTAAGATTAAAGTTTTTGCTTGTTGGTATACTGTCATTGCCATACTTTTCGCTCCTTTCATCATTGTCATCATAGGCATATCTAAATTCATTTCAATTTCAAATAATCTAAAATCTAACTCAAATTGTGATGACATTAACTCTAAGTCGCCACTGACGCTAGAATTTGCAGTTTCTACAATTTCATTTTTTAATGCAGCATTTTCTATTTCTAACGCCTGGATTGTTGCCCGTTGTCTTGTCACGACTGCTGGAAGATTAGTTGGAACATCGATTGATAACGTCGGGACCAAAGAACCCTCAGCACTAGAACAGTCATAGTGAGTCACATCTTTGTATGAATACACGTGATTATCACTTAGATCAACTGTTTTAACAACCTCTTGAGTCAACACACTACCATCTTCATCAATGCGTTGTGTGAGTTTTCCTGTTAACAAATCCAACTCATCGTACACACTACCATTTGAACGCAATGTCACATCTTCATTGACCGTTAAAATGTTTGTTTTATAGGGTTCGTAAGATGATGCTTGTGTACCTTCTTCTAATTGAATATTCTTAATTGTATAATCTGATGGAATACCGGTTTCATTAAGATTATGACCAATGAGTCTAATATGAATTTTTTCAATTTCTTTCTCAAGAGTGAAAATTCTAGATGCTTGATAGTAAAGCATAGAACCATCTTTATTTTTTATCATTAATTGACATACTGACAAAGCATCATTTGTTATATTTTTATTAATGTCAGAAGTAAAATAATAGGCTACGCCTAATTTAATTTTGTTTATCAAATGGTTTGTAACATCTAAATTATATTGTTGGTATGTTTTTGTTCCATCAGATGTAAAATGAATTAGATTACCTGTTCTTTCGTAAGTCCATCCATCTCCTTTTTTACTTGTTTCCATTATGTTCATATCAAACAAATTCTTCCCTGTTGTCGTTAAAACAGGCATTTTAACCGATTGTATACCCTCAAAGTAAGGAATATCCCAATTTTCCATACCCTCTTGATATTCAATAATCATAATATCTCTGATTTTAATTGCCCCTCTTGCATTTGCATTTTGACTACGTAGAACAATAAATATTTCATCAGTTAATTCGCTTTTTGTTGTTGAAAGCCATTGATAACGCCCAACACCATTGATTATCATAGAATCTCCAAAAATAGATTCCACACTTGGGTTATTAAGACAGTAATCTTTATTATTAGCATCCTCAAAAGTTTCAACATAGCAACTTATATAATATTTCGTGTTTGGTTTTAAATCTTGTAATGTTCTCCATTGGTCGAATGATTGTTTTGAATTTTGGACTAAGCAACAATAACCATCCCAATCACTAGAAGCGATATGGTCGATAATTTTTCTCGGCACTAAATTCACCAATGTCTGACCTTTTAAAATTGCACTTTTAGAGCGCCCTTCGATTGAATCTGTTGCGGTAATGTGTTGTCCGTCATAATGAACCGTGTTGATCTCGCCTAACAACCAATCGACGTCAGCGTCGTTTTTCACTTTTAATGACTCATGTTGATTCCCCATGTAGTCGACCATGTCTGACGGCATAACTCCACCACTATCACCTTTTTCGCCTTGCGGACCTTGTGGGCCCATCGGACCTACCTCACCTTGATCCCCCTTTTCTCCTTTTGGACCTTGAGGCCCAACTTCTCCTTGTTCACCTTTTTCCCCTTGGACACCTTTTTCCCCTTGGACACCTTGCGGACCTTGAGGACCCATCGGACCTACCTCACCTTGATCCCCCTTTTCTCCTTTAATTTCGAGAAACCTCTCTTCAAATTCATCCATTTTATAATCAAATGATTGCTGATTAGATTTTTGAGACTTATCAAAAGCACTCTCTCGCTCTCTCTGAGACGCTTCAAACTCTTGTAACATATTTTGTTGAGATTCGCTAAATTCCTTCTCACGTTGAGCTTGTGCGTTGCTGAATGCCGCTCCTTGTTCTTCAACTTGATTGTTGAACGTTCTAGTGCGATGAGCTTCGTTAATGTCAAACGTTTTTTGACGAGTAATTTCAGCTTTATTACGTTCTGCCTCATTAGCATTCATCATGTCATTCAAATCATTAGTTGATTGTTCGACTGCTGTCATACGTTGCTCCTGGTAAGCTAAATCATCAAACCCTTGTTTGATGTAGGTTTCTAATTCATCCAGGACTGCGACATCATGATGACTCTCAACAATATCATGATCCAAACTCTGACCAATGACTAAATAAAAGAGAGTCGTACTTAATCGACCCCCTTCTTTAATCACTAACTGCATCTTAACTGTACCTCGACAAGTCAAGAATTGCTCTTTCAATTCAACTTGAACCTTATGATCTTCCTTGCTTAAAATCGTAAATCTATCTTGCTCGACTTCTCGAACTGGATTATTATCACGTTTCATAGCGATCAACTCAAATAGAGGCGAATCCCAAGGCTGTTCAATAACGCCATCGGTGACGATTTGAAGCTCTAGCACTGCATCATCAAATTGAGTAATCGTACCAATTACACCATTTTGATGTCGTGTATCTAATACCGCTTTTAACACATTCATCTTAAATCACCTCTTTTTGGATAGCTCCTTCTTTAAAGAAGTCATTATGATCTAGCATATACTGCTCACAAGCTTGATAAATATCTTTTACCGACTCGAAATATGCGTCAAACAAATCTTCTTGAATCGGCTCAACGATTGATTCAATATATTGAGGCGCTTCTTCTGTTAAATATAAATTCATTGTGATCGAACCATATTTAGCAACACGATCTAAGCTAATATACCCTAGCTTCCAAACACTCGCTTCAATTCCGAAATTCGTCATTTTAGATTTAATTAGCATTATTTCCATCTCCCTATTGATATGATTTCGATATAGTTTTTTACACCGCCTTGTTGAACTGGCTTCCATAAATAATACGTGCCAGGCATCGTAGTGGTAGGACCTCCAGCTTGACTAACCATCACAGCTGTTCCTGCGCCATGAGCTGTCACACTGACTTGAGGGGGTGTTAAGAAAGCTTGTGTATAGTTAGAAGGAGTAATATGAGGACTTGAATAAACACTTCCCCAAGACGTTGTGATATTCCAAGTCCCCCAGATTTGCATGATATTAATTTGTAGTCCATTAGGGAATCTGAATGATGTTCCACCGCTCCCACTTGTGACCGTACAATCAGCATTAGACCACCAATCACCTACATTAGCTAACAATCCATCATGAAACTTTAAACAATTTTCTATTTTATTGAGATTTCCAGCGTTAAGTGGCGTTCCTCTTTCAATAACCTGACCAGGAGCAGGTGTTAACGTGATTGTCCCATCTGAATTTTCAACAACTGTAAATGTATTTGGCTTTTCAACAACTCTATCTATCCATTCAGTCTTTAAATACGGGCTTATATCAGCCATTTAAATCACCTCACTTAAATTTGATTTCTATATTTAATATATTATCTGACGTGGTAACTACTACTATCGAATCATTTCGACAAACAATCTTGTAATCACCAAACTCTCTCTTCGAAACCCCTGTTACATCATATCGTCGATTTATTAATTCATTTGGAAGTTGAATAACTGTTTCTCCTTGATAGCAAAAAACATCAGTAAATAAATAACGTTGACTTTCGTTGGCTGATAACGTTGCTATTTTCTTTGTGTGGTTATAAGTCGCTTTTTTTCGTTCATTTTTACCGATTGCTTTATACTCTTCAACGATACCACCTGAATAAGTTAGTTTTCTACTAGTCACTAATGTATTAATAATCGAACCTTTCCCTCTGATTGTGACTTTATCGCCTGCTTGAATAGCTGGATCACCTTGGGTTTTTAGCTCATATGGAATAAAACTTATCTCATTCAATACACTATAAATCCCTTGTAAAGCATTTGATTTATTTTGAGAGCAAAAGATATTATCAGTGATGTAATATGCATTAATTCCATTTCCAATACTGGTATTCTCAAATTCATCTTCGATGACAAGTTTGTCTATCTTAGAAATAAAAAACATCTTACTTGTGAGCGAGATGTAGTTATCTGCAGTTATCGAATAATAATCAGTTGAAAAGTTGTCGTGAGTGATGATAGCAACGTCATTATGAATGATTTCATCACTAAATAACTCATTTGATGAATTGTGATTAACAGTGTAAGTTGCGATTGAATTCGAATCATCTGAACTTAACTCATCGTATATGATGTCAGTTGAATACGCATCATTACTCGTGAAATTGTACCCATTACCCGAATCAACATCAATATTAAAGAACTCTAGCTCACCGTTACGGTTAATACGAGAATAACCGCCTGTTAGTTCACTAATGTATCTCAAAACTGCTCTGAAAGTTAAATCTGTAAAATCAGGCATAACACTTACAACGTAATCGTGATTGATGAAATTTGACGTTACTAGAGTTAAATCTAAATTGTCTGCTATCTCCTGTGCAATATCGTACAACGTTACTGGATAGTCCAAAGAAGTATAGTAATCCTGCTCTGTTCTACACATTCGATCATAAGCTGTGACCTTAAATGATAGATTGTTCTTCTCTATATCCTCAACAGTGAAAATTCCTAACGGAATCAATTCAAATATATTTGTATTGGTTTCAAGTCCGATTTCAATGCGAAACTCTTCTCCCTCTTTGAAATCATCGACAACTTTTTGACTATATAACAATTCAACCTCAATAGAACCCATAATTGCAGTTCCAATTGTAAAAGTATCTTGTTGATATAAATGTTCTTCATAGTTAAAATTGATGATTTCTGAATCAGAATAGACATTGCCATTTATGATGATGTTTGATTTAAATGTACGAGAAGGTCTTTTTATTGCTAACCTATATGAATTAGATACACCTAACACTTAAATCACCTCTCAACTAAATTAAATTTAACACAGCTCCATTTTACTTCGCCATCTTTGTATTGATAAGCTGGTGTGGTTCTATCCCCTACGTACATCGTCTTAGTCACCATACCGAGCTCCGGATCAGGATAAGTTACATCAAAAAATACATCTTTAACCGATTTCAATAACTTAGAACATTCGCTTTGACTTAATGGAGGCCATTCGCAAACTAATTTACGCTTCACTGCAATACGGTCACGAATGAGATAACCATTTGCATTACGATTTGATTCGCCATCTAAATCGCTTATCTGAACTTCAAACACACTAGGAGTGGAAATAGCCACTCCATTTATTTCCAACATATTTCCACCACCTATATTTTTTTGATAAGCGTCGTTCCAGCTTGTCGCTGAACCGCATTAATTCCTTCAATCGCAAGCTTACCTAGCGTCGTGCTTCTAACTTGGAAAATGATATTAAATGGCTGATCGCTGTTAGAAGATGATTGCTGCGGTAATTGTGAAGCAATTCTGTTCGCAACCTCTGTCATCCATCCTGTGTTGTTTTCTAAAGGCATAACTACCTCTTTACCTGCCTCACCTGCCATGAATATAGTAGCTGCATCTACGATACCACCACGAGCTAATTTAGGGATTTTAGGGATATTAACCCCGAATGTTTGCCCACCGACTCCAGGAATCCAGTCAGGAATACTAACACTAATCTTGTTTAAGTTACCGATCGCTTTATTAATTAAGTTTATAACTGCGTTGATTGGAGTTTTAGCAATATTAACAATACCGCCAAAAACACCACCAAAAACATCAACAACTCCTTGCCAAGCTTTTCGCCAGTTACCAGTCAAAACACCCGTAACAAAGTCAACTAACCCGTTAAAAGTCCGTTTTAAATCATCTAAAATAGGTTTGATATAATTCCCTAAATTTTTAAATGCATTGATGAAGGTACTACCTAACCAGTTAATGAATGGTTTTAATGTTGAATTCCAAATTGAAATCAAGATATTCCCTATTAACTCGATAGTCGGTTTCCATGATTTCCAAATCTCCGCAATTCCATCCACTAACTTTTTAACGCAGTCAGCAAAAAACTGAACAAACGGTGCCATAACGTTGTTCCAAAAAGCCATAACAACTTGAACAATGTTATCCACACAAGTAACAAAGAAATCAGCAAAGATAACAATGATAGGTTTTAAGAAGGTCTTAAACATATCGCCCAATGTTCTGAAAATTTTAACAACAGACTTAACCAACGGATTAATGATCGAGACTAAACTGTTCCATCCATCAATGAGTGATTGTCTGAAATCATCTGACGTTTGCCACAAATAGATAAATGACGCTACTACGCCTCCCACTAATGCAGCGATAGCTACAGCAGGCCACGATATTCCTGTCACAAGCCCTGTGACAACTCCAATAACTCCACTACATGCTTCGGCTATATAAATAGGTAACAATCCAAAAGCAGTAGATAAAGCACCTACTCCACCAATTGCATTAATACCTAAATACGTTGCAATTCCTGCAGCTAATCCTCCGACGATCGCTAGAATTATCTCTTTATGGTCGCTAATGAAACGTGCAATATTTTTGAATCCTTCTTTAACTTTCTCAGCAGCCCTTACGATACCTGATGTATCTGGTTCTCCTAAATCGTATCCATCCCAGTTACCTAAACTTCCAAAATCAACGTCACCGCCTCCGACTCCCGAGGCTCCTGATGCTCCTCCGGAACTTCCGCTATCATTTGTGTCTAAATTAATTGTGTTTAATTCATCAAATCCACCTAATAAATTTTGAAGTTTCTTCTTAGTCTTATCAGCCGATGTTCCAGCTGAGTCTAGAGAGTCTCCTAAACTACCAACTTGGCCTACAGTAGAATTAAACGTCCCACCAATCCCCGCATTAGCTTTAGGAGAATAACCAAATAACGTCTGCATGAAAGTTGCAAAATAACTGGTGACTGTACGTAGCCACATCGCCATTTTAGACAATAACGGGATAATGATGTTAGCGATTGGCAAAAAGGCATTTCCTAAGTTTAAAGCAACATCCTTTAAAATAGCGACTAACTGTTGAAGACTTGAGTTTGTGTTTTGGAAGACTTCATTACCGAATTTTGATGATGTTTGTTCTAAGATCGCCATTAAACGGATTTGTTGTTGCGTTTGAAAACTTAACTGATTCCATGACTTACCGTTAGCCAATCGTTTAAAAGCCTCTGTAGTCTCAAGTAATGCGACATTTACATTGACGCCTAAATCTTCAATAGCCTCTGTGTTCCCCAAAAGACCTGAACGAATACGTTCCATGACATCATCCATCGTACGTCCTGTTGCGGAGGCAATCACCGATGACGCTTTTAACAACTCTGTTGTTGCGCCTGTAATTTGACCAGTGTCACTTAAAAACGAACTCACTAGGTTTGAGTAAGTTGCCCCAAACTTAAGCGCATCACTTTGAGCCATATTAAACGATAAGGCGCTTGTTTCAGCCCACTTAAGAAAGGATTGAGTACTTTCACCCATCGTTCGAGCAACCTGTTGTAAGGAGGCTTCCACTTGCATGGCAGATTGAACACTATTTTTAATGTACTGCCCTACTTTACTTAAAGCATATAAACCAGCAACGGATTTAGTGATAGAACTAATTGCACTTTTAACTTTACCGACTTGACTATTAACAGAATCACTCATATCCTTAACTTGTTTTTGAACATTTTTAATTTCTTCGTTAAACTTTTTGGTATTGGCTTCCATCACGACTTGCAATCGTTCTAAAGTCATCCCACTACTCATCATTAATCCCTCCTTTCTCCTTTAGTTTCGTATTGTGCCAAAAAGCAAAATCATCCATTTTCGCCTTATAACAATCCAATTCCGATTCAACAGTCGTCGTTTCAACCTCTTTTGATTCTTCTGCGAATAGAGTTGGATATAACTGGTCTAATGGCGTGATACTCGCCTCTTTGCTAAATAACAAACTAACATATTCGCCAATCTGTCGTGCTAACGTAGCATTAAATACGGCATCTACTTTCAGTTGTTGCTTCAATTTTTCAGACTCAAAATCTTGCTTACGACGATAACTATCAATAAGATCGTAAATCTCCGCAAGACTCAATTCCCAAAACAAAAAGGGTTCGTATCCCATATCTAAAAAGATTGGATACAACCCATCAATTAATTCTGAATAAGTGGTTAAAGTACTTCTTGAATCTTCTCTTGATTCGTTTCCATGTCCTGAATTTGTTTCGTCGTGAAAAAACCCGAAACTTTATAAATATCCATGAAAATTGTGGCGAAAAACTCTAACTGTGAGCCACCTTCTTCTAAATATCGATCAAATAACTCATCAACATCTGAACGTTTAATGTTTGCATTCCAGTCTTTCATCGCTCCATGAACAATAGTTAGCATAACACTTAACGGCGGCATTCCATCTGTACCAAATACAGCAATCAAACTTCGCCCTAACTTTTCCTCTAATTGACCGACTGTTGCTGTTTTTAATTTAAGTTTATATTCTGTTCCGTTTACTTCCCAAATCGCAAATGGTTTTCTAGTCATTTTTACTCCTCCTACTCTGGATCAACAACTGTAATATCGCTTTGTAATGCCATCTTAAGTGTAAACTCCATGGCGCTATTCACCGCACCGCTACCAAGTTTCACACTAACTTGCGCATTCCAGTGAAATTTCGTTCCATCAGGGAAAGTCATTTCAAATGATAAAACTCTTTTTTCAGCCGCAGCCTTACGCATTACACGATATGGAGATGATTCAGATTTGTTTTCATACTTAAATTTGTACTCTAAATCTCCAGGATCACCAATTCCGTATTCATACTGTTTAACCGAATCAGATAAACATGTATTTTCTACTTTTTCAGGTTCATCTCCCAATTCAGGAACTTCTTTTAATCCCGTTAAAATAGTGTAAGACGAACCTCCACTCAATTCCTTATAACCTAACGTAATTCCATTAGCTAACATTTAATCAACTCCTTATCTTAATAATTTTGATAAACCAATTCTGTTTCGTTATCAATGATACCTTCATAACGCATAACTTTATGTTTCAATTCAGATAAATCCGTCACATCTTGACAAGCTGTACGCCTTAAACCTAACTTAGACATTCGCTTATCCACCTCGATTGCTAACGTTGAAGTGCTTGTTGTATTAAAGATATCAATCTTATAGCGTAGTTTAGATTTATCTTCTATTCCATCCGTCCATTCATAAACTGAATTTTCTTCCTCTATATAAGTAATCGCGGGGAATGTCTCCCAATCAGAAGGAAAGCCATCACTCACATTCTCGCAAATATCTTTAAGTGCTGCATACACTTGATCTTTGACGTTAATCATCTTCCTGCCTCCTCAATCACTTTTTTTAACTCATTCGCTATGTTGTCTCTGACTTTTTCCTCATTATTCTTTAATGCTGGATATAAATAAGGTTGAGCTGGTTGTCCAGCAATGTATCTCCACCCAACATCTGGAATCTTACCTAACCATTTTGTTTGCCTGTAAGATAAAGGACCTGGATATTTGTTAGCAACTGGTGTTGTTTCTCCTACTTTTCCAGTTCCAAACTCAACATAAGCAGCATATTCCGTATTTGTATGAACTAATGCAGTCACTTTATATTTAGACTTTCTCGTTGTAGTTCTGATGCTATTCCGTAGTTGCCCATCACGGACAGGACATAAGTCTTTAGCCTCACCTTGAATAAATTTAGCTTGTCTCGCCATAATTGGAGCAAGAGTATCATTCACATCCATATCCATTCGTTTGAGTTTTCTCAGCAACTTATCAACGTTTTGAACACTCATATCTTCATCAACTCAATGACCAAATGAGAGTATCGTTTAATCGACTCCACACGATAATCTGGTGGCTCTATGGCTTTAGCTTCTACACAAATACCATCACCCTCTTTAATCGGAACAGGACCATCGTAGAGCATATTCATCATGTAGTTTAATTTCTCACCATAGAGTTCAGCTTGTAACTTTCCAGTGGCCGGATAAATATTTGCTTGAATTAAGGTCGCTTGATCTTCGTATCCAGGGTATTTTCCACCCTCGTTATCTTCGATAAGGCATTTTCGCTTTAAATAATACGTCTTTTTTCTGGCGATTCTCATTAGCTATTTTCACCGCCTTTAATTGTCGATTGTTATTAATAACCCTCAAGATACGAGGGGGATAATTCTTATCATATGAGACACTAACTCCACCCTCACTTCTTGAAGTTTCACTAAATTGATTATCCACGTTGTAATCATGATAAGCGACATCGACAACGATACGTTTCAGGGCATCATTTAATTGAGTTCGATTAGTTTCAGATAATAAAAAGGACTCCGCATCATCTAGATATTGCTCTAGAACAAAGTCCTTTGAATAATCCGAAATCTCTAATTTACTTTTTAACAATTCTAATTTGTCGCTCACTTAACCACCTCGTTACGATGGATCTTTTACAATAATTTGAATAGCATCAACTCGTTTGTTTAAGATGAATACATCCTCAAAAGATTCTTCAAAATAAACATATTTACCTTGTGACATAGCACTTGGGGATTCTAATTGAGCGAATGAATAAGAGACGATTGGTAAAATAGATGAAGGGTGCACCAATAACATCTTAATATCTTTCGCTCCACCATCAGCTTCAAATCCATTATTGAACGTATAAGCTGTCTTTAATAAATCTGTCGGCACAGAAGTAATTGTAACTTCTTCTAATCGTTCAACGTCACGCACAATCGTTTTCTGAGCGTTAGAACGAACGATAGCAATCGCTTTTGTGATCAAAGTTTTTGTAAATGTATCACAGTATAAAATACGCCCTGAATGCGGCACACGAGCTTCATCCATTGCATCCATCATTTCGTCAAACTTGTCTAAAATGTTTGATACTGTTAACTCATCGTCTAACGGAGTGATTGCTTTTTGTTCATTACGTAATTTGTAGATATTAGAGAACATATAAGCATCCATTTCTGGGAATTTCTCTTCTTCATTCATGACTTTCGTAATATTTGCAATAGATACAACTTGATTTGTTTCATCAACATCTTTCGGATGCACTAATGTTTGCCATGTACGATGATTTTTTAATGTTTTAGTTTCCCATGCGTTGTCAAAATTACGAGTAAATGAACCAATAGTATCACGATCACCGTTTGTACGTCCACCTACCGAAATCACTGGGATTTGAATAGTTTTAGCATCAATAACTTTGTATTTTGTTGAATTTTCTGTATTCCATAACGCTCCTGAATATAATACATAAGGATATGCTTGTGCTAATTCTTTTGCATATTGTTGTGCATAATTTAATGTTGCCATTTATAACTCCTACTTTCTTTATTTAATTTTTAGGTCGGACACCTGTGAATCCAAATCCAAACACAGTATTGTCTCCGCCTTTTCCACCACTTTTAGGCGGTTGATTATTACCTCTTAACTTTTCATTAACTGCTTTTTCAACTGACGATTGAAAAGCTTTCTCTACCGCATCAATAGAAGCTTTACATTGATCCGCATCTGTGTAATTTAAAATATCAGCTAGCTCTTTAGGTAATCCTTTTTCAGCTAATGTCTCATAAGCAGTTGCTTTCAGTTCACGAGTCGTAATATCTCTTTCTCGTTGCTCTAAAGCTTTGAGTTGTTTGTCTCGCTCATAATCGGCTTTCTGCTTCTCGTTCATGGCCGCCATTTTTTCAGCTTCCGTTTTCGCTTCTTCAAGTTTTGCTTGATGATCTGATTCCCACTTACCTTTAGCAGTTTCTAAAGCTTTGGCCACTCGCTTATCGAATTCTGATTGATATGTTTTATCTTTTAACAACTCATCAAACGTTTTAGGTTGCTGTTCTTGTCCAGGTTCATTTGCCCCTGTTTGAACATTATCATTAATCACTTCTGACATTTAAATTCCTCCTTGCCCACCACATTGCTACTGCCCCATGATGTTCAAATTATTATTCAAGCCTTTTAATGCCATGCTTAGGGCAAAATAAAAAATTATCAGTAAATAGCTAATAACCTTATGTAGATTTATTTGTAAACTGAGCTTCCCATTCAGAATAGCTCCTATTGGCTGGGACTAAATAAGTCTTCCCTGTCTCAGGATTTCTTGCCCTGCGTTGCATGCTAGCGAGTGCTTCATCATCAATACCCATTCTAGTTGTACTCCGACACCAGGGATGAAGTGGTGGTAAATTCTCACCTACAACAGCCTCACTAATTTTCACTCGCTTCCTATCCATTTTCCGACAAGGTTTAGACGTTCTACTATCTAACGTAGCAACAAAGATATATTCATTAATACCACACTCTTTATAAGACTGTAATTCCGCTTGATTACTGATGTAAGTCATTTCTGTTCTAATTAATCGTTCAGCAGCAAAAACTCCATCTTCACTCATTTCTTCTAATTCTATAGCTAACTTACGATAACTTTTACCCGTCATAACTCCTTTAAGCAACACTTGTTCTAACTTCTTGGCCATGACTTGGGAATTACGCCAAACACGGTCTGAATAGTGCAGCCCACTCCAATTCGTCTTAAGAATCTCCTCGATAACCTCTGTTGGCATAGCGGCTACATTAAAGCCTATAGCGAGACCTTTTTGAATATCGTAACAATTCAAATAATAAGCTTTGTTAATCGTCCTCGTATAAAGCTTTTCACACTCTCTAAGCTCTACATCAGCTATCATAGAAAGATTAAGATAAACACTCTCTTTTAGCGCTTCTAATCGTGTGATACGAGCGCCATACGCTTGTGCCTCTATATGAGCAATAATCTTTTGTTTAAGCTTCGCATCTTCAATAGTGGGGAGTATTTTTTTATATTGCTCGATGACCTCATTCTTAACTTTTTGATTGAGTAATTTTTTAGCTTCTGATTTAGTTAGTTCATTCCCCTTCATAAGGTTACCTAGCATACGCTCAATATCTCTATTAATCTCTTTTATGGCCTCTTCATAAGCCTTAGCGATTTTCAAGATAACACGATTGCTATCTTTGTGATAAGATTCCATTCGCTTATTAGAGCGATTAGTCCAATAAGTATCCGACTTAGCCATAAATGTACTGAACGATGAAGTATAAATCCATTATCGCGCCGACAAATCCTAAAAAACTACCAAATCTAGCTCCTGCGCTATCACCAGCAATCAAAGTAATAAATGTACAAAATAACACTAACACATTAATTATTAGTGCGATCCAGGCCATTGTCATCATCTTCATTTTCCTCCTTAAAGTCATACGAACCATATGCTTTTTGTCGTTCTTCAATTGATTTCTGACGTTCTTCCTCAAGTCGTTTACGTTCTTCTTCAATATCAATCTCAGAATCAAATCGTTGCACCCTTGTTTCCCAAGAGATGAATCCATCTGTTTCTTGAGCGATACGAGCTAACAGTTCATCATCGACTGGTAACGAGCGTTTCATGATAATATCAATCGTTCTAACATCAATATTCTTTGCTCTAATGTTTTCAATGTTAGCCATCAGCTTTAAACGTTGGCGCAATCCCTTTTTAAAGTATCGTTCCTTTGTTTTTCCTAGCTGTTCAAAACCTAAAAGTTTATACTTCATTGCAACACCTGAGGCATTACCAACAAAGTTTTCATCTGTTAAACAAGGCACTTTACTAAATTCATGGATATCATCTTTCAGTGACTTTTTAAGGATTTCAGTTTGCTGTTCATTTAATCCTTTAACAAGCCACTTAGCATCTCCACCTTCATCTAATTCAATGATCTTCATTTCCTTTAACAGACGAGCCGTTTCTACTTTCTCGTCTTGATCATCACCTAACGATGCACCAACTACAGCAAGTAAAGCATCAACCATTTGTTCTTTATCATTAACTCGGTCTGATTGGAGTAGGTTATAAGCGTCAATTAACGAGATAACCCCTTCGAAGTCACCCTTTAGCTTCTTATTATTCTGATATTCAATAACTGGTACAGCACCAAAATAATGCTCTTCCTCATCAATCAGTTTTGGTGATTTATCCTGTAGCGTTGTAAAAAAGTATCGAATAACTTTCATCTCTGTATAGACGCATACATCGTAGCCCTTTAATGTGTCATGAATATCATATTTAGGTGAATAACTGACTGCAAACATTGGTTTATGCTTAACTGTATCATCAACTACTAAAAAGGCGTTTAGCGGACTTAAAACCGCTAATTCCGGCGTAGGAACATCTTCATCATTCATATATAGTAATTCATACCCCACTCCACAAATGCTACATTCTAAAGCTAATTCGTTATTATGAGAATCCTCATCGATTTCAACAAATATTTCATTCAACTCTGTAGCTTCATCGCCTGTGTAACTAATAGGCGAACCAAAAACATAGCTAATAGCCATATCTGATATGTATTCTGCATGGTTGCAAACTAATCGGTTATTAGGTAATGCCTCACTAGATAAAGTTCGAGTTAAAATTTCATGTTGCCCATCATAATAATCATGAAGCTTTTCATAATCCTTTTGTAATTCTGAGTGATTTTCCAAGCATTTGACCAATAATTCAACTGGTACACTTCCATCTTCATTTAATAAGTCACGATCTTTAATAATCGCCATAATCTCACCTCCTACCTTAATCCAATTTTAGATTTACTCTTAACTTTAACTTTTGATTTAACACCCTCTGAATAAATGGCATACCTAACGGCATCTAGAACATCATCGTAAAGCTTAATTGGTTCGCCTGTCTTAGCATTCCAAACATACATATAAATCTCTTGTTTGAACCTCGAAACAGCTGATTCCAAAATAAAAAGCCTATTTGTTTTAAATAGACTCGCTACTGATTCAATTCCACTTAGCACACTCTTATCAGCATTTTTAGCGTTTAAGTTATTATTTTTAAACTTCTTAACGTATTCTGGCCGCGCTGTATCGCAGTAAAAAGAAATATTTCCATACTCTTCTTTTACCCTTTTAGCTTCATTTATCCAAAAATCAATTTCTTCATGCTGTCTTGAAACTTCTTTGACGAGATAGTGATCACCTTTATCATCAATCCCTATAACCACTAACGCTCCAAAGTGCTCATAACCCCAGTCCATGCCACCGATAAACTTAACAAAGTTAACACCCTCAATAGACTTAACATAATGCACATCACGATTAAAGTCCTTATAGACTGCACCCTCCGCCGTCACCCAAAGACCTTTTATATCTCTGTCATAAAACATCCCACTTGGAGTTGAATTTTTGATATTCTCACGGTAACGCTCGGTTAAGAATGTATTATCATCTAACTCATAGCGATACTCTTGAATGGTCTTCCCATCTGCCTTATCGATGAAATCAACTTTTAGCCAATGTTCTGGATTATCAGGGTTAGTATCTATTAATAGCCTTGCACCTTCACCAGAACAACGAGACTTAATTTCGTTAAAAACTTCTCGATTTGCGATAGTTCCCTCATTGATATACGCTCCAAAAGCCGTCATACCACGAATACGACCTAAATCATTAATCTTACTATGACCAAAGCAACACACTTGGACTCCAAATAGCATAAAGCGATTATGCTTATCAAAATTAAACTCAATGTCATACTTATTTGTTAGTTCATTCAAAACATTACGTTGCAAAGCTCCTAGATCAGCACCAGCTAAAATGTATTGAGGTTTCTTGATATTTAAACGATTTGCTATTTTTCTCACTCGCTTCAATTCAAATAAGAATAAATCATTATTAAGAATCGTTTTACCTGTACGCTTAGCTCCATGATTAATTAACATGAAATAATCGTTATTTAGTGCGAACTTCAATACCTCTTGTTGCTTTGGATGATAAAGATTACTAATCATCTTTAAGCACTCCTTGTAGCTGTTCTAAATATTGATCCAGTTTATCTTCTTTCGTTTCACTTTCACTTTCGAGCAGCTTGTAGTATTTCGTTAAGAAGTCCAACGCTTTCAACTTATCAGTAGTCCTCACTTCTGCTCCATCCAGAACTTCTTCATCTGTAAAAGCAATCTCTTGATATTTTCGAACAACATCATTCGCATCCATAAAATCAGTTTGCATACGTATTTTTTTCAATTGAAGGATTTCTTCTCTTATACTAGGTTTTACTAGGTTCTTGAATCCTTCAACATTCGCTACATCATAACTACAATTATATGCCCTTTGATAGGAGCGAGTAGCGTTATACGTCTTAATATAATACAAACAAAAAAGCCTTTGCTTATCGGTTAAATCACCATTTTCAATGACCTCTTCAACCTCTTTTGCAATCGGCTCTTTTTCTGATTCTAACTTCTTTTTTTGTGTGCATACTTTTTTCTTTTTTGTGTGCACACTTTTTTTATCCTTGGACCAGTTATATCTACCTTTCCAAGACTTCACTGTATTGATAGATACGCCGTACTTTTCAGCTATATCCTTGTACTTCATTCCAGCTATATAATCTTGTTCTGCTAATTCATATGTTGGAGATTTATTATCTTCCACACCCACATCTCCTTTCAAACATAATAAAACGCCACCAGGGATGTTGGTGACGTATGGGGAGGATTATGAGTAAAGAACAAAGTCTTAAAACAAATTAGGGTAACGTGCTTGCGACTGGACTTGCACCAGTTTCTTGGGATGCTTTAACTACATAAGCTACACAAGCATATTAGTAGCTATCATGAAAGGATAACCACTTAGTTAAAAAAACTTAGCAAAAGTTTCACCGAATGAAAGGAGGTAATCATCCATGGATTCTGCAAAGTAATCCTTGAATCAACGCGTACTTGACAGGGATTTCTCCCCATGTTTGGTGCTCCTTGTAGGATTCGAACCTACATCTTATCAGTTATGAGCTGACAGCTTTACCAATTAAGCTAAAGGAGCATGATTGAGGGATTTCTCCCTCTGCGATCAACTCGATTTCAGTATTGCGGTTAATGCATATTATTGTGAGTAATAAGACCTAACCACTCATTCCGTCGTAGTTAATTTACACTATCATAATATCACGTAAAAACCCTAATTTCGTGCAAACATGGTGCAAAAAAAGTGCAAATCACTTCATAATCTTCTCGAACAGCTCTTCTGCTGCTTTTATCTTGTAAATGACAGTTCTTCTCGAACAATTCAACGCTAATGCTATTGCATCATACGAATCACTATGTACATGTTTCAACAACAAAGCATCACATCCTATCTCATTCACATCCCTAACTAACTCCAAAGCTTTCTCTACGCGTCCTGTACTATAATTCAGCTCTATCAATTCTCTATCTATGGCGTTCATACTTTCAATTCGATTTGAATACTTATCCTCTAAAGTGATTCCTCCACTCCCTGGATTGTAATTTGTCACTTTCACAATAGTCCGCCCCTCAATGCACCGTCTATCAAATTCTAACATTGCAATTCGTTTTTTTTCATATGAGTACTGTTGTAGGATATCTTTGGCAGTAATAGAATTCTCTAAAAGCTTCACAACCTCTGAATCATTAAGGTTTAATGTCATATTTGATTGCCAATCTTGATCCTTGAGGCAACGTTCTTTCAGTTCCCCTTCAGTCATAAATCTCTCAAGGTTTAATTGGTGGTGAGCTACTCCACTTACAGGGTCCGCTTTTATCCCTTCAAATACCCCAACTACAGCAAACCCTTCACGTTTTGCTTCTAGTGCAAATTCTCTAACAACACTCTCGCGTTCTCTTACTATTTTTTCTAAAGCATTTCTTAACACACTCTCACCCCTAAAATTCTGATTTTATAGTTATCAGTCTTCAAAATAATTATTATATTCTAAGAATTTATCAGTTAATTTGTTCAACACTTGATAATTCACTTGAATTGTATCTTCTCCTACTTTAAGAAAATATTCATCATAAAACGTATTGTGGAACAATTCAAGTTCATCGCCATCTGAGTCCTTATATTTAAAAAGAATTTCGTACATTAATCTCACCTCTCGGACATACATAAAAATTTAATTTTATAAATTAATCAATTCCCAATCGCCATTGTAAAACTTATCTAATATATAGTTTTTACCAAAATAATAGTTGCTCATTTTATCAATCGCCCACAGTTCTTTATCAACCAATATGGCACGATAAATTTCATCTTTACCTTTAACTTTAAAATAGAATTTATTTAATAATCGCATCAACCTAACCTCCTAAATGTTTATAAAAGTCTAATTTTATTGCTTTTGAAAATTAAATCCTAATTCATATAATAAATCTTGATAGGAAAAATACGTGGACTGTATTTCCGAATGTTCTTCCCGTGTTTTTGAACAACCCATACAATATAGTAAATAGTCTAATCTTAAATGGTAATAGGTATGAAAAATATCCACACTATAACCTCCTTAAACGACTTTAAAATTAGTTTTTTAGCACACCCGTCCTTCAATATCTAAACTCTTGTCATAGTGAATCACCCAGTAGCAATCCTTATAGTAGCTGTAATAAGCAATCTTTCTGCGATTCAAACACTTAGTAGCATAATCCACTTGCTCGTTGGTCCAACAATAAATCACATCAGCTTTCTTTGTCGCATTAAGCGTGTACTGTACTGAAAACTTAAACTGGTCAAACCCATTAATCTCCCTTTCTCTTTTGTTCTTAATATCAATCCCAACCGCTCTTAACGCATGTGTGTACTTAGGGCTAAAACCACCTCCGTGATTGATATACCTATTAATCGACTCTACTGGCACTCCTGTTAATTTAGCCAGTTCAACCTGTGTCATCTTATTAACCTCTAAATACTCACCTAGCGTCACGGTTACCTCTCCTAAATGTCTTTAAAATTTCCATTTTTAATATAACCACTCATTTTCTAAGTAATAAAATCCGTATATCACTCCACCGATTAGCACGATCCATACTATCCAAAACACCCATAAACAGCCTTCGCCATCAATTAAATAGTTATAAGCTTCATCTGTTGTTTTATTTTCGTACATGCTGGCCTTATCTGCTATCGTATTATCTTTCAAATTAGCGAATATCGTTCCTGTTAACTTAGGTTCAATGACATAATATTTATATCTAATATGAGAACTTTCCTTAACTGTCGTTAGATATGAATCATCCGGTCTATTGAACTGATTAAACTCAAATTCTACATCTAAAAAGGTAACTTTCTCGCTTTGTTTTTCTTCAGAACCTACTCTATCCCATGTCCAGTAAGTTTCAGTTCTATGACAGGTACTTTTCCCACACTTATAGCTAACTGTTCTAGTATGCTGCGTATATCGTTCCTTTACTTTCTTGATATACATATATTCGCCATCAATTTCAGGATAAGAAACTCCGTCTACGGCAACCAAATCACCGTAGACAAAAGCATTTCCGACATTCGTCCTCATTCCATACTCAAATAAATCTTTATCCTCAACGTGAATCGCTTTATTATATTTCTCATTTCTATCGAAGATGCTATCGGAAATTTTCCCTGATATTATAATTCCGATAATTAACATAGCAGCTATAATAATCACACTAAAGATGATCTCTCTTTTTGTAATCTCCATATGAATTACTCTCCGAACAAATGGGTTGGAGCATCTGAAGGAGCATCATAGTTCAGGTAATCAAACCCTGCCTCTTCATAACCCAATAAACTTAACATCTGCTTATTAGGAAACTTCCTAACATAACGGTTATACTCTTTGATCTGCTTGTTATAGTTACTGCGATATTGAGCAATTAAATTCTCAGTTACACTTAATTCATTCATTAACTCTTTGTAATTCTCACTCGCCTTCAACTCTGGATAAGCTTCTGCTACAGATGAAATTAAAGTTGTTACATCACTAATATCACCTTTTCCATTCGCTCGGGCCTCCACTACATTCTGTAACGTCTCAGCTTCATGTTTATCATAATTTTTAACAGTATCAACTAAGTTATAAATCAAATCCACTCGTCGTTTTTCTTGGACATTTATATCAGAATAAGCAACTCTCACTTGCTCTTCTAATGAGATAGCTTTATTTTGAACTCCATTCACCATAAACACACATAAAACAATAACTACTAATACACTTGAGATACTAATTCCAATTAATTTTAAATTTTTCATTTCTACTCTCCTTTTTGATTATTTACTTGATTTTGTAATGACTTCAATCTATTCAACAGATTCTGATCCGCATCATCTAACTCGTATCTATATTCCAGTCCATCTATTAAATCATTGATTTGATAGATATTCATAGGAACACAATACAATACTCCTTCACTACTCATTTCTTATCCCTCCAACTCAATCAACTTCACATACACACAAGGTTCTTCACCGTAATATTTCTTCACTTCACACTCAACGATCTGTTTATCATCTGCATACGCTAGAGCATTTAAGGCATCTAACACACTCTTAGCGATATTATCTGCATCAGGCTTCACTGTAGGACGTATTTGTCCGCTTATTTTCAACGCTCGTTTCTTCTTGCTATCTGACTTAGGAATCGGCATAAACACCCCAATTTCGGCTCTTATAGCCCCCTCAATAGGTGTCCATTCCATCCGATTGGCATAATCAGAATAACACCACTTCACATATCCTTCATAATTGACCGTAGCCTGAGGCGTATAAACACGCCCCCTGCTTAATCTCGGTCGCTGCTTAGCTTGGACCATACCTGGAATCTTAAATGTTCTCAAATAACTCTTCCTCCTAAAATAAACTCAACTGATTTTCACTAACTTTCTTCCGTCTCTTCTCCGGCTTAACCTCACCTATCACATAAATCAATAAATGCGGTGCCAATAATCTTTTCAAATGTTTATCACCTTACGGAAATCTCAATTTACCTACTTTCAATTTCTCTACCGCACATTGACCACAACGATTTAATTCGTCGAATGTGTACTGATTCACACCAACTTGATGCAAACTTTGAACTAAGCAATGGAAGCTACAATACCAAGATCCACACTCACAAATTTGAGCCTGTTTCTTTACCGCCTTGCATCCACAGTGGTTGCATATGATGCTCCCCATTCACTTCCGCCTCCGCTTCCTCTAACTCTGTTAAGTCACACTTCTTCATTACCCGTAACTCCACCAATGACTCTTTACTTAACTTAATCCCGTCAAGGTGATACCTAGCATTAAATGTTTTTTGTCCAATTGTGTGAGCTTCTTGATGATGATCAGCACATAATGTTAAGAATTTATGTTCACTATGATCAACTTTCTTTCTATCTCGCCCCATTCCTATCGGATTTGTATGATGCAAATGAATACCTATTGTCCGTTTATCTCTCTGACAACACACACATTTACCATTCATGATGTGATAATAAATCCAATTATTTGTTGTCCTTGCCATCGCATTAACCTTAGGGCTCATCTCAATATCCCATAACAACATGAACTCAATTAAATAATCTATAAACTCTGTTGCTGTAGGAACATCTAAATCGGATATACTAAACACTTCAATTCCGTATGCCTCAGCGAACTGTAACTTTAAATCTTCTTTTAACTGCTTTCTCTCTGACGGATGGTAGTCATAATGTTTTGCCACATCCCCAATTAAAGCGTGGATTAATTTATTTTGCGCTGATGTTATGCTACGTCCATCATCAAATCGGATAGCTCCACTCATCCACTTTTGAATCAGCTTCTTTGGAGCAAACCATCCAGGGACGTGGACCTTGAACCACGCACCCTTTTCGGTTTCTGTATAATCGTAAAATATAGCTTTTTCAAACATTTTTATAATAAATGGCTCGCATCTTGAAGCTCTAACTCACTATAGTCAATAATCTCTTGTTGCTTTTGTGGGCGATTAGCATAGCTAACTTTATTCACTGGTTCAGATTTGATTTCAACTACTCCAGCCATCGGTGTTGGTTGTGACTGTTGTGATTGATCTACAACTTCTGACTCATCATACATTCCTTGGTGAGTCTCAGGGAACGCCTTTCTCAATGCAGTAGACTCAGCTACCTTATGAATCATCACAGCAGGACGATTAGTCCAGTTAGCATTGAGTGTTCCGTCTTTTTTCTTTTGAGCAAATTCGTCAAAGTTAACTACCACCTCTGTAGGTCGAGGAATATCTTTGCGATAAACAGTTGCCCAAGCTCCTACTAACTCTTCACGAGACTTGATATAAAGAGTTCCTTTTCGTTGTTCTAGCGCTCCTGTCTCTTTATTCATGACAACAACCCCAGACTCCATTCCATCATAATTTGGATTGGCAAATGCTCGTTTAAATGCAACATCTTTAGAAACAACCATTGATGCAGGTTGATCTCCGAATTTAATCAAATAAGCGTCTTTAATGAATGGGTTTAATTTTTGGTGTTGGCATAACTTCAAGAACATCATTAACTCTTGTGGTGTGACTTTTGAGTTTGGTTCCACTAAGAAATCACGAATTTGCGCCATTGATAATTCGATAGTTCCTGAATCTGTTTCGATTTTGTGAATTTGATAATATCCTTCTTGAATTGCTTGTTGATGTTTTTGGTGCATTTCTGCTAAATGGTTTTGTTGTTGTGTATTTGTCATTTTAAATTCCCCCTATTATTTAACGATGTCGTAATGCATTCCGATACTTGCCATGATATTTTTGAAAGCTTTGAATTGTTCTGCGGTCCCATACAATTTAATAGTCGCTGACATAATCGGTTCATCAGGTTTAGGTTTGTAAATAGGCTCCACTGGTTCTTCGTGAACAACTGGCTCATTCTCCGGTTGGTTCAGAATCTCTCTAGCCTCTTTTTCTTCTTCTTCAATCTCAGCAGCTAAACGTCGTTTACCTTCTGCATGAATCTTATCTACAATTGATTGAACTTCCTCACCACTTGCTAATAATTCAATCCATCCAGTCGCATCTAAAGGTGTTTTTAACCGTGCATTATGCATCTCGCAAGTCGCTTTAATAATCTCTTGATGTCGAGTCACGCTCATTTGGGCGATTTTTAGCGTTTCTGCGAGGTTTTTTAATTCTGTGGTAACTTTACTCATAGAGGTTGATTTGTTTAACCACGTCGAATTTATTTGAATTTGAGCGTTATATTTATCATCTAACTCATACTCAATCACGATTTTTTCAATTTCTTCTCGAATCGCAGCTTCTTTTTCTGCCTTACGACGTTCCTCAATTTCTTTAAGTTGAGTATCTATAGGTTTTTTAACTTCCTGGATCAGCATTACCAATTCCTTGCAATCCGCTTCAAATTGAGCAATAGGCTCTGATAGCTGCTTTTTAGTATCCTTACGGAAGGTTTCAATTGCCGTTTCTAACTTTCCAAGTTCTGCCTTAGCTTTTTTACAATCTTTTTCTGTATCTACTGTCACTACTAAATTTTTATATTTCTCTAATTGTTGTTCTAAAAATACTCGTAAATCTTCTTTATTAAATTCCACTACTGGAATTGATTGTTGTAATACTTGTAATTCCATTACTCTTCCTCCGATAATTCTAAAAATTCATGCCAATCAAAATACTCATACTTCTCACACGTCACCACAAACTTCCTCCCACAAATGACTTAATTTAAACGAACGCTTAAATCGTTTGACCGCTTGAGCACACGGAAAAGTAAAGACTAACTCATTAATGTATTTCCCTTCGATGAGTTCCACTGACTCCGCACAAAGCTTTACGATCTCCCCGCGTTCTAACTTTATCTCTGTTACAATAAACTGCGCTTTATCTTTCTTCCGAGTTAAGATTAATCGGTGTCTCATCCTTCCCACTCCAATCATGCGTAAAGTATTTGATTAATTCATCACGGAATAATTCGATTGCTTTTTCTGCGATTTCTTCTGATATGAAATAAACTTGACCAAAATCTTTATCATTGCAAACATAGTATAAATCCAATTCTTTAGTATCGTAGTAATAGGTAATGAAGAATTTTTGTTGATTTGTATTTAACCAATTAATCTCATTCCCACCATTCTCATCACTAAAACGTTGTAACTTACGGAATAACGTTTGTTTGAAATTGATTTCCTCTGCTTTTTCTTCGGTTGAGAAGTAATTGGCTTGTTTATAATACATATCATCCTTGAATTGCCCACACTCCATTGATTTACCTAAGTCATTAATAAGAATCACGTTATACATCTTCCCATCTACACGTTCCCAACCTGTTAATGGTTTAGGTTCGATGTATTCTTCGTAATCATTAGCTAGGATATTGAATGTATGTGCTTCAACCCAACCTGTGTGTGATTCAGTTTTTAGCCAAATCACCCCATCACTATCCATGCTATAAATCCAAATGCCACTTTTAATCATCTTCCCTTGCTTCATTAACTCAATTGCTTCTAATCCGTTCATTACTCTTCCTCCTGCATCTCGTAAAATTCATGCCAATCAAAATACTCATATTTATCACATGTCACCACAAACTTCCTCCCACACTCACACTTAACAACTTCCTGTTGCCCTAAATGGCATTTGTCATAGTTATAATCAGAAAACTTAGTGCAGTAGGGACACTCTATGATCTTGCTGTAATCAAATTCTTTACTCATATCACACCGACTTTCGAGTAAAGGCAACTACAACAAACCTTTCTTCACGGTGATACTCCACTTCAACTGGTAGCTCTTTTGTAATAACACTACTTAAATACTCTAAATCCTCACGACTGAATTTATTTTGAGGAATCGTCACACCTGCTGTGACAATCCCTTCTTCCTGTGCCATAATGCGAGCCATTGAGGCTAATGCTTCTCCTAATTTTAAGAACTGATCCATTAAACTTCCTCCCAAAAATCACTTGCTTTAATTTCGTCGATGCACGATTGACACATACGAACACTTTTAACCTCTTTCAACTCACTTGACGAACCACAAATTGCACAACAACATTCGCTCTTTGTTAAAATAACTTTGTTACCTGAAACTTGCATATTCACTCGCGCACCTTTCCCTCATCCTAATGCTTTTCTGAACTCCATTGGGATTACTAATCGTCCTAATTCATCTAATTTACGTTCCATAATTCATATCCTCCTAAAATGTCTAATTTTTGTTATATTTAGTGAATACATTGATTCTATTTTGTCTATACTGTATAATGTCTTCGAGATTTTACATGGTGAACTAATCTCTTTGGAGCATGACTGTTGGTAGCAGTTGTGCTCTTTTTTTTATTTTTATACAGCATTCATATCACCACCTTTCTACAAAATTATTCCTTGTTTAAAACGATAATTCTTATTTCCATCTTTCTTAATCTGTAGACAGAACTCTTTACACCGTTCATTAATGCGGCCTGCAACAGCTTCATCAACATAATCTCTAATTTCATCAATCATAAACTCTGATGAAATAATAGTGACTAATCTCTTGTTGTATCGTTCATTGATCAACTGGAAGGCGTATTTTACATCGGTTGGATTAACCTTCAACTTTCCTGAATCATCTACAACACTTCCTTTTAGGAAATCATCAATATATAGGACCTCAACTTTACTAAATTCATCAAAGTATTCATCACGGTCAACATCAAACCTCATTCGTTTAAGCTTCTCCGTAAATTCAGTCCAAGCCATATATTTGACTTTCTTATATCGTTTCAATAATTTATTAGCAATAGCTGAACAAATCATTGTCTTTCCTGCTCCACTTTGACCCAAAATAGCAAACCACGAGTCACCTTGATGTTCTAAGTAATTTCTAGCTCCTTCAAGTACAATTCCTTGCCACGTTTCCGCAACCTTGAAATTTTCTAAACGATGATCTAATAATTCGCCCATCCCACTTAAACGTGCATTTTGAATCATTTTTCGAACTTCCATACATCCACATATTTTTGTAGCTTGAGTAACGATGTCATTATGTTGTTGAACCACTGCAATCCATCCTTTGTTTAAACAAACCTTACAGTCGAAGTCTTTCTGATTCAGATGTCCTTGACGTGCATTATCTACATTGACAAAATACTGAACTCGTTCAACTTCCGTTAAATTAGAGATACTGGCGTCCTGTTGAGTCGACTTCCCCAATAGTTCTGATAGACTTTGCATCTGTATTCCCCCTTTGCTTCTGAGTCTTTAACTCATAAACATCTGTCCAATTTTTTAAGATAGATCGTTCTAAGATTAAAATCTTTTCTTCATCTGAAGAGGTTAGTTTATCTAATTTATTCAAAATCATCTTCATAGCACGTTCAGTTGGTTTCTTTTTGATTAAAACCCTCATTTCAACAAAAGAACTTAATGCTTCAATTAGATTTTCATTTGTTGTATAAGAAGAAAATAGCGAGATGAAATCTGCGTTAGCAGGTTTCTTTTTATTTTTCTTTTTATCTGTTTGTTCTTTTTCTTCTTCTTTTTCTTTTGTTTTTTCTTTTTCTTTTTTCTTGCAAGGGGTTTGTAAGGGGCTTATAAGGGGGTTATATTTTTCCTTTAAAAAGTCACTCTTAATTCCTTGCAATTCCTTTTCTACGCACTTTTGAATATTGATGTTATTTATTGGATTAAACTTCAACCAATTAACCAAAGCCACTTCTTTAGTTGATTCATCATATGCAATCTTTCCGTATTGCTCAAATCTTTCAATAAGTTTAATGATTGTATCTCTGTTGTATCCTAATTCCATTTCCATAACCTTAATCGGTAACTGATATATTCCACACTGCGATGTTTTAGAATTTGTCATTAAATACAGATAGAAATACTTTTCTTCAGGTGTTAGCTCCAAGATGAATTCGTCTTGCCAAAATGTAATATAGACTTGTCGATATACAGCCATCAAATCCACCCACAACTCTCATAACGACCAAACTGTTTCAAATCACTCTCTTCTATCCATTCTTGAAGTTGTGCTTCGTACGCTGCTTTTAACGTATGTTTGTCAATCGTGACTAATAAAGTTTCATCTTTTCCGACTTCCAACGATTCAATGTACGGAAGGTCAGCAACTAATATATCTAAGTCGCTTTCTGATGGCTCATGAAGTAATCCAACTTCTGTGAAGCTAAATTTAAATGTACAACTTTTCCCCTCTTCCCAATTTTCAATTTTTTCATTAATCAAATCTTTCAGTTTTGCATCTACTGCAAGCAAATAAGTCATACAGCACCTCCTAATAATTCTTTAAGACAACCTCATAAGGTGCCATTTCTCTTCCACCAAAGTTTTGATGATAAATATTCTTGTAATACCATTCCACCGCAAAGCGTTGTAACTCCCCAATTGATTGAATATTCAATCTCACAATTTCTTTTAAAGATCCATGTGGGCGAATTTGAACCGTATTCGACTCTTTAACAAATAAAATTCCAAATATAATCACTTTATCCATTGATGTGTGAATATCCATAACTCCCATTGTTTAATCCCTCCAAATTTTGTTGTTTTTCTTTGTCTAAGGTGTTTGAAATAAAAATCCGATAAACAACACTGGTGAAAATTCAAACACCTTTAAATCGAAGAAAATGAGCCTTAAAATTAATTTAGATATTTCATTAATTATCTAAGTTAGAGCGAAAAAATTTAATATCCCATTAACTGCATTAAATAAATAATTGTTCCAATAAAGACTGCTGCTGTTAAAAACATCAAAACAACTATTAACCAATCTTTTAAATCCATTCCTCTTCCTCCTTAAATTCCGTATACTTCGATAGGCTTTAACGCCATCTCGTTAGCGTCGAAAACATGACCAACCATACGCTCGGACAACTCCTCAACATCCTGTACTCGAACGCGAATACTGTTGTTATTAGGTCGTAATGGACGAATCAACCCTGCCTTGATGTATTTAGATATTGTTTGAGCTGATACCCCCATAAGATAACCAGCCTCCTCCAACGTTACTGCAAAACGTTGTGGAATTGGAATTGGATTTTCTTTTTTATCTACCATGATTTGCACCCCTCCTTAAATCTCTAAACTCATTTGATTAATGTTAAACATTGCTGCTCTTGATGGATACCAATCATTAATAAAATCAAGCACCATATCTAAATGCTTTTGACGTAATTGTGTACGTGTCTTAACTCCTGTAATTTCAAGAATATCTCTGTTCAACGCTCTGAATAACTCTCCAATCTGTTTTTTATTTAAGTTCATTTGACGCTCTTTTTGAACTTCATACACTCGTGATGATACTCGTTTAGAAACTAAACTATATTCAGCTGGGTCCAACTTAGCATTTTCTTCAATTTCATTCACCTTCTGTTGAACTGTTTGAACTTGTTGTTCTAACATCTGTTGCTTTTGATCTAGCATAATAATTGATTGCAACTCTGGTGATAAGTTAGCGTATGGATTATGTGACGCCTGTTTAATCTGCTCCTCCATTTTGTTAAAAGCTTCAATGTATTGTAATTTCCACTGCAAAGCTTCTTTCCCTGTGAACCCCATAACCAGTAAGCTAAATCCATCTCGTGTGAGTAGATATTCTTTGTTCATTTTTCCGTTTGAAGCCTTATATTGAGATTCGATAAATAGTAGCCCCCAATTTTGGGTTGTATTAGATTCGATAATGTTATTAATATCTCGTAATACATGGTCATGACGTTTATCGAAGTCATAAGCCACCACTCGACTACTTACAACTGCTACTCCGTCTTTATTTTGAATGTTGATTACTTCTGCATTTTCATAGCCTTTTGAGTAAAAAGGTTTAATATTGATATTGTTCATTTCTCTTCCTCCTTTATAAAATTGTCATATTTTGTTATAATTTCACCGAAAGGAGGTGAAATTATGGCACCTATTCCCAAATTAGAACCGATAGTACTAGAACAAATAAGTAAAATAATTGGCGATTCTCTTACTGGTTCTCAAATAACCGGACTGTTTGAAAATTTTGGTTATCAAGATTGTCCACAGTATACTAAATGGCGTAGAATTAATGCTTTTTTCGAATACTCTCAAAATCGTTACAACGCTTCAAATCAAGTACTACACTTTATAGAACACTCTTGTTCACCGGTATCGTTCATCAATAAGAATGATGAATTTCAAAAAATATTATTCGAATTAAATCAAGTACTGGTTTTTTCATCTTTGAAATTATGTGACGATGGGAAAATACGCCAAACATTAAAAGCGAATACAATTAATGAAGCTAAGTCACGAGCATCTGAAATCCATAAAATTCTTTTCGATCGAAATATCCATCCAGATGTTTTGAAGTTTTGTAAAGAAGAAATTATTCAAGATAACTATTTTCATGCAGTTTTAGAGGCAACAAAGAGTTTATCTGATAAAATACGTTCAAAAACTGGATTAGGAGATGATGCTTCAACATTAGTTCATAAAGCCTTTGATAGAGAAAGACCTTTACTAGCACTTAATTCACTTCAGACCGCATCCGAACGCAATGAACATATTGGGTTAAGAAATCTATTGTTAGGTATTTTTTCCATGTTTCGAAATATCGCAGCGCATGAAGCTAAAATTCATTGGAATATTGATAAACAAGATGCGATAGATTTATTAACCATGATTTCTTTTGCACATCGCAAATTAGATCTATGTTTTAGAACATCATATCCAATAGAAAACCAAAAGTAGTTTCTTGTACTTTACCTAACAAATTAATATTCGGATAAACACACTCGATACTGCTCGCATATCTATGAGCAGTATTTTTATTTTTAAACACCATAGCATCACAAATTCTTTTTGATAATGCCCCATCTAAATCTGTTAAAAAATAATTTGCACTTCCGCTACCATATTGTACTTCACAACACACTATAAAAATTTCTTCATTTTCATATCCCTTTGATTGAGATACTCCCAGTTGAATGTTGTTCATTTTTACGCCTCCTGTAATTTATTATCAAAAGATGATTGCATTCTTTGGAACTCGATACCATGAATAAAACTTGCGAAGCATTTTTGCTCAACTGTATCCATGTTGTTCAAAATATATCTGAACGCATCAAGCTGACTAAACACTTCAGGTTTTTTATCGGCAGAATTCTCCATTCTCTCACCTCCCTTTAGTGAGGCATAGTTTTTGTAACGTTTGCTACCTCGCATCGACAATATTACCACTATTTTGTAGCTTTTGCAACAACTTCTTTAAAATTTTTGAATAAAATTGTATCTTTTGCTACAAAATGATGATAATATAATTACGAAAGGTGGTTAAATCATGCAAGAAAGACTAAAAAAATTAAGAAAACTACTTAATCTTAATCAAGCTGAGTTTGCAGAGAAATTAAATTTATCTCGAGGGCAAATAGCATGTTATGAAACTGGAAGACGCTCAGTAAGCTCAAGGACAATTAATGATATCTGTCGTGAATTCAATGTAAACAAATATTGGCTTCTAAACGGAGAAGGCGAAATATTTCTTCCGCAAAACGATAATGACGTTGCCGAATATATTAAATCTCTTAATATGAGTGATTTCGAAATGGAGTTATTAGAAAAGTTTCTGCAATTCGATTCACAAACTAGAATAAATATACTTGAATTTGCAACCAAGACATTCAATATCCCTCCTCAAGCTAAAGAAACACAATCAATTAAAACTGAAGTTGAATTAGCTGAGGAGGCATATATAAAAAGTGTCTCAAAATTAGCGCCAAATACGGATTATTCTGTTACGAATACCACAAGCGACAAAAACAAAGAAAAATTAAAAGTAGTTAAATAAAAAAAACAGGATAAGGTTTATACCCTATCCTGTTTTCTAAAGATATGAAATTGAGGTGATAAAATGAAAGGTTCAGTACGTAAACGTGGTGAAAAATGGAGTTATTACTTTACAATTAAAGTAGATGGCGCTTACAAGAAGAAGGAAAAAGGTGGATTTAGAACTAAAAAAGAAGCAGAAACTGCCTTACGTGAAGTTTTACAACAATACGAAAAGCAAGGCTTTGTCCAAAATAATGTTAGTTACACCTTGCAAGAATTCTCAAATTATTGGTATGAGAATGTCGCCAGCAATTCTTGTCGATATAACACATTAGTTCAATACAATAGTATGCTTAAAAATCACATTATTCCTGAATTAGGATTTATAAAAATGACAAGTATTACACCTGAAATACTTCAAAAATTCTTTGCAGAAAAGCAAAAAAGTTTGTCTAACAATACAATAGCTGCAATTAAAAAAGTCTTAAATAATATTTTTAAATTAGCAATTAAGCAAATGATTATCTCTTATAACCCTCTAGATCGTTTAGAGTTGAAGAAAAAAAGCGAAGAAAAAAAGATGGCAATCGTTTCGTTGGACGATTTAGATACCATCTTTGAAGATTTAAAAGACACTCGTTATTATATCCCTTTTTTAATCGCAACTCAAGTCGGAGGGCGCCGAAGTGAAGTGTTAGGATTAACATGGGATAATGTTGATTTAGAGAATAAACTTATAACTTTCGATAAACAACTATTGAATAAAGTTGGTACTGGATTAGAGTTATCACCAACAAAAACTTCATCTAGTAATCGTACGTTATTGATGACAGATAAATTAGTAAATGCTCTTTTAGAGCATAGAAAACAACAACTATCTAATAAAGATTTTTACGGAAACGTATATTATACAGAACAAGATTTTGTCTGCTGCAATGAAGATGGTTCGCCTATTCCTCCGGAATCACTTACATCTAAAGTAACTAGAATGAGTAAGCGATTAGGAGTTGACTTAAAATTCCACGCACTAAGACACACTCACGCCACTATGTTGTTAAATGCAGGTGTTAATATAAAAGTTATTCAAGAACGTTTAGGTCATAGTAGTATCACGACTACGCTTGATACATATAGTCATGTTACAAAAGAAGGCGAAGTAGATGCCATCAAATTATTCGAAAGAAAATTCAACAAATAAAATTGCCACCAAAATAAAAGTATGGTGGCAAAATGGTGGCAAATAATCAAAATTCATTAAAAAACATTACATCAAAGAAAATACAAAACCATTAAAAACGTTGATAATATCATATTTTAGTAGAAATATTTTTTGTATAACTATATTAATTTATCTTTATTATGGTAATACAAAAAAGTTTTTTATTCAACAAAAAAAGAAAGACCACCTTCAGTCTTTCAACCATTCATTGATCTATCCTTGTAAAAACTAACTAAGCCCTGACAGTAGAAGACATATTTCTATTAGAAATGGGAGGGAACCCATCGAAACTATGACATGTCTTAGTATCAAAAAAGAGGAACGACTATTTCACCGTTAAGATTCCCGCATGCAATCATCTCGATAAATAAAATCAGTTACAATCATTTAAATGGTTTATTTACCATTCCCTCAAAATTTCTCCATCCATTCACAAACTCAAAACTTTTCCAGCAGCTTTGAAAAGCATTCTCACCTATCAAACAGTGAGGCTGAAGTATGTCTAATTTAACATACATCAGAACAAAGACAGTATTTCTCTAAAAAAAGAACTTTATGTCGATGTTTTCTCTGTTTTTAAACAACGGCTGTCTTATTTCTTTTTAAAGGGTGATATGCTATAATTAATCATAACAATCATGATTTATTGGGAGGTGTCAAATGAATTTACGTCAAGCAAAGTCAACCTTATTAATCTTTACTTATATCTTTGTGATGTTTTTATTACCAACGATTTCATTTCACTTATTAGCCACATTTTGCACAAACGATGTAGATATTCAAGTGTTTGCAAACTTAATTTCTTATATCGTTTTAGTCATTGTTTCCATCGCATTTTTTGGTCGTGAGCTAGCTGATCAATTTAAAAAAATCACTTCTGTTAAACACTTCATAAAAGGAGTTGCAATTAGTTGGTGTCTTTTATTTGCAGCGTCATACGTTTCAGGTATGATTGTCATCTTCTTTACCCAATCAGCTGAGTCATCAATCAATCAACAAGTCATTACGAATCTTATGGAATTCCATCCGATTTTAATGGCAAGTATGACGATTTTATGTGCCCCTCTAGCCGAAGAAGTTGTTTTCCGCTTCACTATTATGCGAGGGCTTCTTAAACATCCATGGCTCGGAATCTTCCTAAGTAGTTTCTTATTTGGAATGATTCACGTCATTAGTGCAGGAGATTTCATCTATATTATTCAATACATGGCGATGGGGATTGCATTAGGTTATACCTATTATCGTCATCAAAATATTTGGTATTCAATTGGTGTACACGCTGTACAAAACTTCATTTCAACCGTATTAGTTTTTATCACCTTATTTTTAACTTAAAAAAAATCACGACACATTTGATGTCGTGATTTTTTTATGGCCTAAATTTCTATTCAAAAGAAGGGTTCTATAATATTTGGTGTGGGTGATTCCCACACTTCTTTTATTTGGAATAAAAAATAAGTATAAAAAAAGAGACATCACGTCCCAAATTCTA